>VFQO010001943.1_pt1 | contig 14119 bp, 9 predicted proteins | sample 3512331 | NCBI WGS metagenome assembly VFQO01 (sample SAMN10412371, study PRJNA504923) | tailings metagenome | isolation source: Replicate 3 from Balatoc abandoned mine | place: Philippines: Itogon, Benguet | collected 2017-08-28
CAGGCTGCCTGCCACCATCGAATGGCTGACGGATAACGGCAGCTGCTACACCGCCAGGGAGACCCGCCGCTTCGCCCGCGAGATCAACCTCAGGCCCCGCACAACACCCATCGAAAGCCCGCAATCCAACGGCATGGCCGAAGCGTTCGTGCGCACCATGAAGCGCGACTACGTCCGCGTCGCCGAGAAGCCCAACGCCAGAGCCGTGATCAACCAGCTGCCCAGCTGGTTCCACCACTACAACACCGTCCACCCGCATCGCGCACTTGGCTACCTCGCCCCGCGCGAATACATCAACCGCTCAACCAGTGAGGATCTGTCCGGGAATTAAGGGGCAACGACAGTGCATCGGATAGAGTATTTTGGTGCACTCACTTAGCCTGGTGTGGCTGCGGAGGACCTGAAGCGGCTAGGCAAGGAAGTCGATCCCCTGAAAGAGTCAGCGGGGCCGGTAACGGCAGCGTTTGCAGGTACGAAGAACGAGTTCAGGCCAATTCGCTCACTCGGCACAGAATTTGCGTCCTTGGCCGTGAAGGAAGCAAGGGCGGTGAGGTTCCCGGCCCCTGTTGCATTCGGATGTCGCAGGCCGCTGTTTGATCGTCAGGCACTGATGACGTGTGGGGGCCAAGCAATTTTGCTCGGCCCCCTTCATTCATTCCATGCCTATTCAAGGTTAGACCCTGCCGCTGTCTACCATTGGAGTGAAACGGTCACCCCGTAGGTCGCCGGAGGGGCAGGATTAACGGCCACAAAGCCGAGTTGCCGATAGCTGTTGAACAGGTTCTGGTTGTACTGCTCGCCGAAGATGTTGCGTCCCCAGATAGCCAACTCGATGTTGGGATCGTCGAACTTGATCGTCGCACGGGCGTTCACGAGGTTGTAGCTTGGCAGGGTACCAAGCGCGTTTGCGGTGTTCACCAGCGCCACCGCAGCATCGCGCTGAGCTTGGGTCAACGCCGGATTGGTCAGGTCCGCTGTTTCCTGGCCGAAGTTGAACTCGTCGGTAAAGACATAGTCCGCATGAAGCGACAATTCACCGAAGTTGGTGACGAAAGTCTGCGTAGCACCGAAATTGAGTGTCCAGGCCGGCACCTGCGCGACCTCCTCTGCACTACGGTCGACGACGCCGTTCGTGCCTACGTCGAGGAAGGTTCCATCGGCATATGACGACCATAGGCGAGACACCGATCCACTCAATTCCATACCTTCCCACGGAAGAGCCCGTCCTTCGAACTCCACGCCATAGGTACGGATGTTGCCGGAGTTCTGCGCGTACTGGCTGATCCCACCGTTCACGATCCCGTTCACAATGTTCTGCGCGCCATTTCTCCACGCATGGAACACCGCGATGTTGGTCTGAAGGGTGGAGTCGAAAAACTCTCCTTTGAAACCAGCCTCGACGTCCCGAACGTCTTCCGGGGAGAATGCTTCAAGGCCGGCCGGAGTAGGCCGAGTGTTGAAACCACCTGACAGCGAAGCCCCGCCGGTTTTTGCGTAAACAAGTACATCGGGGGTTACCTGATAATCTAGACTAAGAGTCCATGCCGGATAGCTGAAGCTCGCGCTAACCGGCGCCTCGCAAGGGGTGGGGGGCGTGGTATTGCTATTTGGCCCAACACGGCAAGTATTGGGCTGGATCACAATGGCACGACCGCCTGCAATGATCGTTTCAGGAGAGCCCGTGATGTTGTTAACGCCTCTGCCAAGGATGTTGCGCTCATCCCAAGTATAGCGCAAGCCGGCGGTCAGACGCAGATCATCTGTGATCCTGTAGTTGCCTTGGGCGAAGACGGCGATGGATTGCGAATCAAAATCGGTGAGGTTGCGGCCCGACGGAGCGAGGCTGAGTCGGCCCGGAATAACTGGCGAGCCATATAGCACCCGCGAGTCGGAACGCTCGCGACCGCTCTCTTCGAAGAAGAAGCCGCCGAAAATCCATTGAAGTCGACCAGATTCGCCAGAAATCTGCAATTCTTGCGAGAACTGATTCTGCTCATACTGCGAATCGAATGTGATGCCCCCAGCAGGAGTGCTGTCAAGGTCTAGTGTGTTTCCCGAATTAGAATCTCTATATGCAGTGATTGACTTGATCTGAACCGAGTCGAGGTCGACTGTGAGCGTACCTGTGAAGCCATAGGCTTCATTATAATTTCGCGGTGCTCTTAGGCTTGGAATAAAACCATCATAGACTGCGAAGCTATCGTAGAAATTGTCTCCGTTCTGGATTTGTGTGGGCGAAAACTGTCCAGGAAAGATCGTCGCGAGGGGGCCGGCAGGATTAACGGCACGCAGAGCATTCATCGTGCCATTGTCGCTTGAATCAAGGTATTCGCCCGAAAGCGTCAGGGACACCGGAAGTGATTCAGGCGCAATCCGAACCGTGGCGCGAAGCGACACGTCGGAATCGATGTCGCCCAGTGGCGCACCTGTGAAGACATTCTCTCCGAAACCGTCCCGTTCGATGTAACGGCCAGCAAGGCGAACCGAGAGCTCGTCTCCCACGATGGGAAGGGTGGCGGCGGCTTCGACCATACGATGATCGTAGTTGCCGACTTCGCCTCTGACATACCCGGACAGCTCCCCGTCCGGCTGTACTGTGGTAAAGGAAACCGCACCCCCGGTTGTGTTTCGACCGAAAAGCGTGCCTTGTGTACCGCGCAATACTTCGATGCTTTCAACGTCGAGGAAACCCATATTGCTTGCGATCGGACGGGCGAGATAAACTCCGTCAAGGTAGATACCAACGGCAGGGTCAGAAACCGAGTTCGGGCTGTTCTGGGCGTTGCCGCGAAGGGCGAAAGTGACAATGGCCGTTGGCCCTGTGCCTGCCCCGCGGGAAATAAGGCCCGGCGCAACGCGTTGGACGTCGGTCACAGTTTGAAGCTGCAACTCCGCAATTTTTTCTGCATTGGCGACAGATACCGCGACCGGAATTGACTGAAGACGCTCTTCAGTTCGCCGGGCCGTGACGACGATGTCGCCAAAGCCCGCCTGACCTTCTGCGGTATCGACGTCGTCTTCCTTAGGCTGCGTTTCCTGTGCGTACGCAGGGAACGAGAGCATTGCGAAACCAGCGGCAGATGCAGCGAGTGCTGCACGAAAACGAAGCGAGTTCATGTCAAAATCCTCTCCCCAATTGGCGGGTTCGTAGACCCAGTCTTTTCGCCAAGCTTTTTTCCAGTCGACCAGGTTCTCAGTTACCCGATCCTCTTTTGGCAGTTCCTATCGAGCGGTAGGTTGTGTGATCAGGGCGCAATCTAGTCTCCGCTCTTGTGATAATTTTGTCACATGGGCTCTTGCCTATGTAGTTATTGCGCTCCAGTCCCTTACTGTGATCGGAAAAGACCAAGCAATGGCAGATGGACCTCTCGCCGGTATTCGCGTGTTGGAAATGGATGCGATCGGGCCGGTGCCCCTATGCGGAATGATATTGTCCGGTCTCGGAGCAGAAATTGTCCGCATCATAAGGCCGAGCGGACATTCTGCATGGGCTGACATCGGCGATGCGGTGGTGCTGCGGGGCCGCACGCAGGTGGAAGTCGATCTCAAGTCGGAAATCGGCAAGCAGTCCCTGCTTGATTTGGTGCTGCTATCCGACGGCCTAATGGAAGGTGGGCGCCCAGGCGTCATGGAGAGATTGGGGTTGGGGCCGGATCAGTGTCTGGTTCGCAACCCGGCGTTCGTGTTTGGCCGGATGACCGGCTGGGGGCAGGAGGGAAGCCTGAGCAAGGCTGCGGGACACGACATCAATTACATCGCCATGACAGGTGCCTTACATGCCATCGGCAAGCGTGGAGAGCCGCCAACGGTGCCGCTGAACCTGATAGGTGACTACGCAGGTGGCGCGATGTTTCTGGCACTAGGCCTGGTTTCAGCATTTCTTTCAGCGCGTACCACCGGCAAGGGGCAGGTGGTTGATGCTGCGATGGTCGATGGCGTCGCCAACCTGCTTGGCCTCTTTCACGCCTTCGTTGCCAATGGAATGTGGGATGACCAGCCCGAGTCTAACCTGCTTGACGGGGCGGCGCCTTTCTATCGCTGCTATCTTTGCGAATGTGGAGGCTCAGTGGCGGTTGGAGCGCTTGAGCCCCAGTTCTTCGCCTTGCTGCTTGACGGCCTGCAAATTGATCAGGCTCGGTATCGGCAGCATGATCGTGCGCAGTGGCCTGTCATGCACGATGAATTCGCGCGGATCTTTGCCTCGCGATCGCGTGACGAGTGGGAGAAGAAATTTGCCGGGACCGATGCCTGTGTTTCGCCAGTGCTGTCGCTAAAGGAGGCAACTCTTCACCCCGTAAACAAGGAACGCGGAGTGTTCCTCAACCACAACGATGTGATGCAGGCGGCGCCGGCGCCGCGCTTTTCGATTACGCCATGCGAGATCCGCGCGAGCAGGAGCGCATCGGTTGAAGACGTGCTGAGATCCTGGGCTAAAGCCTGATTATGCGCTTCCCGGCGTTCTCTCCGCGATAGAGCCCGGCGAGCGCGTCCGGGCAGCATTCGAGCCCGTCCAGTATCTCTTCGGAATAGCGGAGTTTTCCAACGCGCACCCATTGCGCAAGTCGGTCGATGGTTTCCTCCCACCTGTCCATGTGATCGAAAACCACGAAGCCCCGCATCTGGGCGCGCTTGACCAGCAGGCGACGCTCGACCCTCGGGCCGGTTGGCCAGGGCGACCAATGATCGATGGCGGCTGTACCGCAAATCACCACGCGCGCGCCAAGAGCGATATGCTGAAGCACGGCGTCGCTGATTGGGCCCGAGGTGTTATCGAAATAGACATCGACGCCGTTAGGGCAACTCTCAGCAATAGCTGCATCCAGCCTTCCGGCCTTGTAATCAAGGGCTGCATCGTAACCAAATTGCTTCAAGCATTGCTCAACCTTTGCAGGGCCGCCGGCGATCCCCACGGTGCGGCAGCCAAGCAGTTTGCCGATCTGGCCAACGGCCGAACCAACCGAACCGGCCGCCGTTGAAATCACCAGCGTGTCGTCCGGTTTTGGCTGTCCAGCGAGCGTCAGGCCGAGAAATGCAGTCACTCCGTTTATGCCGAGTACCCCCAGTGCCAGCGAGGTGGGCAAGTCGATCTGCCTGACAGTTCGGATGATTGCCGTTGGTTCCACGCTTGCATAATCCTGCCAGCCGAACCAGCCGAGCACTGTAGTGCCTGCCTGCCATTCTGCGTGGCGGCTCTCCACGATGTCTCCCACTGCCAGCGATCGCATCACGCTGCCCAAGGGCACTGGGGTCGAATAGTTGCCGACGTCCGCGATCCACCCCCGCATCGCAGGATCGACCGAGAGGAACTTGTTGGCGATCCGAAGCTCGCCCTGGCGGAGCGGCTGAAGGGCGACCTCGTCAATAGCGAAATCTTCGGCTTGGGGGACTCCTGTAGGCCGTGAAGCCAATATCACCCTCCGGTTTTGGATCGCGCTGTCCCTATTCATGTCGTCCCGGAGAACAGGATTTGTGCCCCGCCCACCCTATCGCAGGGTAGGTGTTGACGCTGAGTGGTCGCGGAAAGGCAAATCCTAAAGCTCGGCAGCGGTTCGCTGCGCGTTTTTCTTGGGAGAATCGCCCCAATGCGTGAAGTGTTTATCTACGATCATGTCCGGACGCCGCGAGGCCGCGGGCGGCCCGATGGTTCCTTGCATGAAATTCCCGCCATTGAACTCGTCACCCAGCTTCTAAAGGCAATCCGCGACCGCAATGACCTAGACACCGCTCTGCTGGACGATGTGGTCATCGGCTGCGCGCAGCCCGTTGGCGAACAAGGCGGTGTGCTCGCGCGCGGTGCGGTGATCAACGCCAAGTACGCCCAATCCGTTGCGGCCCAGCAGTTGCATCGCTTCTGCGCATCAGGCTTGGAAGCGGTCAACAACGTGGCCGCACAAATCGGTACTGGCATGGCTAGCGCCGGCATCGGCGGCGGAGTGGAAAGCATGAGCCGGGTGCTGATGGGCTACGACAGCGGTGCCTGGGTGGCTGATCCGGCCGTTGCCTTGCAGAATTACTATGCACCACAAGGCATCGGTGCAGATGTTATCGCAACGCTAGAGGGCTATTCACGCGAGGATGTTGATCGCTATGCAGTGGAGAGCCAGCGCCGCGCGGCGGCATCTTGGGATGCTGGTGCTTTCGATCGTTCCATCGTTCCGGTGAGGGATGTGATGGGCGAGGTCATCCTCGATCAAGACGAGTATCGCCGCCCTTCTACGACGCTCGAATCGCTATCTGACCTGCGCGCTGCGTTCACTGGATTTGCAGATGCTGGCTTCTCGCGCGTCGTGAAAGAACGCTATCCGCAAATCGAGGAAATTTCGCACGTACATACGGGCGGCAATTCCAGCGGCATCGTCGATGGATCGGGCATCGTGATGCTTGGCAATGCAGAATTCGGCAAGGCGGCCGGCCTCAAGCCGCGGGCGCGGATCAGGGGCTGGGCCTCAATCGGATCTGAACCCACGATCATGCTCACCGCGCCGGTTGCCGTGGCGCAAAAGGCTTTGAAGAATTCGGGCATGTCGAAGGATGATATCGACCTGTACGAACTGAACGAAGCTTTCGCTAGCGTCGTTATGCGCTTCATGGATCACTTGGAAGTCGACCACGCCAAGACCAATGTGGCCGGCGGTGCGATAGCGCTGGGACATCCGCTAGGAGCTACCGGCGCGATGATCTTGGGTACCGTGCTGGACGAACTGGAGCGCCGCGATCTTAATACCGCCATGACCTTGCTGTGCGCCGGTAACGGCCTCGGCACCGCCACCATTATCGAACGGGTCTAAGCCAATGACCAAAGGCGCAAAGAGCGAAACCATGCGACACGTCAAGTTGGAAAAGGGCGCCGATGGCGTCGCCATTCTTACCCTCGACAATGCTGATGAGAGCATGAATGTGGTCTCCGCAGAATGGCTGGACGAAATGAACGCCGCCCTTGCCGATTTGCGGGATGACCAGTCCGTAACCGGCGTGATCATCGTTTCGGGCAAGAAGGCCTTCATGGCTGGTGCTGATCTTAAGCTGATGGTCGAAGGGTACGAGACCATGTCGCGCCAGGATGCCTATGGCTTCAGCCAGAAGGCAACTGCCATGCACCGCGCTCTCGAAACAATGGGCAAACCGGTTGCCTGCGCCATCAACGGGCTTGCGCTCGGTGGTGGTTTCGAGCTGGCCCTCGCCTGCCATTACCGTGCTCTGGCAGACGATCCGCGCGCCGTGGTGGGCTTGCCGGAAGTCAATCTCGGACTTTTGCCAGGATCGGGCGGGACGCAGCGCCTGCCGCGCTTGATCGGGCGCAAGAAGGCCCTCGACCTGTTGCTTTCCGGGCGTTCCGTGGGACCGCAGGAGGCACTGGAACTAGGTATCGTGGATGAGATTGCACCCGGCGATCAGCTTATGGACCGGGCGCGACGATGGCTGGCGACCAATCCGGCGGCGCAGCGGATATGGGACATGAAGGGCTATGCCATTCCCGAAACGCGCGGACTGATCGTACCCGAAATCGCGATGGATTATTCGATCGACGTGGCCAAGGTGGCCGCCAAGGATGGTTACAATTACCCGGCACCTGGTGCTATCCTTTCCTGCGTGTTTGAAGGCCTCCAATTGCCGATAGACAAAGCGCTGTCGGTAGAGAGCAAGTACTTCGCCAAGCTGCTTACCCATCCGGTGGCGCGCAACATCATCCGCACGACATTCATCTCCAAACAGGCTGCGGAAAAGGGGGCACGCCGTCCAATCGGTGTCGCAAGGTCCGAGGTGAAGAGACTGGGCGTGTTGGGCGCAGGGATGATGGGCTCTGGGATTGCGCTGGTCGCTGCCAAGGTCGGCATCGACGTGGTCCTGCTTGATCGCGACACGGCCACTGCCGAGAAGGGCAAGGGCTACAGCGAAAAGGTGTTTGGCAAGGCGGTGCAACGCGGAGACATGGCACGGGACAAGGCGGACGAGTTGCTTTCCCGTATCACGGCGACCGATGACTTCACTTTGCTCAATGGTTGCGACCTTGTGGTAGAAGCCGTGTTTGAAGATATGGGCATCAAGGCTCAGACAACGCAAAAGGCTGAAGCGGTGCTGCCGGAATGTGCCGTGTTCGCCACCAATACCTCGACTCTCCCGATTTCGGAATTGGCCAAGGCATCCAAACGGCCCGAACGGTTTATTGGGTTGCACTTCTTCTCGCCGGTAGACCGGATGGGATTGGTCGAGGTGATCAGGGGTGAACAAACGTCAGACGAAACTCTGGCCAAATGCCTGGATTTCGTTGCCCAGATCCGCAAGACGCCGATCGTGGTCAACGATGCGCAGGGCTTTTATACCAGTCGCGTGTTTCGCATGTTTATCTTCGAGGGCGTCGCCATGCTGGCAGACGGCGTTGAGCCTGCCCGCATTGAGAACGCGGCCAAAGCCGCTGGCTTCCCGATCGGGCCACTCGCCTTGCTGGATGAGGTGACCATCGATTTGCCTGTCAAGATCCTGAAAGATGCGGAAGGAAAGGATGGCAATCTCTACACCATCGAGCAGGGCGGCAAGGTGCTCGACCGAATGCTGGAGCTTGGCCGCGGCAGCCGGAAGGCAGGCGGCGGATTTTACGAATACTCAGGCGACGGTAGCAAGTGTTTGTGGGACGGGCTGGCAGTCGAGTTTCCGACATCCGAATTACAGCCCGAGCAGGAGGAGCTGAAGAAGCGCTTCCTCTATTCGCAGGCGAACGAGACCGCCAAGTGCCTCGAAGAGAGAGTGCTGGAGACCGCGCAAGATGCGGATCTGGGCGCCGTGTTGGGTTGGGGGTTCCCGGTCTGGACCGGCGGCACTTTGAGCTTTATCGATACCGTTGGCATTGCGGAATTCGTGAGCGAAGCCAGCAGGCTGGCGGAAAGCTACGGCGCACGCTTTGCCCCTTCGCCTTGGTTGCAGGCCCGTGCCGCTGTCGGCACATCGTTCTATCCTCCGATCAAGGCAGGTTGAGTAGCTATGCAGCGCACGATTTTCGAACCCGAACACGAACAGTTTCGCGCAACCGTTCGCAAATTCATGCAGACTGAAGTCGGCCCGCATGCCGATCGCTGGCGAGAAGCGGGGATTGTTGACCGTGAGGTTTATCAGAAGGCCGGCAGACAGGGCCTGCTGTGCGTTTTCGCGGACGAGAAATACGGCGGCGCGGGTATCAATGACCTACGCTTCGATCAGATCATCGTCGAAGAAAACATGCGCTTCGGCGACATCGGGTTTTACATCAACCTGCACAACGATTTGGTTGCGCCTTACATCCACAAGCTCGGCAACCAGGAGCAGAAAGACAGGTTCATGCCTGGGATCGTTTCTGGTGAGACGATCCTTGCTGTGGCGATGACGGAGCCTTCGACCGGCAGCGATCTGGCAGGCATGAAGACCCGCGCTGTGGAAAACGGTGATCACTGGGTGCTGAATGGCGCGAAAACCTACATTTCCAACGGTATCTTGGGCGATCTGATCGTGGTTGCAGCACGAACCGATCCGGTTCGCCCGCACGGCATAAGCCTCTTCCTTGTGGAACGCGGAATGGAAGGCTTCGAGCGCGGTCGCAAACTCGCGAAGATGGGGCTGAAATCGCAGGATACGGCGGAACTCTTCTTCAATGATGTTAAGGTTCCGCGAAATAACTTGATCGGCGAGGCAGGTCAGGGCTTCAAGTACCTCGCCCAAATGTTGGCGCAGGAACGCCTGTTTGCCGCCATCGGTTTCATATCAACTTCGCAGACCGCTTTCGATCTGACGTTGGAATATGTCAAGGATCGCCGGGCTTTCGGGAAGCCGATTGGCGCCTTTCAGAATACCCGCTTCAAGATGGCGCAAATGCGCGCCGAACTCGACATGGCCCAGGCGTACGTCGATCAATGCGTCATGCTGCTCAACCAAGATGCTCTGACAGCCGAGGATGCTTCGGCTGCGAAACTGCTGACCAGCGAACTGGAAGGACGTGTCATGGACGTCTGTGTGCAACTTCACGGCGGCGCTGGCTACATGGAGGAGTACCGTATCAGTCGCATGTATACCGATGCTCGGATCAGCCGCATTTTCGCAGGGACTAGCGAGATCATGCTCGAAATCATCGGTCGTGGGCTTGGGCTGGACGAGCGCAAGATGAATTGATGCGCCGTCCGCGCGACGTGAATAAAGCGCTGTAACGGTGCTTTGATAATATCGATTCTTGGCTTTAGGGACATGTCAAGGGAAGGGCCGTTCGAATGCCCTGCTACGAATTCCAGGGGGTATCGCCCGTCGTTGATGCGCTCAGTTTCATCCACCCGACAGCGTCGCTGATCGGTGACGTGATCGTGGCGGCAGGCTGCTACATCGGCCCGGGCGCAAGCCTGCGAGCCGATTTCGCGCGGATCGTAATTGAGGAAGGCTCCAGCGTTCAGGACAACGCAACGGTCCACGTCTCCAGCGAGTATGACACCGTGATCCAGCGCGGCGCAACGATCGGGCACGGCGCAGTAATACACGGTTGCGAGATTGGGGAGAACTGCTTGATCGGCATCAACTCCGTCGTGCTGGATGGTGCCGTACTCGGCGCAGAATGTCTTGTGGGCGCGCTTTCGCTCATCTTGCACGGGATGAAGGTGCCGGAGCGTCGCCTGCTCATCGGGAGCCCTGCGCGGATCGTGCGCACCATGTCAGCAAATGAAGTGACTTGGCGCAACGACGGTGACGGCGCGTACCAACTCTTGACGCGCGAAGCGCTCGCCAGTTTTCGGGAAGTCGAACCCATGCGGCAACGGCAACCAAAGCGCGAGTCTTTGCGAGCTCCGGCACGCCCCGTTCGACCTAACCAGTCTTGAGGCATATAGCTGAGCTCTTGTTTGTGAACGCAAGCTATTGGTCTGCCTGCAGCGCGTTCATGACTTCCAGGTGTTGCGGAGAGGCGCTGAAAAGGTGGTCCTCCAGACCCTCCAGCAATTGCCACAGGAGCGAGCGTAGGTGATCCAGCTCCACAGGGTTGAAAACCTTCTGCGCGTCAGCTTCCATCGCCTTGGCTTGGGCAAACAGGCCGATCATGGCCTCACGACCGCCTTCGGTAAGCGAAATCTCGCCATCATTCTGCTTCGCGATAAAGCCGGAGGTCGTAAGCCTTTGTAAATCTGTGTCGGTCCATTCCCAGCCCGATGCAGCAAGCATCGTGTTGATGTCCTCAAAAGTGGCGGGACCTCCCTTGAGCAGAACGGACATGGCATAGTGGTCTACTTGCGAAAGGCCCTGCTTCATCGCACTGATACGGATGCCATCGGTCATCATGAAATAGGCACGGGCGAGCAGATAATTGAGGTCGCGTCGGTTGCCGTCGGCATCGCTGATCTTCGATGCAGTCTTGCGCGCATATTTGCCGCGGTGAAACAGTAAGGGTTCCTTTTCCGATTGCTCGAGGGCCAACACTTCTCCGACCAAGATTATGTGATCGCCGCCATCGTAGCGATAGGCAGTCCGGCATTCGAATCTGGCAGCGCAGTCGCGCAGAAGTGGCACGCCGTGGTTACCGGTCTCGAAATCCACGCCTGCAAATTTGTCGATCCCTGGTGTTGCAAACCGGTTTGACAAGGATTCCTGATCTGATCCCAGAATGTGTACGGCAAAGAGATCGGCGTTCGTGAAAGCATCGATGTTCGAGGACTTCTTCGCCAAACTCCAGAGAACGAGAGGAGGGTCAAGCGATACCGAATTGAAGCTGTTTGCCGTCAATCCGACATTCTTGCCGTCGTAATTGGTGGTAACGATGGTTACGCCTGTGGCGAAGTTGCCCAGCGCGCTCCTCAATGACTTTGGGTCGATCACAGTCATTCCTCGTATGGTTTGTGGTCGCACTAGCGACCCCCGCCCTGAACTGAATAACCATGCCCGCGCATGTCCCACCTTTCAATGGATAGGCGATGGCAGGCAGGTGTGTCTCGGGAGGCTAGTCAGGCGGGAGCAGCCTCTCCCTGCCCAGCGAGACGCAGCGCAGGAGCCATTCCTTTCCCACTTTCACCCGGGTAAGTCGTTGCGTGTCACGGTGCGTGACGATCCAGAAGCTGCGCTGGATCGCGATTTCCGGGCAAACCGCTACCAGATTTCGCGAACCATCGGCGATAAAGCACGGCAAGACACCGACACCTGCACCTTCAACAATCAGGCGGTGTTGCGCATTGATGCTGGATGAGCGGACTTGTGCCTTCAGACCAGGATGGAAATCATCAAGATAGTTCAGTTCAGGGGCATAGAGCAGGTCGGGAACATAGCTCACCAGTATGTGACCCTTGCTTAGCTCGGCGGGTGTGGTCGGCCTGCCATGTTTTCGCAAGTAGGCTTTGCTGGCGTAAAGCTTAAGGCGATAGTCAGACAGCTTGCGCGAAAGGACCGGGCCAGCCTTGGGACGCGATAGCATCACGGCAATATCAGCTTCGCGCCGAGACGGGCTAAGAAAACCGCTGTTCGCAACGAGTTCGATTGTTAATGCAGGATGTCTGGTGGAAAATTCCTCCATGTAAGGTGTCAGGAACTGACTGCCGAATCCTTCCGAAACACTAAGCCGCAAGGTGCCGCTGAGTCCGGAATGCGATTCTGCCACCTCGTCGATCATGCGGGCGAGTTCCGCCATACCCTCGGCATTTGACAGTAGGGCCTCACCTGCCTCGGTCAGCACTTGGCCTTCGCGCGTACGCTCGAACAGGGTCACCTCCAACCTCTGCTCCAAACGACTCAATCGCCGGCCGAGTGTGGTCGGATCAAGCTTAAGCACCTGTGCCGCCCGCCCGATTTGTCCCGCATCCGCGATTGCGAGAAACACTCGAATGTCATCCCAGTAGAATGCCTGCATATTCGCAGTTCATAGATGCAAATTTCATTATTGTCTGTAAATTTTGGGTACGCCATTGCGCCTGGTGATCATCAGAGGATGTCCTTCCCATGCGTCAGATCGACCACTTCATCGTCGGCGAAAAGCCCCCCGCCACCCGTAAGCACGCCATCTGGAATCCCTCGACCGGCGAGGTCCAGGCCGAAGTCGCATTGGGTGATGCCGCGCTGCTGGCGCAGGCTGTCGCCACCGCGAAGAAGGTGCAGCCCGCATGGGCCGCCACCAATCCCCAGCGCCGCGCGCGGGTGATGTTCGCCTTCAAGGAGCTGGTCGAGGCGAACATGCAGAGCCTCGCCGAGATGCTGTCGAGCGAACACGGCAAGACCATCCCCGATGCGCGCGGCGACGTGCAGCGCGGGCTTGAGGTGATCGAATATGCCTGCGGGTTGCCGCAGATCATGAAGGGCGAGTATACCCACGGCGCAGGCCCTGGGATCGACGTCTATTCGGTGCGCCAGCCGCTCGGTATCGGGGCGGGGATCACCCCGTTCAACTTCCCGGCGATGATCCCGATGTGGATGTTCGGCATGGCCTGCGCGGCGGGCAATGCCTTCATTTTGAAGCCCTCCGAGCGTGACCCGAGCGTGCCGGTGCGGCTTGCCGAATTGTTCCTTGAAGCGGGCGCGCCCGAAGGCCTGTTGCAGGTCGTCCACGGCGACAAGGAAATGGTCGATGCGATCATCGACCATCCCGATATCGCCGCGATCAGCTTTGTCGGGAGCTCCGACATCGCCCAATATATCTACGCGCGCGGTTCGGCGAACAACAAGCGCGTGCAGGCGTTCGGCGGGGCGAAGAACCACGGGATCGTGCTGCCTGACGCGGACCTGGATCAGGTCGTGAACGACCTCACCGGCGCGGCCTTCGGCTCGGCGGGGGAACGCTGCATGGCGCTGCCCGTCGTGGTGCCGGTGGGCGAGGAGACGGCCGAACGCCTCAAGGAAAAGCTGCTTACCTCGATCGCCAAGCTGCGCATCGGGGTCTCCAACGATCCCGACGCCGATTACGGTCCGGTCGTCACGCCCGAGCACAAGGCGCGGATCGAACAGTGGATCACCACCGCCGAGCAGGAAGGCGCGGAGATCGTCGTCGACGGGCGCGGCTTCACGCTGCAAGGCCACGAAAAGGGCTTCTTCGTCGGCCCGACCCTGATCGATCATGTCACGCCGCAGATGAAGAGCTATCAGGAAGAAATCTTCGGCCCCGTGCTCCAGATCGTGCGCGCCAAGGACTTCGAGGAAGCGG
>VFQO010001944.1_pt1 | contig 14116 bp, 14 predicted proteins | sample 3512331 | NCBI WGS metagenome assembly VFQO01 (sample SAMN10412371, study PRJNA504923) | tailings metagenome | isolation source: Replicate 3 from Balatoc abandoned mine | place: Philippines: Itogon, Benguet | collected 2017-08-28
ATTGAGCGTAATTTAAAGCCTACTTTTAGCTGTGGCTAAATATGGGGGGATTACAGGAGCACATCAACCTCACCGGCGATTACCTCTGGCGCAGCAGCGCCAAGATCGGCGCGGGCAAGTTCAGGCCGCTACGACCGCTGCAACCGGCTTAGCGTGCTTTATTTTCCGTTTTCTGAGGCGACCCCAAACATGACTTCTGGCGATATGGACATTAGGCATGTCAGAGATAATTTAGGACATGAGTCAATTGCTACAACGAACAATTATTTACATTCCGAGGATGACAAACGACATAGAGATACTGAAGAAAATCATAAACTACTTTGGTAGAAAACAGTAAGCAATAGTTAATACAGCTTGAAGCAGTCACGTTCTTTGCCAATTCCACGTTGAGCTTTATTTTTATTTACTAAATTTATGCATGAATACAAAACATCCCATGGTATTTCGTTTATCTCATCTGCTATATCTAAATAAGAACGAAGTTTGGAACTTAATTTCTCACTAATTTTTCTTTCTAAATCGATATTAGTTTCGTACATTTTTGATTGGTTAGTGTCATCGCCATGACCAAACCAAAATATACTATCTCGCCAAACTACAAAATGGCTCTTGCAACCATTATCACGCCATACAGACGGAAATAAAGTTATCCCATAATTTGTTTGATATAACCGCCATGCTTTACCTGCTTTAGGATCTAAATTTATTGTTAATAGTTCTCCACATCCATCAGGGCATACAAAAACAATTGATCTGATATACCCTCTATTAACAAGGACCGCTTCCCCAGGTGTAGTTAAAATAGAATTCACATCCCCCACTCTTTCAACGCTTGGGTGTAAAACTAATTTAGTTGCTCTGTTTTTTTTAGTCATGATTTGCACTTATGGCAATACTACTTGCAAGTTTATTCGCAAGAAAATATGCATAGTTTCGCCTTTGTTCTTCAAGTTTATTCTTGGCTTTAATTTCCGATTTTGATTGAAATTTGGAAAAGAAATACATTGAATAGGCAAGACAACCTTGGTACTCCCGATTAGATTTGTCCGCCTGAAGAGGAAAGGCAAGTGCCCTAATTTGCCTTATACAATTCCATATAGCAACATTTTCTGCATTATCTTCAGGATAGTGTTTAATTTTTGGAAGTGTAATTTGCCCTTTTTCAAGTTCATAAATAAGATTTATGATTTTTTTCCACTTTTCAAACTTTAAATTGGGCCATTTAAAAAAAGCTATCCAAACTTCAAGATATGAAGGGTCCATTGATGGGGCACCCCATTTCGCTTTTGTATAATCAATTAAAATAGCTTCGCCATTTCTAACTTGAACATTTTCACTATGTAGATCCCCATGAATTCTAGTTTTTGTAAACTCAATTAATGGTAAATTGTTGAGCAGATCAATTAATTCATTAGGAGGCAAAACATCTTTACCAAATCTTTTAGCTGCTTCAAACCTGCTTTTTAGTATATCAAGTTGGTTTCCACTTGGTTCTTCTATTTTATCAATAAGGTTGCTATTACTTGTTTGGGTATTTAGAGGATGACGCCAAGCATTTAAAGTATTTTCAAACAATGAATTAATTGGTGTTTTTGCATTACCTGTAATAATGAAATTCCATAGCGGTTCGGAGTTTTCAACAAAATTACCTACTAATAAACCCTTTTTTCCTCCAAAAATGCAGCGCTGATAATCTATATTTGGTCGTAGATTGAAAGGAATTGTGGGCAAAACAAAAGACATATAATTTTCATATTCTTTAATTATTTTTGCCTGCGAGTCGAATTTTGCAAAAAAAGGCATGGGACGTTCGCCTTGTGCCAGAGTCGCATGTACACAAAACACGCCACTTGCAGAAAATCCGGGCGTTAAAGGCTTCAAATGAATTTCGGTACAATCGCTGAAAGCCCGTTTTAAAAAAGTTTTTTGATAATCTTTTAATAAAATCGCATCAGGAAGAATTTTGCATTCATGGTTGTAAACTGAACCAGATTGCCTGAGACTACATGATATAAGCTGGATAAAGTTTTTATACTTATTACTATCGTTGATTACAGCAATGACTCTTTCTTTATTCAAACCTTTTTCATTCAAGTAATGCTCAAATGTTATGATATTTTCAAGACTACATTCAACAATGACTATTAATCCATGATCAAGTGCTTGAATTATCAAAGACAATCGAGTGAGAAATAATCCGAATTTAATCCCATCAGATGTATTAATTATTAATGCACTGGCATGAGAAAACTCCTGATTTGTAAGTTCTCGAATATCATTATCAAGATATCTAAGATTTATATCCAAATCAGAAAATTTGGACTCAGTTTGAATGTCCGCTTTTTCTCCCAGCCATAGAACTGTAGTACGGCTATTAACCAATTATGTCAGGTCTCGTTGGCAGTACTAATTTGTCGCCAAGGCCAAGGGCTCCATTCTTGGAGCAAACAATACATGCAGGATTTTGTGTTTGAATGACAGAGCGTATTGCTCCTTTAAATCCATCATAATATTGTAATCTAGCGTTAGTAGGAATATTTGTAACCACTCCTAAAAACATGGTTACTGCAAGGGATGATATGGTGCCATTTAATGAGATTACAGCTGGCTGAGGTTCGCCAGTATTACTTATAAAATAAGGGTCTGCTTTAATTTGTGCTTCATTCATCATTTCCCTACGAATAGTATTTCCATCTAATACATTGCCACATATGAGGCAGCCTAATCCAGGTGATAGCATTTGAACCCGGCCGGTAATGTAAGAAACGATTCCGTCTTTCGTTGTAATGCTTACTCCCATATCAATACATGGGATGAAATACTGATAAGCAATTTGATTGATTACAGCTCGACTTGCATGCGAATCTGTACAGCAAAATATAAAATCACATTCTGTTAATTTCGCTGCAACATTTTTATATGTCACATCGCTATTTATAATTTCAACATTTGCTTCTTGATTAATGGAAATTAAATTTTTTCTTGCAACATTAACTTTAGGTTGGCCTAAATCTTTAGCAGTACACCCTACAAGACGATTTAAATTTGTTGCTTCAACTGCATCCGGATCGATTAAAAGAAAATCATTAGCCCCTAAATAAGCTAATTCAGTTGATACAAATGAGCCTGTGCCACCCAGTCCAACGATTCCGATTTTTAAAGAGGCAATTGCTGACTGCCCTTCTTTACCAAATGCGCGAATTTGTCGATCATGACTTTCGTTTAAAGATTCTATTGGCGAAGTGTTTGAAGATAATTTACGTCGAAAAACTCCTGCTTCAATTACCTCAATTTCGCTTTGAGTACCTAAAATTCTAGCTCGGCAGTAGTTTTTACCTATGACTAAAGCTACATGATCTATTTCTGGCACACGTTCATGCATAAAAGTGGCCAATTTTTTCTCACCTTGATCATCTATTCTTGAAAACGTTGGTTTCTTTGATTCAAAAGGATGTGTATGACAAAAAATTACTGCTTGTTTCGATTCTCTAGCTCTTTTTACGATTGCAATCAGAAAGTCAGGTTTTATTTCTGAAAGCGTATTTGTCCTCACCGAATAGAATTCGCTAGGAACGATTATGATTTCTGCCACAAGAAAGTTTTTCGCATTAGCAACATTAGCCAAAATAATTGCACAGCTTTCAAGCTCACTTTCCAGAAGCTTGGACTTCATGTCTAAGTAGCTATTGCTACCAAAAATTAGCTTTTTCACTTTGCTTCGATAAATCTATTCATAATTACGCCTACATAACTCAATAAATTATCCCTGTTAGCATTCCAACTTTGCACATGCCAAGAGAACCATAATAATGACTCACTAACTTCTGGAGGCGCTGAGATATTACTAGCTTGCGGCATTGAGCCATTTTTAAGTCTTAAATCAACATCAGCCCAAAAACAATCGGGATTGCCAAATGGATACCCAGCTGGGGCAATAAATTTTAATGTAGATGTCGATTTATTCCATCCACTAGGCAATTTTTGTTCTGGAATAGTGATTAATGCTGCTCCACTAGGAAGCATATCCATTTGAGCATTCTCGTATTTACTATTTAGAATAGAAAATTGTTGTTCTAAAGGGGTCATATTAATTAACCAAATGTTGCAGGAGGAACAGAATAAAAGTGAGAAGGTCTGCCATGCTCATCCAAATTGATAGTTACATTATCTTCAATAGTTTTATCGGGATCATTCCCCTGCCCTTCTAGCACCAAAGCGTGTGTTTGATCAAAACCAGGTATTAATGCCTTAATTTGTGCTCCAGTTAGAGCTGAATGGTCAGTCGTTATTTTTGTATTACCAAAAAAGAAAAAATATTCTTTTTTGTTTTTATCTTCTTTTTTATCATTTGCCATATCGATACCTCATAAAAGTAAACATTTAAAGACTATCACTCAAGTTACGTTTTCTCAACCTAATGATCACATGCATCTAAAACTCAATCTAGATTATTCAATGCATATTTATTTCACCAAGAAATGGTCACAAATACCAATCTTCACGTTATGCAGCGGCTTCAAAATTGTCATTTGCCAGCTGAAGTTCCTCAACGTCTTGGGTGAAATCTAAGATTAAAGGTATACGCTCACAATCTTTATTCTTATCGTTATACACATCAACATCAGTTTTCAGTTGAAAGCAATCGCCTACAACTTGTTGTCTTCTTTGGCTAAATGATTTAACAAAATGCTCCCTGGGTACACTTTTATCATCCATGTCTGCCCATAGAGAAATTTGTTTTTCACCTATTTTTTGTTTGGCTGCGTGCATTACTCGATATCGACGACCAAACTTATCAACCCTATGCTCTTCTCGAAAGACCTGGGCAATGTCTGCGGCAATTGCGTCAAGAATAGTCTTGGGATTGGCTTTCATTAAACCCTCCGAATAAGCCCATGCGGCGATTTCATGAGGATCAACAGTACCAATAGCATTTCTTTCTTTTTTATAACGCTCTACGTATTCTCTAACGGTATTCGTATAACTGGACATATATTAGTACTCCTTGAATTAATTCATTGGATATATTTGACCAAACCCATCTGTTGCCGCAGTGTTGATTATTAAATGTCTAATTTTGATTTGATGTTTCTTTAAAAAGTCATAGCGATTCAACCTGCGATGTAGTTGGCCAACAACTAGACCAGGATGAATATTTAATCTTTTTGCAAACAGAACAACTTTCTGATCAGAGAAAAAAGGATTTACTCGATCATAAAAATTAGATAATTCTGATTGATCTACGCAAAAATTAGCTCCAGCTGCGTTTGCTAATTTTTCTTCATCCGAAGTGTCAACAGTTTCAACTCCTACATCTTCATCTATGCACTCAGATCCTTGCCCGTGTTTCTTTAGTACATGCTCAATTTCATGCCTTAAAACAAACCAGAAGTTATCAATCGTATCTTTCTTAACAGTCATGCCGATTACTGGATTCTTGCTATCAAGCCAGAAGCATGCACCATCTATTTTTGAGCCAGGTAGAGCTTCAACAATCACAAATCTAACGCCTGCATCTGACAGTATTTTAGGAACATGCCTAATCTCCTCCGGCGACAAAAGTAGTGCAGATAACTTTTCGATTGCTTCTAGTAGTAAGCCTTCAGAGTAATTTTTTACAATCATCGTCTTTGCAATGCTTTTAACTCTAAAAAGCCATGCAAGTTGTAAAATATTTGGAGCATCGTAATGAGTTTTCTTTGCTGAGTGACAAAAATTAGAACTCTCGCTAATAGAAGAAATCCCAAAAAAGTTAAAAACCTGTTGCTCCAAAGCTTCTATATTTTGAGTGGCTTCAATCCAACCTCTCTTGATCATTTCTCGTACTGGAAACGTACCATGTAGCTCAGCCTTTCGAGAAATGCTGTTTTCTTTAGGACGTACTTTTGACAGCTGATATTGGCTTTCAAGATTTAACCAAAATTCAGGGCCAGTTCCTAATGCTTCACCAAAAGCAATAGCTGTTTCAGGGGTAACGGAACGTTTTGCACCAATTACCTCACTGACGACTCTTGTGTCACGCTCGATGATTTCCGCAAACTCAACTTGAGTCCAGCCTCTTGCTTCCAGTTCATCTTTCAGAAACTCCCCTGGAGGAAAAATCTCAGCAGGAATTCTAATATCCATATTACTCTCCACGATTAGTGATAATCTTCAATGCTCACTACAACAACAGTTTTACTTTGGCTTTGTGCTTTTATAGTAATAATCAAACGCCATTGGTCATTTAATTTCATTGAATATTGACCAGACCGTTTTCCTTGTAGCTTTTCAAAATGAAGCGATTTCATTTCACGAAACGCACGTTCATCAATAGCAGCTCTAATCATCTGAATTCGTTTACGATAAACAGTAACGATTGCTGCTGAATAACCTGCATAAAAGCTGGCATCAACCTCTAATCGGTCTAGTTCCTCATCTGCGAATTCAATTTCCATTTTTGTTCTTTAATGTAATGGTTAATAAATAATATACATATTTACACTATGTGTAAATATGTATATTTAAAAATATTTTGGTGGGTTCTGTAGATATAAATATTATTTTTTAGTTTGATAAACTAATTGATAAAGAATTGGTAGGACAAGTAGTGTCAATATTGTTGAGGACCAAATCCCACCAATCACTACAGTGGCAAGTGGGCGTTGCACTTCCGCACCTGTTCCTGTTGCAATAGCCATCGGCACAAACCCTAACGAAGCAACCAGTGCAGTAATCAAGATAGGTCGCAATCGACTGATACTACCTTCCTGAATCGCAATATTTAATGGCTTGCCTTCAGCTATTAAGTTACGAATAAAACTAATCATCACCAGGCCATTGAGTACTGCAACGCCAGACAATGCAATAAAGCCAACGCCTGCAGAAATGGATAATGGAATATCGCGCAACCAGAGCATCAACACACCGCCTGTCAGTGCAAATGGAATGCCGGTGAATACAATCATGCCATCTCTGAAGTTATTAAACATGGCATAAAGCAATACAAACACCAATAACAAAGCTAGCGGCACTACAATCTTCAAGCGGTCACTGGCAGATTGTAGCTGCTCAAAAGTACCACCCCAACTCAACCAATAACCGGCAGGAATTTTGACTTCCTGCTGTATACGTTGCTGTGCTTCAGCTACATACGAGCCAATATCACGGTCACGCACGTTGGCGGTAATCACCACATTGCGCTTGCCATTTTCACGGCTGAACTGGTTAGCCCCAAGCGCGATATCGATACTCGCAACTTCACCCAGTTGCAAATACACTGGTATCTCGGTTTTACTCGCCACTTTAATTGGCAATCGCTTGAAGGCATCCATATCTACTCTGGCCTCTTCAGGTAGGCGCACTACAATTTCAAAGCGCCTGTCTCCCTGAAATAAGGTACCTGTCTCACGACCGTTCATGGCTATAGCAATCGCCTCTTGCACATCCGCCACATTTACGCCTAACCTGGCTATCTTTTGGCGGTCAATATTGACTGTGAGTATGGGCAAACCTGTGGTCTGCTCAACTTTGACATCTTCTCCACCAGCAATTGAAGACATGACTTTGGAAATCTCTTCAGCTGTCGCATTCATCACTTGCATATCATCGCCAAACACTTTCACCGCCACATCGCTGCGCACACCTGAAATCAGTTCATTAAAACGCATTTGTATAGGTTGTGTGAACTCATAGTTATTACCCGGCACTTGTTGAACAGCTTCTTGCATTTGTGCAATCAACGCATTTTTGCTTAAAGATGGGTCTGGCCATTCTGATTTAGGTTTAAGCATCACAAAGTTATCTGCCACACTAGGCGGCATCGGGTCGGTAGCGATTTCTGCTGTGCCCAGCTTAGCAAATATGCGGTCTACTTGCGGAAAGCTTTTAATCGTATGCTCCAGCTCTTTTTGCATCTCCACCGCTTGGGTTAAACTGGTACCAGGGATGCGTAAAGCATGCAGTGCAATATCGCCTTCATTCAAGCTGGGCACAAACTCGCTACCCATGCGGCTGGCTAGCAGCCCACTTAACACCACTGAGACTAATACCATCGTCATCACCAGCGCCTTGTTAAACATTGTCCAACGCAGTATTGGCAAGTAATGTTGTTTAGTCCATACAATCAGTGGCTGTTCTTTTTCTTCAACCTTGCCAGTGATAAGTAGCGCTACCGCTGCTGGAATAAACGTCACCGATAGCAACATTGCACCAATCAAAGCAATCACTACTGTAAACGCCATAGGATGGAACATTTTGCCTTCTACCCCGGTGAGCGCAAAAATAGGCAGGTACACCGCCATGATAATAAGTTGCCCATAAATTAGAGGCTTTCTAGCTTCTTGTGCGGCAACAAACACTTCGGCGAAGCGTTCCGACTTGGTGAGTGGTCGGCCCAAATTAGTTTGTGCATGGGCTAATCGGCGCATACAGTTTTCTACAATCACCACCGCGCCATCGATAATAATGCCGAAATCCAGCGCCCCCAAGCTCATCAAGTTGGCGCTGACTTTACCTGTAACCATACCAGCAAAGGTAAACAGCATAGCTAATGGAATGACCAGCATCGTGATAATGGCCGCGCGTATATTGCCCAAAAATATAAACAACACCGCAATTACCAGTAGCGCACCTTCCATCAAATTCGTTTTAACGGTATTGATGGCTTTATCAATCAAAATGGTGCGGTCGTAGACCGTTTTTGCAACAATCCCCGCTGGTAGCGTTTGGTTAATTTGCTTTAACCGCGTTTCAACCGCAGCAGATACGGCACGGCTATTCTCGCCCACCAGCATAAACACCGTACCAAGTACAACTTCTTGGCCGTTTTCAGTCGCCGCCCCATTACGCAATTCAGCGCCAATCTTCACATCAGCGACATCTTTAATGCGTACGGGAACACCAACTTTGGTGTCCACGACAATATTGCCAATGTCCTCTACATTACTGACCTGTCCTGGCACACGAATCAAGTACTGTTCCCCTGACTTTTCAATGTAGCCTGCACCTATATTGGCGTTGTTACTCTCTAAGGCTGCGACTAAATCATTGAGTGACAAACCCCTTGCCATCAAACGATCAGCATAAGGCGCCACTTGATACTGTTTAACGTAACCACCTACGGTGTTGATTTCATTCACCCCAGGCACATTGCGTAATTGTGGCTTGATAATCCAGTCTTGAATCTCGCGCAGATCCATAGGAGTGTATGGAGTACCGTCTGCTTTTAAGGCGCCCTCTTTAGATTCAACCGTCCACATGAAGATTTCGCCTAAGCCTGTAGAGGTAGGCCCCATTTCTGGCAGAATGCCAGCGGGTAACTTTTCCTTAGCTTGCTGAATACGCTCGTTGACTAACTGCCTAGCAAAGTAGATATCCGTGCCTTCTTCAAACACGACAGTGACTTGTGATAAGCCATACCGAGAGATAGAGCGTGTTTCATCCAGTCTCGGCAACCCGGCCATGACCGTTTCAATCGGGTAAGTCACCCTTTGCTCGGTTTCTAATGGCGCATAGCCGGGTGCCGCCGTATTAATTTGCACCTGAACATTGGTAATATCTGGCACGGCATCAATCGGCAGTTTTTGATAGCTGAATAAGCCGAGCACGGTAATGCAGAGTGCCACAAGCATCATTAACCATCGTTGATTAATAGAGAATTGAATCAGCTTTTCAAACATAAGAATGCTCCTTAAATTGGATATAGAGTGGTCTGGCGTTAATGGTCATGACTGGCCCCTGCCTTACCTATATCCGCTTTAATCAAGAAGCTATTACCTGCTGCGTAACGTTCCCCTGCTTCAATGCCTGCTAATACTTCTACATATTTATCATCTCGACGCCCTAAGGTTAGAGGTCTAGCTTCAAAGTATTCACCATAACGACCAAATACCACTGACCAATCTCTTAAAGTTTGTATCCCTTCCACTGAAACGGCTAACGGCACTTTTACTTCGTCAGATACCAGTTCAACATTAACGGGTAAACCCGGCAGCCATGTACGGTTAGGATTGTTGAGCACAACACGCGCCATGGCGGTACGGGATTGTTCACCGACCAGCGCTCCTACGTAGGCAATCGCCGCTGTCGTTTCCGCTTCAAAAGCAGTCGCTTTAATGGTGACTTTTTGACCGACTTTTACCGTGTTAATGTCTTTGGCATAAATCGTCATTTCTGCCCACACTGTTGATAGATCAGAAATCTCATAAAGACTGTCAATCTCACTCACCACTTGGCCTTGGCTAATTTGCTTATTGGTCACAACACCATCGATTGGGGAGCGAATTTCATAGCACGTTTGACCTTGACTTGATGCACCTACAGCGGATAATTTTTGCTTAATACGGCTCGCTTCAATTTCTGCAGTTTGTAGTTCGTTTTGTGCTTGTAAATAATCTTGCTGGGCTGATATTTTCTCTTCCCACAACTGCTTCTCGCGAACATAAGTGGAACGTGCTAAATCCACACGTTTCTGTGCAGCCAATAAATCGCTGCGCATATCGGCAATCGCCTGACTAGAAACGCTTGCTAATAGCTGACCTTTACGCACTTTATCTCCTGCATTCACGCTTACAGACTCCACAATGCCGCCGACACGCGAAACCACACGCACACTCTTATCCGCATTCAGCTTGATTTCACCTTGTAGGTTTAATACTGACTTAATGCTTGCCGGGCCGGCTGTAAGCACTTCTATACTGTTTAATGTGAGCTGTTTATCACTGATGTGCACTCTTGCTTCCACTTGCTCATAAGCAAACTGATAGCTTTTGTTATCGTGTTTGGCGGTGATTTTCACCTTGAAAGAATGCGGTTCTTCTACTACAGCATCGCCTTTGAGATAGTTATTCTCCTTGGTGAAATTAATCACTTGTGGCTTGCTACCCAAGCGCTCCAATGCAATGCTGACTGTTGAAGTGTCAGGTGATAGCTCTTTGCCATTTTGATAGGTATATATCCTGAATTCCGGGGGTACATTTTGTTCAAAAATGGTCACTTCCACACTGTAGCCATCTTGCGTAAAGAGCTTGCCACCATGCGGGCCTTTGATAATTTCTTGTGGTTGGGCACTGTGCTCGCTCTCGTCGTGTGGCACGCTTTGCTCTGCTGGCATAGCAGCGTGTTCATGCTCATCATCTGTAGCTTTAGGTTTTCCCGTATTCAGAATTAACGCCGCTAAAATAATGCCAATAATGATGACCCCCATAATTGCGGCAACTTGTTTGTTTTTTTGAATAATTTGCATTTATTACTCCTGTGGCTGATGGATGGAATGTTTCACCACATCGCCTAAAATTCGTTCGATTTCAGCAACTGATTGATGTGCATCTAGCAGTGCTTGGATATATTGAGATTTAGCTTGAAACAGCGTACGTTGTGCATCTAGCACATCTAAGAAGCTAAACTTACCTGCACTAAAGCCTTTATTTGCCGCATCAAAGGCACTCTGTGCGCCAGGCAGTATTTCACTACGCAATGATTCCGAGGCTTGTCTAGCCGCATTAAGCCGTTCGTATTGAGTGGCAAGACTGGCTTCTAGGTGTGCTCTTAACGCCACCAACTCATCTTGTGCTTTGTATTGACGACCCACGGCTTCTTGCAGATTGCCTTGATTGCGGTCAAAGAGAGGAATTGGCACAGTTACACCTAGCAAGGCTTGGTTAAGCCCACCCAGTTCTTGGTTGTTCAGCACACCTGCGCTGATTTTAATATTGGGGGTAACTTTACTTCGCTCGACTTTGGTTAGCCCATCGCGTGCGCTAATTTCCAGCTTGGCAAGACTAATAGCTGGCGAACTTTCTAATGAAGCCGACAAATCCGCAATGCTTGAGACTGGTGGTATATTTTCCACGTCCCCTTCGGCATGCACAAACATGGGCGATGAATTTCCCCACAGTGCGCTTAAGCGTTTACGCGCGCTATTTAATTGGCTAGTCGCTTGGTTAACTTCTATCTTCGCACTGGATTCGGCAATTTTAGACTTGGTTTCTTCTACAGGTGAGCTCTTACCCGCTTTAACGCGCTTGGTAGCAGCATCCAACGCTAGATTTGCAACCTCAAGCGACGACTTGCTTAACTTTAATCGTTCCTGCGCAGCCAACACTTCATAAAAGGCTGTGACGACATTGGCATGAATTTCTGCTTTTTTGCTGTCGAGTTCTGCCGTAGCTTTTTTGTAAAAAGCATCTGCCGCATCCATCCTCGCTTTGCGCTTATTGCCTAGCTCGACTTCCTGATTGAACTGCAGAAAGATTTGACGCGTATCACTACGCGTATCTTGTATCGAAGTCGAAATGGATGGATTAGGACGAACCGCCGCTTGCGTCCTTGCTCCTTCAATCGCTTCACGTTCACGCTCTGCTACAGCAATATTTGGATTGGCTCGCATGGCAAAGCCTAGCGCCATTTCCAGAGTTAATGGTTTGACTGGCTCTACAGTCTCTGCACTACTTGCTGCATAGCTGGATAAAGTAACCAACAATAGCGCAACGCTAAGTGGCTTTAAAAAATACTTAAATGTGAATAGCAAAATGCTCTCCCAAATCTAATACAAATCAGATAACCATGGCATAGCAAAAGCTATGACGAAGCTATCAACGAATTGAGATTAGAATTGTGGTGGAGCGCGCGAGGCAGGTAGCCGTCGCCTGAGTAGTTCTTTGGGAACTAAGAGAAATGCAGGATTCAGCCTATGAGTAGACTGTAGAGCTAGGATAAAACAAAAGCTTAATATGACTGCAATGATGGCATTCATTAACAACAAACCGTTAGCATCTTGCTTGATACTGGAGTCTACTGAGATTATATGAGATGCATGCGGGACGTTGGATACAACGTGGCTTGCTAAATCTTCCACATTGAAAGCTTCTTCATGCTCATTACCAACATGGAAACCTGTTTTCTGAATTGGATGCTCAGCATCTATATGGGCGTGGATAAAGGGTTGCAATGCTTGCAAAACCGCGAAGCAAACAGCAACTGCTAATCTAGCCCATGTAGTCTTATTTAAAACCATGTTTCCAATCTATCAAACTTTAATTGTAATGACAAACTATCTTTACGACATTGGGGACTAATTGTCTGAAAATTACGAAATATCATCACAAATCAAAAGCTATGCGTTCATATTTTTACTTCGTAGCAACATATATGCAGCAGGCAGAACAAATAGCGATAATAACGGAGCAGTCAACATTCCTCCCACCATTGGGGCTGCGATACGACTCATCGCTTCCGAGCCAGTGCCAGTGCCAATTAAGATAGGTATAACGTAGTGCATCACTGGTCGTAACAGGCAGATTAATGACACCAAACTTCACTTTGGGGTCTGGCAGCTGACCTTCTGCAATTGCAGCTTGGCGAGACGACTCGGCCGCATCATCGAGAGATTGCAGCAAAGGCTGATTCTGTGTGGCTAATTGGATAGTTTCAGCTAATGTCAGCGGCTCTTCTGCTTGAGCAGAATGAGCTTTTAGTGACAGTGCTAATACCGCCATGATGCAAAACCACATGCATATAAATCTTGGCTTTAAAGCCAATCTGGGGGCGTTCATGAGAGCTCTCCTAAAACTTAAATATGACGATTTAGGGCGTAATTACGCCCTAAAGGTATCAATTCAAGCTGGAGGCTTTAACGGCGGGGATAAATCTACAGATTTTTCGGATGGGACGAATCTAGGAAATGAAATTGAAGTCGACTCAGCAAAGACATATCTTGAAAAAGAATCAACTGGCGTGGCTTGAGCGAAATGACAACCGGCACCCATTGCACATGGTTTATGTTCGGCACTTGATTTTGATTGATTTTTCTTCATTGCGCTGTCTTGGCAATGCGTCATGCTGGACATGTCGCCGTCAGAATGCATAGCTGTCTAAGCGATTCTGAAGCAAATGAAGTCGCACAATGAGCTGCCAGCGCTGGACTTGAGGCCAACGCTAGAATCAAAATCATTGCAATTGCACGAAAAAATCTCATTATGGAATTACTTTATCACTGTGAATTAGTTTCAACAAGTTAATGATGTCCATTTTTCTATCTTTATTGTTCATTAACACTGGTAAGCATATGATAACGATATGTGTAAACATCCCCATTTTAGTGGCATGCTGAATTAGAGTTTTCCGTCAGTTTTGC
>VFQO010001945.1_pt1 | contig 14107 bp, 13 predicted proteins | sample 3512331 | NCBI WGS metagenome assembly VFQO01 (sample SAMN10412371, study PRJNA504923) | tailings metagenome | isolation source: Replicate 3 from Balatoc abandoned mine | place: Philippines: Itogon, Benguet | collected 2017-08-28
CGCCACGAACGCGACCTCGCCGGAAAGAAGCCCGAAGCCGGAGTCGATATAGCGGGTGAAGACCCCAAGAAAGTTGTCGATGACGCCAGCGCCGCCCATGGATCAGCGCCCTTCGATCTGATTGGGCGACGACGGTGCGGGCGTGCGGCCGAGAAAGCGGTCGCGCGTCTCCGCCCAGACGCGCAGGCATTCACTATCCTCGGCCGCCTTCTGGCCAAGCTGCTGGCACCGGCGTTGGCCCTCGCGCAGCGGATCGCGCGTGGGCTGTTGAAGGCTGACCGGCGAGGATGCCGGAGCCTCTTCCTTGCGGGTCATCTCGATCGCCGTGGCCGTGATGGCGACCGCGACGAATATGATTGCGCCCAGCCGGGCCAGCATCTTGCCGTCCATGACGGTGCTCCCCTTCTGGCTCTCAGTTGCCGTTGTTGAACATCTGCGCGTTGCCCGGCTGATAACCGGAGCCGGGCGTCAGGAAGCGGCGGCGCTGTTCGCGCCCCTGTTCGGCGGCGGTGGCGCGCTCGGCCTCGGTGAGCGAACCGGCGCGGCCGTTGGCGGCGAGAAGAGCGATCAGGTCGGAAAGCTGCTGCGACTGGAGGGCGAGAAGCTGGTTCCCAGCCTGTGTTGCCTGCAACGCGCCGGTCGCGCCCTGGCTCTGGCCAACAAGCGCCGACATTTGCGTGCGGTTAGCGTCGATGTTGCCAACGACACCGGCCTGAACACGCATCGCGTCCTGCAAGCCGCCAACCGTGTTCTTCCAGCGGTCACGCGCCCCCGCCACCAGTTGCGCGTCGGTGGCCGACAGCGAGACATTTCCGTATTGGCTCTGGAACGCCTGATCGACCTGACCGACGTTGAACGCGATATTCTGCGCCTGCCCAAGAAGCTGCTGGGTGCGCTGCACATTCTGCTGCAACGTCTGAAGCGCCGAGTATGGCAGGCTCGCCAGGTTCTTCGCCTGATTGATGAGCATGGTCGCCTCGTTCTGAAGCGAGGTGATCTGGTGGTTGATCTGCTCCAGCGTGCGCGCGGCGGTAAGAAGGTTCTGCGCGTAGTTCGTCGGGTCATAGACGATCCGGCCGAAGCCGAATTGCGCATGGGCCTGCGTCGCCAGCATCGGCGAGACGGCAAGCATGGTTGCGGCAAGCACGATGGCGCGCGAGCGGAAACGACGGGTATTCATGGTCAGGACTCCTTTTCGGCTTGGGGGAGGTTCGGAATGAGATCGGCGGCCCATCCGGCATCGCGGGCGCGAAGCCACGCGGCGAGAAAGCCGTCGCGGCCGTGCTCGACGACGAGGTCGGCGATCAGGGTCTGGTCGGGTTTCGAGGATGCGGCGCAGAGCGCGAGCCCGACTTCGGACAGGCCCAGCTCGAACAGGCGGTTGCCCCTACGGCTTTGGCAGTAGTAATCCCGCTTGGGCGTCGCGCGGGCGATCAGCTCGATCTGGCGGTCATTGAGGCCGAAGCGGCGATAGATCGCGGTAATCTGCGGCTCGATCGCGCGTTCGTTCGGCAGGAGCAACCGCGTCGGGCAGCTCTCGATAATGGCCGGTGCGATGTTGCTGCCGTCGATGTCGGAGAGCGACTGCGTAGCGAAGATGACGCTGGCGTTCTTCTTGCGCAGCGTTTTGAGCCATTCACGGAGCTGGCCAGCGAATCCCTCGTCGTCCAGCGCAAGCCAGCCTTCGTCGATGATGAGCAGCGTCGGCCGTCCGTCGAGCCGGTCGCCGATGCGATGGAACAGGTAGGACAGGACGGCCGGAGCCGCACCGGTTCCGACAAGCCCCTCGATCTCGAACGCCTGCACGGCGGCCGAACCGAGGTGTTCGGCCTCGGCGTCGAGCAGCCGGCCGTAGGGACCGCCGACGCAATATGGGCGAAGGGCTTGTTTAAGATCGTTGCTTTGCAGCAGCACCGCGAGGCCGGTGAAGGTGCGTTCCTCGGTGGGCGCGGAGGCCAGCGAGGTCAGCGCCGTCCAGATGTGTTCCTTCACCTCCGGCGTGATCACGATGCCTTCGCGCATCAGGATCGCCACGATCCAGTCGGCGGCCCAGGCGCGTTCGTAAGTGTCGTGGATGCGCGCGAGCGGCTGGAGCGATACGGAAGCGTCCGAACCTTCGGTCAGCCCGCCGCCAAGGTCGTGCCAGTCGCCGCCCATGGCGAGCGCGGCAGCGCGGATGCTGCCGCCGAAATCGAACGCAAAGACTTGGGCACGGTCGTAGCGGCGGAACTGCAAGGCCATGAGCGCAAGCAGGACGGACTTGCCTGCGCCAGTCGGTCCGACGACGAGCGTATGGCCGACATCGCCGACATGAAGGGATAACCGGAACGGGGTCGAGCCTTCGGTCTTGCCGTAAAGCAAGGGGGGCGCACCGAAATGCTCGTCCCGTTCCGGCCCCGCCCACACCGCGGAAAGCGGGATGATGTGGGCGAGATTGAGTGTCGAGATCGGCGGTTGCCGGACATTGGCGTAGGCATGGCCGGGCAAGCTGCCGAGCCATGCGTCCGCGGCGTTGACGGTCTCGACCATGGCCGTGAAGTCACGGCCCTGAATGACCTTCTCGACCAGGCGCAATTTCTCGTCGGCAAGGCGCGGGTCGGCGTCCCAGACCGCGATTGTGGCGGTCACATAGGCCATGCCCGCAACGTCGGCCCCAAGCTCCTGCAAGGCCATATCGGCGTCGAGCGCCTTGTTCGCGGCGTCGGTATCGACAAGCGCGGACGCCTCGTTGGTCATCACTTCCTTGAGGATGGCCGCGATAGACTTGCGCTTGGCAAACCATTGCCGCCTGATTTTGGTCAGCAGCTTGGTCGCATCCACCTTGTCGAGCAGGATCGCGCGGGTGCTCCACCTGTATGGAAAGGCCAAGCGGTTAAGGTCGTCGAGCAGGCCGGGCGTCGTCGCGGTCGGAAAGCCGGTGACGGTGAGAATGCGCAGATGCTCGTTGCCAAGGCGCGGCTCCAACCCGCCGGTGAGCGGTTGGTCGGCCAGAAGCGCGTCGAGATAGATGGGGGCTTCCGGTACGCGCACGCGATGGCGCTTCGTGGAAACGCAGGAATGCAGATAGGTCAGCGTCTCGCTGTCATCGAGCCAGTTGCATTCGGGCATGAAGCCGTCGAGCAACGCCAACACGCGGTCGGTGCGATCGGTGAAGGTGCGTAGGATCTCATGCGGATCGACGCCGCTGCGCTCGCGGCCCTCGTACAGCCAGATTTCGGCGCGGGCCGCTTCCTCGGCCAGCGGCAGATAGAGGAAGGTCAGGAAGTAGCCGGACACGAAATGCGCGCCGGCTTCCTCGAAATCCGCTTTCCGCTCGGCGTCGACCAGGCCGGAGGCCGGATCAGGAAATTGGCTGTTGGGATAGGTCGCAGCCTCGGAGCGCTGCGCCTCCACGAAGATCGACCAGCCGGAGCCGAGGCGGCGGAAGGCGTTGTTGATGCGTCCGGCGACGGCGACCAGCTCGGCCGCGACGGCGGAATCCAGATCGGGACCGCGAAAGCGCGCCGTGCGTTGGAACGAGCCGTCCTTGTTCAGCACGACGCCTTCGGCGACGAGCGCGACCCAGGGCAGATAGTCCGCAAGACGGCTGGCGGAGCGGCGATATTCGGCGAGGTTCATCATGGCGGCGCCTCCCTCAGACCGACAGATGGCTGGGGATACGCAGGTGCCTGCGCCCGACCTCGACGAAGAGCGGATCGCGCTTCGCGGCCCAGACCGCCGCAAAATGGCCGACGGCCCAGATCAGAAGCCCGACCAACCAGAGGCGCAGGCCGAGGCCCACGGCCCCGGCCAGCGTCCCGTTGAGGATCGCGATGCTTCTCGGTGCGCCGCCGAGCAGGATGTGCTCGGTCAGCGCGCGGTGGACCGGCACGGTGAAGCCCGGCACGGCGTCCAGTTGCTCGAAACCTGCCGCCATCAGACGAGCGCCCCGCCGCCGAACGAGAAGAACGACAGGAAGAACGAGCTGGCCGCGAAGGCAATCGACAGGCCGAAGACGATCTGGATCAGCTTGCGAAAGCCGCCCGACGTGTCGCCGAAGGCGAGCGCGAGGCCGGTGGCGATGATGATGATGACGGCGACGATCTTGGCGACGGGGCCTTCGATCGACTGGAGGATTTTCTGGAGCGGCGCTTCCCACGGCATGGAAGAGCCGGAGGCGTGCGCGGCCGGTACGAGGATGAGATTGACGTAGGCGATGGCGGCGGCGGACGCGATCGTGCGGCGCACGCGAATAGCGGTGCGGATCATGCTGGTTCTCCTGTGCTGGTGGGGATGGCTTGGGTGATACGGTAGTCGCCGTCGGCCTTGAGCCCTTCGACGCGGGCGAGTTCGGCGAGCCGGCGCGCGGAGCCGCGGCCGGAAAGGACGGCAACGAGGTCGATGGTCTCGGCGATCAGGGCGCGCGGGACCGTGACGACGGCTTCCTGTATGAGTTGTTCGAGGCGGCGCAGCGCACCGATGCCCGTTCCGGCATGGATCGTTCCGATGCCGCCGGGGTGGCCTGTGCCCCAGGCTTTCAGGAGGTCGAGCGCCTCGGAACCGCGCACCTCGCCGATGGGGATGCGGTCGGGCCGCAGGCGCAGCGAGGACCGCACCAAATCGGAAAGCGTCGCTACGCCATCCTTTGTCCGCATGGCGACAAGGTTCGGCGCGGCGCATTGCAGCTCGCGCGTGTCCTCGATGATGACAACGCGATCGGCTGTCTTCGCCACTTCGGCGAGGAGCGCATTGGTCAGCGTGGTTTTGCCGGTCGAGGTGCCGCCGGCGACAAGAATGTTGGCGCGCGCCGCGACGGCTTCGCGTAGGGTCACGGCCTGCTCGGCGGTCATGATCCCGGCCGCCACGTAATCCGCGAGCGTGAAGACCGCGACGGCGGGCTTGCGGATGGCGAAGGCCGGCGCCGCGACGACGGGTGGCAACAGACCCTCGAACCGTTCCCCTGTTTCCGGCAGTTCGGCGGAGACGCGCGGCGACCGGGCGTGGACCTCTGCGCCGACATGGTGCGCGACCAGGCGCACGATGCGTTCGCCATCGGCGGCCGACAGCATCTCGCCCGTATCGGCCAGACCTTCGGACAGCCGATCCACCCAGATACGACCATCCGGGTTGAGCATCACTTCGACGACGGAGGGTTCTTCCAGAAATCGCGAAATCGCCGGCCCCAGCGCCGTGCGCAGCATCCGCGCGCCGCGTGCGATGGCTTCCGGTTTTTGATGGTTGGCAGTCATATCGGCCCCGTTTCTTCACGAGGCGCGACAGACGGTCCCCGGATCGGGGTCGATTAAAAGAGCCTGAAATCAGGCCGGTTCAACAAGTATCTAAGCTCAAGCGGTGATCGGCGGCCATCGGCGGCGAATAGGACGGAGTGGCTTCGGATGATCGACCTCGGAAACCGACGTTGAAGCAAATCCAAGCATCGCCCTGCGGTATTGAGTCGACTAAGCAGAAGAGACGATCGTTGTGTGAAATGGATTTGCCTCGATGAAGAACATTGGACTTTCGGTCATGGCCTTCTCGCTTCTGGCACTGCCCGGCTGCACTGAGGATACGGTCGCTGCCGGGAACGGAAGAACCGTATCGGAGGCGCTGCCGGTTTTCGTGCGGAATAGCGTCAGAAACGACCTTGAGCTTGAGGCGCTGCTACAGGGAAGATTGGTGGTGGATGGAAATGGCTGCCTGCGCGTCGGCGAGGCAGGGCCTTTCGTGATCTGGCACCATGATAGCCGGATCGAGCGCACCGATGATGGCCGCATCAAGATCACGGACGGCTACAGTGACAACACCGCTTATGTCGGAGATGAGGTTGCGATGGGCGGAGGGCAAGGAAACAGGGTTCCGCCCGCAACGGGTGGACAGGCCGGAGCCCCGCCGAATGTGACGGAGCCGATTCCGGCGGCTTGCGCCTCTGGGGAAATCTGGACGGCAGGCCGTCTTATGACCGAGGCGGAACGTCAACGGCTGCCGAAGCATTAGGCGGCGTTTCTGGCGCAGGATCTGGCGTCGCCTGCGGCGGCATATCCCGCGACAGTTCTTTCAGGAGCCGATCTCCCGTCGCCAGCCGCTTGCCGAGCGTCTGCATGAAGCCCTCGAACCGCTCCAGCCCCTTGGCGCGACCAGAGGCTTGCGTGGCGTCGGGCAAGACAGGCGTGAACGTCAGCCAGTAGCGGACGAAGAGCGAGAGGGCCTCGCCGAGCACGGCGAGGTCTTCGTCGAGTGTGTCGATCTGGCGGCCGAGCTTGTCGAGACGGCGCGACATGGCCGCCTCCAGCTTCTCGGTTGTGTCACCGGACAGGAAGGATGCCAGGGCCGCCTCGATGATGGCGGATTTCGAGATGTTCCGGCGCAGCGCCAGCGCCTCGACCTGTTTGAGCAAGGCCGGATCGAAATAGACATTCATGCGGGTTCGGGTCGTCATGGCGCTGTCCTCAAAGCTCGATGCCGTCGCCGGGGTCCAAGGATGCCTGCCGGGCGACCATGCGCATCCGGGCGCGCATGGCGTTTGCCTTGGCCGCGTCCACATCGGGTTCGTCGTCCAGAAGCTCGAACTCCTGTGCCGGCGACGGCGGTGGCGCGACGATTTCCTCATGCTCGGGTAATTCCGGCTCGCGGCGGATGCCGGCATTGGCCGGATCGCCATCGCGGATACCAGCGGCACTTATGGGCGATCCCGCCGCCGTGACGATGCGACCGGACCAATCATCAGACGATGCGGGAGCCGCGACGGCCGCCAAGGCCGGCGGCGTGATGATGCGCTCCTGCAAGCGCCTGTCCTCGAAATAGCGGGCCTTGGTGGCGCGGATCGGCAGCGTGCCCGCGACCATGACGATTTCCTCGGTGGGCGGGAGCTGCATGATCTCGCCGGGCGTGAGCAACGGCCGCGCCGTCTCCTGCCGCGATACCATGAGATGCCCGAGCCAGGGCGCGAGCCGATGGCCTGCATAGTTGGTGGAATCGCGCAACTCCGTCGCCGTGCCGAGTGCATCCGAAACGCGCTTTGCGGTGCGTTCGTCGTTGGTGGCGAAGCTCACGCGCACATGGCAGTTGTCGAGAATGGCGTTGTTCGGCCCATAGGCGCGCTCGATTTGGTTGAGGCTCTGCGCGATCAGAAAGCTCTTGAGGCCATAGCCCGCCATAAAGGCCAAAGCGGACTCGAAGAAGTCGAGACGGCCAAGGGCGGGAAACTCGTCCAGCATCAGCAACAGCCGATGGCGTTTGCCGGACGTGTGCAGTTCCTCGGTCAACCGCCTGCCGATCTGATTAAGGATCAGGCGTATGAGCGGTTTGGTGCGGTTGATGTCTGACGGCGGCACGACAAGGTAGAGACTGACAGGCTGGCAGCTTCCGACAAGATCGGCAATCCGCCAGTCGCAGCGCGCGGTGACGCGCGCCACGACCGGATCGCGATAGAGGCCGAGAAACGACATGGCGGTGGAAAGCACGCCGGATCGTTCGTTGTCGGATTTGTTCAGCAATTCCCGCGCCGATGACGCGATAACGGGATGCACGCCAGCTTCGCCCAGATGCGGTGTGTCCATCATCGCGCGCAAGGTGGCCTCCACCGGGCGGCGCGGATCGGACAGGAAGCTCGCGACACCGGCCAGCGTCTTGTCTTTCTCCGCGTAGAGAACGTGCAGGATCGCGCCGACAAGCAGGCTGTGGCTGGTCTTTTCCCAATGGTTGCGCTTGTCGAGGCTGCCTTCGGGATCGACAAGAATATCCGCGATGTTTTGCACGTCGCGGACTTCCCATTCGCCCTGCCGCACCTCCAGCAAGGGATTATAGGCTGACGAGTTTGCGTTGGTCGGATCGAACAACAGGACGCGGCCGTGCTTCGCCCGGAAGCCGGCCGTCAACGTCCAGTTTTCACCTTTAATGTCGTGGACGATGCAGCTTCCCGGCCAGGTCAATAAGGTGGGAACGACAAGCCCGACGCCCTTGCCGCTGCGGGTTGGGGCGAAACACAAGACATGCTCCGGCCCATCGTGGCGAAGATAGTCCCGGTCGTATCGGCCGAGCACCACGCCATCGGGGCCAAGCAATCGGGCCGCGCGGATTTCCTTGTCCTCAGCCCATCGCGCCGAACCGTAGGTCGCGACGTTGCGCGCCTCGCGCGCGCGGACGATTGACATGAGGATAGCGGCGGCGATGGCCATAAGGCCGCCGGACACCGCGATAATCCCGCCCTCGGTGAAGATCGCCGGCGCGTAGGCGTCGAAGGAGAACCACCACCAGAAGAAAGCCGGCGGGTAATAGATCGGCCATCCTGCCAGTTCGAACCACGGTTCGCCAAGTTGTGCCTGAAAGCCGAGCCGCCATGCGGCCCATTGCGTTGCCGCCCAGGTCATCACGAAAACGATAGTCAGGACGACGGCAATCTGACCCCAGAGTATTCGGCCTCCACGCATATAGGCTCCAATCGGCAAGAATGTTGGAGCCGATCAGAGAATGGGCGTTCTCGGGAGGTGCAACAGCTAAGACGATGCCGGAGGGCTGCTGGATACTGTCGGCGGCAAATAGGATGGTCGTCGCGTGTCGATAAGCTTGGGCTTATGAGTGACCGCAGAACAGCTCGTCCATTTTATCTGCGATGCTGAGCAGATTTCGGAGCGCTGCGCTGCGGTTGGATGGCGACCAGACCGCAGAGAAAGAAATCGGCTCAGGCTCGTCAAGGATGGCGATAAAAACTACGCCAGATATTGGCAGTAATGCTGTGCCAGCCCCGACGATTGTAACTCCAAACCTCTGTCCTACCATTGATAGCAATGTGCCGCGTCCCACGTCGAAGCGAAGGATGGACGGTGCGGGCCAGCGAGCGGCGAGGCGCAGCGCGATATGGTCATAAACCTGTGGTCCCGTTCCGCATTGGCGAACAAGGAAAGTTTCCTCTGCCAGATCGGACCATGAAATACCGGAGCATCCCGCCAGCGGATGCCCGTCCGGCAAGGCAACGAGCAGCGGTTCCGTCCACACGGGACGGGAATGACAATCTGGCAGTTCTGGCTTGCCGACAACGAATGCCACATCGAGCTTGTCCGCCCGAAGCTGCGCGATTGTCTCCCGCGCCGTTCCTTCCGTGATCTCAACTTCAATGCAGGCATGATTTTCGCGATATCGCCGAAGCAATTCCGAAAGAAAGCCCCCAGGAATGATTCCGTGGACGCCAATGCGCAAGCGGCCACACTCTCCCGAGGCCGCCATACGGGCCATTCTCACAGCATGTTCCAGTTGGTCGATGCCGGTTGTCACTCGCTCGACGAAGAGGCGGCCGGCTTCTGTCAGTCGGACGCCGCGCGTGTTGCGCGCAAAGAGCGTGATGCCCAGTTCCTGCTCCAGTCCTCTGATGCGTGTGCTGACACTCGATTGGCTTGTACCGACCGCCTTGGCCGCGTGATGGAAGTTCAAATGTTCCGCGACAGCGAGCATCTGGAGTAGCGAAGCCATTGAGATTCGCCCAACACGGAGATGGGGCGGCTGTGTTTGCCCGTCCTTCAAAACTCGCCGCCGCATCATATTTCGCTTCCCTCCAATGCGGTCGGGACACCGCCGCAAGTAAGCTATCTCCTCAAGACGAAAGCTTAATAGGTGTCATCGACACTCTCGTTCCAATCCCAGGACCTTATCGTTCGAGATTGGCCATCTCCCGTTCTGTACGCCCATGAATACATGGAATCATTCAAGCAGATTTTTTAGATTTCTATAAAGTTCAAGCACCTCAGGATTAGAAAGAGCTTCCTGATTTTTTACTGCCCTGCCGTGAACAACATCTCGAACAGCGATCTCAGCGAGTTTCCCTGACTTCGTCCGGGGAACACTGGAAACGGAAATGATCTTGGCTGGGACGTGGCGCGGGCTCGCTCCCGTTCGGATTATCCTTCTGATCGTTTTTTCCAAAAGTTCATCCAGAACGATACCGGGCTTCAACACGACAAAGAGGATAACGCGAACGTCACCGTCCCATTCCTGTCCGATGCAGATGGAGTCGAGTATCTCATCGAGCCGTTCGATTTGGTTGTAAATCTCTGCCGTGCCGATCCGCACGCCACCGGGGTTAAGTGTGGTGTCAGAGCGGCCATGAATCATGATGCCACCATGATCCGTCCATTGGGCGAAGTCGCCTTGACACCAGATATTTCTATATCGTTCGAAGTAGGCGGCTCGATACTTGGTCCCATCAGGATCATTCCAGAACATCAACGGCATCGAAGGAAACGGCCTTTTACAGACTAACTCCCCTTTTCCGCTATTGAGCGATCGTCCATCGTCATCGAAAACACCAATATCCATACCCAGACCAGGACCTTGGATTTGGCCTCCGTAAACCGGTTTTGTCGGGATACCGAGTACGAAACAGGAGACGATGTCTGTGCCACCGGAAATCGAGGCCAAATGCACGTCCCGTTTGATCGCGTCATAGACGAAGCGGAAATTTTCGGGTGCCAGCGGTGAACCTGTCGAAGAAATCACACGTACCGTCGACAAATCGTGTGTTTCTATGGGGCGTAGCCCTCCCTTTCGCACGGAGTCGATGAACTTCGCTGAGGTGCCGAAGTAAGACATCTTCTCATCCTGTGCGAAACTGAAGATAACATCGCCGTCCGGGTAAAAGGGCGAACCATCGTAGAGAAGCAATACTGCGCCTGAGGCGAGGCCCGTAACGAGCCAGTTCCACATCATCCAGCCGCAGGTCGTAAAATAGAAAAATCGGTCTCCTTCTCGAAGGCCAGCATGAAGTCGGTGTTCTTTCAGGTGTTGAATGAGCGTGCCGCCGGCTGAATGGACAATGCACTTGGGGACACCAGTCGTACCCGATGAATAGAGAATGTAGAGTGGATGATCGAAGGGCAGCTGCTCGAAGAAAATGTCCGTAGCTTCAAACGACGCTAATGCGACTGAAAGCGTCTCAGCCTTGTCGCTGTGAGCCGCCACCCTTTCCGCCTCACCCAGGTAGTCGATGATGAAGGCAGCGCGGATCGAGGGAATCCTCGCCACGACAGCCGCGATCTTATCAGCAACGTCGATACGCTTGCCAGCATACCAATAGCCATCGGGAGCGATGAAAAGTGACGGTTCAATCTGACCGAAGCGGTCGAGAACACCCTGCTCGCCGAAATCAGGCGAGCAGGACGACCAGACCGCTCCAAGCGACGTAACGGCCAACATTGCTGCCACCGTTTCCGGCATATTGGGCATCATCGCTGCGACGCGGTCGCCAGCCTTGATACCGCGGGCGCGGAAGAGCTGCTGCATACGCGAGACGAGGTCGCGCAGCTCGTCCCACGACAGCCGCCGCGCCACCTTGTCCTCACCGCGGAAGACGAGCGCGTCGCCATCACCCGATTGTTTTAGGAGGTTTTCGGCGAAATTCAGTCGTGCATCAGGAAAGAAACGTGCACCGGGCATCCGGTCGCCATCTATCAGTGTGCGCGGACCACGATCGCCGACGATTCCGCACCAGTCCCATATCAATGCCCAAAAAGCGGGAAGGTCTTCGACCGACCATGCGTGCAATGCGTCATAGTCGGGAATTGCTCGACCCGACACCGCTGATGCCGCCGCCATGAACGCACCCAATGGCGCATCCTTGAGTGCTTCGCTTGATGGCGTCCATAGAGGTTCGTCGTCAGTCATTGGCCCGCCCATGGATACTGTTATTCGGCTCTATGTTTTGGATCAGCCAAGGTTTGCGCTGACAAAAAGACCACAAATCCTGGCGCTTAATTCTCCATTCCTTTGGCGTATCATAAACATAATCAAGATACTTCCACAGGTATTTAGGAATGCACTCCCGCACTACTTCATAGGTGCGATCATGAAGCGGTTTTTCTTGCAATGCTTCCAGAACTGACCTTACGTCGATGTCTGTCAATGAACTCTTCGTCTTGCGTGCGACCCGCAAGAGCATATAGATTTCGAGAAGCGCGAGCGTCTCAGGCTCATACGGCGGGAAAGGGTAGTGGAGGACTGCAACATCGTCGGCTGACACAGCGCGAAGACGACGAAGCATACGATATACAAGACCGAATCCCTGCATACCTTCAGCTGCAAGCTCAACCGCTTTCAGGGCACCAACAGAGCCGATGCCCCATACTGGCCAGCCTGCGGACAATGCTCGTTTGATTTCATCGTTCTGTATTGCGAAGCCGGGCTCAAGATAACCATCCGCAATACAAATTATTCTAGGCGCTTTGGGCTGCTTCAAGCGCCGATCCAAATCTCCGACCCCTATTGGTTCGGAAATCCGATCGAAGCATTCAAGCAAAGACGCCGGCAAGCCGAGCATTGAGGGGCCAGCAAAAAGTTCACAGCAAGCCCCAGTCATACGATTTTCGTTTACCGGCGAGCTTGCTGTGCCGGTTTCGATCAGCCGCTCCATCCGGAGCACCGAATGACGTTGCAGAAATTGCCGCGATGAAAATGCTGTTCCTTGTCCGCAATGACTTCGGCTTTGACATTGCCAAATGTCGTTTCTGGCTTGTGCTTTATGCCGTCATAGAATGACTGGATAATATCTTCCTTGAAATGGGGCGTGCGAGGATGTGCGCTGACCACATCCTCGCGTTCTTCATCGCTATATTCGGCATAGGTCAGGCCCAGCACGTCCATCTCGACTCCGGCGGTGACCAGTGCCACGACTGGATGCATGTGCTGAGGGATTCCTGGCGTCGTGTGCAGCGCGATCGAGGTCCATACAAGGTCGACGTCAGATTGGGAGATACCGTGCTGGCGCAGGAAATCTCGCGCGGCGTTCGCACCGTCCACTTCGAACCGTTCATTCTTGCTGCTGTGCTGCGGCACCAACCCCAAGTCGTGGAACATTGCACCTGCATAAAGCAGTTCTTCATCAAAACTGAGGCCCCGGCGGCGCCCGGCAAGGGCCCCGAAATAGTAGACCCTGCTGGAGTGATGAAAGAGCAGCGGCGACGCCGTATCCTGCACCAATTCCCTGATTGCGCGGGCTAATGCGCTATCCGGAACAGAAATACCTGCGATTGCTTTCATGATGGCTCACTCCTTCATCCTGCCGAAGAGAGGATAGCCGTGATCGCCCACTGGCGTAATATGGCTGGATACGTCATATTGAGCCATATTACGTTCGGTGTGGACATGAGAGGAGTAGGTACGTGTCCAAAGCGCACAGGGTCGCGATTGTTGCCATGCCGCGTGTCCAGCTCTTGGACATTGCAGGCCCGCTGGACGTCTTCGCGGAGGCGAATCACCAAGTGGGCCATGTCGCCTATGAATTGACCATCGTAGCTACAGAAGCAGGCCCGATTTGCTGCTCATCAGGCGCGAGGTTGCTTCCTGACCTCGCGATCAGCGACGAACTCGCGGCAGATTTCGACACGCTCCTCGTTGCCGGCTCACCTTATGCGCCTGAAACGGATTGGCATCCTGACACAGTCGCTTGGGTAAGGCGTGCTGCCCTGACCTCCCGGCGCTATGGCTCGGTTTGCAGCGGGGCGTTTCTCCTTGCCGCCACCAGGCTTCTAGATGGCAAATGCGCGACAACGCATTGGGCGATGGCGGACCAGCTCGCGCGTGCATATCCTGACGTACAGGTGCAATTGGACGCGATTCATGTGCGAGATGGGAAGCTTCGGACAGCTGCGGGGGTCACGGCCGGTCTGGATCTTGCCTTGGCTCTGGTCGAAGAAGATCTCGGCCGCGAAGTGGCGATGCGAGTGGCCAGCCAACTGGTGATGTTGTTTCGCCGCGTTGGTGGGCAAGCCCAGTTCAGCCGAAGTAACAAGATCGCGCCTGTGGGGCGCTCGGTGCTTCAGGAGATACAACGGTGGGCCGCCGCCAACCCCGAGGCCGATCTAAGTGTGCCAGTCCTTGCTGACCGGGCAGGATTGAGTGCTCGTCACTTTACACGTCTGTTCCAGGGTGAGATCGGGATGACGCCAGCAGCTTGGATCGAACGGCTGCGGGTCGACCTAGCACGCCAACATCTCGAAACCGGGCTAGAAACGCCAAAACAGGTTGCGGCTCTCTGTGGGTTCGCCAACCCCGATACGTTGCGCCGTTCTTTTGTCCGGCACGTTGGCATCACCCCGGCTGAATATCGGAGGCGATTTGCGACTCTGGAAGAGGGTCCGATAGCGAT
>VFQO010001948.1_pt1 | contig 14074 bp, 9 predicted proteins | sample 3512331 | NCBI WGS metagenome assembly VFQO01 (sample SAMN10412371, study PRJNA504923) | tailings metagenome | isolation source: Replicate 3 from Balatoc abandoned mine | place: Philippines: Itogon, Benguet | collected 2017-08-28
CTTCGAACATGTAGTCCTCGGGCCGCAGTTCCTCGGCGTGGAATTCGACCGTTTCGAGCACATCGATCACCGTCGGCATCAGCTTCTTGGTGAGCGTGAAGGTGCTATCGTGCTTGGGATCGCAGCCGATCTGGAGCACCCGGTGGCCAAGCTTGGAGAAGGCGGCCGAAAGGTTCGACGAAGTGGTCGACTTGCCGATCCCGCCCTTGCCATAGACGGCGAAGACCTTGGCTGTGCCGATGCGGTCGCTGGGATCGAGCTGCACCTGAACGGAGCCGTCGCCGTCCGGCGGCGTGAAGCTGGATTTGGGTGAGTGCAGGTTCATTGCTTACGATCCCTCGTTCATTCGCCCACGAACACGCCTTCAAGGCGGTCCTCGAGCTCGTCATTGGCTTCGCGCAGAGCCGCGAGCGTGGCTTCGTCGGGCTCCCACAGATTGCGGTCGCAGGCTTCGAGCAGGCGGTTCGCCACCCGTGCCGAGGCCTTCGGGTTGAGCGCGGACAGGCGGCGGCGCATCGCCTCGTCGAGCACGAAGGTCTCGGAAATCTTCTGGTACACCCAGGGTGCGACCTGCCCGGTGGTGGCCGACCAGCCGAGCGTGCTCGTCACATGGCCTTCGATCTGGCGCACGCCTTCGTAGCCGTGTTCGAGCAGGCCTTCGAACCACTTGGGGTTGAGCGTGCGGGTGCGGGTTTCCAGGTCGATCTGTTCGGCCAGCGTGCGCACCTTGGTGTTTCCGCGGGTGGCATCGAGAATGTAGACCGGCGTTTCCGCGCCCTTGGCCCGCGCGACCGAACGGGTCACGCCGCCCAATCCGTCGACATACTGATCGACATCATTGATGCCGAGTTCGACGCTTTCGAGGTTCTGATAGGTGAAATCGACCGTGCCGAGCGCGCTGCGCAGCAATTCGCGCTGCTGCACCGGCTTGCCCGAAACCCCGTAGGCAAAGCCCTTGTTGACTTCGAAGGCGTTGGCGAGCTCGTCCGGATCGGCCCACACGCCGCCGGCGATCATCTGGTTGACGTTGGCGCCGTAAGCCCCTTCGGCATTGGAGAACACGCGCAGGGCTGCGGTTTCGAGGTCGCAATCGTGCTTTTCCATCTGCGCGAGCGTGTGCTTGCGGATGAAGTTCGCCTCCAGCGGTTCGTCAGCGGCGCTCGCCAGCAGCGCGGCTTCGGCCAGCATCCGGGTCTGCATCGGCAGCAGATCGCGGAAGATGCCCGAAAGCGTCATCACCACGTCGATCCGCGGGCGGCCGAGTTCGGCCAAGGGGATCAGCTCCGCGCCGCACAGCCGGCCATAGGTGTCGCGCCGGGGGCGGGCGCCCATCAGCGTCATCGCCTGCGCGATCTGCACGCCTTCGGACTTCATGTTGTCCGTGCCCCACAGCACCATGGCGATGCTTTCGGGGAAGGGCTGGCCGCTTTCGACATGGCGGGCGATCAGGCGTTCGGCCTGTTCGCTGCCCATGCGGCAGGCGAAGGACGAGGGGATGAGGAAGGGGTCGAAGCCGTGGATGTTGCGCCCGGTGGGGAGCACGTCGGGGTTTACCACCACATCACCGCCCGGCGCGGGCGCCACATAGCCGCCATCGAGCGCGTGGATCAGCGAGCCCATTTCGTCCGAGGAATCGAGCATTGCCGCCAGTCTGGCACGATCAGGCGTCGGGCCATCGTGGCTGCCCGCCTCCATCATCGCATCGAGCATATCCTCGCGTTCCGCCCCTGAAGGGTTGCGGCCGAAGACATGCAGCCCGTGCGGGATCAGCGCCTGTTCCATCTCGTAAAGGCGGGCGGGCAGTTCGCCGATGTCGGCATAGGTGATGTCGAGCGCCTCGCACTGGTCGGCGATCAGCGCGGCCAGATCGGCGCGCTCTTCCGCGTGGTCGGCATCGTCGATGGTAGCGCGCCAGCGTTCGACACTCGCCTTCAGCTCCGACAGCCCCTTGTAGAGCCCGGCCTGCGCCAGCGGCGGAGTGAGGTAGCTGATCAGCGTCGCGCCCGAGCGGCGCTTGGCCAGCATCCCTTCGGACGGGTTGTTGGCGGCGTAGAGGTAGAAATTGGGCGTGTCGCCGATCAGGCGGTCGGGCCAGCACTTGCCCGACATGCCGGCCTGCTTGCCGGGCATGAATTCGAGCGCGCCGTGGGTGCCGAAATGCAGGATCGCGTGCGCGCCGTAATCCTCGCGCAGCCAGCGGTAAAAGGCGCTGAAGGCATGGGTCGGGGCAAAGCCGCCCTCGAACAGCAGCCGCATCGGATCGCCTTCGTAGCCGAAGCCCGGCTGCACGCCGATGAAGACATTGCCGAAATGCGCGCCCTGGATGAGGATATGCCCGCCATCGGAAAGCTGCTTGCCGGGGGCAGGCCCCCACGCGGCCTCGATCTCGGCAAGGTGGGGTTCGCGCCGCACATGTTCGTCGGCCGGGATGCGGTGCGCGACATTGGCATCGGTGCCGTAGCGATCGGCATTGCCCTTGAGCAGCGCCGCCCGCATCGCATCGAGGCTTTCGGGCACATCGACGTCGTAACCTTCGGCACCGAGCCGCTGGAGCGTGGCGTAGAGCGATTCATGCACCGCCATGAACGCCGCCGTCGCCGTCGCGCCGGAATTGGGCGGGAAATTGAACACCACGATGGCCAGCTTGCGGGCGGCGCGTTCGGCCTTGCGCAGACGGATCAGGCTGACCGTCTTGGCCGCCAGCGCCTCGGCGCGTTCGGGGCAGGCCTGCATCGGCTTGGCCTTTTCCGAAGCGGGGCGCGGACAGTGCCGATCGCACCCGGTGCAGCACGGGCCCGAATTGCCCGCCCGCCCGCCGAACACATGCGGCACGGTGGAACCATCGAGTTCGGGCAGCGCGACCATCATCGTCGCTTCGAGCGGCAGCAGGCCCTGCGGGCGGTGCGCCCAATCCTCGATTGTCTGGAATTCGATCGCGTGGGCGGCGAGGTAGGGCAGATCGAGCTTGCCCAGCACATCGCGCGCGGCGGCGGCATCGGAATAGGCCGGGCCGCCGACCAGCGAGAAGCCGGTGAGGTTGATCACCGCGTCCACCGTGGGCTTGCCATCGGGGCCGATGAAGAACTTCTCGATCGCCGGGCGCGCGTCGAGCCCGCTGGCGAATACCGGCACGACCTTGAGCCCGGCCGCCTCGAACGCGGCAATCGCGCCGTCGTAATGCGCGCTGTCGCGGCCCAGCAGGTAGGAGCGCAGCAGGATCAGCCCGACCGTGCCTTCCGGTCCCTTTTCGGCCGGCAGCAGACGCAGGCTTTCGGAAATGCGCTGCGGGTTGCGCGGATGATAAACCCCGGTTCCGGGATATTCGATCGGCGCTTCGGCCTTGGTGATGCCGCGGCGATACATCCGCTCGCCGGCGGCATAGCGGTCGATCAGGGCGCGCACCATCGCCACCACGTTCTCGTCCGAACCTGCCAGCCAGTATTGCAGCGTCAGGAAATAGGCGCGCACGTCCTGTGCTGTGCCTGGCACGAAGCGGAGGATCTTCGGCAGGCGCCGCAGCATCTTCATCTGCCCCGCGCCCGAATTGGGCTTGCCATCCTTGCCCGAAGAGCCGCGCAGCTTCTTGAGCAGCGCGAGCGGACCCTTGGCCGGCGCGTCCATCCGGTAGTTGCCCATCTTCGTCAGGCGCACCACTTCGCCGGCCGACATCATGCACACCATCGCATCGCACGCCTCGCGGCGGGCTTCGAGCGCGGGCAGGATCATCTGGATGTGATCGTCGAGGAACAGCATCGTGGCGATCACCACATCGGCTGTGGCAATCGCGGCCTTGACCTTCTCCAGCTCGAACGGATCGCTGCCCCAGTCGGCGGCGGCATGCAGGCTGAGATCGATGCCTTCCGGCCCCAGAACCGCCTCGGCCCGGTCAACCGCACCCTTCAGATGATTGTCGAGCGTGACGATCACCACCCTCACGGGGGCGTGCGGATCGAGCGAGGATGCCGAGGGGACGCTACCGTGCATAATGCGCCTTGGCGTCGTAGAGCGTTTCGAGATCGATCTGTCCGCGGCCCTCGGCGGCGGCGAAGTTCTCGGTGTTGCGCCGGGCCTTGCCGCGCACGAAGAACGGGATCTTCTTCAGCTCGCGCTCGGCCTCGCTGGTCCATACCGGTGCGCCGGGGTCAGCGGCCTCTGCCGGGAGCGGCGTGGCCATGTCCACCACCGGGGTCTCCGCCAGCGCAACCGGTTCGTGCTCGTCGGCGGTCGCCGGACGGGCGGCAGCGCGCGGCGAATGGGCGGCAAGGTGGCTCGGGCCAGCCTCGTCGGCGAATTCGAAATCCTCGCGGAACATGGTGAGCAGGTGCTCTTCGAGGCCCATCACCAGCGGGTGGACCCAGGTATCGAAGATCACGTTGGCGCCTTCGAAGCCCATCTGGGGCGAATGGCGCGCGGGGAAATCCTGCACGTGCACCGGGGCCGAGATCACCGCGCAGGGCAGGCCCAGACGCTTGGCGATGTGCCGTTCCATCTGCGTGCCGAGCACCAGTTCCGGGCAGGCTGCGGCAATCGCGTCCTCGACCGCGAGGTGATCGTCGGTGATCAGCGGCTCGACCCCGCAGCGCGCGGCCTCGGCGCGGATCTCGCGGGCGAATTCGCGGTTGTAGCAGCCCAGGCCGCAGACCTCGAAGCCGAGCTCCTCGCGGGCGATCCGGGCGGCGGCGACGGCGTGCGTGGCATCGCCGAAGATGAAGACGCGCTTGGAGGTGAGGTAGGTCGAATCGACCGACCGGGACCACCACGGCATCCGGGAAGAGGTGTCGCCGAGGGCAGGCGTGGGATCTGCACCTGCCAGCTCGGCGACGTCGGCAATGAAGGAGCGGGTGGCTCCCACGCCGATAGGGACGGTCCGCACGCTGGCCTGCGCGAAAGTGCGCTCAAGCCAGCGGGCAGCCTCATCTGCTATTTCGGGATAGAGGACGATGTTGAAATCGGCGGCGCCGATCCGTTTGATGTCCTCGGGGGTGGCGCCCAGCGGGGCAACGAGGTTCACCTCGATATCCAGCTGGGCCAAAATCTTGCGGATCTCCACCAGATCGTCGCGGTGCCGGAAGCCCAGCGCGGTCGGGCCGAGGATGTTGGCCCGCGCTTTGCGACCCTCGCGAGGCTCGCGCACGAGGCTCTTGTCGGCGAGGTTGCGGACGATCTGGTAGAAGGTCTCCGCCGCGCCCCAGTTTTCCTTGCGCTGATAGCTGGGCAGTTCGAGCGGGATGGCGGGCACGGGCAGGCCCATCGCTTCGGCAAGGCCAGCCGGATCGTCCTGGATCAGTTCCGCGGTGCAGGACGCGCCGACAATGATTGCCTGCGGGTTGAAGCGGCTGACGGCCTCGCGCGCGGCGTCCTGGAAGATCTGCGCGGTATCCTTGCCCAGATCGCGCGCTTCGAAGGTGGTGTAGGTGACCGGCGGGCGCTTGGAACGGCGCTCGATCATGGTGAACAGCAGATCGGCATAGGTATCGCCCTGCGGGGCGTGCAGCACGTAGTGCAGCTTTTCCATGGCCGTCGCGACCCGCATCGCGCCCACATGGGGCGGTCCTTCATAGGTCCAGACAGCCAGCTGCATATTCCTATACCTCCAGCATGTCGCGGCGCCTTAGCGGCCGGGCGAAAAGTTCGGCGAGATCGGCGGCCTGGTCGAAGCCGTGGATCGGCGAGAACACCAGTTCGATCGCCCACTTGGTGGTGAAGCCTTCGGCCTCGAGCGGATTGGCAAGGCCGAGCCCGCACACGGTGATGTCCGGCCGGTCGGCGCGCACGCGATCGAGCTGGCGCTCGACGTGCTGGCCTTCGCTGATGCGCACCTGCGGCCCGATCAGATCAAGCTCGCGGGCGAGATGCGCGCGGTGGAGATAGGGCGTGCCGACTTCGACCAGTTCCATCCCCAGCTCTTCCTGCAGAAAACGGGCGAGGGGGACTTCGAGCTGCGAGTCCGGCAGGAAGCTGATGCGCTTGCCTTCAAGCTGCGGGTGCAGTTTCGACAGGGCGATGCGGGCGCGTTCCCGGCCCGGGGCGATCACTTTTTCGAACAGCGCCGGATCGACGCCGAATTCGCTCGCCGCGGCGCGCAGCCAGCTGGTGGTGCCTTCCGCCCCGAACGGGAACAGCGCGTCGAGCCGCCTGGCTCCGCGCCCCTCCAGCGCCATCGCGGTCTCGCCGAGGAAGGGCTGGGCCAGCAGATAGCGGGTGTTCGGGCCGACCGCGGGCAGATCGCGGGCATTGCGCGCGGGCAGCACGCCGACATTGTCGATCCCCAGCTGCGCGAAGATGCGCAGGAACTGGTCTTCGACGATATCGGGCAGGCTGCCGACGATCATCAGCTGTTTGGCCGCATCGGGCGCGCTCGCCGGCATCACCGGCACCAGCGCGGCAAGGCAGGCGTCCTCGCCCTGCGTAAAGGTGGTCTCGATCCCGCTGCCGGAATAGTTGAGGATGCGCACACGCGGCATGTGCGCCGCGCCCAAACGCTGGGCCGCCTTGGCCAGATCGAGCTTGATCACTTCCGAGGGGCACGAACCGACCAGAAACAGCGTGCGGATGTCGGGGCGGCGTTCGAGCAGGCGGTTGACCACCCGGTCCAGCTCGTCCTGCGCATCGACCATGCCGGCCAGATCGCGTTCTTCCATGATCGCGGTGGCAAAGCGCGGCTCGGCAAAGATCATCACGCCCGCCGCCGATTGCAGCAGGTGCGCGCAAGTGCGCGAGCCGACCACCAGGAAGAAGGCGTCCTGCATCTTGCGGTGCAGCCAGATGATGCCCGTGAGACCGCAGAACACTTCGCGCTGGCCGCGTTCGCGCAGCACCGGGCGGCCGCCATCGCGCGCGGCAGGAGCGGTTGTTCCAGCCAGTTCGCTGGCGCAGCCATCAAGGATGTCAGCGACGCTCATGCCGCCACCGCCGTGCCCGGCGCATCGGCCGTCGTGCCTTCAAGCCGCGCCATCCGCAGCTTCCACAGGAACTGCCCGGCATTGATGACGTAAGCAGCGTAGCCGGAGAGCGCGACCAGCATACGTTCTTCAAGCGTGCCGTAGGCGCCAAACAGCATCACCAGATAGAGGCTGTGCAGCGCCAGCACGAGCATCGAGAACACGTCTTCCCAGAAGAAGGACTCGGCGAACAGCCATTTGCCGAACACCACCTTCTCCCAGATCGAGCCGGTGATCATGATGGTGTAGAGCACCAGCGTCTTGATCACGATCGAGACATCGGCGGCAAAGGCGCCTTCGCCCGTCAGCAGCGTGCGCAGCACCAGACCGAGGCTGACGAGGAATACGAGAAACTGGAGCGGGGCAAGCACCCCCTGGACGATGGTCCACACGGATCCGTCGCGGCGCACCCGCTGTTCGGCGGTGTAGAGCGCGCGGCTCCTGCCTCTCTCATGGCCCGCCCCTGTAACCCTGGTTGCAACCTTGGTTCCAAGTTCGACCGGGGATGCCTCATCCTTCCGAGTCATTTGATGCGTTAGCCTTTTCTCTCAGACTCGGAGACTACGCCTGTTCCAACACAAGTGTCAACCAGATTGGACGTTGAGTTCTGTTGACGATTTGTGCTGTCGGCGTAACGCCGTTTGCGCCCTCCCGGAAAAAGGCGTAGGTAAGGATTCGCTGGCGTTCGGGATCACAGCCAAAAGCGCGACACGCTGTTGCGCTTACTACCTCCTGCGGAAGGATGTCCGCACGACCTGGGGAGGGTCTGGCGAATGGGAGATTCCAAGGCTTCGAGCATGTTTGATGCGGGTACGGCGGTCCTGAGGGGGGTCATATCGGCACCGCTGGAACGGCTCAGCAGAAGAACCTCGGGCTCTCGTGAGGATCCGCGCGACTCGGTCAACGCCATCATCGAGGGCGAGATCATCCCGCGCCTGCTGATGGCGCATGCATCGTACCCGGTGGCCTCCCGCTCGAAGCGCAGCCGCGCGATCACGCCCGAAGACGCCTCGCACTTCGCCATGCTTCCCCTGCGGCTCGAAGCGGCCAGCCTGCTCGAGGAGGTCGATGCCTTCATCGCCGAGGGCACCAGCGTCGAGGCCATCTGCCTCGATCTGCTCGCCCCGGCCGCGCGCATGCTGGGCGAGATGTGGGACCGCGACGAATGCGATTTCATCGACGTCACGATGGGCCTGTGGCGCCTGCAGGAAGTGATGCGCGAGATTGCCGCGCGCTCGCCGGCCGATCTGCCCACGCTCAAGGTGCCGCGCGCCGCGCTGTTCTCGCCGATGCCCGGCGATCACCACAATTTCGGGACGTTGATGATCGAGGAAGTGTTCTCGCGCGCCGGCTGGCTGAGCGAGGCGCTGGTCCGGCCGGAGCGCCGCGATCTGCTCGATCGGCTCGCCCAGCGCCCCTTCGATGTCGTAGGATTGACGCTTGCCCGCGATTGGCCTAGCGCCGCTGTTGCTACCCTCATCAAGGCGATGCGCCATGCATCGGCCAACCCCCACATAACCGTGTTAATCGGCGGGCGTATGATCAATGAAAATCCGGGACTGGTCGGTGAAGTCGGAGCAGACGGGACCGGTGCGGATGCATTGGCCGCGCTCGACACGGCGGAATCCCTGATGCAGGCATGCTCCCTCAGTAGCCAGAACCGGCGATAGGTTCGCCAGCACCATGCTCACCCGCAAACACAGCATCGATGGCAAGCACCCCTTCGAACGGTCCGGCGGACTGTTCGACGCGCTGGATGCCGATGCAGCAATGAAGCTGGCGATGATGGCGGGGGATGTCAGCCTGGTGCTCGACGATACCGGCACCATCCTCGATGCCGCTTTCGATCCCAAGGAATTCCCGGCCTTTGCAAACTGGATCGGGAGCAACTGGATCGAGACGGTGACGGACGAAAGTCGCCCCAAAATCATGGAGATGCTGGCCGCCGCCCGGCGCGGCGAGGTGCAGCACTGGCGACAGGTCAACCACCCTTCGCGCGATGGCGAGGTGCCGATCCGTTATGCCGTGCTGAGCGTCAATGGCGGCGCGCACCGGATCGCCTTCGGGCGCGATCTGCGTGAAGCGGGCAAGCTCCAGCAGCGCCTGTTGCAGGTGCAGCAATCGCTGGAGCGCGACTATCTGCGCATGCGCCAGCTCGAAGCGCGCTACCGCATGCTGTTCGAGCGTTCGACCGAGGCGGTGCTGATCATCGAGGCGGCATCCTTGCGCATCCGCGAGGCCAATCCCGCCGCGCACACGCTGGTTGGCGCGCGCGCCGGCAGCCTGCCGGGCAAGAAACTGCCGAGCGTGCTCGACAAGACCTCGCACGACGCGCTGCAGGCGCTGGTCGGGGCGGCGCTGGTGTCGGATACGGTCAGCCCGGCGCGCATCCGCCTGTCGCGCGGCGCGCGCGATGTGATGGTGTCAGTGACCGGCTTCACTCAGGACCGCGGCCAGTATCTGCTGGTGCGCATGGTCCCGGCGAGCGAGCGGCCGGTCCCGTCGGGATCGCCCCTGCTCGAACTGGTCGAGCAGATGCCCGACGCCTTTGTCGTGGCGGACGGCAATCTCGAAATCGTCACCGCCAATGCCGCCTTTGTCGAGCTGGTGCAGGCCGCCAGCGTCGATCAGCTGCGCGGGCGCCACCTGTCGGAAACCATCGGCCGGCCGGGGATCGATCTCGATCTGATCGAAGGCCAGATCGATCAGCACGGCACCGCGCGCAATGTCAGCACCGTGCTGAGGGTCGGCGGTGATGTCGAAGGCGAACCGATTGAATTGTCCGCAGTTCGAACCTCGGGCGATGATCCGTACTACGCCTTCGTGATCCGCCCGATCGGACGGCGGCTGCGCGATCTGCCGCCGGGGTCGCAGGATCTGCCGCGCTCGGTCGAGCAGCTCACCGAACTGGTCGGCCGCATGAGCCTCAAGGATATCGTGCGCGAAAGCACCGATCTGATCGAGCGGCTGTGCATCGAGGCGGCGCTTTCCTACACCTCGGACAACCGCGCCTCGGCAGCCGAAATCCTCGGCCTGTCGCGCCAGAGCCTCTATTCCAAGCTGCACCGCTACGGCCTCGGCAATCTCGCCGGCGACAACGACTGAGCGCCCGGCGCGCTGGGCGTGTAGGACAATCCGCCCCCGCCATCCCACTTCAGGCAAGCGGCCCGTAAACGCGGGTCAAACCGCCGCTATGGCCGGGCTAGAGGGGGTTTGGAAGGGGTCTGGCGGGGGTCAAGGCGCGGGTTCCGGCCACGTCGCCTGAACGGCCCGAAAATGCCTACATGACAATCGGCATACGCCATCGCCGATTGACACAGGCTTGGCTGAGGAAGCCGAAATCTGGTCAAAATCGTCCTGTTGTGGACAGATAGTGTCAAAATAATTTGACGCTATGGTCTGTCAGGCATAGCCTCAGGCCATGGAACATTCGGTGCCTACGACTCGCTCCGCGCCCGTTCCGGCGGCGCCCGCGAAACTGCGTCCGGCTCCGCGCGATGTGCTGCGGCTGCTCAAACCGATCACCTGGTTCCCGCCGATGTGGGCCTTCCTGTGCGGGGCGGTCTCGTCCGGCGCGGGTCTGGACGGGCGCTTGTGGTTCGTTGCGGGCGGCGTGATGCTGGCCGGGCCGCTGGTGTGCGGCACCAGCCAGGCGGTCAACGACTGGTTTGATCGCCACGTCGATGCCATCAACGAGCCCGATCGCCCGATCCCCTCGGGCCGCATCCCGGGGCGGTGGGGGCTTTATATCGCGATCATCGCCAGCCTGATTTCGGCGGGCGTGGGCTGGCTGCTCGGCCCGATCGTGTTCGTTGCCGCGCTGATCGGACTGGCATTCGCCTGGGCCTATTCCGCGCCGCCGCTGCGCTTCAAGGCCAACGGCATGCTCGGCCCGCTCGTGTGCGGCTTCACCTACGAGGGGTTGAGCTGGTTCACCGGGGCCGCGGTGATGCTGGGCGCGATGCCTTCGATCAAGGTGGTGATCGTGCTGTTCATGTATTCGCTGGGCGCGCACGGGATCATGGTGCTCAACGATTTCAAGGCGGTGGAGGGTGACCGCGAGACCGGGCTGACCTCGCTGCCGGTGACCATGGGGGTCGAACATGCAGCGCGGTTCGCCTGCACCACCATGGCCTCGGCGCAGATCGTGGTGATCGCGCTGCTGGCGCTGTGGGGCTACGGCCTGTCCGCCCTGATCGTGACCGGCGTGCTTGTGGCGCAGATTGCCGCAATGCCCCGGCTGATCGGCGACCCGGCAAAGTATGCACCATGGTACAATGGCGTGGGCGTGACGCTCTATGTGCTCGGGATGCTGGCCTCGGCGCTGGGTCTCGGGGGCTATATCTGATGCACGCCCCGCTCGCCTCTCCCAAGCCCGAGACGGCGAGTGCAGGGTTCGGCTGGCTGGCGATTTTCCGGATCGGGCTGGTGCAGGCGTCGATTGGCGCGCTGGTGATGCTGGCCTCGACGGTGCTGAACCGGGTGATGGTGGTTGAACTGGGGCTCGCGGCCGCGATCCCGGCGGGGCTGGTGGCGTGGCATTATGTCGTGCAGCTTGGCCGACCGCTGTGGGGCCATGCCTCGGACAAGGGCAGCAATCGGACAGTATGGATCATCGGCGGGCTGGCGGTGCTGGCGGCAGGCGGGTTGCTGGCGACGCAGGCGACGCTGATGATGGAAGCCTCCTTCGGCACGGCCTTCGCCATTGCGGTGCTGGCCTATGCGCTGATCGGAGCGGGCGTGGGCGCGGGCGGCACATCGGCGCTGGCGCTGCTGGCGAGCGGGGTCGCCCCGCAGCGGCGTGCGGCGGCAGCGGCGGTGACGTGGACCATGATGGTGGCGGGGATCGTGGTTTCCGCGATCACGGTCGGCCAATTGCTCAAGCCCTTCACGCCCGAGCGGCTGCTGTGGGTTGCGGGGGGCCTTGCGCTGGTGACAGTGGCGCTGACCGTGCTCGCCACCTTCCGGCTGGAACGGCAGGCGGGGCAGTTCGGCAACGCGGCCGAGGGCAGGGCGGCACCCGATTTCGGCGCGGCCATCCGCGAGATCTGGCACGAGGCCGCCGCGCGGCGTTTCACCATCTTCATCTTTGTCTCGATGATCGCCTTCTCGATGCAGGACCTGATCCTCGAACCTTTTGCAGGGCTGATCTTCGGGCTGACCCCGGGCGAATCCACCCAACTGGGCGGGCAGCATCAGGGCGGCATCCTGCTCGGCATGATCGTCACCGGGATTGGCGGCAGCGCCTTCACCGGCAAACGGCCCGATGGCTTGCGGGTTTGGGTGATCTGCGGCTGCCTGCTTTCGGCGCTGGGCCTTGGCGCGCTCGGGCTGGCGGCGGTCAATGGTCCGCCCTGGCCGCTGGGCGCGAACGTGTTTGTGCTCGGGCTCGGCAACGGCGTGTTCGCGGTTGCCGCGATCGGCGCGATGATGGGACTGGCCGGTGCCGGCGAAACCACACGCGAAGGCGTGCGCATGGGGGTGTGGGGCGCAAGCCAGGCCATCGCCTTCGGGCTTGGCGGGCTGACCGGCGCGGTCGGCGTGGATTTTGCGCGGGCGGCGCTCGGCGATGACGGCGCGGCGTTCCAGCTGGTGTTCGCTATCGAGGCTGCCGCCTTCGTGATCGCGGCATTGCTGGCGGTCAGGGCCACCGGCGGCGAGGCCGTTCGGGCCAGCATGGCGACAAGGGAGAGGGAGCAGTTCGCATGAACCAGACTATCTACGACGCGGTCATCATCGGCGGCGGTCCGTCCGGTTCCACCGCCGCAACCGACCTTGCGCTGGCCGGCCATTCGGTGCTGCTGATCGAGCGCGGCGGGCGGATCAAGCCCTGCGGCGGCGCCATCCCGCCGAGGCTGCTCGCTGACTTCGACATTCCGCAATCGCTGCTGGTCGCCAAGGCCCGCTCGGCCCGGATGATCGCGCCTTCGGGCCGTGCGGTCGACATGCCGGTGGGCGAGATCGGGTATGTCGGCATGGTCGACCGCGACGAATATGACGAGTGGCTGCGCGAACGCGCGCGGCATTCGGGTGCCGAGCGCCTCACCGCCACCTTCGAGAAGATCGAGCGCGACGATCAGGCGCACCCCATCGTGACCTTCCGCCGCAGCCGGGGCGGGCCGATCGAGGCGGTGCGCGCCCGCGTGGTGATCGGCGCGGACGGCGCGCGCTCGGCGGTCGCCAAGCAATGCCTTCCGGGGGCCGAGCGCGTGCCCTGCGTCTTCGCCTATCACGAGATCATCAAGTCGCCCGACAAGAACACCGATGCCTTCGACGCATCGCGCTGCGACGTGTTCTACCAGGGCCGCCTCTCGCCCGATTTCTACGCCTGGGTCTTCCCGCACGGGGAGACTGCGAGCATCGGGGTGGGCAGCGCCAACAAGGGCTTCAGCCTGCGCGGCGCGATTGCCACGATGCGCGACGATCTCGGGCTCGACCGGTGCGAGACCGTGCGCCGCGAAGGCGCGCCGATCCCGCTGAAGCCGCTGAAGCGCTGGGACAACGGCGCCGACGTGATCGTGGCGGGCGATGCCGCGGGGATCGTCGCCCCGGCTTCGGGCGAGGGCATCTATTACGCCATGGTCGGCGGGCGGCTGGTGGCCGAGGCGGCGAGTGCCTTCCTCAAGACCGGCGAGGCCAAGCACCTGCGCAGCGCGCGCAAGCGGTTCATGCGCGAACACGGCAAGGTGTTCTGGGTGCTCGGGATCATGCAGTATTTCTGGTATTCCTCCGACAAGCGCCGCGAACGCTTCGTGACCATGTGCGACGACAAGGACGTGCAGGAACTGACCTGGCAGGCCTACATGCACAAGAAGCTGGTGCGCGCAAAGCCGCTGGCGCACGTCAAGATCTTCCTCAAGGACACCGCGCACCTGCTCGGCCTCAGGCCAGCGACCTGACGGCATCGTTCAGGCCATTGCAGGTTTGGCGAGGCGAAACTAAGCTTGGCACCATGAACCGATTGATGATCCTGCCCGTAACGGTCGCCACCGTGGCGGCCCTGTGCGTGGCAGCCCTCGGCGCGACGATCACCGATCTCGGGCCGTGGTATCAGGCGCTGGCGAAACCCGGCTGGAACCCGCCCGACGTGATGTTCCCGATGGGCTGGACGCTGATCTATGCGCTGATCACCA
>VFQO010001949.1_pt1 | contig 14064 bp, 12 predicted proteins | sample 3512331 | NCBI WGS metagenome assembly VFQO01 (sample SAMN10412371, study PRJNA504923) | tailings metagenome | isolation source: Replicate 3 from Balatoc abandoned mine | place: Philippines: Itogon, Benguet | collected 2017-08-28
GCGAGGCCTTCTTCCGCGGCGTGGCCGGCGAGCGCTTCGCGGTGCGCCTGTCGGGTGCCACCACGGTGGTCGAAGGCACGGGCGACCACGGCTGCGAGTACATGACCGGCGGCACGGTCGTCGTGCTCGGCAAGACCGGCCGCAACTTCGCTGCCGGCATGAGCGGCGGCGTGGCCTACGTGTACGACGAGGACGGCCACTTCGCCAAGCGCTGCAACACCAGCATGGTGGCACTGGACAAGGTGCTGCCGCGCGACGAGCAGACCGGGGCGGCCGTGGGCTGGCACCGCGAGCTGCCTGACGAGGCACTGCTGAAGAAGCTGATCGAGGACCACCACCGCTGGACAGGCAGTCTGCGTGCGCGCGAGATCCTCGACGCCTGGGCCGAGTCGCGCAGCCGCTTCGTGAAGGTCTTCCCGCACGAGTACAAGCGCGTGCTCGCCGAACGTGCGGCGCAGGCCGAGGCAAGCGCCGCCACCGGCCGTGCCAAGGCCTCGGCCAGCGTCGCCGCCAAGTAATTCAGCCAATCGACGGAACAAGCATCATGGGCAAGGTCACAGGCTTCCTGGAATACGAGCGGCTCGAAGAAGGCTACGCGCCGGTGCCGCAGCGGCTGAAGAACTGGAAAGAGTTCGTCATCACGCTGAACGAAGAGCAGGCCAAGGTGCAGGGCGCACGCTGCATGGACTGCGGCACGCCGTTCTGCAACAGCGGTTGTCCGGTGAACAACATCATTCCGGACTTCAACGACCTGGTGTTCCGCGGCGACTGGCAGAACGCCATCACCGTGCTGCACCAGACCAACAACTTCCCCGAGTTCACCGGCCGCGTCTGCCCGGCGCCGTGCGAAGCGGCATGCACGCTGAACGTCAACGACGACGCGGTGGGCATCAAGAGCATCGAGCACGCCATCATCGACCGCGCCTGGGCCGAGGGCTGGGTGCAGCCCGAGGTGCCGGCGGTGAAGACCGGTAAGAAGGTGGCGGTGGTCGGCTCCGGCCCGGCCGGGCTGGCAGCGGCGCAGCAGCTGGCGCGTGCCGGCCATGCCGTGACGGTGTTCGAGAAGAACAGCCGCATCGGCGGCCTGTTGCGCTACGGCATCCCCGACTTCAAGATGGAGAAGACGCACATCGACCGCCGCATCGCGCAGATGCAGGCCGAGGGCGTGGAGTTCCGCACCGGCGTGCTGGTGGGTGCGATGCCCGAGGGCACGAAGATCACCAACGACGCCAAGGAAACGGTGACGCCGGCACAGCTGCAGGCCGAGTTCGACGCCGTGCTGCTGACCGGCGGCAGCGAGACCAGCCGCGACCTGCCGGTGCCCGGCCGCGCACTCGACGGCGTGCACTTCGCGATGGAGTTCCTGCCGCAGCAGAACAAGGTCGTGGCCGGCGACAAGCTCAAGGGCCAGATCTCGGCCGCCGGCAAGCACGTCATCGTCATCGGCGGTGGCGACACCGGCAGCGACTGCGTGGGCACCAGCAACCGCCACGGCGCCGCCAGCGTGACGCAGTTCGAGCTGATGCCGCAGCCGCCCGAGCAGGAAGACAAGCCACTGACCTGGCCCTACTGGCCGACCAAGCTGCGCACCAGCTCCAGCCACGAAGAGGGCTGCGAGCGCACCTTCGCGATCGCGACCAAGGAATTCGTCGCTGGCACCGGCAAGGACAAGGGCCGTGTGGTCGGGCTGAAGACCGTGCACATCGAGCTGCAGGGCGGCAAGCTGGTCGAGATCCCCGGCACCGAGAAGGAGTGGAAGGCCGACCTGGTGCTGCTGGCGATGGGCTTCGTGGCGCCGGCCGCCAGCGTGCTGGACGCCTTCGGGGTCGACAAGGACAACCGCGGCAACGCGCGTGCGACGACCGACGACGACGGCGGCTACAAGACCAACGTGGCCAAGGTCTTCGCCGCCGGCGACATGCGCCGCGGCCAGAGCCTGGTGGTCTGGGCCATCCGCGAAGGCCGCCAGGCCGCACGTGCGGTCGATGCGTTCCTGATGGGCTGCAGCGTGCTGCCGCGCTGACAGCGCACAGCAACGCACTGCAACAAGGCTTTACGCAGGGGCATCCGGGGCGACCCGTATGCCTTTGTGCTGCGTGCGACAATTCTCGGGAGAAACACCAACATCACGCGGGCCACGGCCCGCGTTGCGCTGCTTGAACCCCAACAACCTCATCGAGATCGACCAAGTCACGTTCGGCTACGACGCCACGCGCACGATCCTGAGCGATGTGAGCATGGGCTTCCAGCGCGGCAAGGTGACGGCCATTCTCGGCGGCTCGGGCTGCGGCAAGACGACGCTGATGCGGCTGATCGCCGGCGTGCACGGCGCCGATGCCGGCCGGGTCGTGTTCGACGGCGAAGTCATCGACGCCCGCAACAAGGTGCAGCTGTACCGCCTGCGCAAGCGCCTGGGCATGCTGTTCCAGTTCGGCGCGCTGTTCACCGACCTCACGGTGTTCGAGAACGTGGCCTTCCCGCTGCGTGAATACGGCCAGCTGCCCGAGAGCCTGATCCGCGACATCGTGCTGATGAAGCTGAACGCGGTCGGTCTGCGTGGCGCCGCCGGGCTGAAGATCAGCGAAGTCTCGGGCGGCATGGCGCGCCGCATCGCCCTGGCACGCGCCATTGCGCTGGACCCCGAGCTGATCATGTACGACGAGCCCTTCGCCGGCCTCGACCTGATCAGCATGGGTGTCGCGGCCAAGCTGATCCGCACGCTCAACGACGTCACCGGTGCCACCAGCCTGGTCGTCAGCCACGACGTGCCCGAGTGCATGGCCATCAGCGACTATGTCTACCTGCTGGCGGCGCAGGGTCGCATCGTCGCGCAGGGCACGCCCGCCGAGCTGATGGCCTCCACCGACCCCGAGACGCGCCAGTTCGTGCGCGGCGAACCCGACGGCCCGGTCAAGTTCCACTACCCGGCGCCCGAGATGGCCGCCGACTACGGCCTGAAGGGCTGAGCACATGAACCTGCTGGCCGCCATCGGCGCGCGTGTGCTGTCCATGCTGCGGGGCATGGGCCACGCGACATTCTTCTTCATCGAGTTGCTGGCCGCGGTGCCGGCCTCGCTGCGCCGCTTCTACCTCGTCATCGTGCAGCTGCATGCCATCGGCAACCGCTCGCTGCTGATCATCATCGCCTCGGGCACCGCAGTGGGCTTCGTGCTGGCGCTGCAGATGTACTACGCGCTGGTGACCTACGGCGCCGCCGAGCAGCTGGGCCTGATCGTCAACCTGTCGCTGGTGCGCGAGCTCGGCCCCGTGGTCACGGCGCTGCTGTTCGCGGGCCGCGCAGGCACCTCGCTGACGGCCGAGATCGGCCTGATGAAGGCCGGCGAGCAGATCGCCGCGATGGAGCTGATGGCGGTCGACCCGCGGCAGCGGGTGCTGGCGCCGCGCTTCATCGCCGGTGTCGTCGCGATGCCCATCCTGGCCGCGGTGTTTTCCGCGGTCGGCATCCTGGGCGCCTGGATCGTCGCTGTGCTGCTGATCGGCGTGGATGCCGGCAACTTCTGGTCGATCATGCAGAACGGCGTCGACGTCTGGCGCGACGTCGGCAACGGCATGGTCAAGGCCTTCGCCTTCGGTGTCATCTGCACCGTGGTGGCGCTGTACCAGGGCTACGAAACCGAGGCCACGCCCGAAGGCGTGGCCTACGCGACCACGCGCACCGTGGTGATCGCGTCGCTGAGCGTGCTGGCGATGGACTTCGTGCTGACGGCACTGATGTTCTCCACGCCCTGAGCCGTGGGCACAAGGACAAGGAAACAAGGGAATGGGCAAGAAGAGCATTGAAACGCTGGTCGGGCTGTTCGTCGTGCTGGGCATCGGCGCGGTGGTGTTCCTGGCATTGCAGGCTGCCAACCTGGGCGCCAGCTTCAACGGCGGCAACACCTACGTGCTGCAGGCGCGCTTCGACAACATCGGCGGGCTGAAGCCGCGTGCGCCGGTGCGCAGCGCCGGCGTGAAGGTGGGCCGCGTCACCTCGATCACGCTGGACAGCAAGACCTTCCAGGGCGTGGTGACGATGGAAGTGGAGCGCGGCTTCCAGTTCCCGAAGGACTCGTCGGCCAAGATCCTGACCTCGGGCGTGCTCGGCGACCAGTACGTGGGCATCGAGCCCGGAGGGGACGACGCCAACCTCGCCGCGGGCGACACCATCGCGCAGACGCAGAGCGCGGTGGTGCTGGAGAACCTGATCGGCCAGTTCCTCACCGGCAAGGCCGCCGACGCCGCCGACACCGCGGGAGCGGCGCCCAAGTGAAGCGCGCGCTGTGGCTGGCGGGCGCCGTCGCCGGCGCGCTGGCGCTGGGCGGCTGCGCCAGCGTGCCGGCAGGCGCGCCATCGCAGCAGGCCGCCGCCGCGCCCGCAGCGCACCCGGCCGACCCGTGGGAGTCGTGGAACCGCAAGGTCTACGCCTTCAACGACGCGCTCGACACGCACGTGGTGAAGCCGGTGGCCGAGGCTTACCAGGCCGTGGTGCCGCAGCTCGTGCGCACCGGCATCGGCAACGTCTTCGGCAACGTCACCGACCTCTGGTCGGCGGCCAACCACCTGCTGCAGGGCAAGCTGCAGGACGGTGTCGAGATGGGCATGCGCGTCATCGTCAACACCTCGTTCGGCCTCGGCGGCCTGCTCGACCCGGCCACCGAGATGCGGCTGACGCGGCGCTCCGAAGACTTCGGCCAGACGCTGGGCGTGTGGGGCGTGGGCGCGGGCCCGTACATCGTGCTGCCGCTGCTGGGCCCGTCGACGCTGCGCGACACCGCAGCGCTGCCGCTGGACCGCGTGGTGTCGGCCTCGACGCTGCCGGCCACCGAGGCAGGCCGCTACAGCCTGACGGCGCTGGAACTGATCAACACCCGCACCAACCTGCTGGCGACCACCGGCCTGATGGACCAGGTGGCGCTGGACCGCTACAGCTTCCTGCGCGAGGCCTACCTGTCGCGCCGCCTCGACCAGGTCTTCGACGGCGCACCGCCGTTGGAGAACTTCGACGACGAGTTCGCTGACGACCCGCCACCGGTTCCGCCAGAGAAGGCACCCGCCGGCAACAAGCCCAAGTGAACCCCACCGGCCCCGCGTGCGTTACAGCATGCAGGGACCGACGATGAAAGGACGCCCCGTGCTGAAGAAACTGCTTTCCACCCTGGCCCTGCTGCTGGCCTTCGGCGCCGCCACGGCGGCCGAGACCGCGCCCGACGCCTTCGTGCGCAGCATCTCCAACGAGGTCATCGACGTCGCCAAGACCGACAAGGCCATCCAGGCCGGCGACATCGCGAAGATCATCGCGCTGGTCGACAGCAAGGTCATGCCCAACGTGAACTTCGAGGTCGTCACGCGCTCGGCCGTCGGCCCGCAGTGGCGCGGCGCCTCGGCCGAGCAGCGCAGCAAGCTGCAGGCCGAGTTCAAGCTGCTGCTGGTGCGTGTGTACGCCGGTGCGCTGACGCAGATCAGCAAGGAGCAGACGGTCGAGGTCACGCGCACCCAACCCGTGCCCGGCGGCTCGCAGGTGGTGGTGCAGTCGGAAGTGCGCGGCAAGGGCGAGCCCATCAAGCTCGACTACCGCCTGGACAAGACCGACGCCGGCTGGAAGATCATCGACGTCAACGTCGGCGGCATCTGGCTCGTCACCAGCTACCGCTCGCAGTTCGCGCAGGAGATCGGCAAGGGCGGCATCGACGGCCTGATCAACACGCTGGTCGAGCGCAACAAGGCGGCCGCCAAGTGAAGTTGCCGGCCACCGCCACGCTGGAGCAGGCCACCGGCCTGCTGGCGCAGCTGGGCAGCGACACGGTGGACGTCGATGCGTCGGCGCTGTCGGCCTTCGACACCTCGGCCGTGGCGCTGCTGCTGGAAGCGTCGCGCCGGGCGCAGGCGCGTGGTGCGCACTGCGTGGTGCGTGGCGCGCCGCCCAAGCTGCGCCAGCTGGCGATGATCTACGGCGTCGACGAACTGCTGTCGTTCGACGACGGCCCGGCCGCCGCATAGCGCTTGGCACGCAGGTTTTTCTTGATCTCCTGCAGCATCGGCCGCAGCGCGGCCGAACCCAGCCGCAGCGCGACGCCCGTGGTCAGGATGTCGATGATCATCAGGTGCAGCAGCCGCGAGACCATCGGGCTGTAGCGGTCGGCGTCTTCCGGGTGGTCGGCGGCCAGCAGGATGTGGTGCGGCGCGTTCTGCGCCTCGTGGGCCAGCAGCGAGCCGCTGGCGGTGATCACGATGACTGTCGCACCCTTCTTGCGCGCGATCTCGGCCACGTCCAGCAGGTCGCGGCTGCGGCCTGAGTTGCTGATGATCACCGCGCAGTCGCCGGGGCGCAGCATCGTCGCGCTCATCACCTGCATGTGGCCGTCGCTGACCGCGGCCGAGGTGACGCCCAGGCGGAAGAACTTGTGCTGCGCGTCCTGCGCCACGATGCCGGAGTTGCCGACGCCGTAGAACTCGATGCGGTGCCCGCTGCGGCCGGCCGTGGCCAGCGCCTCGATCGCGCGTTCCACGCTCTGCCCGGCGGCGGCATTGCGGTAGCGCAGCAGCGCCGCGACCGCGTTGTCGACGACCTTCACGACGATGTCCCCGGCCTTGTCGTCGTCGTCCACCGAGCGGTGCACGAAGGGCACGCCCTCGTTCACGTTGCCCGCCAGCTTCAGCTTGAAATCGGCGAGGCCGTCGTAGCCGACGCTGCGGCAGAAGCGCACCACGGTCGGCTTGCTGACGTGGGCGCGTTCGGCCAGTTCGCCCACTGGCAGGCTGGCGAAGGTGCGCGGGTCAGCGAGCACCAGCTTGGCCACGCGCTGCTCGGCCGGGGGCAGCGCGGGGATGGAGGCCTTGATGCGGTCGAGCATGTGTTGTTCTGGCGGGCTACTGTTCTTCGGCCCAGGCGCAGCCATCGCGCGCGATCATCGCGCTGGAGGCCGGCGGGCCCCAGCTGCCGGCGGCGTAGGGGCGCGGGCCGGTGGGGTCGCGCCGCCAGGCGTCGAGCACCGGTTCCACCCAGCGCCAGGCCTGTTCCTGTTCGTCGCTGCGCACGAAGAGGTTCAGGCGACCGGCCAGCGCGTCCATCAGCAGCCGTTCGTAGGCGCCCACGCGTTCGCTCAGGAAGGCCTTGTCGAAGTCCAGGTCCAGCGACACCGGGGCCAGCATCTCGGGCACGTTGCCCGAGGGGCCGCCGCCCTTGGCCGCCAGCAGGTGCAGCTCCAGCCCGTCCTCGGGTTGCAGCTTGATGACGAGCTTGTTGGCGCGGCTGGTGCCCGGGAAGATCGGGTGCGGCACCTCGCGGAAGTTGATGACGATCTGCGACTCGCGCGCCGCCAGCCGCTTGCCGGTGCGCAGGTAGAAGGGCACGCCGGCCCAGCGCCAGTTCTGCACCTCGGTGCGCAGCGAGACGAAGGTCTCGCAGCGGCTGTCCGCGGGCACCTTCACCTCGTCCAGGTAGCCCGGCACGGCCTGGCCGGCCACGGTGCCGGCGCGGTACTGGCCGCGCACCACGTCGCGCCCGACGGTCTCGGGCGTGAACGGGCGCAGCGACTTCAGCACCTTCAGCTTCTCGTCGCGGATGGCGTCGGCGTCGTTGCTCGACGGCGGCTCCATCGCGATCATCGTCAGCAGCTGCAGCGCATGGTTCTGGATCATGTCGCGCAGCGCGCCGGTGCCGTCGTAGTAGTCGCCGCGCGTGCCCACGCCCAGGCTCTCGGCCAGCGTGATCTGGATGTTGGCGATGCTCTCGCGACGCCACAGCGGCTCGAACAGGGCATTGCCGAAGCGCAGCGCCATCAGGTTCTGCACCGCGGGCTTGCCCAGGTAGTGGTCGATGCGCAGCGCCTGTTCCTCGGCGAACGAGGCGCGCACCACGCGATTGATCTCCTGCGCGCTGGCGAGGTCGTGGCCGAGCGGCTTTTCCAGCACCACGCGCACCTGCGGGCCGTTGATGCCGGCGGCGCCGAGCTGGGCGCAGATCTGCGTGAACAGGTGCGGGCTCGTGGCCAGGAACAGCACCACGGTGTCGGCACCGCGCGCGTCCAGCCACTGCTTGAGGCCGGCGTAGTCGTCGGGCTGCGACAGGTCCATGCGGCGGTAGTGCAGCAGCTCGGCGAAGCGCGCGAACTCCTCGTCGCTGGGCTGCTTGGCCTCTTCGACGCCGGTGAATTTCTCGCGGATGTAGGCCCGGTACTCGGCGTCGCTGCGCTCGTCGCGCGCCACGGCCAGCAGCCGGCCGCCCGCAGGCAGCTTGTTGTGGCGGAAGGCCTGGAACAGCGCCGGCATCAGCTTGCGCCAGGTGAGGTCGCCGGTGCCGCCGAAGAAGACGAGGTCGAAGGACATGGGTGGAATCCGAGGGAGCGGTTCAGCCGCGGGCATGTAACTTAGTTACGGCCGCGATGATGCCCAAGTTTCTTCGACGGGTCAACGCCGGCCGGCGCCGGTCGCACTTCCGCCGTCAGCGCTGGAAGGCGCCGGGCGACCAGCTCGCGGGCTGGGGCAGGGACCGCGTGCCCACCGGCATCGTGAACTCGGCCTTGGGCACCAGCGTCTCGCCGAAGGGCCGCGGGTCGACGCCGCGCCCGCGCAGCCAACTGCTCAGCGGCAGCTCGAAGCCCCAGCTGTCGGGCGCGTCGAGCATCTGCGTCAGTGCCACACCGTTGCCGGCGAAGTGGCCCTTCGCGCCCCACTCCAGCACGCCGCCGCCCACCACCAGGTTGTTCAGCGCCACCAGCTGCGTATCGGCCGGCAGGCGGTCGTGGAACACACGCACGAACCACGCCGGCAGCCACTTGCGGTTCACCAGCGTGTTGTGGCTCAGGTAGAGCTTGTTCTGCGGCCAGTGCCGGCCCTCGGCGCCGTAGCTCAGCACCACCGGGTGGCGCGAGCCGTCGGCCTGCTCGATGACGTTGCCCACCAGCCAGGCCATACCGCCCAGCGGCAGCTCGACCTCGTACGAGGCTTCGCCGCGCGGGCCGTCGGCGAGCAGGTTGTAGCGGAGGTCGCTTTCGCGCGCGCTGCTCTTGATCAGGTGCGCCTCCCAGCCGTTGTGGAAGCGGCTGCCGGTCACGCGCAGCTGCGCGATGCGCCCCACCAGCAGCAGGTGCGGCAGCTGGCCTTCGATGCGCGGCGCGTCGCCGAACACGCTGTCGGCGATGTCGAGCACGGCCGCTTCGTCGTTGCCGGTCCAGATGCCGTGTTCGTTGTCGAAGAAGGCGCAGCGCCGCACCAGCAGCTGCCCCGACTCGAGCCGGATGCCCGCGCCGCTGGCGTCGTTGGCGCGGGCGCCGCGGAACTCGATGTTCTCCACCGTCAGCGCGCCGCCGCGCAGCGTCAGCATCGGCCGGCCCTCGGCGCGGAACACCGGGCGCTGCCCGACGCCGCGGATCGTCAGCCGCACCGGCGGCAGCGTGACGGTTTCGCCCTTGTAGTCGCCGGGCAGCACGTCGATCACGTCGCCGTCCTTCGCCGCCGCCACGGCATCGCTGAACTTGTAGGGCACGCCCTCGGGGCCGACCAGCAGCGTGATGGCACGCGCAGGGCCGGCGGCCAGCAGGCCCGCCATCGACAGCACGCAGGGCACGACGAAGGCGGCAAGGCGCAGAGCACGGGTGGGCAGCAGGAATCGCATCGGACGGTGCAGCGGCAACGAAGGCGGGAGTATCACCGACGCTGTTACATCTGCGCGGGTTGGATGCGCGCCGCCCCCGCGCCCGCGGGCCGCGGGTTTCCACCGGGCCCGGAGCAGGCAGCGGGTGGGTCGGGGCTCGGTACGATGTTTGTGACAGTGCGATGACAACCACGACCCGAGGAGACACGATGCGCGCCCCGTTCCGCCCCCGCCTGCAGACCGCCTTGTTTGCCGCCCTGGCCTGGGGCGGCGCCGCCCCCGCGCTGGCCCAGGACGGCGGCCAGCTCAACGTCATCTGCTCGGTGCAGGCCGAGTGGTGCAACATGATCCAGACGGTGTTCGCCCGCACCACCGGCATCAAGCTCAACATGTCGCTGAAGGGCTCGGGCGAGGCGCTGGCGCAGCTGATCGCCGAGCGCGCCAACCCGAAGACCGACGTCTGGTTCGGCGGCACGGGCGACCCGCACCTGCAGGCCGCCGAGCAGGGCCTGACGCTCGAATACAAGAGCGCGGCGCTGCCGCAGCTGCACGCCTGGGCGCAGCAGCAGGCGCAGCAGAGCGGCTGGAAGACCGTGGGCATCTACAGCGGTCCGCTGGGCTTCGGCTACAACACCGAGCTCATCGCCAAGAAGAAGATGCCGGTGCCCAAGACCTGGGCCGACCTGCTGAACCCGGTCTACAAGGGCGAGATCCAGGTCGCCAACCCGGCCAGCAGCGGCACCGCGTACACGATGATCGCCACGCTCGTGCAGTTGATGGGCGAGGACAAGGCCTTCGAGTACATGAAGGGCCTGCACAAGAACATCGGCCAGTACACGCGCAGCGGTACGGCGCCGATCAAGGCCGCCGCACGCGGCGAGACCACCATCTCGATCAGCTTCGTGCACGACGGCCCGGGCGAGGCCGCGCAGGGCTTCCCGGTGGCCACGATCACGCCGAGCGACGGCACCGGCGCCGAGATCGGCTCGATGAGCATCATCAAGGGCGCGCGCAACCTCGACGCCGCGAAGAAGTTCTACGAGTGGGCGCTGACGGCGCAGGCGCAGCAGTTCGGCGCCGCGTCCAAGCAGTTCCAGTTGCCGAGCAACAAGGCCACGCCGCTGGACCCGCGCATCCCCGACTTCAAGTCCATCAAGTTCATCCAGTACGACTACGCCAAGTACGGCGCCTCGGCCGAGCGCCGCCGGCTGATCTCGAAGTGGGAGAAGGAAGTCAACGCGCTGCCGCGGTGATCTCCGCAGGCCACCGCGGCCCGGCCGGCGCGCGCCGCGCGTTGCTGGGCTGGCTGCTGCTGGGCGCGGCGGCCTTCGTGCTGCTGCCCTGGTACCTGCCGCAGAACCTGTCGCTGTGGCAGGCGCTGCCCGGTGTGTTCGGCGGCAGCGACACCGCCAGCGGCCTGGTGCAGGTGCTGCGCCACGGCAAGCCCTGGCTGGTCACGGCCGTCGCTGGGCTGGCGCTGGCGGCGGTGGCGGTCGCGCTGCCGGCCGGGCGCCGCCAAGGGCTGGGGCTGACACTGGGTGCGGGGCTGGGCCTGGCCGGGCTGCTGGGCAGCGGCTTTGCCATCGGTGCGCAGGGCTGGGCCTTCGCCAGCCTGGAAGCGCTGTTCGGCGCGCTGCCCGGCGGGCAGTACGGCATGGGCCTGGGCGCGGCACTGGTGCTGCTGGCGCTGCTGATGCTGCTGGGCGCCGGGCTGGCGCGGCTGGGCCACTTCCGCGGCGACGTGTTCGTGGCAGGGGCCGTGGTCTTCTGCGCGGCGCTGCTGCTGCTGTTCATCGCGCTGCCGGTGGGCAAGAGCCTGGTCGGCGCACTGCTCGACGAGAACGGCGCCTTCTCGCCCGCAGCACTCGCCGAGCGCCTGGGCAACGAACGTGTCTGGGGCCTGGGCTGCCTGGCCGGCGGCGTGCGCTGCGGCGTGGCCTGGAACACGCTGTTCCTGGCGCTGCTGACGGCCACCGGCACCACGGTGCTGGGCACGCTGATCGCGCTGTGGGCCGAGCGCGGCGCCTCGCGCCGGCTGGCGCGACCGCTGAACGTATTGGCGCTGCTGCCCATCATCACGCCGCCGTTCGTCGTCGGCCTCGGGCTGATCCTGCTGTTCGGCCGCGCCGGGCTCGTCAACCAGGCGTTGGAATGGGCCTTCGGCATCCCGCCCACACGCTGGTTCTACGGCCTGTTCGGCATCTTCCTGGCGCAGCTGTTCGCGTTCACGCCCATCGCCTTCATGATCATGCGCGGCGTCGTGCAGGGCGTGGCCCCTGCGCTGGAAGAAGCGGCGCAGACGCTGCGCGCGAGCCGCTGGACCACCTTCCGCACCGTGACGCTGCCGCTGCTGAAGCCGGGGCTGGCCAACGCCTTCCTGGTGGGCTTCATCGAGAGCATGGCCGACTTCGGCAACCCGGTGGTGGTGGGCGGGCAGTACGCGGTGCTGTCGACCGACATCTTCTTCGCCATCGTCGGTGCGCAGTACGACCAGGGTCGCGCCGCCTCGCTGGCGCTGATCCTCACCGGCTTCGCGCTGGTGGTGTTCTTCGTGCAGCAGCGGCTGCTGGGCCGGCGCAGCTACACCACGGTCTCGGGCAAGGGCGACGCGGGCCTGGCGATGCCGCTGCCCACGGGCGTGCTGCGCCTGTGCCGCGGCGTCGCCGGGCCCTGGCTGCTGTTCACGGTGGTGGTGTACGTGTTCGCCTTCATCGGCGGCTTCGTGCAGACCTGGGGCCGCGACTACACGCCCACGCTGGCGCACCTGAAGACCGCGTTCGACCTGCAGACTGGCGAACATGGCCTGGTCTGGGCCGGCACGGCCTGGAACTCGCTGTTCACCACGCTGAAGCTGGCGGCGATCGCGGCGCCGATCTGCGCCGGCATCGGCCTGCTGATGAGCTGGCTGCTGGCCCGAACCAGCTTCGCCGGCCAGCGGCTGTTCGAGTTCGGGGCGTTGCTGGCCTTCGCCATCCCCGGCACGGTGCTGGGCGTCAGCTACATCCTGGCCTTCAACGTGCCGCCGTTCGAGCTGACCGGCACCGGGCTGATCATCGTGCTGTGCTTCGTGTTCCGCAACCTGCCGGTGGGCGTGCGCGCCGGCACCGCCAGCTTCCAGCAGCTCGACCGCAGCCTCGACGAAGCCAGCACGATGCTGCGCGCCGGCACCGCCACCACGCTGCGGCGCGTGGTGCTGCCGCTGCTGAAGCCGGCGCTGGTGGCGGCGCTGGTCTACAGCTTCGTGCGCAGCATGACCACGGTCTCGGCCGTGATCTTCCTGGTGACGGCCGAGAACGAACTGGCCACCACCTACATCATCGGCCGCGTCGGCAACGGCGACTACGGCGTGGCGCTGGCCTACTGCACGGTGCTGATCGTGCTGATGTCGCTGGCCACCGCCGCCATCCAGTGGCTGGTGGGCGAACGCCAGCTCGGACGCAGAAAGACGACATGAGCATCGAATTCCGCCAGGTCACCAAGCGCTACGGCGGCGCCGGCGCGCCGCTGGTCGTGCACGGCATCGACCTCACGGTGCCCACGGGCACGCTGACGACGCTGCTGGGTCCCTCGGGCTGCGGCAAGACGACCACGCTGCGCATGATCGCCGGCCTGGACGCGCCGAGCTCGGGGCAGATCCTCATCGACGGCCGCGACGTCACCGCGCTCGGTGCGGCCGAGCGCAACGTCAGCATGGTGTTCCAGAGCTACGCGCTGTTTCCGCACATGACGGTGCTGCAGAACGTCTGCTACGGCCTCAGCGTCACCGGCGTCAGCCGCGACGAGGCCACGCGCCGCGCGCGCGCGACGATGGACGTGGTGGGCCTGGCGGGCTACGACGCGCGGCTGCCCAGCGAGCTTTCCGGCGGCCAGCAGCAGCGCGTGGCGGTGGCCCGCGCGCTGGTGCTGGAGCCCAGCGTGCTGCTGTTCGACGAGCCGCTGTCGAACCTGGACGCGCGGCTGCGCCGCAGCATGCGCGAGGAGATCCGCGCACTGCAGCAGCGGCTGCGGCTGACGGTGGCCTACGTCACGCACGACCAGGCCGAGGCGCTGGCGGTGAGCGACCAGATCATCGTGATGGAGGCCGGCCGCATCGCGCAGGCCGGCACGCCGCAGCAGCTGTACGAGCAGCCCGCCAGCAGCTTCGTCGCCGGTTTCATGGGCGAGGCGCTGCTGTTTCCGGCCGAGCAACTGGCCGACGGCAGCGTGCTGCTGGGCGCGTTGCGCTTCACGCCGCGCCGCGCCGGTGCGCCGGGCCCGGTGACGGTGGCCGTGCGGCCCGAGGCCTGGCTGCTGGCCGGCCCCGACACCGACGGCCTGCCGGCCACCGTGCAGCGCTGCGCCTACCTGGGCAGCTTTCTGGAGGTGACGCTGCAGACGGCGCTGGGCGAGATCTTCGTCGTCGCGCCCGACGTGGCCCAGGCCTGGGCGCCGGGTGATCGCGCGACGCTGCAGCTCAGCGGCCGCGGTGTGTC
>VFQO010001952.1_pt1 | contig 14016 bp, 13 predicted proteins | sample 3512331 | NCBI WGS metagenome assembly VFQO01 (sample SAMN10412371, study PRJNA504923) | tailings metagenome | isolation source: Replicate 3 from Balatoc abandoned mine | place: Philippines: Itogon, Benguet | collected 2017-08-28
CTGAGCGAGACCGCCTTGCCGCCTACGCCCTGTGGCACAGGCTGGCGCAACACCATCCGCTGCACCACGTGCACCTGAAAGACCAACGCCTCACCCACCTGGGCCCGCATGTGGGCGACGAGGTGCTGGAGGACTTTCACGCGCGGATGGTGTCGCGGGGGGAGGGGTGGGATGAGGGGCGGTTGGTCCAAACAACTCGATGCCACGTCTCACACCACACACCTACCGGTGATACCCTCCAGGGGTAGTCAACCCACCAGCTTTCCTGTGTGAGTTCCATCGACACCTCGTACTACGTCTACGCGCTCAAGGACCTGCGTCAGTCCCCGGCGTTGCCGTTCTACATCGGCAAAGGGACCGGTACGCGCGCGCACGACCACCTCGTCAAACCCGATGCCACGCGCAAGGGTGATCGCATCAGGGAGATTGAAGCAGCGGAACACCGAGTGATGGTCGTTCGCTTGGTCGATAGCTTGTCCGAGACCCAAGCGCTCAAGCTGGAAGCTGAACTGATTGCCGCGTTTGGTACGGTCGATACCGGAGGCCTGCTCACCAACACCGTGATGCCGTCGGGCCTGGGCGGGAAGGCGCGCGCCCAAGTGACTGTGCCATCGGGTATCAAAGAAAAAGCTCAGGTCGGCCTGTCCCTGCTCAAAGAGGCGGTTTTGGAGATGGCGCAGGCCAACCTCAAAGGCGTGAGCAACGCCGAAGTCGCGAGCTTGTTGGGGCTACGCAGCGAGTATGGTGGAGGTGCAAAGGACTACCTTTCTTACAGCGTACTGGGGCTCCTGCTGAAGGAGGGCAAGCTGGAACGCACCGTCGGCACACACAAGCATGTTGCGCGGGTGAGATAGCTCACACCTGCCCTGCGCATGTGACCTTGATACGACTTGATCGGCTGTGGAACACTCTCACTGGCATAGGGAGATCACACATGCTACTCAAGTCGGCAGACGACAAATCCAAGCGCCTCGCGCTTCTCGAAGAACTCCAACAATCGCCTGTACTGGACATACGCCAGAAGAAATGGCTTCGCGAAGAATTGATTCGTGCTCGCAAAGGCGTTCAAGGCGAGAGGGACTCGGCCTACTACTTGGATCACTATTTCAAGAATGGCGAGAACCACGTGGTATTGCACGACCTGCGGTTCGTGGTCGATGGGGACGTTGCTCAAATCGACCATCTCATCATCAATCGTGCCTTTGGCATGTACTTGATCGAGACAAAAAACTACGCAGGAAATCTCAGCATCAACGATCACGGCGAATTCACTGCCGAGTACGACGACTACCGATTTGGCATCCCGTCACCTATTGAGCAAAGCCATCGCCACGCGCGAATCCTTGAACGCCTCTTGACGAAGATCGGGATTGGCTACCGTACTGGCGGGCCTTTATTTCATCACGTGGTGATGCTGCACCCGAAGGCCACCATCTCTCGTCCCGACCCCAAGCGCTTTGATACATCAAACGTCATCAAGGCAGACCAGTTTCCGAGTTGGCACCAGCGATTTGTCGACAAGGAGGTTGGCTTTGGCGCGCTCTTCAAGTTGATGGCCAACATGCGCAGCATAGACACCATTCAGGAGTGGGCTGAGAAGTTGAAGCGGCAACATCAATCAGCGAACTTGCTCGACTTGCCTGAATTCATGCAGCCAAAGCGCAAGTCGGTGATCCAGTCAGTCCCTCCAGTGGGGCCTACCTATTCCGACTTGCCTCCCGAGGTCGCAACAGCCCGAGACGGAGGTCGAACAGGTCATGTTCAGTCAGCGTCAGAAAGGGCCGAATCGATGCCAACCGCGGGTAGTGTCAAAAAACTGATCTGCGCGAGCTGCGGCATCAAAATCAGCTTCGCGGAAGGCAAGTTCTGTTGGCGCAACGAGCAGCGGTTTGGCGGCCTTCAGTACTGTCGAGAGCATCAGAAGGCCCTCTGACGCAGAACGCCTAGAAGTGATCTGACATGGGCAGATCACTCCACCACCCGCGTCTGCGACTGCTCCCTCATGTACTGCTGCAAATGGTGGAACGACGCCAGCGCCTTGCTCGTGCTGCCTGATCCCTTCCAGCCCCGAACGGCTGGTAGCTAGGCCAAACGCCGGCGGTGCTGTCCAGGGGGAGGTTGACGCAAGTGGCGCTGGCTTTGATGTGGTCGAGGAAGCAAGCATCTTCGTCGTCGGCGCCGAAGAAGCCCGCGGTGAGGCCGAAATCGCTGGCGCTCGCTTCAGTCATGGCGTGATCGGCGTTGTCCACGCGGCCTATCATCACCATTGGGGCGATCGTTTTTCGCTGCGACAGCAGCCTCTTCTGTTCCATCATTCCCATCCCGCTCGCTCTGGCACCCACCTTGCCGTCGCATGTGAGCCGGCCGCAGCCACCTGGCTGGCTGGCCACAAGACGAGGTAGAGCAACCCAACGACGTCGCTCAAAGCCCTCTCGTTCAGGCGATTCCGGCTGACGAACGCACCCCATTGGCGTTGCTTCGATGGTTCGTCTGCGAAGGCGGATGTCAGTGCCAGTGGTGGCGTCTCGGGTAATGCGGTGCCACGGCGCGCAAACGTGGCCGCGATGGCAGTGGCCAGCGTGGCGCCGTCGAGTTCAGTGCGTTGGGCGATGGTGGCGATGTCGTGAAAGTCCTTCATGCGGCTGTTGGCCGCGCCCAGCACCACCATGGCGTGGTACTTCTCGGCGATCACCGTGTAGACGGGATACACCCGCAAGCGGGGCGCCTCGAAACCGGGCAAGAGCACGGGGTACGCGACGCGCTGCGGCTCGGGTGTGACAGCGTCACCAAAACCCACGTCCACCTGCAACGAGCACCGTGTGGTGCCGATGCGACCGATCAGCCGGAGTCTGGTACCGCCATACACCGTGTCCTCACGGATCGGATCGGCGCGGACCGAATCGGTATCGAAGACGATGCCGTCGTCGAGCTCGATGGCCGCGATTTCACGGAACGTGGCCAGAAGATCGGCCACATCGTCAGAGCCATAGGCGAGCAAATCGGCGTCGCGCGTCGGGCGGTGCGGCTGGTCGTACCACAGGGTGAACAGCATGGCCCCCTTGAGCAGAAAACGATCAGCGTGGCGCGAACGGGCCAGCCTGGCCAGCAGGCGCTCAAGACCAAAGCGGTTGAGGAGCAGGCTGTAGTCCTCTCCCTGCTGCTTCGCCCGCGCGAGCAGGCGCGCCAGCAAGGAGGCCGCGTTTCCCGGCGCTGTCATGCGGTCAGCGCCTCCAGGTAGGGGCGCATGATCCGCTCGACCCTGTTGATGCGTGCGTAATGTGTGAGGGCGTCGATCGACACCAGGCGCCGCTGCCACGCGTCCTTCAGGGCTTCGAGTGCAACGTCAAGGCCGATCTTGTGGCGGAACTTGAAGCAGTCGGTGATGGTCTTGGCGAGCCCATAGACGCGAAGGGGCGCACCTTCGTCGTCGATGGTTTCAATGCCGTCGCTGTAGGCCGCGCCGCGCAGGTGCACGACACGCAGCACGGGGTAGTCGAGCCTCGGTGTGTGGGCCGATTCCGGCAGCGCGATCCAGACCTGGTGCGGCGCCTGTGTGCCCACCTCATGAAACCGCAGCGCTGAAAGCAGGCAAACCACCGCTTTCGGCACGCGCTGGCAGACCTCGATCAATGTCTGGTTTTCGGTGATGGGCGCATCGGGCAGGCTGTAGACGCCCCGCGCCACGCGAACAAGCTGCCCCTTTTGCTGCAGGTTGACCAGCATTTGCGGCGATGCTCCGATGGCTCGAACATCGGCACTGCGCAGCAGCCGCCTGTGCGCCGCCAGGGCAAGCACTTGTTCGGTTTGGGTTGACGACACGGAATTTTGAATTCGTACTACTTGTAAACAAGTATAGTGATTTTCAAACTACCGCCAAAGGGTCGCGATGCCCTCGCACCCAACCGTTCCGCCCTCACCCCACGATCCGCGTCTGCGACTGCTCCCTCATGTACTGCGGCAAATAGTGGAACGACGCCAGCGCCTTGCCTGTGCTGCCTGAGCCTTTCCAGCCGCCGAACGGCTGGTAGCCGGGCCAGGCGCCGGTGGTGGCGCCCAGGGGGCGGTTGACGTAGGTGACGCCGGCTTCGATGTGGTCGAGGAACCAGTCGACTTCGTCGTCGGCGCCGAAGAAGCCGGCGGTGAGACCGAAGGCGCTGGCGTTGGCTTCGGCCATGGCGTGTTCGGCGTTGTCCACGCGGCCGATCATCACCAGCGGGGCGAACATTTCGCGTTGCCACAGCGGGTGGTTCAGCGGGGCTTCGGCGATCACGGGTTCGCAGTAGAAGCCGTGCGCGGCGTCGGGTGGCAGCGGGCCACTGGCGACGATGCGCGCGCCATCGCTGTGTTCCAGCTGCGCGCGGCAGTCGGCGTGGCGCGCTTGCGCGGCGGGGGTGGCCACGGGGCCGGTGTACGTGGCTTCGAGCTGCGGATTGCCGATGGCCAGTTTCGCCACCGCGGCCTGCAGCTTCTCGATGAGGGCGTCGGCCACGCTGCGGTCCACGTACACGCGGGACAGCGCCGAACACTTCTGGCCCGACATGCCGAAGGCCGAGCGCACGATGCCTTGGGCGGCCACGTCCAGGTTGGCGCGGGCGGTGACGATGGCGGCGTTCTTGCCGCCCATCTCGGCGATGCAGGGGCGCGGGTAGGCGCGTGCGGCCTGCGTGCGCAGGATGTGCATGCCCACGGCGTAGCTGCCGGTGAAGGTGATGCCGCCGATGTGGTCGTGGCGCATGAGCGCTTCGCCCACGTTCGGGCCGTCGCCCACCAGGGCGTTGAACACGCCGTCGGGCACGCCAGCGTCCTTGAGGCACTGCGCCAGCAGCAGGCCGGCCCACGGCGTTTCCACCGAGCCCTTGAGCACCACCGTGTTGCCCGTGACGAGGGCGGCTGCGGTGGGCCCGCCGGCCAGGGCAAAGGGGTAGTTGAAGGGCGCGATCACGGCCCACACGCCGTAGGGCTTCATCACGCTGCGGTTGTGGCTCACCAGGTGGGGCAGCGGGTCGTCGGGCAGCTTGTGGTCGTAGCCGTTGTTCTCTTCCATCTGCTGCGCATAGATATCGAAGAAGGCACTCACCTCGGCCACCTCGCCCAGGGCTTCCATGCGCGTCTTGCCCACCTCCAGCGAGACGATGGCGGCCATGTCGTAGAGGCGCTCGTCCACCAGGCGGGCGGCGCGGCGTAGCAGGGCGACACGTTCCTGCCAGGGCGTGCGGCGCCACGCGGGCCAGGCGCGGCGCGCGGCGGCCACGGCCAGCTCCACATCGGTCACCGATGCCTGGGCAAAACGGCCCAGCAGTTCGCGCGTGTCGGCGGGGTTGCGTTTTTCGATGGTGTCGGCCCGCGGCACGAACGCGCCGTCGATGAACAGGCCGTGGTCCTGGCCGAGTTGCCCGCGCACGCGCGAGAGTGCGGCGTCGAAGCGCTCGTGCAGCTCGCGCGGCGGCGCGAACATCGTGGAATAGGTCAGTTTGAAGTCACTCATCAACGTCCCCTTGCAACAAAAGTCCCTGACGGGCCAGACGCTCGCGAGCGTCAACCAGTGCCTCGTGCAGTCTGCGCTCCAGCTCGGCCTTGGGCGGCAGCTCGGTCCAATATTCAGCCACGGTGATGCCGTCCTTGTGGGCCTGCAACAGTTCTACCTGCTCCCGGCTGCTTTCTGCACACAGAATGAGGCCGATCGGAGCCTCCTCCCCTGATTGACGCTCGTGCTTGTCGAGCCAGCGCAGGTACAGCTCCATCTGGCCCTTGTGCGATGCCTTGAATCGGCCCAGCTTCAGTTCCACGGCCACCAGGCGGCGCAGCCGGCGATGGAAAAACAGCAGGTCCAGATAGAAGTCTTCCCCGTCGATGACCATGCGCTTTTGCCTCTCCACAAAGGCGAAGCCGCGTCCGAGCTCAAGGATGAAGGCTTCCAGTTCGCGCAAGATGGCCGCCTCCAGATCCGCCTCGTCATGCCCCTGCCTCAATCCGAGGAAATCGAGGAAGTAGGGATCCTTGAAGACCTGCATGGGTGCATTCGATGCCGGCACAGCAGGTGCTTTCACCGCTGGAATCACGGAAGTCGGTTCACCAGGAGGCAAGGCCTGCGCGTTGGCGAGCGTCGCACGTTCATAGGCCTTGCGCTCGATCTGCCGACGCAGTTCTCGCACGCTCCAGCCTTCCTCCGCGCACTGCAACGCGTAGTAGTCCCGGATTTCCCCGGTCTTGATTGGCAGCAAGGCCACGATGTGGCTCCAGCTCAATTGTCGTGACAGCGTCGCGACTATCCCGGCCTGCGGGAACGCCTGGGCGAACTGGACCATCCGGCGCAGGTTCTTGGTTTCAAAACCTCGGCCAAACTCGGCCGCCAGCCGCTCGCCAAGCCTCTGCATCACTTGGGCGCCGTATCGGGCCCGCTCCCCACCAAGTGCCTCGTTGCACAGCCGCTGACCTACCGCCCAGTACAACCGGCTGAGCTCGGCATTCACTGTGGAAGCCAGGCGCCCACGACTGGCCGCAATCAGTTCACGCAACTCGCGGTGCAAAGGGTCCAGTGCGACAGCGCCATACAGCCTTTGAGTGTTCATTCGCTTCCTCCCGGGGGCTCCACTTTTTTTGGGCCGGGGATCGTACTGTTCCATCGCGCGTATCAACCGCCAGGGTATCCCCGGCGCACGGTTGCACAGACTCGCCTGCGCTCGCCGCGTCAGCTCACGATGTACGCGCCCGCCCCGGTGGACAGCAGCTTGCCGTCGGGTCCGCGGAATTCCATGCGGGTGCTGGCCACGCGCGAGCCCAGGCGCAGCACTTCGGCGCTGAGTTCGAAGTGCGTGCCGATGCCGGGGCGCAGGTAGTCGATGCGCAGGTCGATGGTGCCGAGCTTGATGAAGCGGTGCAGGCGCTGCTCGGGCACTTCGTCCATGTGGCGCGCGCCGATGGCGGCCATGGCGGCCAGGCCGCCCATGGCGTCCAGGCTGGCGCTGATGACGCCGCCGTGGATGCGGTTGTGGGTGTACGAGCCGATGAGTTCGTGCCGCATCTCGATGCGCCCGCTCACGCGCTCGGGCGTGATGGCGGTGACCTTGAGGCCGATGACGCTGTTGAAGACGATCTTCTGTTCGAACAGCTGCGTGAGCAGCTGCACGAACTCGGGTTCGAAGGCGGTGGGGGTGGGTTTGCCGGTGCTCATGAGGTGCCGAATTGTCGGGCGGCGAGGTCTTTCATGATCTCCTCGGCGCCGCCGCCGATCATCATGACCTTCACCTCGCGGTAGATGCGTTCGCTGGCGGTGCCGCGCATGAAGCCCATGCCGCCAAGGATCTGCACCGCGGCGTCGGCGTTGGCCTGCATGGCCTGGGTGCTGTGGTTCTTGAGCAGGCACACGTTGCCCACCCAGTCCGCGCCTTCGTCGCCGGCGTCGATGCGATCGCCCAGCGCGTCGAGCCAGTGCTGCGTGGACGCGATGCGCATGCGCATGTCCATGAGCTTGTGGCGGATGGCCTGGTGTTCGATGAGTGCGGCACCGAAAGTCTTGCGCTCGCGCGCCCAGGCCAGGGCTTCGTCGTGGCAGGCCTGGGCAAAGCCCAGGGCCAGGGCGCTCATGGCCAGGCGCTCGCCGTTGAAGTTGCCCATGATCATGCGAAAGCCCTTGTGCTCCTCGCCGATCAGGTAGCGCGCCGGCACGCGCACGCCGTCGAAGCGCAGGTGGCCGGTGTCGCTGGCGTGCCAGCCCATCTTGTGCAGCGCGGTGCGCTCGATGCCTTTCGCGTCGCAGGGCACGGCGATGAGGCTGATGCCGCCGGCGCCCTTGTTGTTCGGGTCTGTTCTGACGGCAAGCGTGATCCAGTCGCAGCGCACGCCGGAGGTGATGAAGGTTTTCTCGCCATCGATCACGTAGTCGCCGCCGTCGCGGCGCGCGGTGGTGCGCAGGCTGGCCACGTCGCTGCCGCCGCCGGGCTCGGTGATGCCGAGCGCCGCGATCTGCTCGCCGCGCAGCACGGGCGGGATGATCTCGGCCTGCAGCTCGGGCGTGCCGTGCTTCAGGATAGGCGGCAGGCCGATGTTGTGGCTGAACAGGCTGGCCAGCAGGCCGCCGCTGGCGGTGCGCCGCGCCAACAGTTGCGACACCGCGTTGCGCGCGCGCCAGGGCGCGGGCGTGCCGCCCAGGTGCTCGGGGTAGCCCAAGCCGGGCAGGCCGATGGCCGCGGCCTGGCGGTACACATCGCGCGGAAAGCCGGCCTGCGCGTCCCACGCGTTCACGTGCGGCACCAGGGCTTCGCGCGCAAAGCGCTCCACCGTGTCGAGCAGGGCCGTGGTGTCTTCGGGCGTCCAGTTCATGCGGGGTTCTCCGCGGCAAAGGTGATGAGCAACTGCCCGGGCGCCACCTGCTGGCCCGCCCCCACCGGCACCGCGGCCACCACGCCGTCGCGCGGCGCGGCAATCTGGTGCTCGATCTTCATGCTTTCGATGGCCAGCAGCGCATCGCCCTTGGCCACGCGCGCGCCGGGTTGCGTGTGCACGGCCACCAGCTTGCCGTTGAACGGCGCGCGCAGTTCGCGTGCGGCGCTGCCGCCATCGGCACGCTCGCGCGGGACGAAGCCGAGGTCGTGCATGGTGAGCGTTTGCGCGCCGTCCTCGGCCTGCACCTGAATCTGCCAGGCGCCCTCGCCCAGCGCTGCGGCGTGCACGGTGCGGGTTTGGCCATCGATCGTGATGCGCCCGGGTTGCACAAGCGCCTCGTGCACGCGCTCGTCATGCGTGATGCGCAGCGCACCCCGCCCTTGCTCAAGCACCGCGAGGTCGAGCACCGCATCGCCGTTCCGCCAGCGCAGCGGGCGTGCGAACGGGCATGGCAAGGCACTCGCAGCGCCGGCCGGGTAGACGGCCGCCAGCACGCCAGCCAGCAACGCCGTGGCGGGTGGCGCCAGCGCAGCGCGCACGGTGTCACCGTGCTCGGCCAGGAACGGGATCAGCGCCTCACCCGCGCCGAACACGGGATGGCGCAGGCAGGCCGCCAGCAAAGCGCGGTTGGTGGGCAGGCCCAGCAGCACCGTGGCGTCAAGCGCGTGCGCCAGTTGCGCGATGGCCTGTGCGCGGTCGGGCGCGTGGACGATGAGCTTGCCCAGCATGGCGTCGTAGTGCGGCGTGATCACGCTGCCGGGCGCGATGGCGTGGTCGAACCGCAGGCCTTCTTGCAGCGGCGGTTCGATGAAGGTGTGCACGGTGCCGGTGTGCGGGGTGAAGTGCTCGTCCTCCGCGCACAGGCGCACCTCGATGGCGTGGCCTTTGAATTGCACCTGCTCCTGCGTCAGCGGCAGCGGCTCGCGGCGCGCCACGCGGATCTGCCATTCGACGAGGTCCAGGCCGGTGAGCATCTCGGTCACCGGATGCTCCACCTGCAGGCGGGTGTTCATCTCCATCAGGTAGAACTGTGGCCCCCACGCTCCGCCGCTGCGCGGGTCGCTGCCCCCCGAGGGGGCTGCGCCGCCTTGGGGCGGCCCGGCGTCGGCGCGCGCCTCGCCATCCAGCAGAAACTCCACCGTGCCCGCGCCCTGGTAGCCCGCCGCTTGCGCCAGCGCCACCGCGGCCGCACCCAGGCGTTCGCGCAACGCGGGCGTCACGGCCGGGCTCGGCGCTTCTTCGATGATCTTCTGGTGACGCCGTTGCACTGAGCAATCGCGCTCGCCCAGGTGGATGCCGTGGCCGTGCGCGTCGCAGAACACCTGCACTTCCACATGGCGCGGGCGCGCCACGGCGCGTTCGATCAACAGGTTGGCGTTCCCGAAGCTGGATTGCGCCTCGGCGCGCGCGCTGGCCAGCGCGGCGGGCAGTTGCGCGGCGTTGCTGACCAGGCGCATGCCGCGCCCGCCGCCGCCGCCCACGGCCTTCACCATCACCGGGTAGCCGATGCGTGCGGCCTCGGTGGCGAAGGTGTCGTCGCGCTGGTCATCGCCAAAGTACCCCGGCAGCACCGGCACGCCATGCCGCTGCGCCAGCGCCTTGGCGGCCGATTTGCTGCCCAGTGCCTGGATGGCCGCAGGCGGCGGGCCGACCCAGGTGAGGCCGGCGTCGATCACGGCTTGCGCGAAGTCGGCGTTCTCGCTCAGGAAGCCGTAGCCGGGGTGCACCGCGTCGGCGCCGCTGGCGCGCGCAGCGGCGATGAGTTTGTCGGTGCGCAGATAGGACTCGGCCGAACTCACACCGCCGAGCGCCACCGCGCTGGTGGCTTCGCGCACATGCAGCGCGTTGGCGTCGGGCTCGCTGTACACCGCCACGGTGGCGATGCCCAGGCGGTGCGCGGTGCAGATCACGCGGCGGGCGATCTCCCCGCGGTTGGCGATCAGCAGGCGCTTCATGCTTTGTCCACCCAGGGTGCGGGCTGCTTCCTGGCGAACGCGGCCAGGCCGGCAGCGGCCTCGGGCCCGCGCAGCGCGGCGGCGAAGGCGATGGCGGCTTCGTCGCGCAGGTCGGGCACGTCACCGCGCAGTCGCTGCAGCAGTTGCTTGGTGGCGGCCACGGCACCGGGCGCCGCGCGGTTGAGTGCATGGGTCGCTTCGGCCACCGCGCTGTCCAGCGCGTCGTCGGCCACCACGCGGTTCACCAGGCCCGCGGCCTGCGCGTCGCGCGCGCCCCAGCGCACACCGCTCAGCAGGCACTGGCGCGCGGTGGCGTCGCCCAGGCGCTGCCACACAAAGGGCGCGATCTGCGCCGGCGGCAGGCCCAGCGTGACCTCGGGCGTGGCAAAGCTCGCGCGTTCGGTGGCGATCACCACATCCGCACAGCACACCAGCCCGAAGCCGCCACCCATGGCGGGGCCGTCCACCGCGCACAGCAGCCACTGCGGCAACGCGGCCATCGCGTGCAACAGGTCGCCATAGGCGCGGTTCATGCCGATCAGGGGGTCGGTCACACCGGGCTGCAGCGGCTGGCCGATGATGTGCGCGAAGTTGGCCAGGCTGCCGCCGGCGCAGAACGCGCCACCCGCGCCCGTGAGCACCACGCCGCGCAGCGTGGCGTCGCCCTGCGCGCGCAGACAGGCGGCATACAGGCCCACCACCATCGCATCGCTCAATGCGTTGCGCGAGACCGGGTCGTTGAGCGTCCAGCGCTCCACGGCGCCGTCGCGTTCGATGATCAGGGCACTGTTCATCGCACCAACCGTCATCGGGGCTGCCGTTTGGCGATGCCCATCATTTTCGTGAGGATGCCGAGCATCACCTCGTCGGCCCCGCCGCCGATGGAGGCCAGGCGGCCGTCGCGGTACATGCGCGAGACCTTGTTCTCCAGCGTGAAGCCCATGCCGCCCCAGAACTGCAGGCAGGTGTCGGGCACCAGGCGGTTCAGCCGCCCGGCCTTGAGCTTGGCCATGGTGGCCCACTCGGTCACGTCCTCGCCGGCCACGTAACGCTCGCACGACAGGTAGGTCAGCGCGCGCAGCGATTCCACCTCGGTCTTGAGTTCGGCCAGCTTGAACTGCACCCACTGCTGGTCGGCCAGCGTGCTGCCGAACAGCTTGCGCTCCTGCGCCCACTCGATGGTCCATTCGATGCAGTTGTTCAGGCTCTGCAACGTGCTGGCGGCGCACCACAGGCGCTCTTCCTGGAACTGCTGCATCTGGTAGATGAAGCCCGCGCCCTCCTGGCCGATGCGGTAGCGCTGCGGCACGCGCACCTCGTCGAAGTAAATAAGCCCCGTGTCGCTGCTGTGCATGCCGATCTTGCGGATCTTCTTGCCGACCTCGAAGCCCTTGACCGTCTTGCCGTTCTCGCGCAGCGGCACCATCACCAGGCTCTTGTTCTTGTGCTGCGGGCCTTCGCTGGTGTTGACCAGCAGGCAGATCCAGTCGGCCTGCAGGCTGTTGGTGATCCACATCTTCTGGCCGGTGATGACGTAGTCGTCGCCGTCCTTTCGGGCGTAGGTCTTGATGTTGGCCACGTCGCTGCCGGCGCCGGGCTCGCTCACGCCGATGGCGCCCACCGTCTCGCCGCGAATCGCAGGCGCCAGGAACTGCGCCTTGAGTTCCTCGCTGCCGAAGCGCGCGAGCGCGGGCGTGGCCATGTCGGTCTGCACGCCGATGGCCATGGGCACGCCACCGCAGTGGATGTGGCCCAGCGTCTCGGCCATGGCCACGCTGTAGCTGTAGTCCAGCCCCGCACCGCCGTGCGCCTCGGGCTTGGTCAGGCCCAGCAGGCCCAGGTCGCCCAGGCCCTTGAAGACCTCGTGCGCCGGGAACATCTCGGCCGCCTCCCATTCGTCCACGTGCGGGTTGATGTGGTCGTCGATGAAGCGCTTGAGGGTCTTCTGGATTTCGCGGTGTTCGTGTGTGAACTGCATGGCTTGTCTCCTGTCGTGATGGCTTACATGCGGGCCACGCCGAAAGGCAATGGCCTGGGGGTGCGGGCGGCGGCCTCGGCGCAGGTGTCGAGGCAGAAGATGAGCACGGCGCGCGTGTCGCGCGGGTCGATCACGCCGTCGTCGAGCACCAGTCCGCTGGTGTGGAAGGCGTCGGCCTGACTCTCGAACACCTGCACGATCTGATCGAACTGCTGCTGCATCTGCGCCGGGTCGGGCGTGATGCCTTTGCGCGCGAAGCCGGCCTCGGCCACGATCTGCATGGTGCGTGCGGCCTGCTCGCCACCCATGACCGCGGTGCGCGCGTTGGGCCAGCTGAACAGGAAGCGCGGCTCGAAGCCGCGCCCGCACATGCCGTAGTTGCCGGCGCCGAACGAAGCCCCGCACTGGATGGTGATCTGCGGCACGGTGGCGCCGGTGACGGCCTGGATCATCTTGCTGCCATGCTTGATCATGCCGCCCTGCTCGCTGTCCTTGCCCACCATGTAGCCGGTGGTGTTCTGCAGGTAGACGATGGGATGGCCGAGCTGGCACATCCACTGGATGAAGTGCGTGGCCTTGTTGGCGCCGGGCACGTCGATGGGCCCGTTGTTGCTGATGAGCCCCACCGCGTGGCCGCCGATGCGCGCCTGCACGCACAGCGTGGCCGCGCCGTAGAGCGACTTGAACTCCAGCAGTTCGGAGCCGTCGGCGATGCGCGCCATCACCTCGCGCATGTCCACCGGCTCGCGGTGGTGCGCGGGCATCAGCGCCAGCAGGTCGTCGGCGGGCAACCGCGGATCGGTCACAGCGGGCTCGGCGTGGCGCACAAAGCCGTCGCGCACCTGGTCGACGATGCGCCGGACAATGCCCAGCGCCTCACGGTCGTCCTCGGCCAGGTATTCGCCCAGGCCCGAGACGCTGGTGTGCATCTCGGCGCCGCCCAGTTCCTCCTCGGTGGCGATCTCACCGGTGGCGGCTTTCAGCAGCGGCGGCCCGGCCAGGAAGGCGCGCGAGCGGCCGCGCACCATCACCACCACATCGCTCAGGCCGGGCATGTAGGCACCGCCCGCGGTGCCCGAGCCGTGCTGCACGGTGATCACCTGCAAGCCCGCGGCCGAATGGCGCGCCAGGTTGCGAAACAGCGAGCCACCGTGCACGAAGCCCTCGACCTTGTACTTGGTGAGGTTGGCGCCCGCGCTTTCCACCAGGTGCACGAAGGGCAGCTTGTTCTGCAGCGCGATGTCCTGCACGCGCAGGATCTTCTCCAGCCCGCGCGGCTGGATGGCGCCGGCCTCGATGCCCGAATCGCTGGCCACCACCATGCAGCGCACACCCGCGATGAAGCCGATGCCCGCGACCACGCCGCCGCCAGCCACGGATTTCGACGGATCCTTCGTGTCCTGCAGGAAACCGGCGATCGAGCACAGCGGCAGCCAGGGCGCACCGGGGTCGATGAGCAGCGCGATGCGCTCGCGCGGCAGCAACTGGCCGCGCTTGTCAAACACCGGCTTGCTCTGTGCCGACGCAGCGGCCGCGCGCGCCTCGATGGCGCGCAGCTGCGCGATGCGCTCCAGCATGGCCGCGCGGCGGGCCTGCGCGGCCTCGCTGTGCGGGTTGAAGGCGGATTCGAAACTCATGACTGAAAGACCTTGGGCGTGACGTAGCGGTGAAAGCCGTCGAAGGGCTTCACCGCGTCGCGCT
>VFQO010001954.1_pt1 | contig 14003 bp, 10 predicted proteins | sample 3512331 | NCBI WGS metagenome assembly VFQO01 (sample SAMN10412371, study PRJNA504923) | tailings metagenome | isolation source: Replicate 3 from Balatoc abandoned mine | place: Philippines: Itogon, Benguet | collected 2017-08-28
CGCTGGCGGGCGGCGGCAGCATCGCCTATCTCGATCGAGGCGGCATGCTGCAGGTGGGACCCCGCAGCGCCGGCGCCTTTCCGGGACCTGTCTGCTTCGGTCGCGGCGGCACGGAGCCGACCGTGACTGACGCCAATGCCGTGCTGGGGCGGATCAATGCTGACGCGCCGATCGGCCTCAAGCATCTGGACCGTCTGGCGGTCGAGGATGCGCGAGCGGCGATGGCCAGGCTTGGCGAGCCGCTTGGCCTGGGTGTGGAGGATACGGCGCAGGCAATCCTCACAATCGTCAACGCCCGCATGGCCCGTCGCACCCGCCTGCTGACAGTCGAACGCGGCCTAGATCCCCGCGATTTCGTGCTTGTCGTCTTCGGTGGCGCCGGCCCGCTGCACGGCAGCTCGATCATGCGCGACGTCGGTATTCGTACGATGTTGCTTCCCCCGCATCCGGGCGTGCTGTGCGCGCTCGGATGCATGGTGGCGGATCTGCGCTACGACATGTCGCGCACGATTGAGCGGCCTCTTGCAGACCTCGACGACGCGACGGTGGGCGAGATGCTGCGGTTGCAGCGCGATGATGGTGAGGAAAGGCTGGCGGCCAGTGGCACGCAGCTGGAATCGGTGTCGCACAAACATATCGCCGAAATGTCCTATGCCGGGCAAATTCATCCCTTGCGGGTTGCGATCGACGGTGCGGGCACGGTGGCGGACATGGAGGCGCAGTTCGAGCAGACCTACCGGCTGGAATACGGCAATACGCTGGGGCCGATCCCCAAGGTTCTCATCAGTCTGAAAACCACCTCTTTCGGCAATCGCCGCAGGGCACAGACCGCACCGAATGGCGAAGAGGCAGACTCCCACGCCGAACCGGCGTCGCACCGTGACGTCTATTTCGGGCAGTGGATGCGAACGCCAATCTACCGCCGCGAGACGCTGGGGCCGGGCGCGCGCTTCGAGGGGCCGGCGATCATCGAGCAGGCCGATACGACCAGTGTGATCGAGCCGGGCCTCAGCGCGCGCGTCGACGCGCAAGGCAACATCCTGGTGGAGACTCAATGATGGACCCCGTCACTCTGGCCGTGGTGCGCGGCGGCATCGAGCAGATCGCCGACGAGATGGACCTGCATCTGATTCATGCCGCCATCTCGCCGATCATTTCCGAGACGAACGACTGCGCCAACGGCTTCTTCCATCCTGAAACCGGCGAAACCATAGCGCAGGGCGGATATGGCTTGCCGCAGTTCCTGGCGAACATGCAATTCACCGTGCAGCGCCTGATCGAGATTGCGAATGCGCAGGGCGGCTTCCGCCCAGGCGACATCTGGGCGGTGAACGATCCCTATGTCAGCGGCACCCATCTCAACGACATCGTGATGGTGTCTCCCTATTTCTTCGAAGGCGAGCTGTTCGCCCTGTTTGCCAATACCGGCCACTGGATGGACCTTGGCGGCAGCGCGCCCGGGGGCTGGGTGGCGGGCGCCACGGAAATCTATCAGGAAGGCATCACGATCCCGCCGTTGCGCCTCTACGACCAGGGCGTGCGCAACGATGCCGTCGTCGCAATGCTGACCGCCAACAGCCGCATGCCCGATCAACTTCTGGGCGACATGGCGGCGATGACCAACGTCTTTGCGGTGGGCCAGCGCGGCTTCGATTTGCTCGTCGAGAAATACGGCGTGCCAGTGCTGTCGGAATGTATCGAGGAAATGCTGACCCGTTCGGAGACGGAAATGCGCTCCTACATCTCCGACATTCCCGATGGCCGCTATGCATTCGAGGATTTCTTCGACAATGACGGTGTGTCCGAAGCGCGGCTCGCAATCAGCCTTGCCGTGACTGTGTCAGGCTCCGACGTGACGTTCGATTTCACCGGCACCGCGCCGGCCGCGCGCGGGCCGATGAACATCGCCGATTGCACCACCAAGTCGATGTGTTTCGTGGCGCTCAAGCACCTTTTTCCCGATGTGCCGGTCAATGGCGGGGCTTTCCGGCCGGCGCGCTTCGTCATTCCCGAGGGATCGATCCTGGCGGCGCAGCGCCCCAGCCCGGTGGGAGGCACGACCGACGTTACGCAGCGTGTCGTCGAGATGGTGTTCGGCGCGCTCGGGCAGGCGATCCCCGACATTGCCCCTGCAGCCGCCTTTGGCACCACAGGCGTCATGACGGTGGCCGGCAACCTGCCCGACAGTGCCGACTATTATGTTGCTGTCTATCCTTATCCCGGCGGCTACGGCGCGACACGCACGTCGGACGGGCTGGTGAACGGCACCCCGCCCGGCTCCATGGCCAAGTTCATGTCGGTGGAGATGTCGGAACATCGCTATCCCGTGCGCTTCGCCTATTACGCGATCCGTGAAGGGTCAGGCGGCGACGGCACCAAACGCGGCGGCTGCGGCACGCGCTATGGCATCGAGACGCTATCGAACTGCCTGGTGTCGGTGCTGGGCGATCAAGTCGAAAGTCCGCCCTTCGGCGTGATGGGCGGGCGCCCTGCAGCCGGTAACGAAATCCGTTTCGTAAGGGATGGCCGCGAGTGGCTGCCACCGCTGCGCAGCAAGGCCGAGAAGATCGGCTGCGCGCCCGGAGACATCGTCCATCTGGCCTCGCCGGGCGGCGGCGGCTTTGGAGATCCGGCTGACCGAGATCCTGCCGAGGTGCTGGCAGACCTCAATGCCGGCTTCATAGATCAGCGAACCGCAAGGGACGTCTACGGTTTGGAACCGAGGCTCGTGCGCGAGGTGATGGGCCGCCCGGTCTTTGAACTCGGCGACAAGGCGGAGGCGCAGTGATGGCGTCGACTGCCTCTTCACCGCCGGGCGCAAAGCCCATTGGCGACGGTTCTGTGTCAGGCGTGGCCAGCGAGCAGGAACTGATGGCTTGGGCTGCGGACGCCGTCGGTGCGCCGATCGTCGAATGGCACAGGATCTCAGGCGGCAATCGTTATCAGTCGTTCGTGATCGAAACGGCAGAGAAGCCGGACGAAGTGGCGCAGCGCTTCTATCTGCGCTACCAGCTGCCGCGTCCGGACACGGCAGAACCCTACACGGTTCTGCGCGAGATCGAATTCTACAAGCTGCTTGCCGCAAGCGATGTTCCCGCCGCACGGCTGATCGCGGTGAACGCGGCATTGCCTGCAGTCCTGCTTGAACATGTCGCGGGCATCGCCGAATATCGCCGGCTGACGGACCTTGATGAGCGCCAGACGATCGCCTTCGAATTCGTCGATGCGCTGGCCTCGCTTCACGCTCTGACGGTGTCCGCCGATGGTCTTCCCGATTCCGAGGGGAGGGGCAGCATGGGCCGCTGCGCCCGGCAGGAAGTCGGGACCTGGCGGACCATGTACGAGGAAATGCCGGATCGCAGTCCGCTGATCGATCTTAGCCTGGATTGGCTGGAAGCGAACGCGCCTGATGACGAGAGTCCGCCGGTTCTGGTGCACGGTGATGCAGGTCCGGGAAACTTCCTGTTCAAGGATGGGCACCTTTCCGCAGTGATCGACTGGGAGTTCGCACATCTCGGCGATCCGCATGATGATCTGGCCTGGTTTTCGATGCGCAATGTCATGGAGCCGGTACCCGATTTTGCCGCCTGTCTGCGTCGCTATGAAGCGAAGACGGGTCGCAGGATCAATCTCGCACGGTTGCGCTACTATCAGGCGCTTGTATCGACGCGCGTACTCATAATCCGCCACCGCAACGTCAGTGGAGAGCATGGCAATTCGATTGTGTCGCAGGCGCTCAACCATCGCCTGCTGACTTCGGCCCTGATCCAGGCCAACGGGTTCGGAATGCCGGAGCTGCGGCCATCAAGCGCGCTGCCGACCGCGCAAAGCGAGCTGTACGATTACATCATCGACACGCTGCGTGATGAGATCGCTGCACGATCGAGCGACAAGAAGATCGTTTCGGCCGCCAAGGCCTTGGCAAAGGTAAGCAAGTTCCTGCGTGAAGTCGATCAGCATGGAGCCGAATTCGACCGCCAGGAAATAGCCGATCTTACCCGCATACTGGGGCACGAGCCGCAAGATCAGGTCAAGGGCCAGCTCGAACTGGTCGAACAAGTGCGCGCAAATTGCATCGCGCTTGAGGATGCGCTGCGGTTCTTTGCGGGCAGCGCGCATCGCGGGGCGCAACTCGCTGCTTCTTCGTCGGGTCGCATATCAGGACGAAGCTGGCCGCCGGTTGAATAGCCGGCGGCCAACCAGACCGGTTCAATACTCTGTTGCAAGTTCAATCTGATTACCGGGAACTAGGAGGGGAAATCATGTCTAAAATCATTGAATCTCGCGGAGTTCGCTTCGCGGCAAAGCTTCACGTAAGATCCAGCCTGTCGGCACTGATCGTTGCCATGGGTGCCTGGCACGGCACGGCACTGGCTCAGGAGACCGAGACCACCGCACAGGAGGTGGCCACCGATTCAACGACGGCAAACACCACCGGGGACATCGTTGTTACCGCCCGTCAGCGCGGCGAACGGCTGATGGACGTACCCGTTGTACTTACGGCCATCTCCTCGGAGTCTCTGGCCAAGGGCAATATCACAACACTGGAAGGCATGGCGTCCCTGACGCCGACACTCATCGTGTCCAACTACAAGTTCAACGGCGGTGGCTCGTTGGCGATCCGCGGCATCAGTTCGCCTGCCAACCAGCTTGGTTTTGAGCAGGCAGTGTCGGTCGCTGTCGATGGTATCCAGTCCAGCAATGGCCAGATCGCCCAGCTTGGTTTCTTCGATCTTGCACAGGTCGAAGTGCTCAAGGGGCCGCAAGCTCTCTTCTTCGGCAAAAACAACACTGCGGGCGTCATTTCCATAACCACGGCCGGACCTACGGACTCGTTCGAGGCCAGTCTCAAGACCGGCTATGAATTCGTGGCCCGCGAATTCACGACGGAGGGCGTCTTGTCCGGTCCGGTGACGGATACTCTCGGCGTCAGGCTGGCGGTGCGTTACCGGGACATGGAGGGCTGGCTCAAGAACACCGCCAGCGCCAGCGCCAATCCCTTCTATCAGCCCGCCACCGGCGCACCTGCTTCGGTAGGCCTGTTGACCGGACGCTCCAGCGACCGCCTGGGCGAGAAGGAAATCCTGGGACGCCTGACGGTCGCATACGAACCGTCACGTGATTTCAAGGCCGTGGCGCGCGTCGCCATGAACCATGGCACTGACAACAATGCAGGTGGCACCTCGCAGAACATCGGTCCATGCGCAGATGGCTTTCCGCGGGTCTACGGCAACATCGACTATTCGGCAGACTGCAAGGCCGATAACCGTGCGACGGTCGGCAACATTCCGGCAGCGATCGCTGCGACCTTCCCGCGCAAGATCAACGCCGACGGATCGCCCAGCGGGGAACTGAACGCGATTCTCGCCTCGCTCAGCCTCGATTGGAACCTCGGCGCTTTCGCGATCGCTTCGCGCACCGCATATAGCAAGCTGCGCTATGAGCTGTTCACGGGCGGAGACCAGACGGCATTTTCGCAATTCGCCGTTTACGAAGATCAGTCGCAGCGTGACATCAGCCAGGAAATTCGACTGTCCAGCCAGTTCGACGGATCGCTGAATTTCGTCGCAGGAGGCTTCTATCAGAACACGAAGCGCTATGTTTACGCCGACGTCAAGCTGAACGACGGGCATTATAACGCCGCCGTAAATCGCTATGATCTGTTCAATTCCGAGACCTTCAATCCCGGCGAGACCTTTTCCCTCTTCGGCCAGGCGATCTGGAAAGTCGTACCCGAGCTGGAACTGGCTGCCGGCGTTCGCTGGACGAAGGAGAAAAAGCGCTATCGCAAGTACAATCTCTATGGCTTTGGATCCTTCGATACCAGCCAGACCATGTTCCCTGGTGAAACCGAACTGGGCGTGATGACCGGGAAGTTCCGTGACGAAAATGTGTCACCCGAAGTGACGCTGACGTGGCATCCGAACAGTGATCACACGATCTTTGCCGCCTATCGCAGCGGGTTCAAGTCGGGCGGTTTCGGCCTGACCAATCCGCTACAAAAGACCAGCACGATCAGCGGCAACGATTTCGGATCGGAAACCGCGAAAGGCTTCGAGATCGGCGCGCGCGGCGAATACCTGAACCGCAGGCTCAACGTCAGCGTTGCAGCATTTGCCTATGATTTCAGCGATCTGCAGGTCAACATCTACGATCCGACGCGTGTGGCCTACAGCATCAACAATGCTGGCAAGGTGCGACAACGCGGCGCGGAGATGGATTTCAACTTCCGTGTGACGCCTGCCTTCACCCTGAATGGCGCGCTGACCTATGTGAGCAACAAGTTCAAGGATTTCGTGGGGCAGTGCTATTCCTATTCGTTCCCCACGGGCACCACGCGCGATACTGCGGTTCCGCCGCCCAACTGCTCTTTCGTGAACTCCACTTCGCTCACACTCCAGCAGGACTTCAACAATCGCACGCCCGCGCGCTCTCCAAACTGGTCGGGCAATGCCGGGTTCGATTATGTCGTTCCGGTGGGCGATCTCGACCTGACCTTGAGCGGAAATGCAACGTACAGCGGTGCATATTTCGCAGCCGATACCCTGGTCGACGCGTCGTACCAGAAGGCGTACTGGACGCTCAATGCGAGCGCTACGCTGGCCAAGGAAGATCAGTGGAAGATTTCACTGATCGGCCGCAACCTGAGTAATGAGTATCCGGTGCTCTACGCGGTCGACCGGTCGGGTGGCACCGGCGTGCCCGGTGCCATCGGTGAACAGCGCGGTGTCATCGGGCGCGGTCGCCAGGTGGCTCTGCAAATGCAGGTGAATTTCTAGGATATTGTACGCGGACAAGGCAGCGACATCGCCGCGCAAGCAATTTGCGGCGATGTCGCAAACCGTACGGGAGAGACATGCGATGCAGACTGAGACCACTCTCCCGCCATGCGCTGGCGAAACCGGGCAGCACGAGGCACGATACTATCGATATGTCGTGCTTGTGCTGTTGATGCTGGCCTATTGCATGAACTACATGGACCGGCAGGTAGTCGGCATCCTCGCGGTGCCGATCAAGCAGGAACTGAATATCTCGGATTCCCAGCTCGGTCTGATGGGAGGTTTCGCCTTCGCGCTGTTCTATTCGGTCCTTGGGGTGCCGATCGCCCGCTTGGCCGACCGGTCCAACCGCGTTCGCATCATTTCGGGTGCGGTATTCCTCTGGAGCGTCAGCACCGCACTATGCGGAATGGCTGCGAACTTCGCACAGCTGCTGCTCGCTCGGCTCTCGGTCGGCATAGGCGAAGCAGGGGGAGTGGCACCGACGTATTCGTTGTTGTCCGACTATTTTCCCACGCACGAACGTGGCCGGGCCATGGCCTTCGTCACGCTTGGCCTACCGCTCGGCTCGGCTCTGGGTCTGCTTCTGGGCGGCTATTTCGCCGAATCCTATGGCTGGCGTGCGGCTTTCATCTTGCTGGGTGCGATTGGCGTCGTCATTGCGCCGATCATCTATTTAGGCATACGTGAGCCGCAGCGCGGTCGTCTGGATCCGGCCCCCGCGACAGCGACCGCGCCCGCGACGCGCATGGCCGACGTTATACGCCATCTGGCAAGCAAACCCAGCTTCTGGCTGATCTCTGTTGCGGCGTCGATGGCATCGATGCTCAGCTATGGCCTGGGCTTCTGGTTGCCGACCTATATCTTCCGCAGCCAGAACCTCTCACTTCTCGATACGTCCTATGTCCTCTCGGCGATCACCGCGCTTGGCGGACTGGCCGGCCTTGTCGTCGGCGGGATCATGAGCGACAAGCTCGGCTCCGCGAACAAGGGCGCCTACGGCATGGTGCCCTGCATCGCCTTTGCGATCGGATTTCCGTTTCTACTCATGGCCCTGGCCGCACAGAACCTCGTTCTTGTCGCACTGCTGCTGTTTGTGCCGCAGGCGGCGGGCGTCGTGTGGATGGGACCCTCGATCAGCGCCGTTCAGCATCTGGCACCGGCGCATATGCGCACAACCGCATCGGCCGTCTTCCTGCTGATCGTGAATCTGATCGGCCTGGGCATTGGCACGCTGTCGTTTGGTGCGCTATCGGACTTCTACCAGGCGCGCTTCGGCGACGATGCGCTGCGCTATGCCATAATGACGGTGGCCCTGCTGCTCTATCCCGCAGCGATCGTCCTCTTCAGGTTGACCGCGCGGAAACTGGATCGGGATTGGGAGGGCTGAGGGAAGTGCCGGAGTGCGCGCAGTTCAGGCTTCCCGGCCGGCGCTCTTGATCGTCGCCACCGCCACGTCGCGATAGGCGCTGAGGTGACGGCTCATCCGGTTGAAGGCCGCGTCGCCGTCCTGTTCCTTGATCGCCTGCATGATCGCCGTGTGCGCCTTCACCGCGGAGGCGCGGATTTCCGGCGTGGTGACATCCTGATAGTCCATCGCCTCGCGAATTGGCGTGGTGATCGCCTCGATCAGGGCCATCAAGGGTTCATTCTGGCTGGAACGTGCGATGGCAAGATGCCAGTCCAGATTGATTCGCTTGTATTCGGGAACGTCCGAAACCGCGTCGCAAAACGCCTGATGCAGCTGCTCCATCTCGTCCAGTTGCGCCTTGGTCCGGTTCAGGGCGGACAGCCGGGCAAGTGCCGGCTCGACCGCCACGCGGCATTCAAGCAATGATGACAACCGGATGCCATGTGTGCGAACGAATAGCTCGACCGACCGGCTGATCGAATCCCGTCCCGGCAGCGTAACCATGGAACCGCCCGCACGGCCGGGTTTGGTGACGATGAGGCCACGCGATTCAAGTACGCGCAACGCATCACGCACGGTCGTGCGACTTAGGCCTGTTTCCACCATCAATTCCCGTTCGGTGGGAAGCATGTCTCCGGGGGCGAATGTTCCTGCCAGAATAAGATTGCGAACCTGTTCCGCCAGTGCGTCTGACGCCTTCGGAACGACGACGGGAGCCAGGGTTCGCCGAATTTGTGTGTCCATCTTTGAAAATCTTCCTGCAACGCAATTTGGTAGACCATAACATTGGGCAGACCGACGTGGAAGGTGTGACTTGAACCGCGAACATGAACAGAGGGCTATTGCGAAGCCACGGTTCTCCTGCTTGGCCGCTACCGAGGAGGATATGCGACGACTGGCCGAACTGCGAGCCCGGGCTGGAGTGGATCAGCACCCGGTACTTCGGCTTGCGTTGCCATACCATCATGTGCAGCGCCTGGAGGACCGTATCACGCTTGAATTCATCGCTGAAATTGGGCTTCCCAATTGTCATCTCCTGTCCTCAAAATCAGGATAGAAGGTGACCAGAAATCAAAGGGTATTCACTTTGCTCTTGCAGCAGTGCTCTCAAGTCAGTTCATCGAGAGTAATGCCTAAGGCGTCGGCCAACTTCTTGACCGTCTCGATCGAACCGCTCTTCCGTCCGGCTTCGATATCCGCGATCTGCACCCGGTTGACATTCGAAGCATCGGCGAGGGCGGTCTGGGTGAAGCCCCGAAATTCCCGCCAGACGCGCAGAGGGCTTTCGCCGGAGAGCATGCGCTTCACGAATTCGGCAGGAAGCAGTTCCTCGTCGCCGTTTGCCAACTGCGCCAGCGTACGGTCATAGGCTTGCAGATCGGCCAACTCTTCGGCGGCGGCCTGCAAGCTGCGGTATTCCTCAAGCGGGATCGAAATCATTTCACCCATATCTGCCTCCATCAACCGTAGATGCTGCCGCGCGGCCCTATATCGAGAACTGCCAGAACAACGCCGTCATCATTCATGATCACGCGCCAATCGCCCACTCTCAAACGGATACCGGCCCGTCCCTTGAGAACCGTGACATTGTTGGCTTGCGCGGCTGGGTCGGCGGCATATTGCTCGATCTTCCCTATGAGCCGTTCCGCTGCGTCCACGGGCATCTTGCGAAGGGCCTTCAACGCAGCCCGCGTGTAGGTGACCGGCTTCATTTTCTGCGGTGTAGCCCATGGCTTTAATGTAGTCAATGGCTACACTTGATGGGAATGGGCAGGTGGCCGCCGCCGTGTGAATCACACCATACCCTCATGTTATGAAGTCTCCGAGCCGATTTCGATTTTGCGAGGATTTGGAGCAAGTGCTCGGCGAAGTTAATGCCATCGATGCCCAGCAAGAAGCTGCCGCGCTCTTTCGTAGGAGCCTGAACCTTTTCGAGAAATGGGGCGTGACGGACGAGCAAGCGGCCATGCTACTGGATTTGCCGTTGCGGACCTATCGGCGATGGAAGGAGAATGGCGTCGAGAAGTGTTCTTCCAAATACCACGCCCGGTTGTTGAACCTTATGGGCATCCACAACGCGCTCCGGATAGTCTTTCGGGAGCCGCAGCGAGCCTGTTCGTGGTTACGCACGGATAATAGCGCATTCGGCGGAGAGGCCGCACTTCATGTCATGCATGGCGGCGAGTTGACGGATATCATGCGTGTCCGGCGCTACCTGGAAGCCGAATGTGCAGTTGGGTGATTGGCGAAGCGGAGGGCGCGGGGATCAGGGCTGAGAAGCGGGCAAATCGCCGCATAAAACAGGCGTTTCGACGCATCGAAATTTTGGGGGTATCAGCGGGGGTATTTTGGGCACGATCCTCACTAAAATTATTATATATCAATGTAATAAATGTCTGAAAAATACTCCTCCTCCGCTACCAGGAAATAGCTTCCGCATAGGTTCGCTTGTGTTCGCATGGGTCCGGATTTCCGACTCAAATTGCTGTTTTCAATAGCAGTTGTGCTACCAAGCCAATCCGCTTGGAGCCGTATACGTCCGCATGTGTTCGCTTGAAGCCGGAGCCTTTATGGGGGTATTTTGGGGGTATCCTCGGGCAGTGCGAAATCAGGCGATACCCCCAGCTGCGATCTGTGGCTCACAGCCGGATTCTCAAGCTAGTGCAACGGCGTGCCCCAGCCCTTCCGTAACGGGATTGGTCGGAAAGATCCCAATTATTTAACGTGAGTTCGAGTCCCGCCTGAGGATTCGAACAGAGGTGGCCGACTTGGGGCAGGGGAGGACACAACCTTTTCATTCCTAGGATGACCGCTTTGCGCCCCAATTGCGGACATTCAAATGTCTATCTAGTTCACTTGAAGCCGGACATTCTGACTGCGGCCCACAATCGGATGCGACATATGCTTGGCTCAGAGCGAATTGCGGTCTGCGCGCAGCTATGGCACCGACATACGGCGGAATTCGTATGTCATGGGGCCACCTCGAGGCATGGGCATCGACGTACGCAACATCGAAGCATTGCAGGTATAGGTAGAACTTCCCGATGCGCCCGCCGTGCTTCCGTAGGAGAACGGCCCCGACCAGCTTAGGCCATCAGGATAAGTCCCATGCATCGTGCCATGCGCTTCTCCGCCGCCATCGATGCAACCATGGATCTGGCCGCGACTGGCAGACCAGCGACCGGTTGTCGCGGCAATGTCGCCGGAGTTGTCGTTTGCGACCGGGCCGTCGTCGCCGCGGGGAATGGTTAGCTGGTAATCTATGCGCATTGGTGCCGTAACCATCGTCCCATCGTCACGAAAGGTCATGCGAAGCCGCCCGATGTTATTGCGGGTGACCGGCGGAATACCCAGCCTTTGCAACCATTCGAGCGGTCCGCCGCTCGTCTGTTCCCAGCTTCCCACCAGGCATCGGTCAATCTCGGCGCGTGGGAGTGTGCATCCTGCACAGCCTTCCGTGCGATCGGCGCGCAATGCGAACCGGCTGTTGGCATTGGCTGTGTTGATGGCAACCGTCCGGTACCGGATACTGCGCTCCTCGCGGCAGTCGGTGGTGGCCGGCCAACGGCGCCAGCCGTCTTCGTCATCCTCATGCAGCGCAATGTTCGCGTCGCCTGGATTGAGCGTGTTTTCCCACAACCCGCATTCGTAATCGGTCCATCCCGGCATGATTACAAAAGGTTTGGCCGTGAAATTCTGCGAACCGCTGGTGGCGTAATGCCATGAAACGATATCCACTGGCGGTCCGAAATCGACAATCTGCCCATTGATGTAGCGGACCTTGTTGTCATCGACGTCTTCGGCAAATCGCAGCCAGTCCTCGGTGGCCATCAGCCGCTGCAGTTCCGCAATCTGGACCGAGTCTGCATTCGAGGTCGGCATATCGCGGAGCGCTGGCATCAGCCCTGCAATTCCTGTCCGGTCGAAGTAATAGAGCCAGAAGTACAGGGCCTCGTAGCTCATGCGGAAAACCGGTTCCTGTGCGGCCAGTGCGTCCCGGAACGCGGAGGTCCGATCAATCGCTTCCGGCAGGTCCGGAAAGGCGTATTGCGCAAACAATTCGGCGGACCCTTCCAGCCACCACGGGGTATGCGCCTCCAGTTGTTCGACCCTCAGCGAACTCATCTGAACGCAATGAAATATCTCGTGTGCGAGAACGATCTTCAGGTCGTCGTCGTCAAGCGGGTTAACAATGAACAGCCGGATGGTGCATTCGCCGTCGTCCTCAATCGAACGCGGGCTTGTGGCGGCGGCTGTCCTTGTATGTTTCCAGACACCCTCGCCGTCGACGTCGACGAGACTTGGCGCCCGCGGTCCAACGGGTGACACCAGAATAGAAATGTTTGCGACGCGATAGTCGCCCAGCCCGCCAATCCGCCGGGTGATTTCAGCCGCCGCCGCTTGCAGTTCGCGCATGCCGCCGGGCGGCATGAATGTCTCGGCGTTGATGTCTCCAATCGCCCGGATGCGCCGGGGCCCGTAGGGAGTTTCCAGCCCGAGATTGAAGAATTCGACACACTCCATGTCCGGGACACGCCAGGTAACCCGCCCCGACGCATCGATCACGTTGAAATTGTCGATTGATTCCGCGCTGCAGGCAGGCGCTTGCGAGCTGGCCCGGACAGCTGCCATGCCTGCAAGGGCGAGAAGTGCCAAGGCCGCAAGCCAGTGGAGCGGCTTTCGTGTCATTCCGGCCAGACCGTCGAATAGCGAATGCGGACCGTATTGTTGGTTTCGTCGCTCTCGCGCAGGCGATTGTCGCGATCGATGGTGAATTCGAAAATGCCGTTGCGGGTGCAGGGCAGAACCCTGTCGAATTCGGCCCACTCATACCCACTCGGGAAGGGGCGTTCCCCTTCTCCTGCCGGAAACGAGCCACCCCTCGTATCCCAGTAAAGTCCCGGCGTCTCGACCAACTTCTCGTCGCTGTAGAGGACAAATTGCCGCTTTGTTTCGTGGGGGAAATACGATCGAGCGGAAATGCCTCTCGCTACGATCGAAACCAGGAATGTCATGGTGACGAATGCATCGTTCTCACCCGCGCAGGCTCCGCGCAATTGTTCATAAAGGGGCATTGTCCTGCGAAAGTCGTTTTCGATCAATGCGCGCGGGCTGATTCCATGGGTGCGGCTTGGAAGCGGCAAGGTGGGAGCGAAGGGCCAGTTGCTTTGCGGCCTTTCGACCGGTCGCGGTGGCGAGTAGACCGCGATGATCCACGGCCCGATCGCCAGATCCTGCTGGATCGGCAGAACAGGTACATCCCGCGATTCCCGCGTGCCTTGTCGCAACTGGCAAGGCGTCACGTGCGTTTCGACGATTCCGAATGCATTACCGTCCACGTAGAGGCGCAAGTGCGTTTGGGCACTGTTGGTGCGCAACGTTACCGTTCGTGTAACGTTGAAGTAAACGCGCCCGTCTTCCCCTTTCACGACTGAAGCAGTCGCAGCGCCCGTCGCAGCGCCGTTGACGTGGATGTCGTATCGGACTTTGGTCGTATTCGACATCGAGGGCGGCAAATAGACGCGCGCCGAAACAGGGACGCTCGCAGTGGTCAGGTTCGCACCGCATTGCGGACTGCCCAGACTGAAATTTGCGGCATAGGTCTGCTTGGCAACCGGCGCGGTTCGAAGAACTGGGACTTTTGCGGGCTTTATCTGGCCCGCGGCCGGGTTGCTTGACAAAGCCAGTGCCAGCGAAAGTATGTGGAATCGGTAGCTGGACATTGCGCTTACCCCCTCACAATGCCTGTTGCGATATCGGTGGCCTAATCGACCGAAAAGCCCGCCAGCCGGGCGAGGCCCAAACGTATCATG
>VFQO010001955.1_pt1 | contig 13991 bp, 9 predicted proteins | sample 3512331 | NCBI WGS metagenome assembly VFQO01 (sample SAMN10412371, study PRJNA504923) | tailings metagenome | isolation source: Replicate 3 from Balatoc abandoned mine | place: Philippines: Itogon, Benguet | collected 2017-08-28
CCCCATGCCCGCCTCTACACCGAGATGGTGACCACGCAGGCGCTGGTGTTCGGCGACGTGCCGCGCCACCTGCGCTTCGAGGCCGAGGAACATCCCATCGCCTTGCAGCTGGGCGGCAGCGACCTCAAGGATCTGGTGCACTGCACGAAACTGGGCGAGGACTGGGGCTATGACGAGGTCAATCTCAACGTGGGCTGCCCGTCTGACCGCGTGCAGCAGGGGCGCATCGGCGCCTGCCTGATGGCCGAGCCGGATCATGTCGGCGAGGTGCTGGCCGCCATGCAGGCAGCGGTGAAAATCCCGGTCACCGTCAAGCACCGCATCGGCATCGACGGGCTGGAGCGTTACGAGGACATGCTCGACTTCGTCGACCGTGTCGCTGCCCGTGGCTGCACGCACTTCATCGTTCACGCACGCATCGCCATCCTGGCCGGACTGTCGCCCAAGGAAAACCGCGAGGTGCCGCCGCTGCGCTATACCGACGTCTATCGCCTCAAGCAGGATCGCCCGCACCTGACCATCGAGATCAATGGCGGCATCAAGACCGTCGACGAGATCGTCGGTCACTGGCAGCACACCGATGGCGTCATGATCGGTCGCGAGGCCTACCAGAACCCCTACCTGCTGGTGCAGGCGCGTCGACTCTGGGGTGATACCGAGCTGCCCTCGCGAGCCGACATCCTCAACGCCTACCTGCCCTTCGTGGAGCGCGAGCTGGCCGCCGGCTGCCCGCTGAACCAGATCACCCGCCATATCCTGGGCCTGTTCCAGGGCATGCCCGGCGGCCGGCGCTATCGCCAGGTGCTGAGCACGCGTGCGCATTTGCCTGGCGCCGGTCTGGATGTTCTACTCGACGCAGCCGCTGCCACAGGAATCTCTGCATGAATGCCCCGCTGAACCCGCTGCAACAACTGAAAGCCTGCACCGTGGTGGTCGCCGACACCGGTGACATCGAAAGCATCAAGCGACTGCAGCCCACCGATGCCACCACCAACCCCTCGCTGATTCTGAAGGCAGCCAGCGACCCGCAGTACGCGGACATCCTGGCGCGCGGCGTGGCGGCAGCCAGCCGGGTGGCACCCTCGCAGCGCCTGACCGCGGCGATCGAGGCCGTGGCTGTGGGCTTTGGCGTGGAAATCCTGCGACATGTGCCGGGTCTGGTGTCGACCGAGGTCGACGCCAGACTGTCGTTTGACCAGCGCGGCACCGTCGAGCAGGCACGTCGCGTGATTGCGCGCTATCGGGCCGCAGGCGTCGACCGCGAGCGTGTGCTGGTCAAGATCGCCAGCACCTGGGAAGGCATCCAGGCCGCACGCGTGCTGGAGCGCGAGGGCATACGCACCAACCTGACCCTGCTGTTCTGCTTTGCCCAGGCCCAGGCTGCCGCCGAAGCCGGCGCCACCCTGATCTCGCCCTTCGTGGGACGCATCCTGGATTGGTACAAGGCTGAAACCGGGCAGGACTACAGCGCCGACACGGATCCGGGCGTGGTCTCGGTGCGCGAGATCTTCGACTATTACAAGGCCGTCGGACATGCCACCGTGGTGATGGGCGCAAGCTTTCGCAACACCGGCGAGATCCGTGCCCTGGCCGGCTGCGACAAGCTCACCATCGGCCCTGCCCTGCTCGATGCGCTGGCTCAGGAAAGCGCGCCGCTGGCTCCGGCGCTGCAAGCCGATGCCGTGGCCATCCGGCCGCGCCTGCCCGAACTCACCGAGGCCGGCTTCCGCTGGCAGCTCAACGACAACGCCATGGCCACCGACAAGCTGGCCGAAGGCATACGCCTGTTCGCGGCGGATCTGGTCAAGCTGGAAAAGCTGCTGGAGCCACGTCTGAACTGACGCGGCGGCTCACTGGCGCTGACGCTGCTCGCTTTCGAGGGCGTCGACCAGGCTGCGGAAGCAGGCCTGGTTGCTTTCATTGAGACCCATGAGGGTGCGGTGGGCGTCGATGACGGCCTGGGTCACCGACTCTTCGTTGATGCAGTTTCCCGGCACCTCGGCGAGCCGGTCGCGCAGCGCGGCCGTGGTATTGAGAATGCGGAAGACCTGGTCGAAGCCCATGCTGACCAGGATGTGCTGGATATCGGGGTTGATGCAGAAGATCACCGCTCTGCCCAGCTCCCGCTGCTGCAGCAGCACGGCAATGCGCGCCAGCAGACCGAGCGCGGTGGAGTCGATGGACTCGGTCTCGGTCAGGTCGATCAGCACGGCACGCAGATCGACGTCATGACCGATCTGCTCCTCGACAAAGGTTTCCAGCGACGTGCACAAGGGGACGCGAACGTCTCCTCGCAGCTTGAGAACATAGGTGCCGTTGTGCACGGCATAGTGCATCTTGCAGGCGTCCATCGTCATTCGTCGCGTCGAATCATCAGCAAGGCAATGTCATCAGGGACATCTGCCAGGCTGGCCAACGCCAGGCGCTCCGTCAGGGTATCCATTTGACCGTTCGCGGCAGTGACCTCGCTTTGCAGCCAGGCTTCCTTGGCGACCAGATCTCCGGCTGGAATGACCTCTAGGATACCATCGGAACAGGCCAGAAGTGAAAACCGTTGTGCCAGCGCCACCTCATGCTCCTCGTAGCGGGCATCCGGAAACAGTCCCAGCGGCAGACCCTGGCCGCGCAGCGGCGTGGTGACCCCCTCCTGCCACAGCAGCGGTGGCGGATGATGGCCGCCGAGGGCATAGGTCAGCACTTGGCGGTTGGTATCAATGACGCCGCAGAACAAGGTCAGGTGCTTGCCGGTGTCGAGCACGCGCAGCTCCTCGTTCATCGCGGCCATGATGCGTGCCGGTGACAGACTGAGCATGCTGGCACGCTTCTCGTAGTGCCTGCGAATGCGGTTGGTCAGCGTCTTCAGGAACACGGTGACAAAGGCGCTGGACGCGCCATGCCCGGAAACATCGGCCAGGTAGAAGGCGGTGCGACCGACTCCCACGCTGAAGTAGTCCACGAAGTCACCGGACAGGAACAGTGACGGCTGGATCATGTGCGACAGGGTCAGGCCGTTGCTCAGATGCGGCGTGGGCGGCAGCAGGCGGCGCTGCACCTGGCGCCCGGCACGCTGATCATGCTCGAGCAGCTGCAGGCTGTGCTGCAGCTGCTGGTTGGCGCGCTCCAGCTGCTCGCGGTAGCGGTGGTTCTCTTCGCGCAGCTGGAAGCGCTCCAGTGCCGCCCGTACCGACACGCGCAGAACATCCTCGTTGAGCAGGGACTTCACCAGGAAGTCACTGGCACCCTGCTGCAAGGCACGCACGGCGGCATCCAGGGCGGCATCCTCGGTGAGCACGATCACGGAGGATGCCGGCAGCGCCTGCAGCAGACTGCGCAGCAGATGCGAGTCATTGGCCATGGCCAGCGAGAACTCGCTGAGAATCAGGGCCGGACGCAACTCGCAGGCAAGCCGGTAGCCCTCGTCAGCCGACACGGCGGCGACCACCTCGAAACCGTCCTGTCGCAACCAGCCAGCCAGTCGCCCGCAAGCGGTCTGGTCAGCCTCGATCACCAGGAGCGGCCCCGGTGCATGGGTACTCATTGCGCGGTCGGCTCGCTCACGTCACCCGACGCCTCGTCAGAAGGATCCTCGTCCAGGAACTCGTCCTTCTCGATGCGGCCGTCAGCAATGGCAAACTCGCGCTGCTGCAGGTAGTAGTCGCGAATGAAGTTGTAGCGATCGCCCTCGATGACCTTCTCCACCGACAGCAGGTCGGCGCGCACGTCGACCACTTCGACAAAGCCCAGCACCATGGCGAAATCGTCATTCATGTAGACGCGCGGATCACTGGCAATGTCACCGACCCTGCCGGCCGTGTCACGCACCGTGCTCGGCCCCAGCAGCGGCAGCACCAGATAGGGACCGGGCTTGACACCCCAGACCGCCAGGGTCTGGCCGAAGTCCTCCTTCTCGCGTTTCACGCCCATCCTGGCCGCGACATCGAACAGACCGCCGACACCCACGGTGCTGTTGAAGATCAGGCGCGAGGTGGTGGCTGCTGCCGCCGCCGGCTTGCCCTGCAGCAGCTGGTTGACCAGGGTCACCGGGCTGGACAGGTTGTTGAAGAACCGGCTGATGGCGTCATCGACGACTTGCGGCGTCACCGTCTGGTAGCCCTTGGCGAGCGGCTTGGTGACATAGCGATCGAGGGTTTCATTGAAACGGAAAACGGAGCGGTTGAAGCCCTCCCACGGGTCGGCGGCGTCTGCCGCCAGGGCCTGCGGGCTGACGGCTGACAGCAGGAGTACGGCTGCCAGGGTGGAATGACGAAGCATGCGCATGAATCAGTCTCCTCTAGGGGTCAGCAACGGCGAACCAGCACGCTGCCGATGGAGTAGCCGGCACCGAACGAGCAGATCACGCCGAGATCGCCGCTGGCCAGATCATGCCGGTAGCTGTGGAAGGCGATGATGGAGCCGGCCGAACTGGTGTTGGCGTATTCGTCGAGAATCACCGGCGCCTCCTCGCGCGTGGCATCGCGGCCGAGCACACGGCGCGCGATGAGTTCGTTCATGCTCAGGTTGGCCTGATGCAGCCAGAGACGCTTGAGATCGTCCACGGCCACCCCGGCATCGCCAGCATGCGTGACAATCTGCTCGGCAACCATGGGACAGACTTCCTTGAAGACCTTGCGACCCTCCTGGCGGAAGAGCTTGTCGCGGGTACCGACGCCGGATTCGTCACAGCGATTGAGGAAACCGAAATTGTTGCGGATGGCGTTGGAGAACTGGGTCTGCAGACGCGTGCCGAGCACCTCGAAGGCGCCCTCCACGGTGCAGGTATCCGCCGCTTCGACCACCATGGTGGTGGCCACGTCACCGAAAATGAAATGGCAGTCGCGGTCGCGGAACTCGAGGTGAGCCGAGGTGATCTCGGGACTGACCACCAGCACGCAGCGCGCCGATCCGGCCCGGATGGCATCGACCGCTGCCTGCAGACCGAAGGTTGCCGACGAGCAGGCGACGTTCATGTCGTAGGCATAGCCGCCCGCCCCCAGCGCCTGCTGCACCTCGATGGCCACCGCCGGATAGGCACGCTGCATGTTCGAGCAGGCGACGATGATGGCATCCACGTCCTGCGGGATCTTGCCGGCCTGGGCCAGCGCCTCGCGCGCCGAGATCACGGCAATCTCGGCCTGGATGCCGAGCTGGTCATCCGGACGTTCCGGGATATGCGGGAACATGCGCGCCGGATCCAGCACGCCGGTCTTGTCGATCACGTAGCGCGACTGGATGCCGGAGGCCTTGACGATGAATTCGGCGCTGGACTCGGCCAGAGCCTGCAGGGTGCCGGCGGCGATGGCCTCGGCATTTTCGGCGTTGTGCCTGCGCACATAGGCATTGAAGGCCGTCACCAGCTCGTCATTGCTGATCGACTGCTCGGGGGTGAAAAGACCGGTGCCACTGATGACGACACGCTGCATGAATACCTCGTTCAGGTCGCAAGTTGTGACCACAGCTTGTCGAGTCGGGCTGCCGACACCGGCACTGCAGTCTTCAGTGGCTGCGAGAACACCGACAGGCGGTACTCCTCCAGCAGCCAACGGTAATCTTCCAGCGGCGCCGGATCCTCCCCGCGCTCCCGCCATCGCTGCATCAGGCCCTGCAGCGCCAGCCACCGCTGCTGCAGCTCGGCACTGCCCTTGTCATCGCGCAACAGGTTGTTGCCCAGCTTGTCCAGTCGCAGCGCCATGCCCTTGAGGTAGCGCGGGTAATGCAGCCAGCGCGACACCGGCACACGCGCCAGGAAGCGCTCGCCCAGCAAGCCCTGCAACTGGGCACGCAGATCCTCGCGGGCCATGGCCTGCACCGGCAAGGTCAGCGCCTCGCAGCGATTGCGCACATCATGCGCCAGGACCAGGGTCTGCACCAGCAGCTTCAGCCATTCCAGACCCTGCGGAACCAGCTGCGGACGCACCTTCGCCAGACAGGCGGCAAATCCGGCCTGAGTGTAAACCAGCGTTTCTTCGCGCTCCAAGATGCCCCGGATCACGGCACGGACAAAATCAGTGCCCAGGCTTGCAGCCTCCTGCCAGCAGGAGGCCGACAGCACGGCGGCGCGCTCGCCGTTCAGCGCCTTGAGCAGCGTCTTTTCCTCGCCAGCACACTGCAGGCGTATCAGCTCGACCAGCCCCTCGCGATGGCTGGCGCGCGCCTCGCGCTCACGCATCACCAGCCCCAGCGCCAGCCCCTGCGGCGTGAGCCTGAGCGCCGGATAGGCCCGCGTCGGCACGCCGTTCTCGCGACTTTCCACCACCTCGGGCAGATCCGGAAAATCCCACTGCTGGATGCCGCTGCGCTGCCACTGACGCCGCAGGTCAGGATCAATCAGGGTGGCTGCGTCCTGCCCGCCCGCCAGCCGCGCGACCAGCGCCGCCACGTCCCTGCCCTCGGCCAGGATCTGGCGACGCGGCCCCAGCACGCGGATGTTCATCCGGTAATGGTCCTCGATGTCCTGCGGCCAGTCCGAGAGCTTCAGCACATGGCCGCGCCGGGTCAGTGCCCGGGTCAGCACCTCCAGCAGCCGGCCCTCGCCATAGCGCAGGTCGTCCAGCACCCAGGCCACCGTGTCGGGCAGCGGCACCAGCTGACGGCGCACGGCCTTGGGCAGGCCGCGCATCAGGGCCTCGACCTTGCCGGCGATGAGTCCGGGCACCAGCCAGTCCAGACGGGCCGCCGGCAGGTCGGCAAGCAGGCCGACAGGAACCTCGAGCGTGACGCCGTCGGCCTCATGACCGGGCTCGAAGACATAGCGCAGGGCCAGCTCATGGCCGGCCACCTGCAGGCTGTCGGGATAATCATGCAGCGAACGCGCATCCGCCTCGCGCGCCATGACCTGCTCGGCGGTCAGGAACAGATGCTGCGCATCCTCCTTCTCGATGCGGTAACGCCAGTCCTCGAAGGTCTTCAGGCTCGCCACGTCGGACGGGATGCGGGCATCGTAGAAGTCGAACAGGACCTGCTCGTCGACCAGCAGATCGCGGCGCCGGGCCTTGTCCTCGAGACGCTCAACCTCGGCCACCAGGGCACGGTTGTGCCGGAAGAACGGCGCCTTGAGCTCGCAGTCACCGGCCACCAGGGCATCGCGGATGAAGATCTCGCGCGCCTCGATGCGCTGAATGGGCTCGTAATTGACCTTGCGCCGGCTGTACAGCACCAGACCGAACAGCGAGGCCTGCTCCCAGGCCAGCACCCGCCCCTGGCTGCGCGACCAGTGCGGCTCGGCGTAGCTGCGCTTGAGCAGCGGACCGGCCAGCTTCTCCACCCACTCCGGCTCGATCTTCGCGACGAGACGAAGGAACACGCGATGGGTCTCGACCAGCTCGGCGGCCATGATCCAGGGCGGCCCCTTGCGCGCCAGCACCGAACCGGGAAAGACCTGCGCCTTCTGGTTGCGTGGCGCGAGGTACTCGCGCTCCTCGCCTTTCTGCGCGATCTGCGAAAGCAGGCCGCTGAGCAGTGCACGATGCACGGCTTCATAGGGCGCGGGCTCGCGATTCAGCGGCAGCTTGAGATCCTCGGCCAGCTGGGCAAGCTGGCGATAGGTTTCGCGCCACTCGCGCAGGCGCATCCAGGACAGGAAATGCTTGCGCGCGAATTCGCGGCGCTCGCGCTCGGTCATGCTCTCCTTCTGCGCACTCAGTGCCTGCCAGAGATTGACGAAGAACAGGAAGTCGGAGTCCTTGTCCCTGAACTGGGCATGACGCTCGTCAGCGGCCTGCTGGCGATCGTGGGGCCGCTCGCGCGGATCCTGCACCGACAGCGCCGCGACAATGATCAGCACCTCGTGCAAGGCGCCCAGGCTGGCCGCTGCCAGCACCATGCGGCCAAGGCGCGGATCCAGCGGCAGGCGTGCGAGCTGGCGGCCGAGTGCGGTGATGCGCCGGTCCCGGTCGACCGCGCCCAGCTCCTCGAGCAACCGGAAGCCGTCATTGACCAGACGGCCGTCCGGCGCATCCAGAAACGGAAAGCGCTCGACGTCGCCGAGACCCAGCACCTGCATCTGCAGAATCACCGCCGCCAGGTTGGTGCGGTGGATCTCGGGATCGGTGAACTCGCTGCGCGCCAGGTAATCCGCCTCGCTGTAGAGACGAATGCAGAGGCCGGGCGCGATGCGGCCGCAGCGACCGGCGCGCTGGTTGGCGCTCGCGCGCGACACCGCCTCCACCGGCAGGCGCTGCACCTTGGAGCGGTAGGAGTAGCGGCTGATGCGGGCAAAGCCGGGATCGATGACGTAATGGATGTTGGGAACGGTCAGCGAGGTCTCGGCCACGTTGGTGGCGATGACGATGCGACGACCGCTGCCACGTGCGAAGACCTTCTGCTGCTCCTGCACCGAGAGCCGCGAATACAGCGGCAGGATCTCGGTATGCGGGGGACCGAACTTGCGCAAGGCCTCGGCAATCTGGCGTATCTCGCGCTCGCTGCTGGAAAACACCAGGAAGTCGCCGCGCCCCTGGCGTCCGCCGGTGCGCTCCTCGCGCAGACAGTCCTCGACCGCCTCGACCACCGCGCGCGGAATCGCCTCCTCGATCAGATCGAAGCCGTCATCCTCGCTGCCCTGCGGCGCATCGGTGGCGATCGGCTGATGGCGGATCTCCACCGGGTAGCTGCGGCCCTCCACCACGAACACCGGGGCGTCGGAAAAATGCCGGCTGAAGCGCTCGACATCGATGGTTGCCGAGGTGATCACCACCTTGAGATCCGGCCGGCGCGGCAGCAGGGTCTTCAGGTAGCCGAGCAGGAAGTCGATGTTCAGACTGCGCTCATGGGCCTCGTCAATGATCAGCGTGTCGTAGGCACGCAGCAGACGATCCTGCCCCAGCTCGGCGAGCAGGACACCGTCGGTCATCAGCTTGAGATAGGTTGAGTCAGCGGTCTGATCGCTGAAGCGCACCTTGAAGCCTACGCCCGCGCCCAGCGCGGTTTTCAGCTCCTCGGCAATCCGCGTCGCCACCGCGCGTGCCGCGATGCGGCGTGGCTGGGTATGGCCGATGAGGCCGGTGCGGCCACGTCCGGCAGCCAGGCAGATCTTGGGCAGCTGGGTGGTCTTGCCGGAGCCGGTCTCGCCAGCCACGATGACCACCTGGTGCGCCGCCACCGCCGCAATCAGCTGCTCACGCACCGCCAGCACCGGCAGATCGCCGGACCAGTCGATGTCGGACGGAATGGCCGCCGCGCCACGATAGACCTGAGCCGGCCGCGCCTCGCCCGGACCACGCCGGCGCCCGCGCCGCAAAGCAGGAGGGCGGCCTGCGCCGCCCTCCTGCTGCTCACCGGACATCGGCGTATCAGGCACTGCGCAGCTCGCGGCGCAGGATCTTGCCGACGTTGGTCTTCGGCAGATCGGCACGGAACGTGATGAAGCGCGGGACCTTGTAACCGGTCAGGTTGGCACGCAGATGCGCCATCAGCTGATCTTCGGTCAGGGCCGGATCCTTCTTCACCACGAACAGCTTGACCACTTCGCCCGACTTCTCGTCCGGCACGCCGACGGCCGCGCTTTCCAGCACGCCCGGGTGCGATGCGGCGACATCCTCGATCTCGTTCGGGTACACGTTGAAGCCCGACACCAGGATCATGTCCTTCTTGCGGTCGACGATGCGCAGGTAGCCGTCCGGCTGGATCACCGCCACGTCACCGGTCTTCAGCCAGCCATCGGCATCAATGGTGTCGGCGGTGGCTTCCGGACGCTGCCAGTAGCCCTTCATCACCTGCGGACCGCGCACGCAGAGTTCGCCTGCCTCGCCCACCGGCTGTTCCTCGCCGGCGTCGTTGATCACCTTGAGTTCGGTGTTGGGCACCGGCATGCCGATGGTGCCGAGCTGGATGGCATTGAGCGGGTTCAACGTCACCACCGGCGAGGTCTCGGTCATGCCGAAGCCTTCGCAGATCTTGCAGCCGGTGATCTCTTCCCACTGCTCGGCCGGCTTGATCTGCATGGCCATGCCGCCGGCGACCGTCAGCTTGAGGGCGCTGAAGTCGAGCTGACGGAACTCGGGGTTGTTCATCAGTGCCACGAACAGCGTGTTGAGACCGGCCAGGGCGGTGAACCGGTACTTGCCCAGCTCCTTGACGAAGGCCGGAATGTCGCGCGGGTTGGTGATCAGCACGGAGTGGCCACCCAGCTCCATCATGGCCAGACAGCCGACCATGAACGCGAAGATGTGGTAGAGCGGCAGCGGGACGATCATCGTCTCCTTGCCCGGCTCGAAGCTGGTGGCGAGCAGCGCGCGCACCTGCAGCATGTTCGCGACCAGATTGGCCTGGGTCAGCATGGCGCCCTTGGACACCCCGGTGGTGCCGCCGGTGTACTGCAGCACGGCGATGTCAGCCTGGGTCGGCACATGATCGACCGGCGGACGGCGTCGGCCTTGCTTGAGCACGCGGGTGAACGGAATGGCCTGCGGCAGGTTGAACTCCGGCACCATCTTCTTCACGTGCTTGACCACGGCATTGACCAGCCAGCGCTTGGGCACCGGCAGGATGTCACCGATCTCGGTCATGAACACGTACTTGATGCCGGTCTGCGGCAGCACTTCCTGCACCAGGTTGCCGAAGTTCGCCAGTGCCACCAGGGCCTTCACGCCGGCATCGTTGAACTGATGCAGCATCTCGCGAGCGGTATAAAGCGGGTTGGTGTTGACGATGACAAGGCCGGCGCGCATGGCACCGAACACCGCGATCGGGTATTGCAGCAGGTTGGGCATCTGGATGGCGATGCGGTCACCCGGCTTGAGGTCGGTGTGATGCTGGATGTAGGACGCGAAGGCCGCGCTGAGCTCGTCGACCTGGCTGTAGGTCAGCGTCAGACCCATGTTGGAGAACGCGGGCGCATCGCCGTAGCGGTGCACGGCTTCGGAGAACACCTGCAGAACGGAATCGTAGGCCTCGGTGTTGATGTTGAAAGGAACCGAGGACGGGTACTTGTCTTGCCAGAAGTCAGCCTGCATGAGGGGGTGTCTCCAACGGGATCATGTTGTTGTAATCAGGTTCGCGCATCGAGCAGCCACTTTTCCGCGATGACGCGTTGCACCGGGTCATCTGCGAGCGCCAGCACGCAGGTATCCAGCGGCGGTTCAGTCAGTACGCAGGTCGTCGCCAGCCACTCGTCGCGCCGGAAAGCATACACCGAGACCGAGTCGCCGACAGCCAGCCGCTGCAGGCGTTTTTCCCAATTCGCGGCATTTGTTCTCAGGCCGTCAAGCGCGACCACGCAGTCACCTGCCGACAGCCCGGCGCGCTCTGCCGGCCCGTCCGGCGTGACATGAGAGATCTGCGCGCCACCCTCGCCGGCCTGCACCTTGACGCCCAGCCACGGCAGCACGGTCTTGCGACTGCCGGGACGACCGCCCGCATCCTGGGCGCCCTCACCAGCTCGCAGGCTGACCGTGATGCCGGCCTGCTCCAGCAACGCCTGCCAGGGCAGTTCCGTGGTCTCGTGCAGGGCCTGTCGCATGAAGTCGCGCAGCGCCGGAGTCGTGACGATCTCGTCCAGGGCCGCGAGCAGATCCTCCTCGGCAACACCACGCCCCTGCAGGGCAAAGCGCTGCCAGCAGTGCTGCATGTACTCGTCCAGCGTGTGTCCGTGCTGACGCAGCAGCAGGTCCAGACACAGGCCGACCAGTGCGCCCTTCACGTAGTAGCTGACCACCCGGTTCGGCGTGTTCTCATCCATCTTGTAGTAGCGCGTCCAGGCATGAAAGCTGGACTCGCTGACGGTCTGCTCGAAACGCCCCGGCGTGCGCAGGTGACGCGTGATGTGCTGACCTAGCAGCTCGAGGTAGCTGTCCACGCTGATCAGTCCGGTGCGCACCAGGAACAGGTCATCGTAATAGGAGGTGAAGCCCTCGAAGAACCAGAGCAGCGGCGTGTGCTGCTCGCGACGCAGGTCATAGGGCATGAACAGCGCAGGCTTCAACCGCTTGATGTTCCAGCTGTGGAAGTACTCGTGGCTGCACAGACCGAGCAGGCCGCGATAGCCGTTTCCGGGCTGACTCTCGGACTCACCGGCCAGTGGCAGATCGTCACGGCTGCAGAGCAGACTGGTCGAACTGCGGTGCTCGAGCCCGCCATAGCCCTGCCCGACCACCATAAGCTGGAACAGATAGCGCGCGAACGGGGCCTGACCGCCGAAAAACCGGATCTGCGCCTCGCAGATGCGCTTCAGGTCGCGCGCCAGACGCTCGAGATCGCCCTGGTGGCGGCCGGTCACCACGACGGCATGCGGCGTGCCGCAGGCCTCGAACTCGACCAGATCAAAGCAGCCCATCTCGACCGGATGATCGATGAGCTCGTCGTAACTGGATGCTGTGTAGGTGCCGAAACCCCATGCCGGTGCCGCCAGCAGCGTCAGCGTCGTGGCCACGCGCCAGGCATTGCTCACGCCCTCGGGATGACAGAGCTCGACCGACACCGGCCTGTCCTCCTGCCCGGCCACGGCCAGAAACAGCGAGGTGCCGTTGAAGTAGCCATGATGCTGATCCAGATGCGCGCTGCGCACCGAGAGATCCCAGGCATAGACCTCGTAATCGACCCGCAACGCACCCCGGACCGGCGCGCATTGCCAGCGCGACTTGTCGACGGAGGTCACCGTCACCGGCGCTCCGTCGGCTGTGCGCGCACTCAGTCGCGACACATTGCGGGCGAAGTCACGGATCATGTAGCTTCCGGGGATCCAGTCGGGCAGCCAAAGCATTTGCCCTGCCGGATCGGGATGCGTAATCTCGAGATGGACAAGAAAGCGATGCGAAGCAGGCGCCGCCACAGAAACATGATAAGAAACGGCGGATTGCATACAGGCGACACCCCTGAATGACCTGAAAAACGAGGTTCAGCAGCATATATGAACAAGAGCGGCGCTGAATACCAGATCACGCCGGGCAACGAGCCCGGCCTCTCCTTCCTGACCGCCGATGACGGTCATCGCATTCCGATCCGACACTGGCCGGTGACCCGGCCGCGTGGCGTCCTGCACATTGCCCACGGCATGTCGGAGCACAGCGGGCTCTATGCCGACGCCGCCGAGTACTTCACCCGGGCCGGCTACGCCGTCGTCGCCCATGACCATCGCTGCCATGGCCTCTCGGTGCCCATCGAGGCGCTGGGCAACGTCAGCAGCACGCAGCACTGGGAAGCCGTCTGCGCCGACATGCGCCTGATCAATCGCCATGTGCGGACGCTGTATCCGAATGTCCCGCTGATTCTGCTCGGTCACTCCATGGGCTCGTTCATCAGCCTGTCCTATGTCGAGCGCCACTCGCAGACCATCGATGCCCTGGTGCTGCAGGGCACCAACTACGAGCCGCCCTGGTTCACCTGGCTGGCACACTGGTTTGCCGCCTTCGAGTGCTGGCGCCAGGGCATCAATGCCCGCAGTGCCATCATTCACTTCCTCACCTTCGGCAAGTTCGCGCGTGCCTTCAAGCCGGCCAAGTCACCCTACGACTGGCTCTCGCGCGATGCCGGCTTCGTGCAGCGCTACCTGTCCGACCCGCGCTGCGGCGTAACCTGCTCCAACGGCTACTGGCGCGATCTGCTGGTCGGCCTCAGCCGTGCCCAGCGCATGCGCAATCTGCGCAAGATCCGCAAGGACCTGCCCATCTATTCATTTGCCGGCGACAAGGATCCGGTCGGCAAGGATGGTGTCACCGTCGCCACCCTGGACGACAAGCTCGAAGAGGCCGGTCTCATCGATGTCAGCCTGAAGATCTATGAAGGCGCACGTCATGATCTGTTCCATGAAACCAACCGTGACGAAGTGCTCGGCGACCTGCTGGCATGGATGGACAAGACCCTGATGCAGCTGGCCCCTTCCCCGAATGCGCGCAAAGCGGTTCAAGACAGCCTGGCCAGCGTGCCGTCCTGAGAACAATGATTGACAAAACGCCGCACTTGATTACGCATTGATCACAGAGTAACCTTGTGTTGTGCCCAATGGATGGGCGTGTAAACAAAAGGAGTTGTTCATGCGCACTCGCCTGCTCGTCGCCTGC
>VFQO010001956.1_pt1 | contig 13986 bp, 11 predicted proteins | sample 3512331 | NCBI WGS metagenome assembly VFQO01 (sample SAMN10412371, study PRJNA504923) | tailings metagenome | isolation source: Replicate 3 from Balatoc abandoned mine | place: Philippines: Itogon, Benguet | collected 2017-08-28
ACCGTCACCTGACCCATCGACCACTCCTAAGCGCGCTCAAAAGAGCACGCTAAAGAGCGCTCGCTACCTACCCGCGCAAGGCGGCCCCCGCCGGATGGATACGTTTCATGGCTCGTCCTCCTGTGATGAGGATCGGCTCGGTCACCCCGAGCAACCCTCGGAAACACAGTGTAGGGCGAGCCACCTCAAACACCGAGGCGGACATACGGTCTTACCTTGGTATCAACGTTGCCTATCGACAATAGAGCATGCCGCGCCATGTGACGCTATTTCATTGCGCTCCGGCGATGGCATTGTCCTACCCGAAAACGCCCCGCGAAAGGTCGATCAGATGGTACGCGGCCTCGCAAGCGCGCGGATGATTGAGCAGATCTCACTCACGCTGTCGGTCGGGAGATCGCCGAAGTAGGGAAGACATAAAACCTCCCCTGCCACCATGTGGGCGTTCGGCAGTAACTCGGGGCGTGCCGAACTCAGGTTTCGATAGCAGGTATAGTCGCTCGTCAGGGGGAAAAAATATTTACGTGCGAGGACATTCTGCGAACGCAGGGCATGATACACTGCGTCACGGTCGCAGCCGAATTCTGACGCCTTGATGCGGACGACAAAGTACTGGCCACTGTCTGTGACCCCAGCGCCGAGCTTTGGGATCGTTAGTCCGGGAACGTCGGAAAGCTCTTCCTCGTACTGATTCCGGATCTTGAAGCGCCGCTCGCGCTCTGCGTCCACAATTTCAAGAACTTCATGACCAAGCGCTGCCTGAAGCTCATTCATCTTGCCGTTGATCCCTGGCATGATGACCTCGAACTCGCTACGGATCCCGAAGTTTTTTAGAAGATCGATACGCGGTTTCAGATTGGGGTCGCGATAAGTAAGGCAGCCACCTTCGCCGCTGTGAAACAGTTTCGTGGGGTGGAAACTGAACATCGACACATCTCCGAAATTGCCGATACCCACGCCATCAATTTTGGTCTCGAACGCATGAGCCGCGTCATAGATAACACGCAACCCCTGTTGCTCCGCGATGTCGTCGAGCATAGCAACATCGCAAGGGATACCGTAAACATGCACTCCCAGGATGCCACTGGTTTGCTGCGTGATGACGCGCTCCACCGAGGCGGGGTCGAGAGTCATGGTTTCAGGATCGATATCCGCAAACACGGGTGTGATGCGGTTCCACCACAAGGCGTGGGTGGTCGCCGGAAATGTAAAGGGGGTCGTTATGACTTCGCCTTGCAAACGAAGGCTCTGGATGGCGATGAGCAGCGCGATCGTGCCGTTGGAAAACAGCGAAACATTGTCCACGGCGAGGCGATCGCGAATGCGGACTTCGAGACTATTGTGCTGCTGCCCACCGTTCGAAAGCCATCTCGCGTCCCAGACATCTTTCAGGCGCAACGTCAGACGCTCGAGGTCAGGCATGAGAGGACGGGTGACCAGGATGGGATCACGGGTGTGTTCGGTCACTCTAGATTTGCTCCACATTTGCGGCTCTCAGGAACCAGGCTCCAAACCCGAGATGCTCCGAAGTTACGGCAGATAAGCGAGATCGGACGCGCGCACAAACCATCATCGACGGCAGGACGAAGCCTTATTGGTTGCCGAATGTAGGCGCAAGGAAGGCGCGGATCGTCGCAAGCTTCCATTCACGCCCTTCAGAAACGGCAAGCACTTCGATCTCGTTACTGAAAAGATCAAATCTCGGACGCAGATCAAAACCGCACATCGGAGAGACGTAGACGCCCATATCCTTGCTGACATAGCGAGCAACGTCCAACCGTAGCACATCCAGATCGCCATCAAGAGTTGTGCCTCCAGTCCTTAGCCTTATGGTGATCTGCTTGCCGCACTTGTCGAAAGCCCAACCGGATATTTGAAGGCAGCCCGAGTCGAGAAAACGCGTACTGCCTGATTCCGGCTGGTCGATGGCGAAGATAAACCTCTCAGTTTCAGGGGTTTTACAAAGGTCGACGGAGCAGGTCACACCATAATCGTCGAAACCGCGGCCTAGGCCGATGGTCATGCTACATTTCTTCTGGGCATCGCTGAAAAGCTCGGACTGGACATCGGTTGACAGACCGGTCCATTGACCCTTGCTGTGCAGTCGATATACGGAATGCAATTCGCGGAGAAACGCCACGCCACCCCATTCGGTGACATGCATGTTGAACATCCAGTCCGCATTCCCTTTTTCAGTGAAGTAGCTGTCCGGAATCTGTTCAACGGCAGCAGTTCGATACATGCAACACGAGAAATTCGCAGTTAGGGGGTCGCGAGCGATCACGGCCGTTGCGATCCTCTCTGGCTGCACGGATTGACCGGAGTGAGGAACCAGCTGGCCGTCGAGTTCATGCTCGAGCAGCACCCAATTAAAGGAAAGTGCCACCGACGGAAAGCGCTTCATCTGAGCCAGTTGTCGAGCGAGCTTGCGTTCACCCAGCCAGTAATCGTCGCCCTCGCAGAACGCAATGAAGTCGCCGGTGCACGCTTGCAGACAGCGCTTCATATTCGCCAGCATTCCGATGTTCTTATCGGCTGACAAGACCTTAACATTGGGGTGATCGGCCGCGATTGCCTCGATTTGGGCGAGCGTGTCGTCGCTCGAGCAATCGTCACCGACGATAACCTCGAGTTCAAAAAAACCGCGCTGGCGCATAACGCTTTCAAGGCACTGCTTGATGTAACCTGCGTGTTCGTACGTCAGGACAACCACGCTGATCTTGGTATCGGAAGAGAGCCTAGCAAGGATAGCGTCATCCGATGAATCCGCATCGATGTCACCGAGCACGCTTCTGTTAAGCAATTGCAGCCTCACCAAGGCAGCGGCATGTTCTTTTACGATCTGCACCAACATCACTTCATCGTTGCGCACCATAGCATCAAGGAAGATCTCCTTGAGCAGGTAATCGAACATGTGGTTTGTGTGTTCGGCGAAGAGGCCGCCGGCGATATTGGAGGCGGCCTTGAACAAACGCAACTGCTGAAGCCCGTACTTGCGCCAAAGCTTCTGCGGCTCCTTCGCTGCCGAGGACCAGATTCCGCCATCGTGCTTGCGGTATTTGGCCATGACACGATTTAGATAACCGATCTTGCCGGTTTCAGCGTGACAGAGATGCAGGTACCAATCGAGCGGCAGAATGGAGCAATCAAACCAACTTGGAAGCCCGCCAGCAAAGCGCCAACGGTACATAACGCTGTTAGTCTGTATGTAATTGTCGAATATAAGTTCCCACAGCGTCAGTTCGGGCTGCGAACTAGGAAAGATGTATTCCATCTTGCCATCGGAATCATTGAAGACCTCGACGGGGTGAAAGACGATAGAAAGATCGCCGTCCGCATCCAACTGCTCAACCTGTCGCTGCAGTTTTGATGAATCGATCCAGTAATCGTCGCCCTCACACAATGCAACGAATTCGCCACGTGCCTTAGCGGCGGCAGATCTGAAGTTTTCCGCAACACCGAGATTTTTTTTATGAAGGATCGGGACAATACGCTTATCTCGTTTGGCATACTGATGGATGATCTGCTGGGTGGCGTCGGTCGAGCAATCATCAGCGATGATGAACTCTACTGGAAAGTCAGTCTTCTGGCAGCAAAAGCCCTCCAGAGTCTGCGCGATGTACTTTTCATGATTATAGGTAATGCAAAGGACCGAGACCTTCACGTCCCCCTTGGCGCGAGGCGTGCCGGAAGTCTCCGGACCTGGAGCGCGGCCTAGAAGTTTGCCGATTTTTTCGTAATGTTCGGAAGGCGAAAGTCGGGTCGCAAGACAATCAGGATAATTTGATGTGTACCACCTCGCGTCGAACGCGGCTTGTGACCGGCCGCCACCGACAACTTCAGTTTTCATGCCACACCCCCACTCGCCACAGCCAGACAAACGTCAAAGAAACCGGTTTGGCTTACGGTTTTCGAAGATTCCGAATTCGCAATAGTGCTCGAAGGCCCCCTTCGGAAACTGTTGGGCGACGTCCTCGTGATTGGACAAGTACCATGCTTCATCGACGATCTGCATGGAGTGAACGAACTTGCGCCTCTCAGGCTTGTCCTTACACAGGATACGCACTGCCTTCACCGCGTTGCCCAGGAGCTTGCGGAGCTCGACATTCTCTTCAATGATGTCCCTGTTTTCAACGAGCACTTCAGAGAGACGGGCGTTGACAGCATCCGCGATCTTCACCTCTGCGTTCAAGACCTGAGCCGTAAGATACGCGATCTCCAGAGCCTGCCGCCGGATGACCTCATCCCTCTCGTCGCCGAACGCTCTCGGATCAGTCTTTGTAGCCATTCGACTGGTATCCTTGTTCTCCGCAATGCGGATTGATTGAATGTGAGAAGGGCTGCGAGCCGCGCGGTTACCCCCGCGCGGCCGCCGCCGAAAACTCTATGATATAGATTTCGAACACAGACTCATCCGTAGTTCAACTTGCCTGCATTAAGCCGGCAAAAGCCGGCGCTGCGCCAACAATAACATTCAGCCGCACCGGCGCACAACAGCAATGCACACGAATTAAGTCATCAGCAGAGAGACGCAAACACCCCCATTAATAGGATCAATCAAAAATGGCGTATCAGCTATTGCTATCAGCACGAAGAGCCTCTGGCTCATTTACGCCTGGCTTGCCGATAATTACAACGTCTTGAGAATTGTCAAAACCGCGCTCCAAGTATCCCAAGATACGCAGCCCGTAATCTTCCTCAAGAACCTTCATTGTGAACCATGGCCGCGCAAGGGCGACGCCGTAATTTTCCTGATTAACCCAAACAGTATCCATCCAGTGAGAGTTGTAGTCGACGTAACCGAATCCCCTGTCGAGCACATCCCCCTCTGCGACAGCAAAGCGCTCGGGTTCAATGTACTGGTACTTATTATGCTGGACCCACTCAGCATGCCGACCTTGAACAGTTACCAGCGCAATACCCGCCTCGGAGAGATTACGAGACAAGAAGCGGAAGAAGGAGCGAAAAATCGCCTCAGGCAGGTGAGTCAGGAGCGAGCCGGAGAAAAGAAGATCGACAGGATCTTCGAAATCGAGATCATCGAAATTCTCGGTCGACTGAACACCCTCAACACCAAAGGCCTCAACACAATAACCCCAGCGCGCTTCGTACAAATCAGACGCAATGATCTTAGATTCGGGAAAAAACGACTTGAAGTGCCTTGTTACCCGACCAGAGCCCGAAGGAAGGTCAACTATGACCTTCGGGACAGGACGCATATTTGAGATCAGAGCACCAACACATAAGCGAAGAGCATCCGCGCCAGACTCCATGTAATGAGTCAACTTCCAATGCGCGTCGAAGTTATTCTCGGTGTCGTTCGGATCGAGATGATAGTCAACGCCCCGCCGCAGATATTGCTCGTAAAGCTTGTCATAGGTAGATGCCGCCGCCATCATGCGGACCAATGTGGATTGACTGCTGATCATGCGATGGGTATGCAGGAGCATTCACAAAGTGTCAACGCTTCAAGGGCACAAAGATCCACAGCGGATTGTCATTTTCTGAATAGGTTTCAGCCACATCTGATCATCGCGGTTTCAGGCTCAGGCGACGCCGGACGCACAGCCAGGCACTGAAACACTCAAATCAAAAGAAGGCGCCGAAGATACTTTAGTGGCCGCCCCTTTGCCATGCTCTGTTAGGTCAATTGAGGCCCTTTTGGTCCATGATACCTGTTAACCACGGACATTCGTTGGATCGAAGCGTATGGTTTTTTTCGTGCAAATGCGTGTTGGCGTACCTGTAGGTATTGCGACAATTTCAGAATGACTTTCGCATTTCTTAGAATTTTAGCCTCCATGTACCTTGAAGCATTGTGGCGCTCTCCTCGTGCGTTTGCCACAGCCACTATGTGGTGGCTTCTTGGCAAACGTATGCGCTCGCGACATCAGTTTGCGGCTCTGCTTGGCCGTTCCGCACGAGCTTATGATCTCTGGCGATTGCAGCGCACCGTGAAAGGCGGTGCGCCGACGCCATGTTATTGGCCGAGATTAGTGGCTATCGTCAGGCCAAGCGCCGACGGCGAGGCCTTGCAGCAAACCCTCGCTTCGCTCGCCGCCGAAGGCATCGCGGCTCACGTGCTGAGTTCCGACGCGGTTGAGGACATCGCCCGAACACTCGACATGATCGAATGGTGTTTGGATCCGTGGATTCTCCCGATGGAGGCGGGGGATCTGCTCGAGCAAGGTGCCGCGTTTGCGTACCGCACCGCTGCCGAGAAAACCGACGCCCGGATAATTTACGCAGACGACGACCTGATCGGGGAATTGGGGCGCTTTCGCACACCGCACCTTAAGCCGTGTTGGAACTCTGAGTTGTTCAAGCATCACGATTACGTGTCGGGTTCCTGTATCGTAAGGGCCGATCGCGCAGATTTGTACAGAGCGACGGCCACGTCGGATTGGCCTGCCTCACTGGTCACGCGGCTTCTGGCCGAGGACGGAAGGGCTTACCACCTGGCCAAAGTGCTGCATCATCGTCGGGCACGGCCCGCCCCTTCCGAAGCGCACCAAGATATTCCCGTGCGCCAGCCCCTACCCCCGCTTAGCGTCGTGATCCCCACCCGAAACGGCGTTCAGCTTCTTCGCACCTGCATCGAGGGCCTACGTGCGACCATTTACCCCGACCTCGAAATCATCGTTGCGGATAATGGCAGTGACGAGCAGGCGACCCAAGACTATCTTTGCGCTCTGGCGCGCGAGGGGGTCGTCGTCCTGCAACAACCGGGACCCTTCAATTACTCTAGGATCAACAACAACGCAGTGACTGCGGCGAAGGGCGAGCTCATCTGCTTGATGAACAACGACATTGAGGTGCTATCGCCCGATTGGCTTATCCAAATGGCATCACAAGCGTTGCGCCCTGATGTAGGCGCCGTCGGAGCGCAACTCCTATACCCCGACGGACGGATACAGCACGCAGGCGTGGTGCTCGGCATAGGCGAGGCAGCGGGACATGCGCACAAGCTTCTTTACCCTGCTCAGGAGGGCTACTTCCGTCGCCATGCCCTGCCGCAGTTTGTGTCGGCCGTCACTGCCGCCTGCCTTGTCCTCCGGAAAGATCGCTTCGAGGCGGTCGGCGGCCTTGATGAGGAAAACTTCCCGGTGGCCTTTAACGACGTCGATCTTTGCCTGAAGCTCGGACAGCGCGGCTGGAAATCCTTCTATGAGCCGCGAGCAGTGCTCGTTCACCACGAATCACTTTCCCGAGGGCATGACAGGGATCGCTTGGGCGCTGCGAGATTCGCCGCGGAACTCGCATCCCTGCAACGAATTTGGCGCACGAATGATCTAGTAGATCCGTTCCACCATCCGGGCCTCAGCCGGGTCACAGAGCAGTTCGCGCTTGATGTATATCCGCATACGGCGACCGGCTTATGAGCAAGCTCAATCTTCAGGATGTGACGTTGGTTGCCGCTGCGTCCGTCAACGTCGCAGCAACGATACGAGCCATTGAGGCGAGTCAGGCTCTCGCGAACTTCGGCGCCTGCAAGCTGTTCACGCACACCATGCCAGAACGGAAAATGCACGGGATTGAATTAAACCTAATCCCCGAATTGCGTTCCTCGATGGAGTACTCCAATTTCATGTTGCGCGGCTTGGCAGAGCATGTTGCAACGCCGCATTGCCTTGTGGTGCAATGGGATGGTTACATCCTCAATCCGGATCGCTGGGACCCTGCTTTCCTTGACTACGATTATATCGGCGCAAGCTGGCCGCAGTTCTTTGGCGACCATGACGTAGGCAACGGAGGCTTCTCGCTGCGCAGCAAGCGCTTGCTTGAAGCATGTCGGTCGGATGAATTCACCGTTAGTCACCCTGAAGATGTGGCCATCGGGCGCCTCAACCGCGCATGGCTGGAGGCACAAGGGCTAACAATTGCACCTAGGGCGATGGCGGACTCTTTTTCCGCAGAACGTTCTGGCCTCATTAATCGAACTTTCGGGTTCCATGGTGTCTGGCACATGCCACATTCCCTGGGATGTGACCGTTTCTGGGAGGTCTATCGCGGGCTCGAAGACCGATCGTCAGTGTTTCGCGATCTCCTCCCCATCATGACGGACCTCGTTCGAGGACCGAAAGGTCTTCGGCGGTGCATGCGGTTGGCATGGGACAAAGCGCATGCCAACTTCAGCTCCGATCGCTGACAGAAATCATTTGGCTACCGAGGGAGTCCGCCGCATGCAAGCAGCGCATGTCGATTGCCCGCATTCAAACGTTTCTTATGCTGGCAGAAAGCCGAGTTTTCGTTCAGAGGGATAACCAACGCCGCGCTGCACCGCTGATCGGTTGGCGAGGCCGGATCGCCAAAGGACGACAGGTGCCCTCCGATGGCGAACTTTGGATCACAGTAATCGCAGATAAGAAGTTTGGAAGACGTCGCATGAGCTTGAGTTCCCACACTGCCTTCGGAAAGCTTGCGTCTGTGCGCTGTGCCATGATTGGTGCGCTGATAGCACTTTCGGGTTGTGCCACTTTGCCGACGAGCGGCCCGACCGGCACTCAACTGCGGTCCCAGATTGCAGAAGATGCCAGCAAGCTTGGCATAACACTCGTCCAAGTGGAGATGGCGAAAGACTTGCCGCCAGCCGCGGAACCGCCGCCGCTATTCCGACCGGACTACACGCCCGGCCCTCCGACGGAAAGAGTCGGGCCTGGCGACGTGCTCACCATATCAGTTTTCGAAACTGGCGTTGCTCTGTTCGGGAGACCGGCGTCAGGTTCGGCCGAGAATTCGGCCGGATTCGACCCGTCGGCCCGGTCCGAACGCTTCCCGCCAATGCGAGTAAGCGATGAAGGTACGATCCTGATTCCATTCGTCGGCGAGATCAAAGTAGCCGGTCGCACCACGGGTGAAATCGAAGTGCAAATCCGACAAGCGCTTCGTGGCAAGTCGCAAAACCCTCAAGTGCTCGTGTCTATCGCCGAAGGTCTCACGAACTCCGTAATTATCGGAGGGGACATAGCGCGTCCCGGGCGCCTCGTGCTGCCGACGAACCGCGAGACGCTCTCCGAGGTCATTGCACTCTCGGGCGGCAACAAAGGAGAGATCAAGGACCTCCGGGTGCGACTGGCGCGTGACAACACCGTTCAGGAGTGGCGGCTTAGCGATATCCTGGAAAACCCCGGTTATGATGTGCGCATATATCCGGCTGACCGGATCACACTCATACGCGCACCACGCTCCTTCACTGTCTTGGGTGCCCCAGGGCAGACCAGCCAGTTCGCGTTCCCGGCCGCCAAGACGTCGTTGATTGAGGCAATCGCGATCGCAGGCGGCGCTAATCCGAACTCCGGCAATGCAAGGGCAGTCTTCGTATTCCGCGTCGATCGTGATGTAGACGGAAATGACGTCCCCATCGTCTATCATTTCAACATGATGCAGGCGAGTTCGTTCATTCTGGCGCAGAAGTTCGAGATGAAGGACAAAGACGTCGTCTACGTAGGCAACGCTCTGGCAAATCAGCCGTCGAAGCTGGTTCAGGTGCTGAGCCAGTTGTTCTTCCCGCTCGTGGCTTTGCAGCAAGCGGGAGCGCTCTGAGGCATTTGCCAGGTTGATGGCAAAGGACGAGAACAGCGCACCGCTTCTGCTGGACGTGACGCGCCAGATCTGGCGTCGATGGGAAGGGGTCAGGCCCACCGGAATCGACCGGATTTGTGATGCTTGGCTAGAGCACTTCGCACCGCGTGCGCAGGCAGTCATCATAACGGGACGGCGGCAGGTTATCCTGCCACTAGCAGCATCGCAGGCACTGTTCGCGGCGCTCCTTGCCCCCGTTCCGACTGATGGATCAAACGCGCCCTTTCGCTGGCGATTGATCGCGATCGCGCTACGCTGGGGGTGGTGCTGGCTGCGCGATCTCGATGGCAAGCACCGCTTCTGGCTCAATGCCGGTCACACCGGTCTTCACAACCCTGCGTTGGTCGCGTGGTCAGCAAAGGCGAAGGTGCGTCCGATTTATCTGGTTCACGATCTAATCCCCATCACATATCCGCAATACTGTCGGCCCGGCGAGGATAAGAAACATTCGGAAAGGATCCTTACCGTCCTCGCGACTGCCGCTGGTGTGGTTGCCAACAGCCGCGACACACTTGACGCGCTCGCGACCTTCGCTGCCGAACGGGACTTGGTCGTTCCGCCTGCGACTGTCGCTTGGCCCGGCAGCGCACGCCTGCACACGCCGTCCAGTGACACCATGCCCGCTCAGGACGTGCCGAGCTTTGTCATGGTCGGGACAATCGAAGGCCGCAAGAACCACATGCTCCTTCTGTCAGTCTGGAAGCACCTGATTGTTAAGCTCGGCGAGTCCTGCCCTCGCCTGATCATTGTCGGTCGACGCGGCTGGGAAGTTGCGGATGTTCTTGCGATGCTCGACCACGAGGATTTCGCGGGGAAGGTCGTCGAGGCGGGTGCGCTGAACGATAAGGAGTTGGCCACGGTGATCGGGAGCGCCCGCGCCCTGCTTTTCCCGAGCCATGCAGAGGGCTTCGGCATGCCGCTCGTGGAGGCGCTCGCTGCAGGAATACCGGTCATCGCTAGCGATCTCGAGGTGTTTCGGGAAATCGCCGTAGACGTCCCCGAACTGCTTCCACCCGATGACGAGGATGCCTGGATCGCGGCGCTTACGGATTACGCGTCCGAGAACAGTCCGCGACGTGATCGGCAGATCCGTCGGCTGCAGGAATATAGCGCGCCAACATGGGACAAGCATTTCGCCTTGATCGAGGAGTTGCTCGAAGAGCTTTCCTGAGGCGGGCTACCCGACTGCCATCTACTTGTGCCGTGCAAATACACGCTTGGTCCTCCCTGCCATCCGCCGGATCGCAACCAAAGCGCGCGTATTCAGATTGAGCCATACCTGCTGCGCTGCCAGCCGCTCCACCAGCACCTCGGCCGGGCAGGGCAAGCCGGTCACCGGATCGAGGTAGCGCGGGTAGAGCAGCAGGGTGGCGGCCACCAGCTCGTCAAGCGTGCGCCGGGCGGTACGGCGTGGGGGGACCGGGCCGAGATCGGTGGTCAGGCCCCAGCCGGCGTAGAAGGGCACGCCATGCACCGTCACCGGCTTGCCGCGCATCAGTGCTTCGAATCCGGCGAGCGAGGTGTTGACGTGCAGTTCATCGACCATCGCGATCAGGCCCGCCATCGGCTGCGCGGTTTCGACCTGATCGGCCAGCCGCGCCATGTCGGCGGAGGCAATCGCCCCGCGGCGGTGTCCGGCGAGCACATCGGGATGCGGTTTGTATATGAGGAAGGCGTCCGGCCCCGCATGCTCGCGCGCACGGCGCAGCAGTTCGAGGTTGGAGGCAATCGCCCCGCCGCTGGTGACGGCGCGGTCATCCTCGACCTGACCGGTCACGAGCACGTGACGCCGGTCTCCGCCGGGACGCGGCAGGGCGGCCGCGCCGGCGGCTTCGTATTTCGACAGGCCGGCGGCGATGATGGCCGCCCGCAGGGTGCGCGCGCGCTCCAGCAGTTCGGGCGGGAACTCGCCATTCTGGAGGAGCAGCTCAAGCTCGCTCGCCGTGCCGGGCGCGAAGTGCGGGCCGCAGGCATCGACGATGATAGAGAGCGGCGGCACGCAGTCCGCGCCGAGGCCTTGCGAACGGATGAAGCCGTCCTCGATCTCGGCGACGGGCACGTCTCCCTTGGCGAGGCGACGCGCCTGCGCGCCGGACATGCGGGCGCGCCAGATCGCGGCCAACCCGGGCGGATCGCCGGGCGCGCGGTCATAGGGCACCGCGCAACCGCCCCACAGCAGCGCCGTGACGGTGGGCTTCTTCCAGTAGGCAATCCCCATCACCGAACGGATCGGGCGGTTCGCGTCAATCAACCGCCGCCAGAAGCCGCACAGTTCGATCGCCCCGATCAGCGCGAGTGGTGTGCCGGTGAAGGGATCGGTGTAGCGCCAGCCGGTGAGCCATGCCGCAAGCCAGCGCGCGGCATCATCGCTCCCGGCGGTTCGTTCGCTCCCATCGGCCTCGCGCAGCGTGACCGGGACATCTGCGGCGAATGCCAGCAGGGCACGCGGATCGCCCTCGTCGAGGCGGGCACCGCTCGCATGGGCGAGCAGGTGCCACGGATCCTCGTCCGCCGCCCATGCAATGACGCCGTCGCCATCGCGCCTGCTTGTGCCGTCTAGAATGAAAGGCGCTGCGGGGAGCGTGCGCTGCCGCCCCCAGTAGCACCCGCCCACCCTGTGCCGGGCGAGAGCCGCAAGCAGCGCCCCGGCCTCTGACACATCCGCGCCCTCGCCCCCCGGCTCGGCGAAGCGCGGTGGCTTCGCCCTGGGAAAAGGCGGAATGGCAAGGAGCGGTGCGGCGGGCATCTCAGCCGGTCGCGGCGATCGCGACTATCCTGCGCAGCAGATCGGGGAGCTTTTCGAGCGGAACCATGTTCGGCCCGTCCGACAGGGCCTGATCGGGATCGGGATGGGTTTCCATGAACAGACCGTCCACCCCCACCGCCATTGCCGCGCAGGCGAGCGGCTCGACGAATTGGCGCTGGCCGAGCGAGCGGTCACCCCCTCCCCCCGGCAGCTGGACGCTGTGGGTGGCATCGAACACCACCGGCGCACCCAGTTCGCGCATGATCACAAGGCCGCGCATGTCGACCACCAGATTGTTGTAACCGAAGCTGGTCCCGCGCTCGCACAGGGCGATGCCGGGATTGGCGATACCCGCCGCCTCCGCCGCCGCGCGCGCCTTGCCGAGCACCGCGCCCATATCGGCAGGCGCCATGAACTGCGCTTTCTTGATGTTGACCGGGCGTCCGCTTGCCGCAGCAGCCATGATCAGATCGGTCTGACGGGCGAGGAAGGCCGGGGTTTGCAACATGTCGACCACCTCGGCGACCGCACCGACCTGATGGGGCAGATGCACATCGGTCAGCACCGGAAGGCCGGTTTCGGCACGGACCTTTTCCAGCACGCGCAGTCCCTCTTCAAGCCCGTGACCGCGAAAGCCGCTGACCGAGGTGCGGTTGGCCTTGTCGAAACTCGCCTTGAAGATCACCGGCATGCCGAGCTCTTCGCCGATGCTGCCCAGCCGTTCGGCAATCGAAAGGCACAGCGCCTCGCTCTCGATCACGCACGGCCCGGCGATCAGGAATGGCGGAGCGCCGGCGGAGCGGTTGAGCGGGGGTAACATCACAGGACCTCGGAATTGTGGCGGGCGATCATCGCCGCTTCGATCAGCGGCACGTCGGTCGGGTTGTTGAGCTCGATCATGTCCCATGCGGGCGGCGCAAGCACGGCAACGCCTACCGTCATCCCGACATCGAGAAAACGCAGCTGTTCGAGCCCTTCCTGAAGTTCGAGCGCCGATGGTTCAAGCGCCGCGTAATCGCGCAGCGCAGCGGGGCGATAGGCATAGACGCCAAGGTGCAGCAACACCGGCTCCTGCGGCACGGTACCGGGCGCGACATAGGGGATGATCGACTTCGAGAAATAAAGCGCATGACCCGCGCGATTGCAGACGGCGGTGGTGCCGCCCACCCTGCCCTCGGCCGCATCCGCAAGCAGGTGCTGCAACACCCCCGCCGTCGCCGGAACTGCCACGGTGGCCATCGCCAGCGCAGGCTCACGTGCAAGGCGCTCGGCGACAGCCGCGACGAACGAAGCCGGCGTCAGCGGTGCATCACCCTGGAGGTTGACGACGAGATCGAAATCCTCCCCGATCGCATCGAGCGCCGCGGCGCAGCGTTCGGTGCCGTTGCGGCATTCGGCAGGGGTCATGACAACCCTCATCCCCTCACCCGCAGCGAAATCGGCGATGGCGGCATCATCGGTCGCCACCACGCAGGTGGCACCGGCGCCCAAGGCACGGGCCGCCGCCTGTCCTGCCGCCCAGGTGTAGCTGAGCGCCGCGCGCGCCACCCCATCCGGCCCGCGCAGCTGCGCAAGCGGCTTGGCGGGAAAACGCGTGGACGCGAGCCGCGCCGGGATGATGATCGCAGTCCGGCTCACGATTGATCAGCTGGCAGTCA
>VFQO010001957.1_pt1 | contig 13980 bp, 7 predicted proteins | sample 3512331 | NCBI WGS metagenome assembly VFQO01 (sample SAMN10412371, study PRJNA504923) | tailings metagenome | isolation source: Replicate 3 from Balatoc abandoned mine | place: Philippines: Itogon, Benguet | collected 2017-08-28
CCAGCCAGGAAGCGACCTTCTATCTGCTCAACGAAAAGCGCCGCGAACTGCGCGACATCGAAGAGCTTTACGGCGTCACGGTCGAAATCCTGCCCGACGGCGAGACCGAGGGCGCGCGCATGGCGGTCGAGGTCACCGGCCCGCCGCCGACGCAGCGCCGCAGCTTTGCCCCGATCGCGCCGATCGAGGACGATGACGACGACATCCCCGAGGACGAGGATGACGAAGACGTCGAAGAAGCCGTCGAAGAGCGCCCCGCTCGGTCGCGCGACCGCGAGGATGGCGAAGCACGGGGCGAGGGCGAGGGGCGCAAGCGCCGCCGCCGTCGCCGTGGTCGCCGCGGTCGCCGTGACGAAGACGGCAACGAAATCGCCGAAGGCGGCAGCGATGCCGAAGCCGAGAGCGAAGCGACCAACGACAGCGACACCGCGCCGGCCCAAACCGCGAGCGAGAGCGACAGCGACGCAGAGACCGGCGAAGCGGGCGCCAAGCCGCGCCGCCGCCGTGGCGGTCGTGGCCGCAAGCCCAAGGTCGATGCGGTGGACGCTATCGAAGGCGATAGCGCCGAAGTCGACGCCCCGGCGCCGGTAGAAGCCGACACCATCGAGCCGGTCGCCGACGAAGAACCCGCTGCCGAGGAAAAGCCGAAGCGTAAACGCGCACCGCGCAAGACCAAGGCGGCTGCCGCGGCAGAAGCCGAAGCCGCCGACGCAGCGGTCGAAGCCGCCCCGGAAGCAGCCGTGGAAACGCCCGTTGCCGACGGCGAACCGGACGCCGAACCCGCCAAGCCGGCGCCCAAGAAGCGCGCCAGCCGGGCGAAAAAGGCAGTCGCCGCCGAAGCCGCTCCCGAAGCGGCGACGACGCGCGACGCCGAACCCGTCGCTGCCGATGGCGACGCGGACGGGGTCGGTCCCGACGGCGAACCGCGTCGCGGCTGGTGGCAGCGCACCTTTGGCAACTGATTGAACCAGCCGATCGGGCAACCTTTGACCCAATCTCCTTCTCCCGCGCGCCTCTATCCCCGCGAAGCCAGACCGGCTTCAGTCGAGGTTCAGGCGCGCGGGGCAAGGAGCGGACGATGAGCTTATCTTCCCCGATCGCCAGCGCGGCGGGCGCATGGCGTCCGTTGCTGCGTATCGCGCTGACTTTGCTCGCGATGTTCGCAGTCGCGATGCGTCCGGCCATGGCGCAATCGATCCTGCGCGACGCCGAAACCGAGGCGCTGTTTCAGGACATGATGGACCCGCTGCTGGTTGCTGCGGGGCTGCAACCCGGGCAGGTGCGCGTTCATCTGCTCGGCGATCGCAGCATCAACGCCTTCGTCGCGGGCAGCCAGGACGTCTATGTCTTTGCCGGGCTGATCGAGGCCGCCGACACCGCCGAAGAGGTGCAGGGCGTGCTGGCGCACGAGCTGGGCCATGTCATCGGCGGTCATGCGATTCGCGTCAACGAAGGCGCCAAGACCGCGACCGGCATCTCACTGCTCAGCCTGCTCCTCGGCGCCGCGGCGATTGCGGCGGGCGGCGGCGAAGCGGGCATGGGGATCATGATGGCGGGGCAGCAGGCCGCGCTGGGCAAATATCTGGCGTTCAGCCGCGTCCAGGAATCGACCGCCGACGCCGCGGGGGCGCAATATTTGTCGAAAGCCGGGATCAGCGGGCGCGGCAGCCTGGCCTTTTTCAAGAAATTGCAGAATCTGGAATTCCGTTACGCGGTCAAGCAGGACGACGATCAGGCCTATGGCCGCACCCATCCGATGTCGGGCGATCGCATCCAGACGCTGCGCGAGGTGTATGTCATCGATCCGGCGTGGGCCAAGCCCGCCGACCCGGTGATCGAAAAACGCTTTCAGCGGATCAAGGCCAAGCTGTCGGGCTTTATGACCGACCCCGACCGGACGCTGCGCAAATTCCCCGAAACCAACACGACCATTCCGGCGCGCTACGCCCGCGCTTATGCCTGGCACCGCAGCGCTTATCCGCAAAAGGCGCTGGCGGAGGTCGATGCGTTGCTGAAGACCGATCCGAACGATCCCTATTTCCTTGAGCTCGAGGGCCAGGTGCTGCTCGAATCGGGGCGCCCGAAAGAGGCGATCCCGGCGCTGCGCAAGGCGGTGACCATCTCGCGGTCGCAGCCGCTGATCAGCGCGACGCTGGGCCATGCGTTGATCGCGACCGAAGATCCGGCCAATTTCGTCGAGGCCGAAGAGGTGTTGAAAACCGCGGTCGCGCTCGACAATCAGAACCCGTTCGCCTGGTATCAGCTGGGTATTGTCTATGCGAACAAGGGCGATCAGGCGCGCGCCGCGCTCGCTTCGGCGGAACGTTACACGCTACAGGGTGGACAGGCGGCGCTGGCGCTGCGTAATGCCGAAATGGCGATGCAAGGGCTGTCGCAGGACACGCCCGACTGGATCCGGGCACAGGATATTGCCCTGGTCGCGCGCGCCGAGGTGGAACGCGAGCGCAAACGGCGCTAGATTCACCGGCGACAAGCGGGGGCGCATCGCCAAAACCGATGCACAAGGGCAACACGTGACGGACAATAAAGACGATTATTACCAGCCGTGGCTGCGCGATCCCGCGCCGACGCCGGACGCGGCGCGGCGGCCGCCCGCGTCGCCGGACGAGGGACTGGCCAAACCCCGCGACGCGCCGCCGGTCGGCATCGACCTGTCACGCTACGCCGCCGACGAAAAAACGCCGCGCAAACCGGTCGTCACCTCGGATCAGATGAAGGCGGGTGCCGCCGGGGTGTGGCAGGCGCTGCGCGATGGCGCCGACGCCTTTGCCGACTGGACGATCCGCGTCGGCGATCGGGCCGACATCCCGGCCCGCGTCGAGGCGATGGAAATCCCGCGCCGTGCCCGCGAATTGGCCGCCAGGATCGGCACGCTGACCGCGCAAGCTGGCCGCGCGATCGGGCGCGGTGCGGTGCAGGCCGGTCGTGCGACTGCGAAAGCCAGCGGCGCCGCATGGCACAAGCTGGCGCTGGGCGACAAGGCCCGCAAACTGTCGAGCGACGCCGGACGCGGACTGGGCGAAGTGGCCGACCGGACCAAGGCGGGCGTTGGCCAGATTGCCAAGGCGGGAAGCGAAAGCCTGCGCGGCAGCATCGGCGAGGCCGCGACGAAGCTGCGCCCGAGCCCCCGCGAAAACCTGGCGCCGCCGCCCTCGGGCCTCGAGCAATTGCTCGCGCGCGAGGAAGCCGCGGCGCGCGCCAAAGACCCCGCGGCGCCCGACCTGCCGCTGTTTGCGGGTGAAGCCGCAAGGCCGCCCGCGCCCGCCGCGACGGCCGCGCCCATTGTGGAAGGTGACGACCGCTCGCCGCTGATCGCGCCGCCCACGAAAAAACCTGCGGCCGTCAAGGCGATGGCCGCGCCGCGCTTGCCGCAGCTGAAGGGGATGGCGATGGACGGTCGAGCGACGCGCATCTGGGGCCTGGCGCTGGGCGGACTGTTATTGCTCGCCGCGGCGTTCTGGCTCGGCGGCCGCATGGGCGGCGGGATGAGCAAGGGTGAAGTCGAAACCATCGTCGCCGACTATATCAAGGCGAACCCACAGATCATTCCCGAGGCGCTGGAGGCGCAGCGCAATGGCGAGATCGCCAAGGCGATCGACGCGATCCGCCCGGCGCTCGAAAAACCCTATGCCGGGGCGTGGGCGGGCAATGCCGACGGCGATGTGACCTTGGTCGTTTTCACCGATTATGCTTGCGGTTTCTGCCGCGCGAGCGTGCCCGACATCGACCGGCTGATCCGCGAAGACCGGCGCCTGAAAGTGGTGTTCCGCGAGCTGCCGATCATCGCGCCGCAAAGCCGCGATGCGGCGCTGATGGCGCTCGCCGCGGCGCGGCAGGGCAAATACGACGCCTTCCACCACGCGATGTTTGCTGCCAGCTCGCTCGACAAGGCGGCGATCGCCGCCGCGGCCGAAAAGGTCGGCGTCGTCACCGACGGCACCGCCGATGCGACCGCGAACGAAGCCTTGTTCCAGCGCGAACTCGACAGCAATCTGGCGATCGCGACCCAGCTGCAACTGAATGCCACCCCGACCTGGATCGTCGGCGACCAGCTGTTCCAGGGTCAGATCGGCTATGATGCGTTGAAGCAGGCGGTCGCCAAGGCCCGCGCGGCCCAGAGCTGACGACCACGCGCATGGCGACCGTCACCCATGATGCCGCGCTCGCCAACGTCCGCCGGCTGCTGGCGGCCGAACCCGCCAGCGCGCTGGCGCAGGCGCGCGCGATCATCGAAGCGGTGCCGACGTCCGCTGCGGCGCACCGCCTGGCCGCGCACGCGCTGCGCGCGCTGAACCGCGAGGCGGAGGCGCAAGATGCTTCGCTGGCGGCCGTCGGCGCGGCGATCCACGACCCGGCGATGGTCGATGCGGCGCTCGCGCTCGCCGAAAATCGCCTGCCCGATGCCGAAGCCGCATTGCGCCAGCGGCTGCGCGAGGACGCGACCGATGTCGCCGCGATCCGGATGCTGGCCGAGGTCGCGGGGCGGATCGGCCGCTATGGCGACGCCGAAAAACTGCTGACCCGGGCGCTGGAGCTGGCCCCCGGTTTCGGCGCCGCGCGCGCCAACCTTGCCACCGTCTATTACAAGCAGAACCGTTATGCCGAGGCCGCCGAGACGCTCGATGCGGTGCTGGGCGAGGATCCCGACAATCCGGCGCACGTCAATCTGAAGGCCGCGGCGCTCGGCCGGATCGGCGGCTATGACGAAGCGATCGCGCTCTACGAACAGCTGACTCAGCGCTTTCCGGACCATGCCAAACTGTGGATGAGCTACGGCCATATGCTCAAGACCGTCGGGCGGCAGGCCGACAGCATTGCCGCCTATCGTCATGCGCTCGCCGTCGATCCGGGGCTCGGCGAACTGTGGTGGAGCCTTGCGAACCTCAAGACAATCCGCTTCGGCGCCGACGACCGCGCGGCGATGGAATCGGCGCTGGCGGCGATCGATCCGGGCGACGCGGCGCGCGACGACGACCGGCTGCACCTGCACTTCGCGCTCGGCAAGGCGTATGACGACGTCGGAGACGCCGAACCGGCGTTCCGCCATTATGCCGCGGGCAATGCGATCCGCGCCGGCCAGCTTGGCTATGACGCCGCCAACACCGGCGCCATCGTCGATGCGGCAATCGCGACCTGTACCGCCGAATTTTTCGCCGCGCGCGCCGGTGCAGGCGACCCCACGCCCGATCCGATTTTCATCTTGGGCATGCCGCGCGCCGGATCGACGCTGGTCGAGCAAATCCTGGCCAGCCATTCGGCGATCGAGGGGACGATGGAACTGCCCGACATTCCCGCGCTCGCGCTCGGGCTGGGCCGCGAGACGCAGGACGAAGGTCGCCATTGGATCGCCGCGCTCGCCGATGCGCCGCCCGAGCGGCTCGCCGAAATGGGGGCGGCGTTCCTGCGCCGTACCGCGGTGCAGCGCAAGACCGGCAAGCCGTTCTACATCGACAAATTGCCGAACAATTGGCGCTATGTGCCGCTGATCCGGCTGATCCTGCCCAATGCGAAGATCATCGACGCGCGGCGGCATCCGCTCGATTGCTGTTGGTCCAATTTCCGCCAGCATTATGCCAAGGGTCAGGCGTTCAGTTACGACCTCGCCGATATGGGCGCCTATTACCGCGATTATGTGCGGTTGATGGCGCATATCGACGCGGTTCAGCCAGTCCGCGTTCACCGGGTGATCCACGAGGCCCTGCTGGCCGATCCCGAAGCCGAAGTCCGCGCGATGCTGCACTATCTCGGCCTGCCGTTCGAGGACGGCTGCATGGCGTTCCACACCAACGCCCGGGCAGTCCGCACCGCATCGAGTGAGCAGGTTCGCCGCCCGATCAATCGCGACGGGGTCGACCAGTGGCGGCCCTATGACGCGTGGCTGGGTCCGCTCAAGGCCGCGCTCGGTCCAGTATTGGACGATTATCCCGCCATACCCGCGCATTTCTGATCGATTGCGCCAGTAAATTCGTTGCCTTTTGGCAACAGCGAACGACATTTTCGACTAACGGCACCTCGGTTCAAACAACAAAGCTTGCGCTTGTGCAGCGCAGCGTCATGCTCGCGTCATACAGCTGTCATCTGAGGGGGGTCTCATGGTCAAGTTTTCAACCGGTCTGGTACGGAGCAGCGCGTTGCTGCTCGGCGGGACCATCTTGTGCACGTCGGGTGCGGCGCTGGCGCAGGAGGCGGCGATCAACGACGACCGCGACATCGTCGTCACCGCGTCGAAACGCGAGCAGAATTTGCAGGATGTGCCGCTGGCGATCACCGCAATCGGCACCGAACGGCTCGACGAACTGCAGGTCAAGGAATTCCAGGACGTCGTCAAATTCCTGCCGTCGGTGACGATCCAGACCGCCGGTCCGGGTTTCGCCCAGGTCTATTTCCGCGGCGTCGCCTCGGGCGAGAACGCCAACCATTCGGCGTCGCTGCCGACCGTCGGCACCTATCTCGACGAAATGCCGATCACGACGATCCAGGGCGCGCTCGACATCCACGCCTATGACCTGGCCCGCGTCGAGGCGCTCGCGGGGCCGCAGGGGACGCTTTACGGCGCCAGCTCGATGGCCGGGACGATCCGTCTGATCACCAACCAGCCCGACACCAGCGGCACCTATGGCTCGGCCGGTCTCGAACTCAACACCGTGGCCAGCGGCGGGATCGGCGGCGTCGCCGAAGGCTTCGTCAACGCGGCGCTCAGCGAAAAGGCGGCGCTGCGCCTGGTCGGCTGGTATCGCCGCGATGCCGGCTATATTGACAATATCGCGGGGAGCCGCACCTATGCGACCAGCGGCATCACCCAGTCGAACGCCGATCTGGTCGAAAAGGATTATAACGACGTCGATACCTATGGCGCCCGCCTGGCGCTGGGGATCGAACTCGACGACGACTGGACGATCCGGCCCAATGTGATGGGGCAAATCCAGAAAGCCGACGGCAGCTTTGCCCAGGAACGATCAACCGCGGTCACCGGCAAGCTGCAGACGGTGCAATATAATCCCGAGCGCGGCGACGATAAATGGATTCAGGCCGCGATGACGATCGAGGGCAAGATCGGCAGCTGGGATCTGACGGTCACCGGCGGGCATATGCGCCGCAAGACCGAGACCGAAAGCGACTATTCGGACTACGCCTATTTCTATGACGCGCTCTATGGCTATGGCGCCTATTTCACCGATAACAATGGCGATCCGGTCAACCCGAACCAGTATATTCAGGGCATCGACCGCTATAAGCGCAGCTTTGCCGAAATTCGCGTCGCGTCCCCGGCCGACGCGCGCATCCGTTTTATCGGCGGGCTGTTCTGGCAGCGCCAGTCGCACAATATCGAACAAAATTACATCATCGACGGCATCGGCGACGCGATTACCGTCACCGGCACCGACAGCAATATCTGGCTGACCAAGCAGCTGCGTATCGACCGCGATTATGCCGCGTTCGGCGAAATCAGTTTCGACATCACCGACAAGCTGACGCTGACCGGCGGCGGCCGCGTGTACAAGTTCGACAATAGCCTGGTCGGCTTCTTCGGCTATTCGGCCGGCTTTTCCAGCCGCACCGGCGAGGCGGCGTGCTTTGCCTCGACGATCGTCGCGGGCTCGCCGTGCACCAACCTCGACAAGAGCACGAGCGACACCGATTTCATCCACAAGCTGAACCTGAATTACAAAATCAACGACGATGTCATGATCTATGGCACCTGGTCGCGCGGTTTCCGCCCCGGCGGGATCAATCGCCGCGGGACGCTGGCACCCTATGGCCCCGACACGCTCGACAACTACGAGTTCGGTTGGAAAACATCGTTCGGCCCGGTCCGGTTCAACGGCGCGGTGTATCAGGAGGACTGGAACAATATCCAGCTGTCGTTCCTGGGCGCCAACGGCCTGACCGAAATCCGCAACGCCGGCATCGCGCGGATTCGCGGGATCGAGGCCGACCTCAACTATCGCGCCGGCGGCTTCTCGCTGAACCTCGGCGCCAGTTACAACGACGCGACGATCCGCCGCGATTTCTGCCGCATCGCCAATGCGACGTTCGACTGCACAATCAACCCGCCGGGCCAGACGAACAGCTTGCTCGCCCCCGCCGGATCGCGCTTGCCGGTGACCGCCAAATTCAAGGGCAATGCGATCGCACGCTACGAATTCCCGATCGGCGGGCTCGACGGGCATTTCCAGTTCGCGGTCAACCATATCGGCAAGCGCCGGTCCGACCTGCGCCCGTTCGAAAACGACATCGTCGGCAATTTCAAGGCCTATACCACCGCCGACATCAGCTTCGGCGTCAAGGGCGAAGGCTGGGACGCCGAGCTGTTCGCGACCAATTTGTTCAACAGCAACGGCGTCATCAACAGCGCCGTCCAGTGCGGCGAATCGATCTGCGGTGACCCTGGCGGCGTCAGCAGCACCGGCGGCGTGTTTTACGACAATGTCATTCGTCCGCGGCTGGTCGGGATCAAGGTCAGCAAGGATTTCTGATCGGGTGACCGATACCACGACCAACGTTGAAAGGCCGGGCCAAAAGCTCGGCCTTTTGATGTGTGTCGCGCTCGGCATGGGCAACATGATCGGCGCGGGGGTGTTTCTGCTTCCGCGCGATCTGGCGCCGCTCGGCTGGAACGCCATCATCGGTTGGGGGGTGTCGATCGCTGGAACGCTGTGCCTGGCGGTCGCCTTCGCGCGGCTGGCGCAGCGGCTGCCCCGGGGCTGCGCCACCTATACCTATGCCGCGGCGGCCTTTGGTCCGGGGACCGGCTTCATCGTCGCGTGGAGCTACTGGATCAGCTGCTGGACCGTCGTCGCGACGCTGGCGGTCGCGGCACTCAGCAACCTGTCGATCCTGATGCCCTCGCTTGCGACCGATGGCGCGACAACGGCGCTGATCGCGATCGGGTTCATCTGGCTGTTCACCCTCGTCAATCTGATGGGCGTCCGCCGTGCGGGCGGGGCGCAATTGCTGACGCTTGGCCTCAAGCTGATCCCGGTGGTCGGCGCGGTGCTCGTCGCGCTGTGGCTCTTTGGCAGCGGCAGTGCGCCGACCCCGACGATGGCGGGGACACAGTCGGTCAGCCTCGACCATATCGGCTCCGCCGCGACGCTGACCCTGTTCGCGCTGCTCGGCTTTGAAAGCGCCTGCGTCGTCGGCGACCGGGTCCAAGACCCCGAACGGACCGTGCCGCGCGCGACATTGATCGCCGCCGCCGCCACCGGGCTGCTCTATCTCTTGTCGTGCACGACGGTGACCCTGCTGTTGCCGCTCGCGACGCTCGAGGCGTCGAACGCGGCCTATGCGACCTTCTTTGGCACCTTGGTCAGCCCCTCGGCGGGGCAAGCGGTCGCGCTGTTCGCCGCGATCGCGGCGCTCGGCGCGCTCAATGGCTTCGTTCTGCTCCAGGGCGAGATCCCGCGCGACCTGGCGCATCGCGGCCTGCTGCCCGCCGCCTTTGCCCGCGATAACCGGTTCGCGGTCCCGTGGATTACCCAGCTCGTGTCGAGCGCGCTGGCGAGTATCGTCGTCTATGCCAATTATTCGCGCGGTCTCGCCGAATTGTTCAAATTCATGGTGCTGGTAACGACCTCGACCGCGATCATCTTTTACATTGTCGGCGCCCTCGCGGCGCTCAAGCTCGAGCATGAGGGCGCACTCAAGGCATCGCCGACCTTCGTGATCCTGACCATCCTCGGCTTCCTGTACAGTTGCTGGGCCTTTTACGGCGCCGGGATCAACGCGAGCCTGTGGAGCATCGGGCTGACCGCCGCCGGGCTGCCGATCTATCTCGCGATGCGGCGCGCCAGGCCCGCCGCCGCCTGAAACTTGCCCCGAATCGGAAAATCGCCTAGGGGCGCCGTCCCGCTGGCCTCGACTGGGGCTGTTTTGGAGACGTAACGTGTCGGACCGCCGAATATATCAGGGTTTGAAACCCTGCGGCATCCGCCCGCTGTCGTAGCGCGTTTTTCCTGACGCGGTGCGCCCGGGCGCTGCCGCAATTTTTCAACCCACCCATCATCACTTCTGCCGCCGGGCGCCATGCGTCCGCCGGCCGCAGGCAGATATTTATGTTGCACGACAGCCACTGGGCGCGTGCGCTCGCGCGCGCCATCGCCACGGATCATCCGGGCAAGACCAAGACCGGCCGGGCATTGCTCGGCTGGGCCCGCGCGCGCGCCGCCGCGCTCGGGCTCGACGACAAGAGCATCGCGCGCGCCACGCTGCTCGGGGTTCACGCCCCGGCGCCCGGAGAGCGCGAGGACGAAAGCCTGTTGCAGGCGAACCGGCTGGCCGACGCGCTCGACCTCGCCGCCGACGAGCGTGCGCTGCTGCTGCTCGTTACCGCGATGGAGCGCGCGCCGCTGACGCGCAGCCTCGCCAAGCTGATTGAAAGCGAGGCGCTCGACATGGAGGCGTTCATCGGGACGCTCACCGGCTTTGCCCCGCATGCGCTCCGCACCGCCGAAGTGGTGCGGCTCGACCTCGTTGGGCGCTGGACGAGCAAGGAGGGCAAGGTCGAGTTCGGCCTCTCCTGGTCGTTCGAGCGGCTGCTCGACACCAAGGCCGGGCAGCACGAGAGCCTGATCGACGGTCTGCTGGGCCGACGGCAGACCGCGCGCCACGCGATCGCCGACTTTCCCGCGCAGCAGCGCGATGCTGAGCTGGCGTTGGCGCTCCTGCGCGGGGCGATGGCGGGTGGCGCGCGTGGGATCAACATCCTGATCCACGGTCCGCCGGGAACGGGAAAGACCGAGCTGGCGCGCACGCTCGCCGCGACGCTCGGCGAGCCGCTGCATGGCGTCGGCGAGGCCGACAGCGACGGCGACGAGCCTAGCCGGTTCGACCGCGTCGCCGCGCTGCGCCTCGCGCTGCGCACACTCGAAAGGCGCGGGCGCGCGCTGCTGCTGTTCGACGAGATGGAAGACCTGCTCGGCAATGCGCAAGTCGAACCGGATGGCCGCACCCGCAACCGGTCGGGATCGAAGCTGTTCGTCAACCGACTGCTCGAGGACAATGTCGTCCCGGTGATCTGGACGTCGAACTGTATCGCCGACATCGATCCCGCGATCCTTCGCCGGTTCAGCCTGTCGATCCGCATGGACTTTCCCGGTGCCGCGCACAGCCCGGCGATGCTCGACCGGGCCAGCCGCGAAGAACAGGTCGCGGTCGATCCGGCGCTGGCGGCGCTCGCCGCGCGCGCGCCCGAAACCGCATCGCTATTCCGTGTCGCGGCGCGCGCTGCTGCTCTGGCAGGGAACGCCAACAGCGCGAGCCGATTTGCCGGCTCGATTCTCGGTGCGATGCGCGGCGAGACGGTCGAGCCGCGCGCACCGCGCGCCTTCGACGAAGCGCTACTGACCGCCGACACCGACCTTCCGGCGCTGTTCGACAGCCTAGCGCGCCCGGGCGGCCCTGCCGATTTCTCGCTACTGCTCACAGGCCAGCCGGGGACGGGAAAGACCGAGGCGGTCCAGGCGCTGGCGCGGCGGCTGGGGCGGCCGCTGCACATCAGGCGGGCATCGGACCTGATGTCGAAATGGGTCGGCGAGACCGAGAAGGCGATCGCGCGCGCCTTTGCCGAGGCGCGGCGGCAGGACGCGATGCTGTTCTTCGACGAGGTCGATTCGCTGCTCGCCGACCGCCAAGGCGCCTCGCAAAGCTGGGAGGTCAGCCGGGTCAACGAGCTGCTGACCTGGATGGAGGATCATCCCCTGCCCTTTGCCGCGGCGACCAACCATGCGGCAAAGCTTGACCCTGCCTCGGCGCGGCGCTTCGTGTTCAAGGTCGAGATGCGCGCGCTCGACGAAGCGCGCGCACGGCACGCATTCGCGCATTTCTTCGGGCGCGCGGCTCCGGCGGCGCTCGACAGGCTGGTCGGGCTGACGCTCGGCGACTTCGCGGTCGTGGCGCGGCAGCTGCGCTTTACCGGCGCGGCCGACGATCGGACGCTGGTCGATCGGCTGCGGCGCGAGCGCGCGGCGCGCCCGGCGCTGCCGCAGCCGATGGGGTTCGGATCAGCCGCGCCATTTGGGCGCGAAGAAGCCACGATCGCGTAGGATGACCTCTGCCGCATTATGCCCCGGCGCGCCGGTGACGCCGCCGCCGGGATGGGTGCCGGCGCCGCACATATACAGCCCCTTGAGCGGGCCCCGATAGGCGCCATTGCCGAGCACCGGGCGCGCCGACCACAGCTGGTCGAGGCTCATATTGCCGTGCATGATATCGCCGCCGACCAGCCCGAATTTGCGTTCGAGCCCCTTGGGGCTGAGGATCTGGCGGCCGACGATCGAGGCGCGAAAGCCGGGGGCGTGCGCCTCGACCGTGTCGATGATGGTATCGGCGGCGGCACCGTCCTCGGCATCCCAGTCCCTGCCGTCGGGCAGCTCGGGGGCGAATTGCTGGCAGAACAGGCTCGCGACATGCTGGCCCGGCGGCGCCAGGCTGTCGTCGACGGTCGAGGGGATGAGCATTTCGACGATCGGCTGCTTCGACCAGCCATATCGCTTCGCGTCGAGGAAGGCGCGGTCCATATAATCGAGTGTCGGGGCAATGATGATCCCCGACTGGTGATGCTCGCCGGGCCCATCCTTTTCGTTATGCGGCAGGCAGGTGAAGCGCGGCAGTTCGCTGAGCGCGACGTTCATCCGGAAGGTCCCGCTGCCCGCCTTGAATGCCTTGATCCGGCGGCGGAACTCGGGCGCGATATCGCCGTCGTCGAACAGCCGTTCGTAGAGCAGCTTCGGCCCGACATTGGCGATCACCCGCGCCGCGGCGATTTCTTCGCCGCCGACCAGCTTGACCCCGACCGCCTTGCCGCCATCGACGAGCACGCGCGATACGGGGCTTTCGAGGCTGATCTCGACACCCAGCTGGGTGCAGACCTTGGCCATCATCTGGGTGATCGCGCCCATGCCGCCGACGCTGTGGCCCCACGCGCCCTTCTTGCCGTTCACTTCGCCGAAGACGTGGTGGAGCAGGACATAGGCGCTGCCCGGGGTGTCGGGGCTGGCATAATTGCCGACCACGGCATCGAAGCCGAACGCCGCCTTGGCCGCCTCGCTTTCGAACCAGCTGTCGAGGAAGGTGCGCGCCGATTTGGTGAAGAGTTCCAGCACGTCGCGCTGCTGTTCGAGGCTGAGCGTCGCGAAGCGCCGCCCCTGCCGCGCGCCGTCGATCAGCGTACGGACACCTTCGCCCACATTGGGGGGGACGCGCAGCGCGAGGTCGCGGAGCAGTTCGGCGACATTTTCGAGCGCGTCATAATAAGCGGGGAGCACGTCGGCATCGTGGGCCGAGAATTTGCGGAACTCGGCCTGGGTGCGTTCAAGCCCGCCGCCGAGCTTGAGATAGCCGCCATCTTCCTGCGGCAGGAAATTGCTGATCGGCCGTTCGATGACGCGGTAGCCGTGATCGGCGAGCTTCATGTCGGCGATCACCTTCGGCTGGAGCAGGCTGACCGTGTAGCTGGCGACCGAATTGCGGAAACCCGGCGCGAACTCCTCGGTCACCGCGGCGCCGCCGACGACGTCGCGCGCTTCGACGATACGGACCTTCAGCCCAGCCCGCGCCAGATAGAAAGCGCAGACGAGGCCGTTGTGGCCGGCGCCGATGATCAGGGCGTCATATTGCTTGGTCATGCTTTGCTCCATCCCGCACGCGGGGCTTGTTCGAGGCGGGATTCGGGGATCAGGTCGCGCATCCGCGAACAGAAATGCTTGAGGCACACTTCCTTGTCGCTGAGCGGCCCCATCGTGAAACTCTGCGACGCCATCCCCTGCTGGACGCGGGTGATGAGCACCGTGTCCTCGGCATTCACCTGGCGGTTGATCCGCCAGTTGAGGTAGCGCGCCGCCCGCATCTCGCGGCGCGCATCGGGGAGGACATAGCTGATTTCACGGATCAGGCAGCTCGTGGGGCCGGTCGGCAGCCATTGCATGAAGTCGACCTGGTCGGGATAGATGTCGAAGGCGA
>VFQO010001958.1_pt1 | contig 13969 bp, 13 predicted proteins | sample 3512331 | NCBI WGS metagenome assembly VFQO01 (sample SAMN10412371, study PRJNA504923) | tailings metagenome | isolation source: Replicate 3 from Balatoc abandoned mine | place: Philippines: Itogon, Benguet | collected 2017-08-28
CGCAATCGACGCTCAAGCTGGCGCAGGCCCGCGGCGCGGTGCTGGCGGCTTGCGGGGCGGCGAGCCTCACCGTCAACGAGCACGCGGCGCGCCTCGTCAAGAAGGCCGTCACCGGCACTGGCGCCGCCGAAAAGGCGCAGGTCGCTGCGATGGTGAAGGTGCTGCTCCCGGGCGTGCAGATTGCCGGGAGCGATGCCGCCGACGCGCTCGCGGTGGCGATTGCCGACGCCCATCTGGCCGGGCGAATGTGAAGGAAGGAAGGCGATGATCCACCTCTACGGGATTCCCAATTGCGATACGGTCAAGAAATCGCGCGTGTGGCTTGACCAGCAGGGCAAGGCTTACACCTTCCACGACTACAAGAAGGAAGGCGCCGACCCTGACCGGATCGCAGGGTGGATCGCAGCGGCGGGGCTGGATGTGGTGGTCAACCGCAAGGGCACGACCTTCCGCGCGCTGTCGGATGCCGACAAGGCCCGCGCCGCCGACGCCGGACAAGCCCCGGCCCTGCTGGCCGCCAACCCCTCGGTCATCAAGCGGCCCATCGCCGAACATCCGGGCGGCATCCTTGTGGGCTTCAAGCCCGGGGAATGGGCCGCCGCCCTCGGCTGACCCTCACCGCACCCATGAACCCGCTGGAGATCATCGCCGTCGTGCTCGGGCTGGCCAATATCGGCCTGCTGGTGCGGCGCTCGATCTGGAACTACCCCTTCGGCCTCGCGATGGTGGCGCTCTATTTCGTCATCTTCCGCGATGCGCGGCTCTATGGCGAGGCAGCCTTGCAGGTGTTCTTCTTCGTCGTGCAGGGCTGGGGCTGGTGGCTCTGGGCCCGCGCCGGGGGGCATTCGCGCATGGTGAGCGTCGCATGGATGGGCTGGCCCTCGCGCAGCGCCGCGCTCGGTCTGGTGGTGCTGTCGAGCCTCGGGACCGGCTGGGCGATGGCGACCTATACCAACGCCGCCCTGCCCTATGCCGATGCCGCGATCGCCGGGGGGAGCGTGGTCGCGCAGGTGCTGCTCGCCATGCGCCGGATCGAGAACTGGGCGCTGTGGATCGCGGTCGATGTGCTATCGATCTGGGTCTATCTCGAGCGCGCCCTCTATCTCACCGCCGGGCTCTATGTGGCCTTTCTGGTGCTGGCCGGCATGGGCCTCGTCGCCTGGGCCAAAGCGGCCCGCAGCGGCGGGGCGGTGGAAGCATGACGCGGCGCGGCTTCCTCCTCGGCAAGTTCATGCCCCCGCACGCAGGGCACCTTGCCCTGATCCGCGCCGCGCGCGCGCTGGTGGACGAACTCACCGTGCTGGTGTGCTGGCTGCCGGGTGACCCGGTCGCGGGCGAGACGCGCCTTGCGTGGATGCGCGAATTGCTCCCCGATTGCCGGGTGGTCGGCCACGGCGAAACCGTCCCGCAGGCGCCCGGGGACAGCGCCGACTTCTGGCCGGTGTGGTGCGGCATCGTCGCTGCGGTTCACCCCGAGCCGATCGACTACCTCTTCGCCGGCGAGGAGTACGGCGCCGAGCTGGCGCGGCAGGTGGGCGGGCTGTTCGTGCCGCTGGGCGGACGGGTGCTGGGGCTGGCGGATGATCCGCTCTCCGGCCTCTCGGCCAGCGCGGTGCGCGCCGACCCGGCAGCCCATTGGCCCTTCCTGCCGCCGCCGGTGCAAGCCCATTACCGCCGCACTGTCTGTCTCCACGGGGCCGAGAGCACCGGCAAGACCACGCTTGCCGCCCTGCTCGCCGCCGAGACCGGCGCGCTCACCGTCGGGGAATATGGCCGCAGCCATTGCGAGGTGCACAGGGGGCCGCTCACGCTGGACGACCTGCTGCTCATCGGGCGCGCCCAGCAGGCGATGATCGCCGCTGCGCAGCCCTGGGCCGGGCCGCTGCTGATCGCCGATACCGACGCGCTGATGACCGCGGCTTGGGTAGAGATTCTGCTCGGGACACGCCCTGCCGAGTTGATGCAGGCGCCCAAGGCCGATCTCTACCTCCTTTTCGAGCCCGATCTGCCGTGGGTCGATGATGGCACCCGCTTCTTCAGCGACGCCGCCGACCGTCACCGTTTTGCCAAGCTGGTCGAGCAGGTGCTAATCGACGCCGGGGTGCCGTTCGCGCGGATTGCGGGTGAGGGGCCGAAGCGGCTTGAGGCGGCGCGGGCCGCGATAGGAGCGATGAATGCCTGAGACGCGCCTGATGCTCGCCGCCCTGCTGCTGGCCGCCCTGCCCGCCGCTGCACAGGCGCAGGACATGCTGATCATCGCCCATCGCGGCGCGAGCGCCGAGCGGCCCGAGCACACACTCGCCGCCTATGAACGCGCGATCGACCAAGGGGCCGACTATATCGAACCCGATCTGGTCGCCACGAAAGACCTCGTTCTTGTCTCGCGCCACGAGAACGAGCTGTCGGGCACCACCGATGTCGCCACGCGCGAGGAATTCGAGGATCGCCGCCGCGAAAAGACCATCGACGGCCAGCGCGTCGCAGGCTGGTTCGCCGAGGACTTCACTCTCGCCGAACTCAGGACCCTGCGCGCCAAGGAGCGCATCCCCTCGCTGCGCCCTGCCAATGCCCGCTTCGACGGGCTCTGGCAGGTGCCCACGCTGGCCGAGATCGTGAAGCTGGTGCGCGCCAAGGAGGCGGAGACGGGCCGGCGGATCGGCATCTATCCCGAGTTGAAGCACCCGACATTCCTGCTCCAGAGCAACGGGATCGACCTTGTCGACCTGCTCCTTCGGGAGTTCCGCCAGCTCGGCATCACGCCCGCCGATCCGGTGTTCATCCAGAGCTTCGAGGTCGCGCCGCTCCAGCGCCTGAAGCAGCGCGGCGGCGGGTTCCGGCTGGTGCAGCTGGTCAAGCCCGAGGACGGCCCGGCGGACGAGCCCGCGATGCGCTATGCCGAGATGGTCACGCCCACGGGTCTGGCCGAGGTCGCGAAATATTCCGACGCGCTCGGCGCCCATATCGCTCAGGTGCTGAACCCCGATGGCTCGCCGACGACGCTTGTCGCCGATGCCAGGGCGGCAGGGCTGGCGGTTCACGCATGGACGGTGCGGCCCGAAAACGAATTCCTGCCGCCGATGCTGCGAATGGGTGGTGATCCCAAGGCAAGGGGCTGCGATGGCTCGCTTGTGGTCATGCTGCGCTCTGCGGGCGTTGCCGGCGTGTTTGCCGACGCTCCGGGGAGAGCGGTGGAAACCGTCAAGGGCGGCAAGGCAAACCTGCTCTGCCCGGTCGCCGGAGCGAAATAGAGGGTGAAGCCGGGGCACTCCACCCTGCATCCAGACCCTCTCAGACCCCCTTCAGACCCCGCTTACACCCCCCCCGCAGCCCCCGGCTTGCCCCCTCGCCCGGCGGACGGGCGGGCTGTTTCACGTGAAACATTCCCTGAAAGCGCGGACCCGCACTAAACCCGCCGCGCGCTCAGGATGTAATTGAGCGAAAGATCGTCCGAGAGGTGCAAGCCCTTGCCCGGCCGCCACGCGATCCCGCGCCGGGCCGTGACCCTCAGCCCTGCGTCCGCCAGCAGCGATTCCAGTTCTTCGGGGGTGACGAAGTCCTCCCAGTGGTGCGTGCCCTTGGGGACATAGCCCACCGCTTCTGCCGCACCCACCAGCAGCACGCGGCTCGCTGCGGTGCGATTGGGAGTGGACATGACGAGCAACCCGTCAGGCGCGAGCCGCGCCGCCACATCGCGCAGGAAAGCGGGCTTGTCGGCGACGTGCTCGATCACCTCGACGCTGGTCACCAGATCGAAGGTCCCGATATCGAGGCTGGCGACCTCGCCCGCCATGTAGCGGATGTCGAGCCCAATGCCCTCGGCGTGCGCGGCTGCCGCCGCGACATTCTCCGCCGCTGCGTCAACGCCGGTCACGCCTGCGCCGAGCCGCGCCAGAGGCTCGCACACCAGCCCCGCCCCGCAGCCGATATCGAGTGCGGACTTGCCCGCCAGCGGCCGCGCAGAGCGGGCCGCCTCCGGCCAATGGGCGTCGATCGCGTCCCGGAGGAAGGCGAGGCGCACCGGATTGACCTGGTGGAGCGAGGCCATCGGTCCCCTGGGGTTCCACCAGTCCCGCGCAAGGCCGGCAAAGAATTCGGCTTCCTCGGGACGGATAGTTACATTCGATACGTTTGCGTTTCCCATGAACCGCCCTTAACAGCCGCCGCGAACACTCACCAGCAGGAGCTGACCCTTGGCCCGCATCGTGATGAAATTCGGCGGCACCTCGATGGCCGGGACGGAGCGCATCCGCCGCGTCGCCGGGATCGTGCGCGCGCAGGCCGCGCGCGGTGATCAGGTCGCGGTGGTGGTGAGCGCGATGGCCGGCGAGACCGACCGGCTGGTCAATTTCTGCCGCGAGGCCAACCCTCTCTATGATCCGGCCGAGTATGACGTGGTGGTTGCCAGCGGCGAGCAGGTGACCAGCGGCTTGCTGGCGCTCACGCTGCAAGCACTGGGCTGCAAGTCGCGCAGCTGGCTCGGCTGGCAGCTCCCGATCCACACCATCGAGGCCCATGCCAAGGCGCGAGTCGAATCGATCGAGGCCGAGGCGCTGATCGCCTCGATGGAAGCGGGCGAGATCGCGGTGATCCCGGGCTTCCAGGGGCTGTCGGACGACAACCGCATCACCACGCTCGGGCGCGGCGGCTCGGACACCTCGGCGGTGGCGGTGGCTGCCGCGATCAAGGCGGACCGCTGCGACATCTATACCGATGTCGACGGCGTCTACACCACCGACCCGCGCATCGTCGCCAAGGCGAAGAAGCAGAAGGCGGTGACTTACGAGGAAATGCTCGAACTAGCATCGGTGGGCGCCAAGGTGCTCCAGACCCGCTCCGTCGGACTTGCGATGAAGGAAAAGGTGCGGGTGCAGGTGCTGTCGAGCTTCATCGGCGAGGGCGCGCCGCCCGCCGATGATCTGCCCGGGACAATGATCGTCTCGGACGAGGAAATGGACGAATTGGTGGAGAAGGGCCTGATGGAACGCCAGCTTGTGACCGGCATCGCGCATGACAAGAACGAGGCCAAGGTGATCCTCACCCGCGTGCCCGACCGTCCGGGCGCGGTGGCGAACATCTTCGAGCCGCTCGCCGCAGCCTCGATCAATGTCGACATGATCATCCAGAACGTCGGCCGCGACAAGGGCGAGACCGACGTGACCTTCACCGTGCCGCAATCGGACCTCGCCCGCGCCCAGGCGCTGCTGGAGGACCGCCGCGACGCGATCGGCTTCAACCGCATCATCACCGACAGCAAGATCGCCAAAATCTCTGTCGTCGGCGTCGGCATGAAGAGCCACGCCGGGGTCGCCTCCTCGATGTTCCGCGCCCTCTCGGACCGCGGGATCAACATCCAGGCGATCTCGACCAGCGAGATCAAGATCAGCGTGATGATCGACGAGGACGAAACCGAACTCGCGGTGCGTGTCCTCCACACGGCTTACGGGCTCGACGCGAAGGACTGACCGGGCGCGGAAAAGGCCGGAGGGCGCTCCGGCGTCCCAAAGAAGCCCGAGTTAGCCGAAAGGTAGGGCGCTCCACCGACGTTAACCAACTCAGGTTACATCCCGTTAACGGTCGTGGACGGACTGTGCCGATTGCCCATTTCCGGGCATGGAGCCCCGCACGATGGCCCTCAAGGCCCACCTCGACCACAACGCCTTGCCCGCCGACAGCCAGCGCAGCGCCCCCCGCCGCGGGCTGTGGCTTGAGACCAGCGGCTTCTTCGCCGGCGCGGGCGAGGCCAATGTCACGATCCACAACATCTCGGCGACCGGCCTGCTGCTGGAGACGGGGCTGGTGCTGGAGGAAGGCGAGCAGCTCGCGCTCGATCTACCCGAAGCCGGCGCGGTGATCGCCTCGGTCGTTTGGCGCTCGGAGCGGCTTTACGGCTGCGCCTTCGCGCGGCCGCTCGGTCAGGCCGCGTTAGCCGCAGTCCAGTTGCAGGGCTTTGCCGCCGGCGTGCCCGGGATGCCGGAACGCCTCGCTGCCGCCGGCGCACAGGGCGGCGGCATCACTGACGACAGCCTGGGAACGCGCCTCAACCGGCTGCGGCGGGAAGCCGGGCTGACCCTTTCCGATGTCGCGGCGACGCTCGGCGTGAGCAAACCGACCGTCTGGGCCTGGGAAAAGGGCAAGGCCCGCCCCCTGCCCGAACGGCTCGCCGCGATCGCGGCCGCGCTCGGCGTGACACCCGAACTGCTCGCCTCGCGGCCTGCCCAGCGCGAGATCGACACCATGCTGGAGGACTGCCGCACGCGCATCGCCGAGGCCTATGGCACCACCCCCGAGGCGGTGCGGATCATGGTCGAGCTCTAGCCCCAGGGTTCCCCGGCCTAGTCGAGGTTACGGACTGCGGGAACTACGTATTGGAGAGAGTGCGCCTCTAACAAAATATGGTAAACGAAATCATCGGCTGATTCGTTTTTTAGTTAAGTAATATAACGGCCCTAACTATGCGATTTGACTGATAAGGGGGAATTTCAGGGCGACTTCTTCTTTTCTGCAAGTATCGTTAGCTACCAAATGAATTCTGAACAGGAGCGTGTTGGCGAATTATTCGTTGAACCGCTGGGGCACTGTCGGCATGAATATTGGCTTGAATGACGTCGAGGGCCATGTCCTGCATGGTCTTCTGGAAGAAACATCGGGGGACATCGTGATCCGGCTCGACCGGCACGGCTTCATCCTTCACGCCTCGGCGAACATCGCGGAAATCGGCCTCGATGTTTCGGGCTCGCTGCTCCTGCCGCACATCACCGACCTCGCCGAGCGCGAGCACGCCCCCTTTCTCGGGGAACATGTCACGCGGGTCCTCGAGGGCTGCGTGCAGATGGGCTGGGTCGAATTCCCGGTAATCACCTGTGCCGAGCGCGACACCTGCCGCGAGGCGCATTGCCAAAGGTGGTATGCGCTCAGCCTCAGACCGATGTGCGATCCTGCCGGCACGCCCGACGGCGCGCTGTGCCTGATGCGATCCGTGCAGCAATTGCGCAGCCTCGAGGGCGAGCTGCACGCCCGCACCGTCACCGATCCGCTGACCGGCCTTGCCAACCGCGCCGCCTTTTGCGCCAGCCTGCGCCGGCACCTCGCGCTCGGCGGCGGGCAGATGGTAGCGGTCTTCGCCGTGGACGCGATGCGCGCCCTGCTGCTGCGCTACGGCCAGCGCACCGCCGACGAGGTGCTGTGGGGCTTTGCCAAGTTCCTCGAGACGATGGCGCTCCCCGGTCACGAGCTCGCGCAGCTCGACGGGGAGCGGTTCGCGGTGCTGCTGCCGGACATGGGTCCGCGCGCGGCACGCGAATGGGCCGAGGACGTGATCCGCACCTTCTCCGGGCTTGCCGCTCCGGCATCGGCTAAGGCCCCGCAACTGACCGCCAGCGCGGGCCTTGCCCGGGTCGAATGCACGGTCGACTGGACCTTACGCGAAGCCGAGCTCGGCCTCGTGCTCGCCCGCGCCGGCGGGGGCGGGCAAGTGGGCGTGGCGGGGCACCGCAGAGCCGCCTAGCTGGACTCGCGCGGGCGGTCCGCTAAACCGCCCCCATGACCCACATCGCCACCATCCTGCTGCTCGGTTCGGGAGAACTCGGCCGCGAATTCGTGATTTCCGCTAAACGTCTCGGGGCGCGGGTGATCGCCTGCGACAGCTATGACAACGCCCCCGCGATGCAGGTGGCGGACGCGCGCGAGGTGTTCTCGATGCTCGACGGCGCGGCGCTCCGGGCAGCGGCGGAAAAGCACCGTCCCGACCTGATCGTGCCCGAGATCGAAGCGATCCGCACCGAGGTGCTGGGCGATCTGGAGGCAGAAGGCTTCACCATCGTCCCCTCGGCCCGCGCCGCGCAGCTCACCATGAACCGCGACGCGATCCGCGATCTGGCGGCGGGCGAGCTGGGGCTGGTGACCTCGCAATACGGCTATGCCGAGAGCTTTGCCGAGTGCGAGGCCATCGCGGCACGCATCGGCTATCCGCTGGTGATGAAGCCGGTCATGTCCTCGAGCGGCAAGGGCCAGAGCAAGGTCGACGGGCCGGACGCGCTCGAGGCGGCGTGGGACTATGCCGTCGCCAACATGCGCGGCGACCGCGCGCGGGTGATCTGTGAGCAGTTCATCGATTTCGATTACGAGGTCACCCTGCTGACCATCCGCGACAAGCAAGGGATCCATTTCTGCCCGCCGATCGGCCACCGCCAGGAACGGGGCGATTACCGCGAAAGCTGGCAGCCTGCCGCGATGTCGCAAGCTGCGCTCGACAAGGCTCGGGACATGGCCGCCAAGGTCGTTATGGCTTTGCAGGGGAGCGGGCGTGGCTGGGGGCTCTATGGCGTCGAATTCTTCGTGAAGGGCGAGGACGTGATCTTCTCCGAGCTTTCCCCCCGTCCGCATGACACCGGCATGGTGACGCTGATCACGCAGGACTTGTCCGAATTCGACCTCCACGCCCGCGCCATTCTGGGTCTGCCGGTCAATGGCGATCAATCGTCGGGCTGCGGAGCTTCGGCGGTGATCCTTGCGGATCGCGACAGCAACAGTTTCACCTTTGCAGGGTTAGGCGAAGCGCTGGTCGGCGCTCCCGAGGTCGATGTCAGGATCTTCGGCAAGCCGACGACGCGCCCCTACCGCCGCATGGGTGTCGCGCTGGCTTGGGGCGCCGATGTCGAAGAGGCGCTCGAATACGCCAAGCGGGCGGCGAACAAGGTGCGGATTGTCTATTCGCCTTCGAGCGACTAGGGCGCGGGGCATGGAAACCTATCCCAAGACCGCCGCGATGATGAAGCGCGGCACCGACTTCCTCGGCTGCGAGACCGCGATCCTGTGCGGCGCGATGAGCTGGGTGAGCGAGCGCAACCTCGTCGCCGCCATCTCCAACGCGGGCGGCTTCGGCGTGATCGCCTGCGGGGCGATGACCCCCGAACTGCTCGACACCGAGATCGCCGCGACCAAGGCGCTCACGTCGAAGCCCTTCGGCGTCAACCTCATCACCATGCACCCGGCGCTGTTCGATCTGATCGCAGTGTGCCGCAAGCATGGCGTGACCCACGTAGTGCTCGCCGGCGGCATCCCGCCCAAGGGCTCGGTCGAGGCGATCAAGGCAGATGACAGCGGCATAAAGGTGATCTGCTTTGCCCCCACCCTCGCGCTTGCCAAGAAGCTGCTGCGCTCGGGTGCAGACGCGCTGGTGATCGAGGGCATGGAAGCGGGCGGCCATATCGGGCCGGTTTCGACCTCGGTTCTGGCGCAGGAAATCCTGCCCGAGCTTGCCGCCGATCACCTGATCTTCGTTGCTGGCGGCATCGGCCGGGGCGAGGCGATCGCCTCCTACCTCGAGATGGGCGCAGCCGGCGTCCAGCTCGGCACCCGCTTCGCCTGCGCGACCGAGAGCATCGCCCACCCCGATTTCAAGAAGGCATTCTTCCGCGCCTCGGCCCGCGAGGCCGCCGCATCCGTGCAGGTCGACCCGCGCCTGCCGGTGATCCCCGTGCGCGCCCTCAAGAACAAGGGCACCGAGGAATTCACCGCCAAGCAGCGCGAAGTGGCAGCCCTGCTCGATGCGGGCGAAGTCGACATGGGCGAGGCCCAGCTCCAGATCGAGCACTTCTGGGCAGGCGCCCTGCGCCGCGCGGTGATCGAGGGCGATGTCGAGAACGGCAGCGTCATGGCGGGGCAGTCGGTCGGCATGGTCACCCGGGAAGAACCCGCCGCCGACATCATCGCCGAGCTGATGAGCCAGTGCGAGGCGGCGCTGGCGCGGTAAGGTGGCGCAAGCTCTCGTCCTCACCCTTGCCTGCCCGGACCGGCCGGGCATCACCGCGCGGGTGACGGGCTTCCTGTTCGAGCGCGGGGCCAACATCCTCGACGCGCAGCAGTTCAACGACCGCGCCGAGGCCGGGGGAACCGACCGCTTCTTCATGCGCGTGGTGTTCGATCCCGACGGCTCGACCCCCGAGGCGCTGCGGGCCGATTTCGCCGCGCTGGCGGGCGAATTCGGCATGGCATGGAAGATGGCGCGCGAGGATCGTCCGCGCCGCACGATCATCATGGTCAGCAAGTTCGACCATTGCCTCGTCGACCTGATCTACCGCTGGCGCACGGGCGAGCTGGCGATCGATCCGGTCGCGATCGTCTCCAACCACCCCCGCGAGGCCGCGATCCGCGTGGACATCGGCGACATCCCGTTCCACCACATCCCCGTCACCCCCGACACCAAGCCCGCCGCCGAGGCGCAGTTGCGCGCGCTGGCGGAGCAAACGGACGCCGAACTGGTGGTGCTGGCGCGCTACATGCAGGTGTTCTCGGACGAGCAGTCCGCGCATTTCGCAGGACGCTGCATCAACATCCACCACTCCTTCCTCCCCGGCTTCAAGGGCGCGCGGCCCTATCACCAGGCGCACGAGCGCGGAGTGAAGATCATCGGCGCGACCGCCCATTTCGTCACCGCCGATCTCGATGAAGGCCCGATCATCCATCAGGATGTCGAGCGCATCACCCATGCCGACAGCCCCGAAGACCTCGTCCGCAAGGGCCGCGACATCGAGCGCCGGGTGCTCGCCGAAGCGGTGCGCCTGTTCGCCGAGGACCGCGTGCTGATGAACGGCGCCCGGACGGTCGTGTTCAGGGGCTGACCGCCAACCTCTTTCGGCAGTCGCTTTTTCCTCGGGGTGAGGCATACTCCCGCCCATGATAGTCCAGCGCCTCGACCATGTGAACATCATCACCGACCGCCTCGCCGAGACCGCGCGGTTCTATGCCGAGCTGCTCGATCTGGAAGAGCGCGACGGCCCGCCCCCGCTGCCGCCCCATCAGGTGCGCTGGATGCATGACGCGAGCGGTCAGGCGATCCTGCATCTCAACGCGGTCGATTGCCCACGCGCCTTTGACCGCGACGTGACGCCGGGGGCCGAGACCGGCGCAATCCACCATGTCGCGCTGCGCTGCGGCAACTTCGACGAGGTCAAGGCCCGGCTCGACGCGCGCGGCGCGGATTACAAGGTCAACGACCTGTCCTCCATCGGGCTGCGGCAGATCTTCACCGCCGATCCGAACAACGTGCTGCTGGAACTGAACTTCTTCGCCAGCTAGCGAACGGGCTAGCGGCGGGCGACTTTCCTGCCCGCCTCCAGCACCTTGTCCTCATTGGCGCGCTTGATGACATAGGCACGGATCGCCTCGATCTCCTGCTTGGTCAGAGACCCGGCAAAGCTCGCCATGCCGTTATCCTTGAGCGCCCCGTCATGCACGACGGCGCTCCACGCAGCCGCGCTTTCAAGGGAGCCTGCGCGCCGCAGGTCGGGCAGGACGGTCGAGCCCACCGCACCCGGTGCATGGCACACCGCGCAATAGCGGCCATACTTGGCCTGCCCCAGTGCGATTGTCTCGGGCGAGGCGGTGCTCGGCGGCGGGTCGAGCGGCAGGTCGGCCAGCGCCGGCTCGGCCGGAAGCTTGGCGGTGCCGCCGAGCTTGAACACCAGCAGGCGGCTGATGTTGCGCACCGGCGCCTTGCGGTTGATGAGGTCGCCGTCAACCGACAGGGCATAGGCGCCGCCCCAGCCGGCCAGCACCGCGACATATTGCTCGCCGTTCACGGTATAGGTGACAGGCGGTGCGACCACGCCGGTCTGCGCGGCAAAGCTCCAGAGCTTCTTGCCATTGGCCGCGTCATAGGCGTTGAACTCGCTGCCCGTGGTGCCCTGGAACACGAGGCCGCCGCCGGTTGCCAGCAATCCGCCGTTCCACGGGCCGGGGTGCTCGACCGTCCAGCGCGGCTTCTGGGCGACCGGGTCCCAGGCCACCAGCATCCCGCGCAGGGTCCCTGCAACCTGTTTGCGGAAGCCCCCGTCGGCCGGCAGATCGCCCGCGCCAAGGTTGAAGCCGACATTGAAGCCGCGCGCGCGGTCAGGCTTCCAGTTGGCCTCGGGCGCATACATCATGCCCGCCTCGAAGGCGGGGATATAGACCAGCTTTTCGGTCGGGCTGTAGGCCATCGGGTGCCAGTTGTGCCCGCCCAGCGCACCGGGCGTGACCAGCGCGGGCTGGCCGGTCCTGTCGACCCGGGTTTGCGGATTCTCGATCGGGCGGCCGGTCTTGGGATCGATGCCCGAGGCCCAGTTGACCGTGACATAGGGCTTGGCGCTGATGAACTTTCCGGTCTCGCGATCGATGACGTAGAAGAAGCCGTTTTTGGGTGCCTGCATCAGCACCTTCCTCATCTTGCCCTCGATTTCCATGTCGGCGAGCATGATGTGCTGGGTGGCGGTGAAGTCCCAGGTTTCGCCCGGCGTGGTCTGGTAGTGCCAGACATATTCGCCGGTCTTCGGCCGGATGGCGACGATGCTGGAGAGGTAAAGGTTGTCCCCCTCCCCGCCCGATCCGTCCTTGGCCGGGCTGCGATAGGCGCGGTTCCACGGGGAGCCGTTACCGACCCCGATATAGAGCAGGTCGAGATCGGGGTCGTAGGCCATCGAATCCCACACCGTGCCGCCGCCGCCGATCGCGTCATTGGCGCCGAGCACGTCCATGTTCCACGTCGCCGCGGCCTTCTTGAGGTGCGCGGGCGCGTCCTCGCCCTGCCCGCCTTCGGGCACGGTGTAGAACTTCCAGAGCTGCTCGCCGTCATCCGCGTCATAGGCGGCGACAAAGCCGCGCACGCCGAATTCCGCGCCGCCATTGCCGATGATGACCTTGCCGTCGATCACGCGCGGCGCGCCGGTGATGGTGTAGCTCTTGGACTGGTCGACGGTGACTTTCTCCCACACGACCTTGCCGCTGTCGCGGTCGAGCGCGATCAGGCGGCCATCCAGCGTGCCGAAGAACAGCTTGTCGCCGTAAGCGGCGAGGCCGCGATTGACGACGTCGCAGCAGGCCTTGACCGCGGTCTCGCCGGGAACCTCGGGGTCATACTCCCACAGCTTCGCGCCGGTGGTGGCATCGAAGGCCTTCACCTTGCTCCAGGCGGTGGTGAGGTAGAGCTTGCCGTCCATCACCAGCGGGGTCGCTTCCTGCCCGCGGCCGGTGTCCATGTCGGCATACCACGCCAGGCCAAGCTGGCCGACATTCTCGCGGTTGACCCCGTCGAGCGGCGAGTAGCGCTGTTCGGAATAGGTGCGGCCGTGGCTGATCCAGTTTGCGGCGTCGCCGTCCGCGCCGACCAGCATCGCGGTGGTCACGCCCTCGCCCCCTGCCTCGCCGCCGAAAATCTGGCTGCAATTCGCCAGCATCCCTGCCGACAGCAAAACGGCCGCTCCCGCGGCCCAGCGCCTGAAGTCCATCGAACCCGCTCTCCCCGTGTTCTCTTACGCTTTTGCGTTTGGACCATAGTTGCCCAAGCATTCGCGGCTTGTCCATTGCCGCTTGTGGATCACGCCCCGCCGCGCCAGAACGGCGGGCGGGTGGGTGTGCCAAGGAGATTTTCGATGTGCGATGAAAACAAGCTCGAGGAATGGGCCCGCTCCGCCGTCAGCCGCCGCCAGTTCGGCGCGATCGGCGCCGCGGCGGCGCTGGCAGCCTGCGCGGGCGCCGAGGGCGCGATTCTGGCGCAGCCCATGCCCGCTCTCACCGAGCGGGCGGTGACCTTCCCGACCGCCGACGGAACGATGGACGGTTTCCTCGTGATGCCGGCCAAGGGCAAGCACCCCGCCGTGATCCTGTGGCCCGACATCGCCTCGATCCGCGAATCCAAGCGGAACATCGCCCGCAAGCTGGCCGCGGCAGGCTATGCCGTGCTGGTCGTGAACCCCTATTACCGCGACGTCGCGGGCGAGCAGTTCGCCGACTTCGCCGCCTTCATCACCGCTGGCGGCTTCCAGAAGGTCGGCCCGTGGCGCGGCAAGCTCAATGCCGAGGCGATCATGCGCGATACGACTGCGATCGTGGGGTGGCTCGACAGCCAAGAGGGCGTCGATCAGGCGCGCGGCATCGGTGCGCAGGGCTATTGCATGGGCGGGCCGTTCACGGTGTGGAGCGCGCTTGCCAGCCC
>VFQO010001960.1_pt1 | contig 13938 bp, 14 predicted proteins | sample 3512331 | NCBI WGS metagenome assembly VFQO01 (sample SAMN10412371, study PRJNA504923) | tailings metagenome | isolation source: Replicate 3 from Balatoc abandoned mine | place: Philippines: Itogon, Benguet | collected 2017-08-28
CTGGTAGCGCATCTGCTTTGGGAGCAGAGGGTCGCAGGTTCGAATCCTGTCTCCCCGACCACTTTTCCCAGATTGCCTAGGCGGCAAGGTTGGTCTGTTCGAGGATCCATTCCGGGATCGCTTCCTGCCGCAGATCGGCAAGCTCCAGTCCGAGCGCGCGCGCGCCGTCATAGCGATCGCGCGGGGCATAGTCGGCGGGGCGCTGCACGAACAGCTTGGCTCCGGCCTGCGAGAGGATGTGGAGGCCGCGCACGCCGTCGGTGCCGCCGCCGGTCAGGAGCCCGCCCAGCACCGGCAGTCCGGTGCGCGCCAGCGCGCCGAACAGGAGGTCCGCCGAGGGACGGCAGCCATTGACAGGGTCACGCTCGACCAGCCTGAGCCGCGGCGGCTCGCCAGCCTCGACGATGACATGGCGGCTCGCATCATGCGCCAGCCAAACCTTGCCCGGCTCCAGCGATACCCCGTCGACGGCATCGCCGAGCTGGCACGGGAGCGATTGCCGCATCGCGCGCACGGCGTTCTCCACCACCGCGCTTTCGGCATCGAACAGCACGATGGTGGGCGGACAGGCCGCATCATAGGCGGCGAGCACCTGCCGCGCGGTCTCGATTCCCGCCGCTCCGCAGGCCAAGGCGACAATCCTGCCATCGCTGCGATAGCCGCCGGCGCCGGCGCCCGCCGCATCGCCGCCGCCGGGCTGCAGCTCGCCGTTCGCCGCCTTGATCACGATCTCGCCGAGCTGGCGCACCGTGGCGTCGAATTCCTCGCGCGAGGTATGCAGCGGCTTGGGAAAGCAATGCACGGCGCCCAGCTCCAGCGCCCGGCGCGCAGTGCCGGTGCCGGCCTGCGTGATGCTGGAGAGCATGATCACCGGCATCGGGCGGGTAGCCATCACCTCTTCGAGGAACTCCATCCCGCTCATCCCCGGCATCTCGACATCGAGCGTCAGCACATCCGGCTTAAGTTTTTCGAGCTGGTCGCGCGCCTCGTCGGCATTCTTGGCGGTGCCGCACACGGTCACGCCTTTTGCATTATCGAGAATATCGCAGAACAGCGCGCGCATCGCGGCTGAATCGTCCACCACCAGAACGCGTACATTGGCCATGGAATGGTCGCCTTTCGACTGGGCCTAACAAATGAGTCGGGGCGGCTGAGGCTGTCCCGTACCCTGCGCCGAGTAAGGCGCGAACGGCGAAGAACTGCTTCGTGCAGCAGTACGGGCTTGCGCATAGGCAAACGGAAAAACGGCCTTCAGGACGCAGGGCCTAATCCGCTCGCAAACAACGCGAGGAGGAACGCCCCATGATCACCTGGTTCGAGAAAACAGCCCCGATCCGCCAGAAGTTTTCGGTGATGATCGCGGTGTGCGGCTCGCTCGGACTGGTCAATCTGGGCGCGGCGTTCATGGTCATGCAAGGAGCCGCAACGCCGCTGACAGCGATGATCGTCTTGGCAGCAACGCTGCTGGCAACCATCGTGTTCCTGCTCGTGGCCAAGGCGAAGATCTGTAACCCCTATGTCGATACGGTGGTGCGGATGGAAGCACTGGCCGCGGGCGATCTCAAATCGCCGATCCGCTACACCGATCATGCCGATTGCGTCGGCCGCATGACCACCGCGATGGCAACCTTCCGCACCAATGCGGTCGAGCTGGCAGAGGCCAATGCCGATTCCTCGAAGCTGATTGTCGAAACGCTTTCGACAGCGCTCGACCGCCTTGCCGATGGTGATCTGACTTACCGGATCAGCGACCTGCCCGATGCCGAGCACGCGCGGCTGGCCGAGGCCTTCAATCTGTCGGTGCAAAAGCTGGAGCAAATGATCGCTGTAGTCAGAGCGACCGCGATGGGGGTCAACACCGGCACCGACGAAATCCGTGCCGCCTCCGAAGACCTTGCGCTGCGCAACGAACAGCAGGCTGCGAGCCTCGAGGAAACTGCAGCCTCGATCGGCGCGCTGAACGCGATCACCAAGCAATCGGCCGAACAGGCGCTCGCCTCCAAGCGCGCTATCGACGAGACCCATAATCACGCCACCGAAGGCGGGACTGTGGTGCGCAAGGCGGTCGACGCGATGGGGGCAATCGAAAAGTCGTCGGCTGAAATCACACAGATCATCGATGTGATCGACGGGATCGCGTTCCAGACCAACCTGCTGGCGCTGAACGCCGGCGTCGAGGCCGCGCGCGCTGGCGAGGCGGGCAAGGGCTTTGCCGTGGTCGCCAACGAGGTGCGTGCCCTGGCCCAGCGCAGCGCCGATGCGGCGCGCGACATCAAGGCCCTGATCGACACCTCCACCCGCCATGTCAGCGACGGGGTGAGCCTGGTCGGCCAGACCGGCAGCCTGCTCGAAGCGATCGGCCAGCAGATCGGTACGATTGCTGCCCAGATGAACGAGATTTCGAACATGACGACCAGTCAGTCGGGCAATCTCGACCAGCTCAATGCGGCCGTCGGAGCGATCGACCGGATGACCCAGCAGAACGCCGCGATGGTGGAACAATCGACCGCCGCCACCCGCAGTCTCGCGGTCGAGGCCCAGCAGCTTGGCGAGCTGGTGTCGCAATTCCGGGTCTCGGAAAAGCAGACCTCCAGCGCGGTGCGTGCGCCGGCCGCGCCTGCACCTGCGCGCAGTGCTCCCGCCAAACCGCCAGCCACCGCGCGCGCCGCAACGCCGCGCAAGCAGACCCGCGCCGCCCCGCCCGCGCTGGCCGGCAATCTCGCGCTCAAGCCAGAGCCGAGCCCGTCCTTCGCCGCCGATGAAGACGACTGGAGCGAGTTCTGAGCCACGCACGCCGCGCGCCATCCTCCTGCGCAGCCGCAATCCGGCTCATCCTCGCTGCCGACCTGACGGAGACCCACCGTGCCTGCATTGACCCTGCCTGCAATCTGCGACCGCGCCGCCACCATCGCGCTCTATCCCGACCTCTGCGAGGGAATCGGCGCAGTGCCGCTGGCGCTTGATGCCAGCCGCATCGAGCGGATCGGGCAAACCATGCTGCAGGTGCTGGCCTCGGCCGCCCGCAGCGAGGGCGGGATCAGCATCGTCAATCCGAGCGAACCGTTCCTCGCCGCGGTGCGGCTGACAGGGCTCGAACACATTATCCTCGACGGAGCCAACGCATGACCGAAGACGATATCCAGCAGATCTTCCTCGTCGAATGCGAAGAGGGGCTCGAAGCGGCCGAGGCCGGGCTCGCGGCCTGCCGCGAAGGCACCCACGATGCCGAAACCATCAACGCGATTTTCCGCGCGGTGCATTCGATCAAAGGCGGCGCCGGCGCGTTCGGCCATGCGGCAATGCAGGCCTACACGCATATCTACGAAAACCTGCTGGGCGAAGTGCGCGAAGACAAGGTCGCGCTGACGCCGGACCTCGTCGATCTGCTGCTGCTCGCGCTTGATTGCCTGCGCGATCATGTCGAAGCGGTGCGCAATGGCACGCCGCCGCCGGACGATGCCGAGCTTCAGGCCAAGCTGACGGCAGCGCAGGCCGGAGCGACACCTGCCCAGCCCGCGCCGCCGCCCGCGCCAGCGCCGCCCGCTCCGGCACCTGCAGCCAGCGATCCGCTCGACGATCTCGATGTACTGCTCGATCAGCTCAGCGCGGCACCTTCGCCCAGCCCCGAGCCCGCTGCGGCTGCGGCGGGGGGTGAATGGCGCGTCCATATCCGGCCCCATGCCGGGGCGATGGCCAACGGCAGCGAGCCGGTGCTGTGGCTGCGCGAACTGACGCTGCTGGGCGGGCGATGCGAGGTGTGCGACGTGTCCGCCCTGCCTCCGCTTGATCAGCTGGCGATTGGCGAAGGCTATCTCGGCTGGACGTTCCTGATGCCGGCTGCTGTCAGCCACGAGGACGTGCGGGACATCTTTGACTTTGCCGGCGATCACGTCTCGATCGCGATGGGCGCGGATGCAAGCCTGCCGGTGCCGCAGATTGCCATCGCAGACGCGCCTGCACAGAGGGGCGATGCGCCGCCGGCCGAAGTCAGGACCGAACGCCCCGAAGCTGCCGCTAATGCCCCCGCCGCTGCCGCCAACCAGTCTGTCCGGATCGACCTCAAGAAGCTCGACAAGCTGATCGACGGCGTCGGCGAGCTGGTGATCGCGCAGGCCATGCTGACCCAGCGTCTCGCCAACGAAAGCCTGGCCCATATCGAGGAGCTGGCGCTGCTCGACACGCTGGTGCGCGACATTCAGGATCACGCCATGGCGTTCCGCGCCCAGCCGATCAGCTCGGTATTCGGACGCGTCCCGCGCCTGCTGCGCGAACTGGCAGCCTCGACCGGCAAGCATGTCCGCCTCGCCGTGCACGGGGAGAGCACCGAGCTCGACAAGACCGTGATCGAACGGCTGAGCGAGCCGATGACCCACCTCATCCGCAACGCGGTCGACCACGGGATCGAACCACCCGAGGAACGCCGCGCCGCGGGCAAGGACCCCGAAGGCACCCTGACCCTCTCCGCCGAGCAGAAGGCCGGGCGCATCGTCATCCGCATCAGCGACGACGGACGCGGCATCGACCGCGAAAAGGTGCTGGCCAAGGCAATCAGGAACGGCCTTGTCAGCCCCGATGCGGAACTGACCGACGACGAAATCCACCAGCTGGTGTTCGCTCCCGGCTTTTCGACCGCCGCGACGGTCTCGAACATCTCGGGGCGCGGCGTGGGCATGGATGTGGTGCGCCAGAACGTGAAGGATCTGGGCGGGCGCATCACCATCGAATCCACGCCGGGCAAGGGCGCCACCTTCACCCTCGCCTTGCCGCTGACGCTGGCCATTTCCGACGGCATGATCGTCCAGCTCGGCGATCAATCGCTGGTCATCCCGCTTGCTCACGTGATCGAAAGTCTGCGCCCCGAACCGCATGACGTGAAAGGCCTCGGCACCACCCGCCAGATGCTCAATGCGCGCGGAACTTTCGTGCCGATCGTACCCCTCGGCCTGCTCACCGGGGCCTGCGATCCGATCACCGATCCGTGCAAGGGCGTGCTGGTGTTGGTCGAGACCGAGGGCCATGGCCGCGCCGCGCTGCTGGTCGACAGCATCACCGATCAGCGCCAGTTCGTGATCAAGTCGCTCGACACCCACTACCGCCAGATCGACAGCGTTGCCGGGGCGACCATCCTGGGCGATGGCAAGGTCGCGCTGATCGTCGACGTCGATTATGTCGCGCGCAACGCCTCGCTCGGCGCTGCACCCCCGCTCAAGGCAGCGGCCTGACGATGACCGGGGTCGCCACCCGATCCAGCGATGATGGCGCGGCGTTGATCCCCGGGGTCAGCCCGGCGATCTATTGCGCCGCCGATTTCGAACGCATCGCCACGATGATGCGGCGCGAGACCGGCGTCGTGCTCGATCATCGCAAGCGCATGCTCGCCTATTCCCGACTGGCCCCGCTGGTGCGGGCGCGTGGGACCACAAGCTTCAGCGCCTATCTGGACATCGTCGAGCAGGATCCGCGCGAACGGACGCTGGCGATTTCGGCGCTGACCACCAATCACACCTATTTCAACCGCGAACCGCATCACTTCGAACACTTCGTCACCACCCTGCGCCCGCAACTGCTCGCGCAGGCGGAGGCGGGCGAGCCGGTGCGGCTGTGGTCGGCAGGCTGTTCGAGCGGCGAGGAAATCTGGTCGCTGATGATGTTTCTGCTGGGCGAGGATGCCGCAGCCGCACGCCGGATTGCGAACTGCGACATCGTCGCGCTGGCCAGCGACATCGCGATCGAGGCTCTCGGTGCGGCGCGCGCGGCGACCTATCCGGCCGAGGCGCTCAGAGTCATGCCCGAACCCTTGTGCCGCCTGTGGAGCCGCCCGTCGTCCTCGCAGGGCGCGGACTATGTCGAAATCGCCCCGGAACTGCGCGCGCTGGTGCGGTTCCGCCAGCTCAACCTGTTCGGCCAGTGGCCGCTACGCCGCCCGTTCGACGTGATCTTCTGCCGCAACGTGATGATCTATTTCGACATTCCAGCCAAGGAACAGCTGGTGCTGGCGCTCGCCCGCCAGCTGCGCCCCGGCGGCTATCTCTACATCGGCCATTCCGAGCGCGTCTCGGGCGAGGCGACGGGACTGCTCGATTGCGTCGGTCCGACCATCTACCAGAGGAGAACGACGTGAGCATCACAGTACTGGTGGTCGACGATTCGGCGATGATGCGCGCGCTTCTGCAGCATCGGCTGGAGCGCGAGGACGATATCACCGTGGTCGGCACAGCCGCAGACGCCAGCGAGGCGCGCCAGCTGATCAAGGCGCTCGATCCCGATGTGGTGACGCTCGATATCGAGATGCCCGGGATGGACGGATTGTCCTTCCTCGAAAAGATCATGGCCTTGCGCCCGACCCCGGTGATCCTCGTCTCGGGCGCGACCGAGGCCGGAGCGAGCGCGACAGTGCGCGGGCTGCAGCTCGGCGCGGTCGGTTGCGTTGCCAAGTCCCAGCTGCGCGCGGGCCACGACGGCCCTGACGAAAGCGGGCTGGTGGATCTGGTCCGCGAGGCGGCGGGAGTGGAACTCCATTGCGTCACGCCGCGTGCCCCTGCCCAGACCACGGCCTCGGCCCCGCTGCGCTCGGCGGCAGGCGCGCCTGAACCGGAACTGATCGTGATCGGCGCTTCCACCGGCGGGGTCGAGGCGCTGCATGTGCTGCTGTCGAGCTTCCCCGCCGACTGCCCGCCGACCTTGATCGTCCAGCACATCAACGCCTGCTTTGCCGGAGCCATCGCGCAATCGCTCGACCGGGCGGTCGCGCCCCATGTGACGCTGGCGCAGAGCGACCTGCCGCTGGCGCGCGGGCAGGTGCTGATCGCACCGGGCAATGACAGGCATCTGCAGATCGCTCCGGCAGGCATGCGCGGCTGGCGCTGCGTGCTGCGCGAGGGCGATCTGGTTGCCGGGCATCGCCCCAGCGTCGACCGGCTGTTCGCCTCGGCTGCTACCGCGCTTGGCGCGGCGCGCGGGCCCGATGCGCTGGCGATCCTGCTGACCGGCATGGGCCGCGACGGCGCACAGGGCATGTTCGCTCTCGCCAGCGTCGGCGCGCGCACCATCGCGCAGGACGAGGCGAGCTGCGTGGTGTTCGGCATGCCGCGCGCTGCGATCGAGCTGGGCGCGGCCGCCGAGGTCCTGCCACTCGAACGGATCGGTCCGGCAATCTTTGGCGCGGCCGCGCAATCCGCGCTGCCCTCCCTTCGGGTGCGCGCATCATGACCGCCATGACCGAAATTCCCGGCGCCTCCGGCGCTCCGCCCGATGTTGTCCGCATGACGATCGTCCAGGGAGATGCCAAGGCCAGCGCCGACCCGTGCGTGGAGATGAGCACCATCCTCGGCAGCTGCGTTGCCACCTGCCTCTACGATCCGGTCGCGCGGATCGGGGGGATGAACCACTTCCTCCTCGCCGAACCGCCCGCCCACGCGCGCAACCAGAAGTTCGACAGCGATTACGGCCTGTTCCTGATGGAGCTGCTGATCAACGAGATGCTCGGCCTGGGCGCGATCAAGAGCCGGATGCGCGCGCGGCTGTATGGCGGGGCCAATCTCAACCCCGATCTTTCCCCGATCGGCACAGCCAATTCGGCCTTCGCGCGCCAGTTTCTCGAACGCGAGGGAATACCCAAGGTGTTCGAGGATCTGGAAGGCACCCAGGCCCGGCGCATCCAGTTCCGTCCTGCCACCGGTCTTGTGCGCGCACGCACCGTCGCCGCTGAAACCGCACCTACGCAAAAACCGCTGGGACGTCCGAAATCCGCCTTTGGGGCGGTCGAGCTATTCTGAAATCAACAAGGAGCACACCATGTCAGGTTCCAACGCCCCGATCCGCGTTCTTACCGTCGATGACAGCGCCAGCATGCGTGCACTGCTGCTGGGCGCGCTGACGTCGCGCGGGTTCGCGGTCGAGCAATGCGAGGACGGTCAGGAAGCCCTCGAATGGCTGGCGACCAACGAAGTCGACGTGATCATCACCGACATCAACATGCCGCGTCTCGACGGGTTCGGCCTGATCGAGAAGCTGCGCGGCAGTGCGATGCACGCGGATCGCCCGATCCTGGTGCTGACGACAGAAAGCTCCGAGGAAAAGAAACTGCGCGCCCGCAATGCCGGCGCGACCGGCTGGATCGTCAAGCCGTTCGATGCCGAAAAGCTCAGCACCGCCTTGCGCCGCGTCGCCCATTGACCCCCACCTGAACTCAGCTGCGAAGGCCCCAAAGCATGCGCCACGAACTCATCACCTTCGGTATCGCCGGGCAATTGTTCGGCATCGACATCATGGCGATCCGCGAGATCCGCGCCTGGTCGCCGGTGACGCGGCTGCCGCGCGTGCCCGATTATGTCGCGGGCGTCGTCAATCTGCGCGGCGCAGTGCTGCCGGTGATCGACCTGTCGCTGCGGCTCGGCTGGCCCGCGACCGAGACCACGCCGCGCAACCCGATCATCGTGACCGTGATCGACGGCCAGTCCCGCGGCCTGATCGTGCACGACGTCAACGACATCGTCTCGATCGATACCAACGATCTGCAACAGCCCGACACGATCATTCAGGACCAGATCATGCAGTTCATCCAGGGCGTCGCACCGATCGGCGATGACATGGTGATGGTGCTCGATCTCAAGCGCCTGATGGGAACCGAGGAACTGGAGCTGGCGGCATGAGCGCGGCAAGCCCGCCCTCCCCTGCCCTGCAACAGGCGATTGCCGGCATCATGTCGCGGCTGGCCGAAGATGCGGAAGGGTTCGGCGTGGTGCTGTGCGCCGATCCGGCGATCACGATGCGCTATCTTGAACAGTTGCAGCAGATCGACCGGCACGCGCAGACGCTGCGCGAACTGGCCGATATCATGCGTGCAGCCCGGCCCGATGCGGCGCTCGGCGCGGTGCGCCTTGGCGACTTGCGTGGTGAGCTGGAACGTGCGGTCGCGGCGTGATCTTGCGCTTTGGCTCGGTCAGGGGGCGGTGCTTGCCACGGTCCTGCTCGCGGCGATCTACGCCCCGCGCAGCGGCGAGCCGGCGGCGCTGATCCCGCTGGGCACGCAATCCATGGCGCAATCGCTCGCCTTTGCCGAAGCCGAGCATATGCCGCTGATCGAGATTGATACCACCGCTGGCAGGCTGGTGGTGGCAGCGCCGGAGACCCCCGGCCTGATGCGTGCGCTGGCACGCGGCTTTGTACCGATTGCAGCCCGAAGAGTGACGTGCCTCGATCCCGAAAACAGGAGCCAGGGATGACTTTCGAACTTGATGATCTGAGGATCAAAGGCGTGCAGCTGCTCGCCGTCCTTGCCGCGGCAGCGACCACCATCCTGATTGCGACCGGCTTCGTCGCCGGCGCCGCCGGACTCGGCATGGCAGCGCTGGCGGTGGCCGCCCTGCCGATCTGGTTCGGCTATACGCGCCGCGCCGATACCACCGCGCGGACTCTGATCGGCGCGTCTTTCCCGCTGTTCCCGGCCTTGGCGGTAGCAATGGTGAAGGGCACGACCTGGACGCTCGACATGCACATGCTGTTCTTTGCGACGCTGGCGGTGCTGGCGATCCTGGCCGACTGGCGGGTGATCATTGCCGCCACACTTACGACCGCCGTGCATCACCTGCTGCTCAATTTCGTCGCGCCGCTGTATGTCTTTCCGGACGGGTCCGATCTGATGCGGGTGGTGTTCCATGCGCTGGTGGTGGTGGTGGAATCCGCGGTGCTTGTCATGCTGTGCACCCGCATCGAGGCCTTGCTGAACGGGCTGAAGGCCGCGCAGGCGGAGCAGGCTGCCAAGGACGCGCTGCTGAATGCCGAACGCGAACGCGTCGCCTCCGAGCAGCGCGAAGTGCTGGGCGCACTGGGTGAGCGATTGGCGGCCCTCGCCGAAGGCAATCTCGGCAGCCGCCTGACGCAGCCCTTCCCCGCCGATTACGATCAGGCCCGCAAGATGCTCAACGCCGCCTGCACAGCGCTGGAGGAACTGGTCGCCAGCGTGGCGATGAATGCCGAGCGGGTTGCGGTCGGCTCGCGCGAATTGCGCGAGGCCTCAGGCTCGCTCGCCAGCAAGACCGAAGAGCATGCCGCGCAGATCGAAAGCGCCTCGCGCGCGGCGTCGACCATGCTGGGGACGCTCGAAGACCAGTCGCGCCTGTGGAACGAGACGCGCAACACCGCGCTCGAAGCAAAGGCCGAGGCCGATCGCGGCACCACCGTGATCGCGGGCGCTGCCGAAGCGATGGAGCGGATCGAGCGATCCTCGGGCCAGATTGGCGAAATGATCGCCTTCATCGATTCCATCGCCTTCCAGACCAACCTGCTGGCGCTCAATGCCGGGGTCGAGGCAGCGCGCGCAGGCGAGGCGGGCAAAGGCTTTGCCGTGGTCGCCAGCGAAGTGCGCGATCTTGCCCAGCGTTCGGCGGATTCGGCGACCGCGATCAAGGAACTGGTGCAGTCCTCCAAGGCCGAAGTCGCCTCGGGTGTCGAGCGCGTGCAGGAACTGGTCAGCCTGCTGGCCGCACTGGTCGCGCGCTTCTCCGAGATCGCCGGACAGATCGACACCATCGCGCAAGGTTCGCAGGAAAACCTCGCCGACATCCGCCAGGTCAGCGCGGCGATGGAATTGCTCGATCATGCCGTGCAGCAGAACGCGGCGATGGCCGAACAGAGCAGCGCTGCTTCGATGGAGCTGCTCAATACCGCAAGCGATCTCAACGGTCAGATCGCGAGCTTCACCTGGGGCGATGCCGGTGAGCAAGCGCCGGCGCGGCTCGCCTACGCAGCCTGACCAACTTCCGCTCCCCCTCTCCCTCGCCGCCCGCTTCAAGAAAAAGGTCACCATCCATGTCTGCCAACGAATTGAACGAAAGGCTTGAATTCTACGGCATCAACCGGATCAGCCGGTCCACGCTGGACGGAGTGTCCCGCGCACTGGCCCGTCGCATCAACGCTGCCCTGACGAACTTCTACAGCGTCATCGGATCGCGCCGCAAACTGGCAGAGCATTTCGACAGCCCGCAGCAGATGGACAAGGCGAAGAGCCTGCAGGCCGAGCACTGGAAGGCCGTATTCCGCGACGGGGTGGACGACCGTTTCTATCAGCGTGCGGTGCGGATCGGGCATGTCCACGCGCGGATCGGGTTGGAGCCGAAATGGTATGTCGGCGCCTATGGCATGGTGCTGGACGAACTGATCACCGCGATCATCGCGCCGGGCTGGCGCGGCTGGCTGCCGTGGAAGCGGGCGCAGGCCCAGCAGATCTCTGCCCTCGTCAAGATCGCGCTGCTCGACATCGACCTGGCGCTGTCGGGCTACTTCCTCGATACCGAGGAGAAGGTGCGCCAGATCATGCGCGACAAGCTGGGCGCGGCGCTGGAGCAGGTATCCGCGGGCGATCTCACCGTGATGCTGAACGGCCTGCCCGATGAATACCGCAAGGTCGAAAGCGACTTCAACGCCGCTATCGGCACGCTGCGCGACACCCTGGCGAACGTGATTGCCGGAATGAGCGCGATGACCAACGGATCGAACGAAATCCGCTCGGCCGCCGACGATCTGTCGCGCCGCACCGAGGAGCAGGCCGCCAATCTCGAGGAAACCGCCGCCGCAGTCGCCTCGATCACCACCAGCGTGCAGGAAAATGCCTCGACCAGCGCCAAGGCCCGCAGCACGATTGCCGAAACCACTGCCCGCGCGCAGGATGGCGCGCAGATCGTGTCGGAAGCGGTGAGCGCGATGCAGCAGATCGAAAGCTCGTCGCAGGAAATCAACTCGATCATCGCGGTGATCGAATCGATCTCGTTCCAGACCAACCTGCTGGCTCTCAACGCCGGAGTGGAAGCCGCACGGGCGGGCGAATCCGGCAAGGGCTTTGCCGTTGTCGCCAACGAGGTACGCGCGCTGGCGCAGCGCTGCGCCGAAGCCGCCGACGAGGTCAAGGCGCTGATCACGGTCAGCTCGGGCCACGTCAGCACCGGGGTCAACCTGGTGGGCCGCAGCGGCGAGGCCTTTGCCGCGATCAATCGTGACGTTTCCGAGCTGTCAGCCGCGATTCAGTCGATCGCCGCCGCCGCCGCAACGCAGGCGGAAAGCATCGCCCAGATCAATGCCGTCGTGAGCGAGCTTGACCGTTCGACCCAGCAGAACGCCGCGATGGCCGAAGAATGCACTGCGGCAGCCAGCTCCCTGTCGCAGGAAGCCAGCAGCCTCAACGGGGCGCTCACCCAGTTCGAGGTCGGCTATGTCGCCACCGGAGCGATGGCGCGGCCTGCAATGCAGCGGGCGGCCTGACGGCTCCGCCGGTTACTTGCCCGACATGATCGCCGGGGCCGCCGGGGCCGGTCCGCCGGTCAGGATCGCGCTGTCCTCGTTCGCGAGGATGCCGACCACCTGCGTCCACACCGCGACGTTCTGGCGCAGCTGGACGATATCGATCTTGTCGAGCGTGTCGTCGGGGGTGTGGTGCAGGTCGAAATAGCGGGTGCCGTCCTGCTGCAGATCGATCAGCGCCCCCTTCTGGTCGCGCACGATGTTGAGGTCAGCCCCGCCGGTGGCGACGTCGGTGCCCGCCGAAACGCCGAAACGCGCGACCGCAGCGGCAATCTTCTTGTGCAGCGTCGGGTTCGTCTCGCGGAAATTGCTGTCGAACCGCCAGATCCGGTCCGCGCCGAAATCGCTTTCTATGCCGACGGCAATCGGCTCGTCGATATGCGCGGCGCTATAGGCCTTGCTGCCCCACAGCCCGGTTTCCTCGGCCCCTGCGAGCAGCACGCGGATAGTGCGCAGCGGCTGGTGCTGTCCGGCATAGCCTGCGGCGGCGATGATGATCCCGCAGCCCGCCCCGTCGTCAAAGGCGCCGGGAGCATTCCACCAGCTATCGATATGGCAGGCGAGCAGCACCGGCGGGAGCGACGGATTGCGCCCGACGATCTCGCCCACCACGTTGCCGCTTTCGGTCTGGCCGAGCTGGCGCGGGTTCATTTCCAGCTTGAGCGTCACCGGGCGGCCCTGCGCGCGGGCAAACATGCGCTCGAGATTTTCGGCATCGGGCAGGCTCAGCGCGCCCGCCGGAATCGCCGCGACGCCTGCGGGGAAGCTGGTGCCGCCGGTGTGCGGATTGCGGTGATGATCGGTGCCGACAGACTTGATGACAACGCCGATCGCGCCCTTGCTGGCCGCAAGGCCCGGGCCGACCCAGCGTGCGGGGCCGGCAAAGCCGTAATGCGAGCCGTCCTGCGCGGGACGCATCTGGTGGCTGATATAGGCGATCTTGCCCTTGAGGCTCCCGGCAGGGGCTGCGCGCAGATCATCAACTGTGCGGAAAAACACCACCTCCGCCTCGATCCCGCCCGCAGGCGTGGCGTCCGAGTTGCCGAGCGGCAGCACCACCAGATCCTGCGCGAAGGGGCCGGTCACCCGCGCGCGGGCGACGTCGCCGGGCACCCAGGTGTCCATCATGAAGGGCTCGATCGCGACATTCTTGAAGCCGGCGTTGCGCAACCATGCCGCCGCCCATTCCCGGGCGCGCGCCTCGGCCTCGGTCCCGGCCTGACGCGGACCGACCTCGGTGGTCAGCCCCTCGACGAAGCCATAGGCGTTGTCATCATAGGCCAGCGCCTCGTCCGCCCGCTGCTCCAGCGTCAGCGGTGGCGGCGGCGTGTTGGCGATAGCGGGGACAGAGAGCGAAAGCGCAGCAAGCGCGATAAAAGTGCGGTTCATGGACCGCGTTGCTATCGGGCGCGGGCGTGCAAGTCTAGCGGCTTGCCCTTCCCCCTCCCCTTCCCTATCTGCGCACCCAAACATCTACCCCAATTCCAAGATCCCGAAGGACCAATCCGATGGCCGCGCAATACGCCTATGTCATGAAGGGCATGACCAAGACCTTCCCCGGCGCCCAGAAGCCGGTGCTGAACAATATTTCGCTCCAGTTCTATCAGGGCGCGAAGATCGGCATCGTCGGCCCCAACGGCGCGG
>VFQO010001962.1_pt1 | contig 13924 bp, 9 predicted proteins | sample 3512331 | NCBI WGS metagenome assembly VFQO01 (sample SAMN10412371, study PRJNA504923) | tailings metagenome | isolation source: Replicate 3 from Balatoc abandoned mine | place: Philippines: Itogon, Benguet | collected 2017-08-28
AGTACCTTCTGAGATAAATATGTACATACCTGCAGTAACCTTAGCTGAAGTATTTGCATCTATAGCGCGAACTAAAGTAAGGTTAGTTGTTGCATTAGTTACTTCATAAATACCATTTGCTGGCTGGTTCGTATTTGCAGTATTAAGTCCTGCTCCGGCTCCTGAAGCAGCTGGAGCATTTTTAATTAAAATCCTTGCACCAACTGGAACAGTGACACTATCAATTTGTATACCTGCGATTTGAGTAACAGCTCCTCCAGCGATAGTGTACGTTTCGCTACCGTTAGTAGCAACTAAGCCGCTATACTTCTCATCTTTCCCGTGAAATAATGCATCAGTATATCGTTTATTAACTACATCGCCGTCATTAATAGGGTCCGCTACTCCTATTCCTCGGAATCCTTGGAAATCAAAATCATCAGTTACTAAAAACTGCTGTTTCGATTTTAATTTTGTAATTGCCATAAGGGTATGTTTTAGTTTTTAAAAAATATAAGTAGCCGATAATTCGTGTGATGGTGTTATTATTAAATCGGCATTAACTCTAATTACATTTCCAATAAGCTCATAATCGAATGAACTTCCTTGTTTCATTTTCTGACCATCCACAAAAAACATAATCTTTACAGGAACATTCGACAAAGTAAAATCTCTATTAACCCCATTTTTAATTCCAGATGGCTCTTCATCGAATATAAATCTATTTTGAACAAGATATCCCGCTATAGCATGGTTATTCCAACTGTAAGCTGTGTCCCAATTAGACTTGTTATACCCTGTTATAGCAGTTGTACCTGCAAAAAAGTTGTTTATCTGAGTTTGAGTGTAGAAACCACTCAGATCCGCACTAGTTAAATAATCAGTTCCTGGCACAGCCGCTTGTAATACACCAGTAGCTGAAGCTTTTAGTAAAGCACCGGTTACACTTGTTTGACGAATAGCGCCATCTACTTGCAGTAAACTTGAAGTATCTGTACCGGCTGTAATACCACCGATAATAATTACCCCACCTTGCCTTTGTAGAATGATAGGTGCGTTATTTGTACCACCAGCGTAATAACCTTGAATCTCAATGTAGCCATTTGCCGTAGAAATACCACGATTAGATTTCATAATCATAGTAGCCACATCTCCGGTATTACCTACATTAGAACCCATCACAGCAAATTCATGTCCATTCCATACCTGAAGACTACCACCATCAAAAGCTCCGGATAAAGTAGATCCTATAGTACCAGCAATGCCACTATTGACTATAGGTGCATTAAGAGCAGTATTCCAAATGAAGCGAGAACTAGTGGTAACTGTATCAGTAGAACTAAAATATGGAATACGTTGAGCCACTCCAATACCTTTAACATAGCCTGCCAACGCATGATTGCCCCATCCGAATGCCGCATCCCAATTAGTTTTATTATATCCTGTAATTCCTACAATACCACCAAAGAAATTATCAATTTCGGTTTTAGTATAAGCATCCGTAATACCATATCCCGAAACGGTTATAGGCTTAGAAGTTAAAGAAGCAAATGTATGAGTATGACCTAAAGGCGAATACAAAGTATCTGCATAAGTTTTAACCTTTAAATCACTATAATATAAATTAGTTGCTCCCTCATTTATATGATCTGTAATTAAAGTAACCGCACCGGTATATCCATTAACAGATACTACAGCATCTGTATTATCAATTTTACTCCATACAGATCCATTGCTTACTACCCAATCGCCGACTTTCCAATCAGTAATCCCACCTATATCGGTAGAGCCGGCCACTTGAACAATATAATAGTTACCCTTATTACTTAGACTTGCTACAGGAATACTAGGAGTATTGATAGAAGCATCCCAAAAATCAATAAACCGCATTCCACCGTAAAGAGCATTTAGCTGATTTTGAACTTTACCAAAAGCAACCAATATAGAATCTCCATCTACGATAGTGCCGCCACCAATAGTATTATACCCAGAGAGAGATTTATTGATTACAGCTACATTCTTCAGTGTAGGGTTCGGATAATATCCTTCTAATTCACCCCCGGCTACAGTACTTGCCGTAACCACAGTAGTATCTAAAGACCAGGTATTAGGAGCCGTCTTTTTAAGAAAACCAGTAGCACCATCAACGATATTGGCAATGGCTGTTAAATCTGCATCCAAAGGTTGATACGATCGTAATGCTATTCCCCCATCCGATAAATCGGTTGTAGGCCACCAATATTCTAAAAGATTGACTCCATCCTTTACAAAAAAGATTAACCCCATCTCTCTTAAAGCTGGGGTAATAAAGGCTAAAGCCGCACCTAGATTCGCATGAGGACCAAATCTCTCATCGATCAGTTTAGGCGCTTCTATCTTTAAATTATCGTTTAATACTATTGACATTTTGCTAGTTTCTTAGTTCCATCACTCCTGATGTAGTGGTAGGATATTTACTTACATAAATTTTAAAATCAATATTAGACCATAAACCGGTTGGGCTAGTAACTATCCTGGTAATAGGACTACCAAATAAATTATTGCTTCCGCCAATTACGCCTGTATTAAAATCATTTACCCACCATTTGCTTTTAGTAGTGTAACCTGCCCAATGAGCAAACCATAAATATTGGCCTGCAGCATTAAAGCTGATAGGAATTGTGCCGTCCGCCGAAACCAATACTTTAGTGGCATTCCCGGCTTCTATCAATGTTTCTATATCTGCAGCTGATAATAAACTATTACTTATTCCCCAGAAAATAGGGTAGTCGGCAATAGCTGAAATAATATTACTTCCAAAAGTAGAACCCGACTGAGGTGCATTTACACTTCTGACTGCCTCGGTGCTGACATCAGTTATATTCTTGTTATTCTGTTTGGCAATACCCGCTCCATAAGTGCCAATTGCCTGCCAAGTAGTCAAGCCTTTTGGTAAAACAAAACTATCCGTATAGTCTTTACTATACATGAAATTCGGATTGTTAGGATTGGCATAATCAAACTGGTCAGGTATATCAGAAATCGGAGTAGTAGTAAATACATCATCCCAGATAACCGAATTATTCCTTTCCAATTTCAAATCGCTAAATAGCCCAGCATCATTTTTATAGCCTCTAATTTGAAATACCTGATTAACAGTTTCACCTACTTCTTTTAAAGGAATAGTAGGCGATGCTAATGTAAGTTCAGGTATTATGTAAGTCGGCATTATATCCGGAAATAATATCTCATCTAAGACCATGGCCAGAGATAAGTTTTTCCAGTAAGCGGCAGGTTTACTTTCAGCTCCGCCTACTGGAACGCTTTGTACATTATCTCCAGTATCGCTATTGAGCTTAGTATTGACAGTCAAATCTCCACTAAGTTCTTCAATGAGATCTATACCCGATTTAGGGTCTGTCCGGAGTGGCCGTTGCTCTTCGCCTGATATTTCTATATCAAAACCCATAATCCTTACATTATATAACTGATAAATGCAGCATGCCCGCTGGCAGGTGCCACGGTTATCATGCCGGTAATTACTACATTACTATCATCCATACTGATAGCATATACACGAACTCCCGCTGGAATAGAACCTACTCCCTGAATACCAGAAACGGCTATATCTGCATACACTTTACTTCCATTTCCTAAGTTGGTAATAGAGAAACCCTTTATACCATCTGGAATAGTAAATGTTTGAGGGCCCGTAATAGTGGCGGCATAAGTCTTAACCAATTGCTCAACCTGACCATCTTCTGTACAGCATCCTACACAATCGTAGTTATCGCTGGTAAATGTGATAGCTATGGTATCGCTTATCTGAACATAATATGCCAAACTAAAAGAACCATCATACAAATTCTTTATACGCACTTTATAATAGCCTGGTGCAATATCATACACTACCCCACCTTTTTCACCTAATCCTAAAAGAATAGGAGTATTATCAGAACCGGTAAGTTCTAATTGGAACCCGGTAGAAGTAAGAATTCTATCGTACCCGATTAATAATCTGCGGCTGAAATTCGAAACGGTAATATTGTATGGTAAAAAACGAGTACTCTGTACAATTTGAGGATCCGCCTCAATACCATTTTTTATCAAAGTAACTTCAAATTCATAATGCCCACTTACCAAAGTAAATGCTCTACCCAATGTATCATAAGTACCCAATGCTGTCCAACCTGTAGTGCCAATTACTCGATATCTAAAACGATAATTACCGCCTGCTACACCCGTACCGGAAATAGTATATACGCTACGGTCAGCACTTACAGCCAATGCCAAACCTGTAATAGTGCCAATACTTGCCGGAGCTACATATTCTCCTATCAAATAACTAGGTAATGAATCAGGTTCATTATTGGTAATAGTAACAGCATAAGTAGCACCAGGTACAATACCCGATATTAAATTATTCTCAGATACTGCAGTATTCAAACTTAATGTAGGGTTGCCAGCACTGACAAATGAGATATTAAAATCTCCAGTAGTTAATCCACTTCTTAAATTAAACGAAACTCGCACTGATGTATTACGAGGTTCGGTAAATAGAAGATTGGATAAAACAGATGATATTGGCAAATTGCTAGTAGATACTACAAATGCTGTAGTCCAAGCACTGGTTAATACCCCTTGTTTGGCCCGAACTCGATATGAATATGCATTATTGGTAATCAACCCTGTTTGCAAAGCTTCGGGCGTTTCGTAAGTAGTTGTTACAACAGTACTGGTTAAAACATGCGTTCTTTCCAATTCATATACCACCGCGCCAGGTACTCCTACCCAAGCTAAAGACAATGAATCTTTGCCAATTGCTACTGCAAATACATTACCAGGTTTTGCCACATAAAAACTCATGGTAAGTCTAAATACTTTAGTTTCAGAACTTACATTATTTTTAACAGCACATACTCCAATTAAATATTCTTTGCTCGGAATAGCATCTATAATTGTGTAACTTTCTGCAGTACCCAATAACTCAACAGCACTTCCATTTATGTAAATAATATGATTATCCGGATTATCTACCTTATCCCAAACAACATCAATGTTATTGCCATTTACCACAGCTTGCAAATTAAGAACTGCCGGCACCGCCTCAGCAATAGTGCTGAACTCTACCGCAGTTGGTAAAGATGCAGCTACTTCAGAATTAGCAATTACCTCTACTTTATACCCGGTGCTCGGCGCCAAACCATTGATGTCAATAATTGTACCTTGAAAACCAGAGCGATATACTAACCCATCTAATAAAACATTATAAGAATTAGCCCCTATTACTCCGTTCCAATTAACAAAAGCACTTTCAGATTGAGCATAGGCTCGCATACCATTTACTTGACCAAGAGTAGAAGCCAAAGTCCTGGTAGTTTTACTTTCGCCAGCGGCAGGAGTAGCACCGTAAATACTATCTACGTGAATTTCGTATTCCGAATCTTGGAACAAATTGATAATATCTACCTGATTGGTTTTGGAAATTATCATCAACCATGGAGCATCCGCAAAAGCAGTTGGGCGATAATAGATTTCGTAATAGCTAACGCCTGAACTGGCAGTCCAATATGCTTTAATGCTATCAAATTTAGGTACCAATACTAACTCATTGCCAGTAACTACATCTCGAACCGGCAAAGCCGCAGCAGTAGTAAAATTACCACCTTGTACTGCAGTTGATTTACGATCAGTAGCTAAATCACATACCGTACTTATCCACCATTCATATTGAGTGCCACCGTCCAAAGTCAAACGAGTATTAGAACCATAGACATAAACACTTTGTTTAGCTACGTCTCCAACTTTACGATACTCTAAAAAGAAAGCGGCATATTCATGCGGCGCATTCCAGCTTAAATAAACACTGTTATTTAGGACTGAAAAAGCCAATCCCCCTGGTACGGTACAGTAGCCAGAGGGAATTTGAGAAGGTATGCCAGCGGGGTTATAACCCCATTGCGTTACTAAATTCATTAGGTTGCGAAATTAAAAGTTACTTTTCCTACGGCGTTTGCACAGATACCCTTTACTTTGACTAAACCGGGAGTAAATACTACACCAGATTTTAACGCCTGGGTAAAACAACGGATTGATTTAGGAACAATAAAATCACAAGCGTTACCATCACTTGATGTGTATTCTACAAGTATATCAATATCTGTATCATTAATTACAGATACGACACTAAAATCAGATGGTTGCCCTTCAGCCAAACCTACAAGACCTGTGGTTGAATTCGGACTAGTTACCTGATATGATTTGCTTAATTGACGACAGGACATGTTGTATAGTTTATTTGATTAAATCTTCATATTTACCCAGAACTGTGGCAATGCCTTGACACATAGCTTCAAACTTAGCCGGATCATCGAATGCTGCCATATCATCAGGATTAGTAATAAAACACACTTCGACCAAGGCTACGGTACCCGCTTCTCGCATTAATCCCAGACGACCTCTATGACTATCTTTTTCAAACAAAATGCCATCTCCATCTCCACCATCACGAAGTCTTATGCCCAAAGCTTTGCTAATAATTTCAGATAATTCTCTAGCCATATTCTGGCTATTCTTTGAACTATCATCCCCTACAAGCACCGAACAGCCAGTGGCTTTTGGATTGGCAGCAGCGTCAAAGTGGAATTCAACTACTACAGAAGCTGGTCCGGGTTTAATACGAGCTAGATACTCACGAAGGCTTTCTGTAGGATTATCGGTAATTACATTGTATCCTTTGGATTCTAGGATAGCAATTACACGGTTCTTTACTTTAACAGCTTCATCGGCTTCCCAACGGCCATTAATACCTACTGCCCCACTATCTTGATTTTTATGTCCTCTGGCATTACAATGCCCTGCTGATGCGAAAATCATACTTGATCAGTTTTATTGGTTTTAGATTCTTCCCCTTTATATCCCTTCAATATCGCAGCGACCTGAGCAACAGTAGCGACACCACTCATAATAGCTACAAATATCATAGCCGAATTAAGGGTACTAGATATTAAGTCCTTATAGTGATGGATAACATAAAGAATGCCGTAGCAAATAGCTGCGGCAACTGTAACGCTTATCCAACGTTTGTGGCTGATTTTACCACCTTCCGATAACATATCTTTGAAAAATTGCATCTTACAAGATTTTAAATTATAAAAGCGGCGACTGTAATTAAGGCCATTATAAGCATCTGCTTAAAATGTCTTTGCTTTTGATCTTGTAAGGCTTTGCGGTATTCCGCAATTAAGTCTTTATAAATGGTTATTTCCTGCTTGTAAAAGTCTATTTGTGCTAATCTGGATGAATCCTTGGAATTGTGCTTATCTACTGTCGTCTCAAAATTAAAGATAAGTTTTTGATAATTCCTAATTCTTTCCTCATAAATAACTATTACAGATTTTAGACTATCTCTTTCCCTGGCCGCCAGTTTTCCATTACGAATCATCTTAATGCCATTCAGCAAATTGGCATCGGGTATCGTGTCAATAAGGGGTATAGGTTTTGCAGCTATCGATATAAAACCGGTAAATAGCAGCCCGATCAAGGTTAAGCTGACTGATTTTAGAATACTCATTCTGGATGTTTTTGATGTTATTTAAAATGGAAGTTTGCCTGTTTAATAACTGATTGTTTACAGCATACATACTGTCACGTTGCGTTGCTAACTTTTGTAGCATTTCATCTGTGGCTTTTATAGCACTAAGCAAAGAATCTTGCTTGTCGGCCAATCGCTTCAATTCAATCTGTTTAGCCTTTTCGTATGCTTTTAAATCAGTATCGTTATTTTGACTATGGAAATAAAACACCAAAGCCCCTATAACTATAAGGGCCGTAAGTGGGTGGCTTAACACACTATTTATTATTGTAAGCAGTTTTTTCATATTGTATATTTAAAGTTGACCAAATGTTTTGAATCTGTTTAGATACCGGTAATAACAATTGGATTTCTTTAGATAGTTTAGAAGTTCCTTTACGGAATCCTCTTTCATAGATATCTTTTTCCGGCTCAAATATCTTACGCTTAGTAGCGGTAAGAACGTCACCTAATTGTTCCAATGTATCAAAAGCAGGAATGGCATCTTTAAAAAGTTTATAGGATGCAGTAGGATAATAGAAAGTAGATAATTCATTCTCATATCTAGCCGTCATATTGTATAAGAAATTGAAAGCTGAATTATCCTCTAACTCTTCATCTTCATCACTTACCTTACCCATTACCATTGTGGCTATAAATATGTTAGTAAACAAACGCAGTTCCGATAATGTCTGGTTTAAATTAGCAGCATCTAATTTACCTAATCCGAGTTCATCACTAATCTTGCCATCTACAAAAGGCACAAACCCGGTTACAAATGTACCCATCATATTAAACGAACCCTTCCATCCTTTTTCTTTAACTACATCTACCAAACTTACATATCGTCCTTTACGTTTAATATCCTCACCATAAAATGCAGACAATTGATAATCTGAACGCTCTTTACCAAAACGCTGCATCATAGCTTGTGGTAGCCAGGTTCTGAAAGTAGCCGCAGCTCTACCTAAAGCATTACGCTTTAAAAACATCTTATTCAGCTGATCATAGTCACCATGAATTTCTTTATTGACTTTCATAATGGCATCGCTCATTGTTAAAATCTTACTCTCATTAATACCCAATGCGTCTAAATCAAATGTTTCTCCATCCAACACCAAAAGCTGGCCATCTACTTTAAACAAATCTAGTATTTCGCGTTCTTTACCTGTTCTATCAACTAGCTTATTTCCCTTTCCAACCAACGCCTCTTTGGTACGCTCATTAGCCATTATAGCTAAAGCACTTGCCATCTGGTTAATAAATTCACCACTTTCCTGGAAAGTAAATGCCTTATCCAAAACATTACCATATTTCTTTTCAAGCAACTGGCGAGTAATTCCCATTTGCTCTGCGAGTAATTTAATCTTTAAACTCTCGTCATTACTGCCTACCTGGTTATAGGTTACATAACGTAGGGTATTATTTTTTAATTTGAAATAGGCATCTCTTAATTCACTCTCAGTAAAGAATTCATTACGCTTACTATAAGTCCAGTTATTAGCAGCCCCCATCATTAAGTTGGAAATACCTGAGAATGGGTTAAGACCTAATTGACGGAAACGAGTAAAGTCATTTACCATGTCTATGATTCGCTCACCAGTTAATTTCTTGCCCGCTATCTTGATATTGCCGAACATATCTTCGTAAACATCTTTAGTCAAGTAATCTTCAATGATATGCTCCAATCTCTGAGATACTTTAGTTCTACCACTGATAGTAGCCGGATTGCCGAATAAGTCAGTTTTCATCTTACCATCTGCATCAAAATCTAATCTCTTCATTGTAGCCGCCAGCTCTTTACCCGATTCAAGTAAAGATGCCACTCGAGATTTATACTTACTGGCTATTCCAGCATCATAAAACTTCTCAAATGCAGATAAGATATTCTGATTCTCCATCTTAACTCCCGTTTTCAAAAAGGCTGAAATAGGAGTAAACTTGATACTTTTTCTATTCATCCCAGTATATACACCATGGATATCGAGTTCTTCAGCCCCATCTCTTTCAGGTATTAAATCTCCCAGCCACTTTTTGGCACTGTCAAGCATCCCTATACGCTCATTAATTTCAGTAAGATTAGACATGAAATTGCGAACTAAAGCATCATGGCTCATATCATCGTCCATATACTGATCATAGATATTATTGCTGGCTTCGGCAAACTTCTCAACAAAGAAATCGTAGAACGCCTTTTGTGCATCTGATAACCCAGCATATTTAGGATTAAGCAATTTAGTTTCGGTATCAGCTTTAGGAACCAATTTAAAATACTTCCATCCTTGATTAGGGTACTTCAAATCTCCGTTTAAATAGTCTTGAAACATTAACGGATTATAACTCTCTACCGCTTTTTGAAAAGCTTCTTTATCCAGTACTAACTTACCATCTTGATTCTCGTAATAGTACATCTCCTTTAAAATCTCCATATCTTCTTCAAAATGGGCAGCTTTATTATCATCCATTTCGTAGGTAAAATATTGCATCATGAACTTATGATAACCATCCCACGTATAGCCTTGCCTACGCAATTCTGAAATCTTATTTTTAATCTCCCTCATCTTACCTTCCAACTCCACAGCCTCTCTATATTTACCTTCTGCTTGCAACTCAATTGCCTGAGCTTCCAAAGTCTTAATCTCTTTACTTAACTCATAAGTAGCTTTAGAGGTTTCGATTATCAGTTTTCTAATCTCTTCCTGCTTTTTAAAGAATTCAGGATTAGTTTTTAGCATAATGCCATCTCCTTCCACCATCCAACTCAAATCAGCTTTATCCCCACCTATAGCTTCAAGCTTATTATAAAGCTCATTCATAAACTCTCTACGTTTCTGGTTCTGCTCGTGGGCATCTAAACGGATGATATGGTCAACCGCCTGCTCAATAGCATTTTGACCAAAGCTTGAACCAATAGTTTGTAATGACAAAGCATTAATATCTCTGATACTTTCTACTAAGCTATCGGCTACTGTCTGATGGCCACCTTTATCCAAATACTCTTGTTTGAACTGTCCAGTAAACTTCTCAGCATATCTATGATACAATCTATCAGCTGCAGTATTCAAATCTTTGATACTGTTATAGATATCAGGATCCGTATTATCCTTACCGTAACTCTCAGTTATTTTCTTAAAGCTGTTCAACAATTTTAAACTAGAGCTAATATCATCTAAATTCTGTGGGCGACTAATACGAATATTCATCTTACTAATCTCCTTTTGCATGACATTCAAAGCCTGGTCTAAAGTTTTGAACCGGGCAATATCATTTACCAAATTCCTAAAATACTTAGCTTCTATACGGGTTTTGTGTCTAGCTTGAGACGATAAAGCCGACTTTAATTCATTCTCTTTCGCATTGGCTTTTTCATTAACTGCTAAAATCAGATTATTGAAAAACTTATTATCAGTAGGAGTAATTGTCTCTTTTTCTTTTCTACGATACAATCTTTCGCCTTTAGTAGTTAAAGGACTGTATATACGAACATCGTAACCAGGCTTGCCATTTTCATTAGAAGGATAATCCACAATTTCTACAGCATTCCAACCTAATCGATCCTGCAAGTATTCAAGATTAAATCTGGATAAATCCTTTAAAATAACATAGTCTTTCTTTTTAATTGCCGCATTCTGCCTTATCTCATCGTACAATTGTTGCGCTTCGGTTGGCATTAATTTAGGCATCTTAACTCCCATTAAAAAGCCAATCTCTTTAAGATTAAGTTTACTTAGATTATCTACAGAAATACTGTAATCACTAATCATTAAGTTTCTCATCATCTTAAAGAAGTTCTGGAAGAACTCTTTAATGGCAGCCAGCATACCCTTAGCCTCAACTGTTTCCGCAGCTTTTACAGCATATTCTCCTACAGCCGTTGCCACTAACTCCATTCGGTATTCCCGACTAGTCTTTTCAATATTCGGATATCGGGCATCTACCTTAGCCACAATCTTTTTATCTGTTAATGCTTCCCTTACCAAACGATCTAAATCTTTTGAATTATTAACTTCCATCAATAGTAGGATAGGGTGCATAAATTCATGGAAAGGAGAATCGGCAGTTATACTATTAAAATCAACCAAGACTTTACCATCTTGATAAGCTGCAGGTTCGCCATTCAAATTCGCTTCTTCCCAAGGAATATTTAATTGCTCAGACAACTTATTTAAAATAGGACTATATGACTTTTTAGAACTATCATAATTCCTGGCAGTAGGATCTATAAATTGAGGCTCTTGCCTATAAGTCCATCTAGTTTTATTTAAAGCTTCAGCTTTACCCATCAAACCTAAAAAGTCTTGTAACTTAGGCTCTCCATTTTTATCCAGTGTAATATCTCCTTCCTTCTCAATCCAATTACCATATTTCTTACGGAAATCAGTAGTATAGAAAAAAGCCTTATTGCGTAAAGCATGTTCATAGCCAAACATTTCACCAAGCTCATCATACAGCAAAGACCCCTCACCATTAGGGGCCTTTGTTAAATCATGTCCTTTATTGAGATGGACTATATGATAAGCAGTCTTTTCGCCAAAATCATCAATCAATCTTTTATTGGTCCAATGACTGGGAACTAAACAGAATACTTTACTCATTTTGTACAGTTTTTATAAGCAGATACTTCTTCAATCTCCGCTTGATCAAATTTAAAATCTAATAAGTCGCCAAGCAAATCTATTCGGTTTTGGCTTCTTTTATCCAAACTTCTTTTCAGCTTGTCCAACCCTTTAACAAAAGCTGCATGCACTTTCTTATCCCGATTCTTATAGTCAGCAAAACCATTGTTTAACATATCTTCCGGATAATAAGTGTAGTTATACACTGCAGCCATAGCAATAACTTTGTCAAATTGCTGCTCGATGTAAGGAATATCATCCTTAGTAAAGTAAGACGAAGCCTGGTCACCAATAGCTTTTTTGATAGGAATAGATATGAAGTTCGGTGTTCTAACTTCCAGATTATCAAAAGGTCCTTTCTTATCCAAACTGCCGTATCCGATAAAGAATTGCTGCTGTTCCATAGAACCGGTTTCGATTAGGAATTTATCCATTTGGTCTACAGGAACCGTTCTCAAACGAGATTTACTGATAGGTGCCGCTATTTCTTCAATTTCCCTAAAGGCCCCAGTAGCATTAATTAAATCAAAGCTGGCCACAGCGGTTACATGAGCCAAGGTATTTTCCGCAACCTCAGATAAGATACCTTGCTCAGCACTGGTCATTGATCGCAACCCGGCACCGCCAGTCAATACATCTAATAACTCCAGGAACGCATCTACAATCTGTCTCCATAAAGTCTTTTTGCCTTTTTCCAACTCTACCTGGTTAAGCAAAGTCTGGAACTCTCTATTGGTCATAAAATAAGCCACAAACTCCTTATTGATTTCGGTATACGCCTCGGCAGCTCTTTGCGGTAAGGCTATAGGATTATCAAACCCTTCAATGCCGTACAGCTTTACATATTGCTCAATACGCTGGAATACTGCAGGGATAAACGCCAAATCTTTCATAGTCCCAATATCCCCTTCTTTCTGAGCAGCTTTGTACCTATCTACTAAAGCTTTTAGTAATTTATGATACTGACCTTTTTTATCATTTAGCGACTGAGCTGTTAATTTAACTGCAGCATTTAACATCATCATTGGCTGATTAATAGCAGTTCTCTGACTTTCAGTTAAGAACGGTACCATTAATCCCTCATCATTGGGTACTTTAAAATTAGGATTAAGCCAAGATGAAACAGACCTATCTATAGCAGCATGCGTCAATTCATGGTTAATAGTTTCAACCACACGTTCCGGATTCTCAGGGCCATATTTACGAATGTAGTTACTATTCAAATGAATAGTATCCGTCTGCTGATCGTACTCGCCAAATGTAAAATTGTCCATTCTCTCTTCCGGAACTAATGAAATGGGATATAGGTTAGCCTTTACAATGTAACGAGCATATCTTCTCTGAGCTTCGTTTACAAAAGAATAGTGAGGAGATTCAGGACGAGTAATAGATACTAAGTAACGCTGACCAGTAAGCATCTCACTTGTAAATGCCTCTACCAAAGAATTAATATCCTGTGGTACTAACGCATCCTCTTCTTCTTGTAACTGTCTTAAAATCATACCTCGCTTACCACCTTTTACATTACGAGCTATCAAACTACTTACAGCCTTGCCATTTTCATTATAACCGTATTCTCTGAAATTATAACGACTATTACCGGCATTATCTACAGATACATAAGAATAGCCATCTTTACGTTTTTGGAACATGTAAAGACTGATGCTACCATCTTCGTTAAACTCCTTGATCACAGGGCGCTTACCGTAATATGATAAATCACCAGAATTATTACGCACCGGAATTACAACTCTATGAATTTGATCATCGTAAAAAC
>VFQO010001963.1_pt1 | contig 13920 bp, 16 predicted proteins | sample 3512331 | NCBI WGS metagenome assembly VFQO01 (sample SAMN10412371, study PRJNA504923) | tailings metagenome | isolation source: Replicate 3 from Balatoc abandoned mine | place: Philippines: Itogon, Benguet | collected 2017-08-28
TCGCCAATACCTCGCGGCATTTGCAGATTTTGCGGCGGGCGCGACTGGTGAATGCCGATCGCCGCGGCAAGCGGATTATCTACAGTCTTGCGGGCGAGACCGAAGTCACAGGACTAATTCACGCGCTCGGGCGCGTCGGTGAGCGCAATGTCGCGGAGATCGACCGGGTGATGGCCGATTATTTCTATGCCCGCGATGCGCTCGAAGCAGTTTCGCGCGAAGATCTGATCGCTCGGATGCAAGACGGACTTGTGACCATCCTGGATGTCAGACCACGCGACGAATTCGAAGCCGGGCACCTCCCGGGCGCACTCAACATCCCGCTGTCCGCACTCGCAGACCGGCTTGCTGAATTGCGCGGCGCACGCGAAGTAGTGGCCTATTGCCGTGGACCTTGGTGCGTCCTGTCGTTCGAGGCGGTGGCAGCACTTCGCGAGCAGGGCATCAAATCACTTCGCCTCGAAGACGGCTTTCCGGAGTGGAAGGCAGCAGGCTTGCCTGTTGAAACTTTCTGTCCAAATGCGGCGCATTGAAAGGTGAAACCAAGTACATAATAAGCAATCTAACATGTGCACAGGATGGTATCCGTAAAGCTTGCAGTTCCTTCTCCAGCGCACGGCGCCCTCGACGTGTGAGCCTATGTTGACGAATCAGCGGCATAATGTTCTTATTATGTTCCAACCCTTCTGGAACAAAAAACCGTGCTGCGGCTTACCGATCATCCCATCCCATTAGAGCTGCCGCTGTTCGGCTCTCCGGTAGAAGCCGGCTTCCCCAGCCCGGCTGATGATCACATCGAGGGCAAGCTCGATCTCAACGAGCATCTGGTCCGACGGCCTGCGGCTACCTTCTTCGTGCGGGCGGCTGGAGAGTCCATGCGCGGTGCCGGGATCTTCGATGGCGATCTGCTCGTCATCGACCGCGGCATCACGCCCCAACCTGACGACATCGTGATCGCTGTCCTCCACGGCGAGCTCACGGTCAAAAGGCTTCAGCGGCAGGACGGCACCTGGCATCTGTCGGCAGAGAACCCAAACTTCCCCACTCTGCCCATCCGCGATGACGGCTGCGAAATCTGGGGCGTCGTTACTCACAGCATCCGGCGCCACTGCAGACGCTGATGGCCACCTTCGCGCTTGTCGACTGCAATAACTTCTACGCGTCCTGTGAGCGGCTATTCCAGCCCGATCTGCGGGACCGCCCGGTCGTGGTCCTGTCCAACAACGATGGCTGCGTGATCGCCCGGTCCAATGAGGCCAAGGTGCTGGGCATACCGATGGGTGCGCCTCTGTTCAAGATTCGCCGCCTGATCGAGGAGCATGGGATCACCGTCCGTTCATCGAACTACGCCCTCTATGGAGATATCTCGGAGCGCGTGATGAGCGTGCTCGGCTCGCAGGCCCCGGCCCACGAAATCTACAGCATCGACGAATGCTTCCTCGACCTCGACCGGCTGGCTGTCGGGAACCTGACGGATTGGTGCCGGGAGCTCAGGTGCCGGACCCAACAGTGGACTGGCATCCCGGTATCGATCGGCGTGGGGCCGACCAAGACGCTCGCAAAGGTCGCAAACCGGCTGGCGAAAAAATCTACGAAGGTTCGAGGAGTGCTCGATCTAACCCATCACCCTGAATGGATCATTCCCGCTTTATGCAAGACAGCGGTAGGCGATGTCTGGGGGATTGGGCGGCGCTGGAGCGCTATGCTTGAGGAGCGGGGCATCCACACCGCCCACGACCTTGCCAGCGCTCAGGACGGCTGGGTGCGCCAGCGCATGGGCATCGTTGGCCTTCGCACCGTTCACGAGCTGCGCGGCCTCGTCTGCCATGGACTCGATGACCAACCCGCCCCGAGACTGACGACGTGCTGCTCACGCACCTTCGGTGAGGCGATCCGAGACAAGGCACAGGTACATGATGCCGTGATGAGTTTCACCGAAAGGGTCGCGGAGAAGGTCCGCCATGCCGGTCAGGTCGCGGGAGCGGTGCAGCTGTTCATCCGCACCGATCCGTTCGATCAGAATTCGGCCCAGAAATCTGTGTCAGGCTCCGCCACGTTCCAACGCCCGACCTGCGATACTCGCGACATCTCTGATGCCGTCTTGCGGATCTTTGATCGCATCTGGCGGGATGGCTATGGCTGGCGCAAGGCCGGCGTGCTGCTACTTGACCTCGGCGACCCTGCCGAAGTGCCAAAATCCCTTTTTGATATCGCCGAACAGCCGGATGGGCTGATGGAGGCACTGGACCAGATCAATGCCCGGTTCGGTCGTGGCAAGGCTCGACTGGGGCTGGCACGCAAAGGCGGCGAATGGCGTATGCGACAGGAGAACCTGTCGCCCAGCTACACGACAAGATGGGGAGATATTCCATCTGTGAAGATGGCCTGATTTGCTGATGGGAGCGCCGAATTGGCACTGCCATTCAATCTTCCTCTACCAACTTCCGGAAAAACTCCAGATCCGGGTCCGGCTCGTCCCAGCGCTCGGCGATCCTGGCCCAACGATCGACCCGATCTCGGAATGCATGATCATCGATCGAGACGTTGAAGGTGTACAGACGATTGACGACTTCCTTCATCAGTGCCCGCATCTGGTCGTCGTCGAGATGGGAGGCATCATTCCACGCAATCTCGCGCCCATCGGCATCAATGACGCGGACGTCCGAATAGTCCCCGGCATGAGTGACCGGGACTATGCCCGCATGAAGGGCTTCGAGACTGGTGTTGCGGACGCACATCATCGCGAGCGTCTTCGCCATCTTGGCCGCGATGCGCTTTTCGTCGTCCCGGTTCATCGGCGCACTATAGCGGCGAATCCCCGGTGTAGTAGGCCCGAACCACTTCTACTTCATCCGTGGTCAGCTCGGGCAATGGGGCTGCCGCTGCATTGATCTGCGGGATATCCACCGATGCGCCATCGCCGACAAACTGATCGACAACCTCGCGTAGTCCTGCTCCGTAGTCCGAAAACGGCAGAACAGTGACGCTAGGGTGATCCAACCATTCCGATTGTGGCCGATAAAAACTCAGATTGCCTCCCCGAGCCTGGCACGAAACTCCTGGAACAGGGGGCGGCGGCAAGGCCGCAAGAATATCTAGCGGCGGGATACTCTCGATCAAAGCGCAAAGGTCTGGTGCCACCCCCTCCGGGTTAGTCTCGAACCATCGCGGATGGGGCTCGATACCGACGAACCGCTCCGGGAATAGCTGAATGAACGAGTTCGGCAGGCAGCGCTTGTGGAACTCGACAGCCGAGCAGAACCGCTCGACCGGATCCCGCCAGAAGGCATAAATAGCCGTCGGCGCGATAGCCTCCCCTGGAAAGTGCGCCTCAGCCAACCTGATCGCTTCCGGCACTGTCGGATGCCGTCCCATCTCCCCAACCAAATCGACACCGATCTGCCCAAGGACAGCCCGCGCCGTCTGCGAACCGTTCTTCGGCACGCCAATGAACAGCGTTTGGCGGTCATGCGAAATGATCATGGGTCAGATCCCGGTCTTGGTGTTGGTGTAGGACCCGGCCGCAAAGCTGTAGGCTGGTGTCCCTGCGGTCAGAGTGCGGCTCAGCAACGAGAAGCTGCGGAAGGTAAGAGACCAGAAGGTGTTGCCGATGCTCGGGGATGAGGCGCTGTAGGTTACGCCCTGGGTCGAGGCACCGGCCACTGACCATGTCCCGGTCTTCGAACCATCAACTGGCACTTTGAAGATGGCGCCGCACAGATCCATGTAACCGTATGGCGAGAAATCCATCATGGTGTAGATGGAGAACACCATTGCCGTTGAGCTAACCGCCAGACCCGTGAGGCTGAAAGAGTTCGCGCCATTGCTCGTGTCGAGGCTGATGGAGCGGGACAGCAGCAAGGTGCCGTCGGTTGAAAACTGATAAATGTCCGCCCCGGCATAGATAGGCGCAAAAACCCGCAGGCTGCCGTCGGGCCCGAGGTTCACCGAACCACTGCCGTAGCTGGAAGGCAGGGACAGCTGCCACTGAATCACGGCGCCAGAACTGATCTTGAGCAGGCTCAGCGTGCCGTTGATGCCTGCGAGCCAGTAGATGTTGTTGCTGCTGTCTACTGCAACGCCATAGCCGTAATCATAACCCGTACTCCCGATTGAGCGTTGCCAGCTCACCGAGGGGGTGGCGGTGCTGATGACGGTGATCAGGGCGTCGATATTTCCGGCAGTCGACGTCGAGGTGTTACCCGAAAGGACCAGCAGGCTGCCGTCCGGGCTGAGGGCCATCTGGCTGGCATATTCGTTGCCGGAGCCACCAATCGACCGCTGCCACAGCAGGGTGCCGGCGCTATTGTATTTGGCGATCAGCGCGTCGGCATTTCCGGAGCCACCGCTCGATGTTGAATAGCCGGCCACATAGACGCTGCCGGACGCATCGACCGCCGCATTGTACCAGATTTCCTGGCCCGAGCCGTTGAGGCTGCGCTGCCATTGCAGGGTTCCCGAGGTGTCGAGCTTGGCCAGCCAGGCATAGTAGTTGCTCGAGTAGTAGGCCCCGGCAAGGTAGACATTGCCGCTGGCATCAATCCAGCCGCCGTTGATGAAGGGCCCGGAGACATTTCGTGCCCAGATGAGCGCGCCGTCACGGTCCCATTTGAAGATCGCGCTGGAGGCGCTGGCGTAGATGTTGCCGCTGCTGTCCGCGCCCAGAATCAGAAAATTGACCACGGTCGAACCAAAGGTCGCATACCAGAAGCTCTCGTTCGATTTGCCATAAAGGTTGGAGAGCGAGACCGGCCCGGATGCGACACCAGCCAGTGTCCGCACGGCCGCTTCGCCGAGCGAAGTCGTGGTGGTCGATGTGCGGCCGAGTTCCACCGCGACATTGCCAAGCGAGATCGGCCCCGATGTTTGCAGTGTCATGGTTGGGCCTCGAGGCGCTCGACCTTGTCGGCCAGGTCCTTCACGGCCTCGATCAGTACCCCTACGAGATTGCCATAGGCGACAGACAGCAGGCCATCCTCGTGGGTCATGACCGCTTCGGGCACAATGAGCGCCAGCTCCTGGGCAATGAGACCAACGCCGCGATTGCCTGTCTCGCGCCGACTAAAGGTCACCCCACGCAGTTTCCGGACCCGGTCCAGCGCGCCAGTGATCGTCTCGATGTCAGTCTTCAGGCGGGCGTCGGAATAGGCGGTAATGTCGCCCGTCGCGGTAATCGATCCCGACGCGGAAATACTGCCGGTGAAGCTGTCGCCGGCCTTGTTGGCAGGCGTATAGCCAAGAGCGCTAGTGACATCGCCGGAGGTCATCGATGAGCCTGCGGTGACCCGCCCTTTGGCATCGACCGTGACCTTGAGATAGGTTCCGGCCGTCACGCCGCTATTCGCCAGTGTTGCGGCAAATGACAGAGCCGCCGAGCCGTCAAATGCCGCGCTGGTGCCGGTCACATCGCCGGTCAGCGCAATGGTGCGCCCAGTCGCCCACCTGGTCGCTGTCGCGGCATTGCCGGTGCAGGATCCTGACGAACCGGTAATCGACCCACTGGCCGTGATGTAGCCGCTGGGGTTAGTTGAATTGTAGGGCGTGAAGCCGAGCGCGGTCGTCACCATCGCAGAGGTCAGATTGCCAAAGCCCACCTGAACGACGGTGCCGCCCGCAGTCTTCGAATAGAGCTTCTGGTCAGCCAGATTGACGGCGAGTTCGCCCGACTGCAGCGATGCCGCCGCAGGCACGCTGGCGGCTGTCGAGGATCGTTTGAGCAGGATGGTGCTCGGCATCAGAAGGTTCCACCGTCCAGCGTCACGCCATCAATCGAGCCACCGGTGATGGCGACGTTGCTCGCGGCCTGCGTCGACATGGTGCCAAGGCCAGAAATGTCAGTATTGGGAATGGTCGCGGACGCCGTGAACGCCGCCGTGCCGTTGCCCTTGAGGTAGCCGGTGAGCGTGGTCGCGCCCGAGCCGCCCTTGGCCACGCCGAGCGTGCCGCCGATATTGCCCAGCGTCAGGCTGGCTTCGTTGACATCGACGGTAGGGTTGCCCGCCACACCATCGCCATTGGTGACTGCGATCTTGGTCGAACCGGCAGTCAGCGTGCGCGCTGCCACAGTCCCAGCGGCCGTGCGGGCGATAATCCCATTGGTGCCAAGGTTGTGGAGCGCCAGCGCCTGACCGGTCAGTGCGACAGCGTCAGCGGCCACAGCAATGCCTGTGCCGGCCCCCACGTCGATCGTGTTGCCGGTCTTGGTGAGGCCATTGCCGGCAACGATCTGTCCGGCGCCGTTGAACTGAACGAAGGTGACAGCAGTGGTGCCCAGCGTGCCGCCCGCATCAACCGTGCAGAGGTAGCCGACGTCGGCGTTCACTGTGCCCTGTTCGACAAACAGGTAAGCCGAGACATGCTCGTCCCAGGTCGATAGATCGATCGCCCGAGCCCAGGCGCCAGAGGCAACCACATAGACGCCGTTCTGGGACGGCGTGGTCTGGTCCTTCACTAGCACGCGGTCGCCCGCGCCAAGCGCCACGCCGTCGATCGTCATGGTGCCGGACAGCGAGGCAATATTGGCAGTCGATGCGGCTTTCACCGAAGCCTTGGGATCGAGCCCCTGAACGGTCAGATCGACGTAGTTCTTGGTGGCGGCGTCCTGGGCTGCCGTTGGGTCAGCAAGGCCTGTGATGCGCTGGCTGTTGAAGTCCACCGCAGCGGTAGGTGCTGCCAGCTGGTCGAGCCGGTTGGCGCGCACCCGGGCATCGGTGAAATAGAGGTTGGTGCCTTCAGAGACGTCGCTGGTGGAGAGCGTGATGGCACCGGTGCGCCCTGTCACCGAAGTCACCGGGAACGTGATCGCGACGTTGCTTGCAGCTGTCACGCGCCCCTTGGCGTCGACCGTGACCTGACCGACTTGCGTGGCAGAACCATAGGAGCCAGCGGTGACGCCGCTGTTTGCAAGGGTCGCGGCAATAGTCGCATTGGCTGTGCCATTGAACGAGGCCGTGCCGGTTACATCGCCGGACAGACCCAGCGTACGCGCCGTTGCCAGCGCGGTTGCAGTGCCAGCATTGCCCGAGATCGAACCTACAATCGTGCTCGAGAAGGTCTTGATTCCGGCGACGGTCTGGTCGCCCGAGAGCCCGACGAAGGCGCCCGGGCCACCGATGGCGATGACCGAGGTCGCTGTTCCGCCGGCACCCCCGGTGCCGGTGCCGTAGTAGAGTGTGTTGTCCTGCTCGTTGAATGCGAGCTCGGCATTGGCGAGCGATGCCGGAGCCCCGGCCGCACCGCCTGCGGCCCGGCGCTTGATACGCAGGGTATTGGCCATCAGAAATTACCTCCGTCGACCAGTCTGGCCGCTTTCTCGTTGATCCATGTGTTGGTGGGGGATGAGTAGGTGAGGACGTCGCCGTCCTCGGGTGCGGCCAAGGCCACGTCGGACAAGTCCGTCAGCGCGCTGAGCGGCCCGGGCGGACCTGGTGGGCCCTGAGGTCCGGTAAACCCGCGTGGACCTGATATCCCGGCGTTTGAGACCTCGAGGGTTATGCTGGTGCCGTCGCTCTCGACGAGGATGGTCTGAACCGCCTCGATGATCTGCAGAGCGGCGGTCATTCAACATCAAACGTGAGGGTCGGCAGGACCTCACGCTCCCCGCTGTCGTTCTCGAAGCCGAGCGTCAGCCAGACCCGCCCAGCGCCCGACTTCAGCGGCGCAGTCTGTTCGTCGGTCCACAGCACCTCGATCTGCCCGCCCGTCGCCGGCGGCAGAATGGCAAGTGCGGGCGGTGCGATGTTTGGACTCTGGTCAATGACGATGAGCGCGAGACCGGAGAGATCCCGAGCAATCCCGGTGCCCTGGTCGGCAAAGAAGGTGGCGCGCACGCGCTTGGTGCCGCCGTGGCGGATGGTCAGCCTGGTCATGCCTTCACCTGTGGGAAAGGAGGGTGGCGGAGGCCAAAGCCTCCGCCTGCTGGGTGAAGGTCTCGGGTTCAGCCGATCCGGGTGGTTGCCGTCTTGCGGAACAGGACCCCGCCAATGCCGGTCAGCGCTAGGACGACGGTCAGGACGTCCGTCTGGCTGAGACCTTCCGGCAAAATGCCGATCGCGCCAGCAATACCCCAGATGCTGCCGATGATCCCGGTCCAGATGGCTTTCGATGTCCACCAGGGCTTCAAGTCTTCCATGTCAGTTCTCCAAAAGAAAACCCGCCAAAGGGCGGGTGGTTGTCCGGCTGCGCAAAGGGGGCAGCGGATAGGGTCGAGGTAGCTCAGGCCTCGTTGGCAGAAACCGTGCCGGTAGCAGCCAGCTGGACCGGCTTCGCGGTCACTGGCGCCTTGCGATAGGCCGGCCGGCGCACGGCAATGCAGCGGTCTTTGGCAATCCGGGTGATGGTCACGCCATCAGACTGGTTGCCGCCAAGCACATGGTAGGCGCCGTAATCTTCGCCGACATAGAGCCCGACATGGCCAGATCCCTGGCCGCGGCGGAACACCAGCACATCGCCTAGCTGGGCCTTGTCAGCAGCCTTGCCGAACTTTGTCCAGTTGCGCGCCCAGAGCGGACCTTCGACGATTGGCTTGCCGCCCCGTTGGGCGACCACCGCCAGGAACAGACCGCACCACGGGATACCGTCATCCAAATAGGTCCGGGCAAGCCCAACCTCCTTGGCCCAGTCGAGAATGAGCGGATTGCTGGCAGGTCCGGCCACTTCAAAGGTGCCGTAAAGCTTGCGCGCTTCTTCCAGCATCCGGGGCAATGGGCGCAGGTCATCGAGCCAGCCATAGGCCGGCGGCAGAGGGTTCATGGGAGTTTCTCCTGTGGGAGGTTAGCGGCCGGAAAAGCCCTTGAAGGCAGCGGTGATTACCGCGATCGCGGCAACCAGGGTCGAGAGCCATTTGACGAAGCGGACGACGCCGGTTGCCGTATTCCAGGCGTCGAGCAGGTCTTTGAGTTCCTTGCGCACGGCCTTGAGTTCGGCCTGCATGGCCTCAAGGTCAGCACGGATGAGCGCCATTTCCACGGCGGGGTCTTGTTCGGGCATGGCAGGTCTCAGCGGATCGAGCAGATGATGGCGATGTCACCGGGCGCAAGATCGACAGCGTAGCCCGGCGTTGGATTGAAGTCGGTCTGGCGCTGGCGTGGGCCGGTGGCGTAGTGGATGAACAGCGCGGCTTGCGTGAGCACGCGAGGCTCGGTGAGAACCTCGAACCGGTACTGAACACCCGGCGTCCGCTTCAACTTCTGCACCACGCAGCATAGCGTGAAATCGTCGTGGAAGTGCCGGGTGAATTCACCGGCCGGGAGATAGCCGCCGCCATTCTCTACATTGTGGCAGCCAGGGGTCCAGGTCTGGATGATCGGACCGTCAGGGCCTTCGAACACGTAGTCGGCCGATCCGTTGATGCAGATCGAGACATGCTCGCACAGGGTCCAGGCAACGCCTGCCTGGTACATCTCAGCGATGGTGGCATTGAGCAGGGGCGGCACGAAGCCCAGCATCGGCCAGAGTCTCCACGAGTTTGCTGGCCGACGAAAGGTGAAGTCGTTCTTGAACACCCCGTAGTTGATCTCGAGGTCGTCGTTGATCGCAATCACCTCGTCGGTGACCGTCGGCCGGCGATCTGCCTGCATCTTGTGTTTTCCTCTAGCTGACTGTGACCGAGACGACCTCGCGCACAACATGGCTGCCGGACTGACCGCCCGACGAGCTGATTGCGGCGCCACCCAGAGTGGCGGAAAGGTTGAACGTGTCGGTCGCGGCGTTGACGACGAAGTAGGTTGTGTTGGCGAAGATCCCGGTCGGGAGCACTCCGGAGGTCGTGAACTGGACACGCTTGCCGTTTGTCAGGCCGTGGGCAGCAGAAGTGACGGTCGCCGGAGTAGCGATCGTGATGGTAGCGGCGCGCGGCAGCATGCTCGTAAAGACATTGCCACTTAGCGTGCCGTTGGCCTGATAAGCCGTGATCGGGTCCTTGTAGCCGTAGCGTGTGCCAGAGCCGGAGCCGGTTAAGCTGAGCGCCGCGCCTCCCGGTGTGGCCGCAATCTTGAATGCGCTCGCACTGACCACCGACTGGACATAGTAGATGGTGAACGCCGTCAGCCCGCTGGGCATACCGCCGCTGCAATAGAACTGTACCGGATCGCCAACGGCAAGCCCATGCGAAGTCCAGTTGATGGTGTTGGTTGGCGATGGACTGAAGGTGATCCCGGTGACGTAAGTCGCCCAGGAAACCGAGGCCGCACTCAACGGATAGACCGTTCCGTTGATGCGCAAGCGGCTGGGCTCGGGCGTCACACCGTATCCGTCGAGACCGATCAGCGTGCGCGAAGTCGCGGCGTAAAAATCATACTCATGGGCAATCGCGCGGATGTTGCGACCCTGCCAGCTTGCCGGCGTGAAGGCGCCACCCACAAGCGATGTGAAATAGCCGCCATCAGCGCCGAACTGCTCGCCAGCGCTGTATTTGTCGCCCCATGAGTAATAGCTGACGGGCAGATCGATCTGCCGCTCGTCGCTTCCCGATCCGAGCAGTACCCCAAGCACGCCCGACATCAGCTGATCCCGGTGCCCGAGACGAACCAGACGTTGGTCTCGACCTTGATCAGCGTGGCGAGCCCACGTACGGCGAGCGTCCTGTTGCCAGTGCTGGTGGTGCCGGCCTGGCAAAGCGTAACGCCGGAGCCTTGGGCGATGGTGATGGCTGAACCGCCATTATTGATGATGGTGATGGTCGTTCCGAGCGGGAAGCCGACCGTGCCGTTGGGGGGCACAGTGATGGTCTGCGCAGCAGAATTCAGGGAATAGATGTGCTTGCCGTTGTCGGCCGCGACCAGCTGGTAGGACGCGCTCTGTGCATTCTGGGGTACTTCGCGAAAACCGATCGACCATGCCGAGCCGCCGGCATCATTCACGGTGGAGCCGGTGGCCGCACCCGAGATCGTCTTGTTGGAAAGCGTCTGGCTATCTGTCGTCCCGACGACTGCGCCGGAGGGAACTGACCTGCCTGACCAGGAAGCGAGATTGGCGCTGTAGCCTTGTACATCGCTGCCGATCGCGAGGCCAAGATTGCTGCGGGCGGTGGCGGCATCGGCTGCACCGGTTCCGCCATTGGCAACAGCGAGAGTGCCCGTAATCTTGGAGCCGGCCAGTGAGGTTAGCCAGGCGGGATCAGCATAGGTGCTGGTGGTGAGCACGGCATTGCCGGAAACCGACGGCGCGGAGAGCGCTACGGTCCAGGAGGCAATCGTGCCGCTGCCACCCACCATGGCGACATTGACGGCGAGCGCACCGGTGCCGCTGGTGTAGGCCGTAATCTGCCCATGCATCCAGTTGGTGGGTGTGGCCGTGCTGGTGATGGTCACCCATTGGCCCACGACGAAGGCTTTGCCGGTCTGGACAGTCAGGGATTTGGAGCCCGTGCCGATAGCAAGTGAGGTCGTGCTGGTGGCGCTGGTGCCGGGCGCGTTGACCGCGGTTGAGGCGCTGGCTGCCGCGTTGGTCGCGTAGCCATTGACCTCGACCGCCAGAGCATTGGCCTCCGTGCCGAAGGTCGGCAGCGCGGCGAGGAAAGCATCCGCACGCGCGGAGAAGTTCGCCGCATCCGTCCGGGACGGCGGCGTGGGCAGTGCTGTGATAGGCATGGAATTACCCTTCAGGGTGGATCAGGCCAGAAAGCTCAGGTCAGCCCTTCGATGGTCAGACTGCAGTAACTGACCGTCGGGTAGGCAAGGTCGATCGAGAACTCCTTGTAGAAGCCGTAGACGGTAAGGCTCTCGAAGCTTTCGGAGCCAATCCAGAGGACCGGCGAGGCGCGGAGCGCTGCAAGATTGCGGGCCACATCGTCGATGGCGCTGGTCGGCATGACCACCCGCGCGGTCATCCGCTTGGCAAAGGCGCGCTCGACCACCGAGGTGACACCGAACTGGTCGGTCTCTTTCCTCGAATAGTCGATGATGCCGATGTCCGCGCCGTGCTCGGTCTCGCCGATCGTAAACTGCCGGCCGAACAAGAGCGCGCCGCAGGAAACGAGGTCAGCCGGATTGTCGCGCGTCATGGTGACGGTGATGATGCCGGCCTCGTAGACCGGCACATCGAGGAACAGCAGGCTGGATTTGCGCCCGACAGGTTCGAAGAACCAGGAGAACCAGTTGTCGATGGCCGTGCCGCCGACATTGAAGCTCTGGGTCTTCGAATAGAGCTGCGTGCCCGAAACCGTGAGCGAAACCGTAGCGCTCTCCGCATCGGTATCGATGAGCGCGACGCCGTCAGTTGCGCCTGGCGTCAGGACAACCTGCAGGCTTCCGGCCCGGGTCGTGGCAGTGCCCACCCGGTCATCGAACATGGCCCAGCGGTTGGTCGGCCCCAGATCCAGCCACTTGGTCGGATCGCTCGCCGGGTTGACCCCGGTCGATGCTACCAGTGCTTCGTAGCGCCGATGGGTTGCCGTCAGGATCACCCTGGCACCTACCGCATAGGCTGTCCCGGAGGCCCAGACCGGGTGGTCGTTCTCCGGGGCCGTGCTGCTGGTCAGCATCGCGTCCGTGAGCGTGGTCGGCCGGATCAGTTTCATGCCGCCGTTCTCACGGCTAGGGCATCGCCGTCTGGCGTCACCCGTTCGAGGATGCGGGCCGTCTTGCTGGTGCCTGATGCAATCGTAGCCGAAGCAATCCGCTGTTCATCGCGCAGGTCAGCAAGCTCCTGACGGAGCGCGGCGAGCCCGTCAACCAGCACCGTGGCGCTGTCGTTTGCTGGCAACGACGCTGTCGCCGATTGATTGGAAGCGAACTGTTCCCACCAGGTCGGTGTGCTCGATGCGGCTGCCATTGCCGTGTCCGTTGGCAACCCGGCCACCCCGTTGATGATCGCGACGGTCTGCTCGAGGCTGGCAGCGGTCTGGCCCTGAATGCGCGCCAGTTCCTGTGCCGAGGTGGCAGCATCGGCCGCCACGGTCAGCAGGCTTTGGCTGAGCCCAGGCAGCGATTTGGCCGCCTCCTGATCACCGGCCCGGGCAGCAAGAGTGGCGGCGTTGAATTCGGACAGAGCCTGAGCATAGGTTTTGGTGCCGCTGCCGATGCTCCCACGGATGCGGGCAACTTCGGACAACAGGCTATCGGTAATGCTCTCCCAGGCCGAGCGTAGCTTTTCGGCCGCAGCTGCCGCCTCATCAGCTGCCTTTTGCTGGTCCTGGAGTGCCCAGATCTGCTGCTGCAGCGCGCGGTTGCTTTCGTCGAGCTGGGCCAGATCAAGCGCCCGAAGCGCCGCGGTATTACCTTGAACCTCAAGCAGCTGGCGTTCGAGCGACAGGCGTTCATCCGCGATGGCGGCTGCACTGGCGGCGTCCTGGGCCGCGCCAATGAGCTCGGCAAAGGCCGGGGCCAGCTGGATCAGGGTGACATAGGCCGCGCGGCCAGCCTCGGTGGTCAGGTCCTGCGCTTCGACGAGCGCCCGGAAGCCTGCGATGCTTTGCGGCAGCCCAAGCCCAAGGCTCTCGAACACCCGGGCCATCTGCGCGGTCTGGGCCGTCGCCTGTTCGGCCTTGCTGTAATAGAGCGCAAAATACTCGCCCGTCGCGAAGGTCATGTCACTGGCCGAACCGAACAGGTCGAACAAGTTCATCTTCGCCGCAAGGGTCAGATCCTCGACCGAGGTGCCCAGCAGGCTGAGCGAGGAACTCACCGCCTCGACGCTCGATGCAACCCGGATCAGCGTCTCGAAATAGCCTTCGCCGACCTTCTGGAACTGCTCGAGGCCGGGCACAGCATAGCGGGCCAGATTGTCAGCCGCCGCGCCAAAGACGGCGGTCAGCTTCTCCTGGATCTCGGCTCCGGTCAGCCCCTTCAGATCGATCTTGCCGATGTTGATGACAAAGCCCTGCAGACGCGACTGAACCTCACCAAGCGACAAGCCCAGCGGCCCGGCTGCGGCCGAGATCGCGTCATAGAAGCCTGAGAAGATCAGTGCGAACTGGCGTTC
>VFQO010001964.1_pt1 | contig 13919 bp, 23 predicted proteins | sample 3512331 | NCBI WGS metagenome assembly VFQO01 (sample SAMN10412371, study PRJNA504923) | tailings metagenome | isolation source: Replicate 3 from Balatoc abandoned mine | place: Philippines: Itogon, Benguet | collected 2017-08-28
TGGAGATGTTCTGCGCGTGCTTGGTCTCGGTGCGGGCGATCACCCGGGCGCGGGTTTCGGCATTGCCCCAGTGCCCGCCTTCCACCTGATTGGCGATGCGATTGGCCAGCGCCTGGACGCCTTCGCCCTGGGCGCGGCCTTCCGCCAGTGCATCAAAGATAGCCTGCCGGGTCTGGGCATCGACATCGATCAGCCCGGCGCGGGTGCCGCCAGCGGCGATGATCTGCCGCATGAGAGGATCGGGCAGGCCAGTGCCGAAGCCCGCTTCCTGCAGCGCCTCGGCGGTGCGCCGCGCGATCGCGACATACTGCGCCTGATACTTCGACGAGAGGCCCTGCTCCCACGCTTCGAGGTTTAGCAGGTCGATGATCTGGTTGATCAGCTCGGGATCGGGATCGGCCTTGGCCTCAGCCTTGAAACCGCGCGCCCTGAGCACATCCGCCGCGATCCTGCTGGCGGCGTCGCCCCAGCCTTCGAACAGCGGCATCAGATCGGCGGCGAAGGCATCGCGCTGGCCGCGCTCGTCCCGCCGAAGCATCAGGGCGAAGCGCTCGCCGCGCTCGATTGCATCTGGGCTGGCATCGCGGGCGTTGGCGGGCAGGTAGTCTTCGAGCGGGTTGGCCTTGGCCTCGGGCTTGGGCAGCGCCTTGGGCTGGGCCGCAGCGCGCAGCTCCTCCTGAGTGATCGGTCGGGCGCCCTCGGCCTCAAGCAGCGGAGCGGTAGGCCGCAAAGACGCCCTCCCCGCCTCGGCCAGCGGGACCTCCAGCTTGGCGATCGGGCGCAGGTAGTACTTGTGGCTCTCGTCGGCATCGCGGCCGGTCTCGACCAGATAATCGTAGAGCGTGATCGCGCCGCTCTCGAACTCCTTCAGCTTGCGTTCGATCTGCTTGTCCTCGTCCTCTGACAGGGCGAGGACCTCGTCGGTATCCCAGAACAGCTCCAGCCGGCGCTTGCCCCTTCCGGGCTTTTCGAAGTCGGGCAGCAGGCTGCGCTGCAGCTCGTCGACCAGCGCGCGGCCCAGCGGCAGCACACCATTGTGCCAGGCGAGCTTGCGCATCTCCTCCATCGTCGCGCCGACCTTGGTGGCCTGCAGGCCCGCGCCGAAGCCGACGACAGCCGCCGGGATGCCCAGCGCCGCGCAGACCCGTTCTTCGGCTACATCACGCGCCTCTGACAGGTTCATCTGCTGCGGGTTGAAGCCGTAGGGCTGCACGTCGGTCGGCGCGCCCATCACCAGCGTGCCACCACGGCCATCGCCGCTGAAGGTCTGCTGGAACCACGTCTTGGTCGCCTCGACATCCTCGGGCGTCGGCATCGCGCCGGCCTTGGGGCTGATGACGACGCCGGGCACACCCATGTTGCGCAGCAGGCTGGCGACGAAGTTGCTGCTCTCCATGTCGGCGAAGATCTCGCGGATCGCCGAGTAGAGCGGCGCAATGCCGCGCCGCAGATCGCGCGGGTTGAGGCCGTTGCGGAAGTGGACGACATCCTCGGGCGGCAGATCCATCCGGCCATAGCCGGTGCCCGGGCTGTATTCGTAATGCGACAGGAACTCCGAACCATCGAGCCCGGCCTTGGGCTCGATCATCCAGTGCGGCACATACCACAGCTCGACGACCCGGCCCGAAAGATCGCGCACCTTGATCCAGTAGGCATTGCCATCAATGCAGAAGCTGAGGATCGTCGCCGCCCACAGCGCGATGTCGCCATAGAACGGATTGGGATTTCGGATCAGCTCGAGCAGATCGTGCTCTTCCACCGGCTCGATCTTACCGCCCTGGACGCGCTCGCGCATCGCAAGGTTGGCCTCGGGCAGCGCGCGCTGGAGCCACATGATCGGCGCCATCACCACGCTCGCGTCGAGCATGTCGCCGACCTCGCGGGCGTAATCGAACCGGGTGCGGCGCAGCAGGCCGCCGAAGAACAGCGACTGCGCGGCGTGCCGCATCTGGGTCAGCGAGGTGGTGACGCGGGCGAGCGCCTTGGTCAGGAAGTTGCCGCCGCCGGTGCTGGTGGTGGTTGCGGGGAGGTTCATGCCAGGACGTCCTTCAGCAGCTTAGCCTGCTCGGCAGACAGGGTGACGGTATGCTGGCGGCCAGCGCCGGTTTGCCGGATCAGCACCGAACCAGCGCTCACAGTGACCAACGTCAGCTGCGAGAAGGCATTGCTGCCAAAATTGTGCGTGCCAGTCTTCATGCCGGGATCCAGTTTGCATCGAGGTCGAGGATGCCGCCTTCCGGCTGCGGGGTGATCCCGGCGAGCGGCCGCCAGGGCGCGGACTTGCCGTCGCTGCCGGCGTGGAGCGCCAGCGCCAGCGCCCAGAAGCGGTCGGCGTGACCATCGGGCGTGCGTTCGGCGGTGAAGCGGATATTGCCCGCGCCGGTCACCTGTTTGGTAACGCTGCGCAGATCGCTGCGGATCTTGCCGTCGTGCGGGATGCGCAGGCGGCGATCCTCCATCGTGCCGCGCACCGGATAGGCCAGCGCCTCCTTCGACTGCGCGGTGAAGTTGACGCCCTCGACCCGGTACTTGCCGAACCGGCCTTGCGCATCATCCACCCAGCCAATGCCGAGGCCGGTGTTGTCGATCGCCACCCGGCCGCCCGACTGGAGCACCCGGTCGATCCACGGCCAGATGACCTTTTCCTGATCGGGCTTGGTCATGTTCTGCAGGGCTTCGATGTGGCGGGTGTAGAAGACGTCGCCCAGCTTCTCGACCACCCAGATGACGGTGAGGTCTTTCTTGCGGCCGATATCGATGCCGGCGAACAGCGTGCCGCCCTCGATCGCCTGCCAGTCGGTGCCCTCGGGATATTCGCTGCGGGCGATCAGATCATACTCGAGGAAGGCCGCATCATCATCGGCCGGGCGGCACATGTATTCCTGCTGGAAGCTCTCCTCGTCGGCCGCGCCCTTGCGGACGAAGTCAAAATAGGCGGCCTCGTCCATCGCCTGGCGCTCGTCGGTGTCGGGCAGCGATTGCTGGAGCTTGTAGAGGAAGCCCTGATCGAGCGCGTCCTGCAGGGTGACGGTGTGCAGGCTGATCCCCTTGGGATTGCCCTGTTCCTTGATCTCGCGGACCAGCTGGTTGAAGAAGTTGGCGCTGCCGCGATGGGTGCTGATCACCTCCATCGAACCGCCCCAGGTGATGCCGGGATAGGCGATCGCCCAGAGCTTGCGCGGATCGGGGTGCAGCGCGAACTCGTCGAGCACGCGCCCGCCGCGCTTACCGGCCTGCGCGTTGGGATTGGAGCTCATCGAGTTGATCCGCTTCCCGTTGGCGAAGCGCAGGGTGTAGGAGGTCTGCCGATCGCGCGGATCGAGGACGATCTCGCCGAGGTCTTCGGCGGCGATCGACAGGTTGCTCGCCCAGAACTTGCAATCCTCAAGGAACAGCTGCGCCTGGATATCATCGCGCGAGCTGATCCACTGGTCGAACCGCGCAGTCACCAGCGCGGTGCGCGAGACGGTGGCGTAGGCCGTCGCCCAGGACAGACCGATCTGGCGGCCCTTCTCCATCAGCTTCAGCTGCGATGTGTCCTCGATCCACCGCGCCTGGTAGGGCAGGAAAATCGCATCGGGCGCGGCCGGGATGCAGCGGGCCTGTCCTTTTCCTTGGGCGCCCATCAGCCCTGCCCCATCAGCGCACGGTTGATCGCGGCCAGTGCCTCGGGGGAGACGCCCTTCTTCTTGCCGATCTCGCCCGCCTCCTTGGCAGCCTCGGCAAGGCGATCCTGCACTTCCTTTTCCAGCCGCTCGCGGTATTCGGCGCTCGCCTTCTGGGCGGCGACGGCGGATTGCAGCGCACGGCTGATCTGCATCAGCCCCGCGGTCGAGACTTCGCCCTCTTCCAGGATCTCGAAGGCGGCGACCTTTACCAGCTCGGCGACCGCGACGGTGACCTCGTCCGGGGCCTTGGCGTCCATCGTGCGGGCCAGCTCGCCGCCCATCCGCTGGATCTCGTCGAGGCGGCGGAACTGGATCGCCTTGCGCACGGCATAGCGGCCGAAGGCGCTCTTGCTGATCGGGCCAAGGCCGACATCGGCCAGCTTCTCGTTGAACTCGGCATGGATCACCGCGATTGGCAGCTTGTACTCGCGCAGCTGGTCATTGGCCCAGACGATCGCAGCCTCAGCCTCGTCGGGCAGCAGGTCGATCGACGACAGGTGTCCGCGGCCTTCCCGGCGTTTCTTTCCTGGGCGCGCCATCTCAGCGCGCCTCGGCCGGGCGCAGCACGCCCTCGATCACGCTGCGCTGTTCCAGATGATCGCGGCCCGCTGGTGCCAGCGTAGCGAACAGCACATCCTCGACTGCGGAGATGGTGATCGCGCCAAGCGCCTCCAGCTTGTGCATCTGGGTGCGGATCCAGTCGCGGTCGCGGCGGTAGCCGTAATAGTCCAGCGTCCGCTTCAGCAGCAGATCGGAAAGGCTGCCATCAGTCTGCTCGGACAGCACCTGCAGGATCCGCAGGCGGGCTTCCCGGGCGATGGCTTCGGCAAGATCGGCTTTGAGGCTCACTTCTCCATCCCCTTGGGAACGACGACCGACATGATCAGCGTCAGGTTGCGGTCGATGTGTTCAACCGATGCGGCGGTTTTCGCCGAGATCGCGGCGTGTTCGCTCTGCTTGTCTGCGAGCGCGCGCTGGCGGGATTCGTGATCGGCCTGGACCTTGGCGAGCTTCTCGATCGCCTTTTCCAGCCGCCGGATATCGGCCGGGCTGGCGGTGTCGCCTTCGATCTTCTCGACCCGCTGGACCAGATCGCCGACGCTGGTCTTGACCTCGGCCACCTCGCCCTTCAGCTCGTTGATCTTGCGGTCCAGCCCGCCGGTCCCGACCGGGTTCTTCGCCCCGCCGCGCCACGCGGCGACAGTGATGCCGATGACGATGAAGGCGATGATCGCCAGCTCGAGGAGGTTTCCGGGGCTCATTGGCCGTCTGGTCCTTTGATCGTGTTGGTGGCCGAGGCGAAGGCGCGGCGCAGGAAGTCCTTCACCTGCTCGCCGAACAGTTCGAGCAGGGAGAAACCGGAAAAGCCGAGGCCGATGGCCACGACGAAGGCGAACAGCCAGCCGGGGCGGCTCTCGATGATCCAGAGCTCAACCAGAACCAGCATGATGAAGCTGACGAGCAGGCGCAGCTTCCAGCCGAGATCGGCCTCGGCCCGTACGGTGAATGGCCGCGCGGCGATGATGCCGATCGCGCCGAGGATGCAGGTCACAACCGGGATCGGCAGACCATGAAGATCGATCAGGAATCGGTCTCCAAGCGGGGTCTGCACATCGGGCACCACCACGGCGACAGCCAGCGTCGGCAGCCACAGGCTGAGGAACTTGGTGAAGGACAGCGGCTCGGGCAGGTGCAACATCAACGGCCCTTCTCCAGCTTTTCCTGGCAGTCGATGCAGCGCTTGGCCGAAGGCAGGGCTGCGCGGCGCGCCTCCTCGATCCGCTCGCCGCAGCTCAGGCAGAATTCCTCGCCCAGACCGACAAGGTTGTTGCGGATGCGCGCGACTGCTGCGTCTTTCGACAGCTGCTCGAAGGCTTCGGCCCGTTCGAGCCCGCGTTCACCAATATCCATCACCGGGGCTCCTGCGGCGTGAAGCGGACGGCGGACTGCGCCTCGATCCAGTCGATCAGCGCCTGCAGCTGCAGCGCCTGCTCGCTGGCGATCAGGGCGTCGGGCAGGCTCAGGCTTCCGGCGGCAGGAAGTCGATCTTCGCCGGGCGCTGCATCAGCTCGGCCGGCGGCGTCGGGAATGCCGGGCAGACCAGCTGCGCCGGCGTTGCCGGGATCGGTTCGGGCCGCGCGCCGCCGCATGCGCTCAAAGCGCCCCCGCAGAGCAGCAAGGTCGGCACGGTAATCGGCAGTGATCGCATCGGTGATGGTCTCCTGTTCGCGGGCGACCCGCTGGGCATTGGCCTCGGCGTCTTTTTGCGCCTGTTCGGAGGCAGCGAGGAAAGCATTGACGGTGCCGAGGTGCGCGGCCTGTTCAGCGACAAGGCTGGCCTCGGTCTCGGCAAGATCGGCGCGCAGGCCGGGGACGGTGAACAGCAGTAGCCAGCCCAGCGCGACGCCGAAGCCCGACAGCGCCATGTTGCGCCAATCGCTGAGCAGCCATTGAAGCGCCGCTGAAAGGCCTTTCATGGCCGCATCAAACGCGCCCGAAGCGAGCAGTTTCAGCCCCAGCCACATCAGACTTGCCCCGCCTTGGCCAGCGCGGCGCGGACTTCGTCCCGGATGTCGACAGGGCGGGCGCTCTTCCAGTCGATCGTGCCGTTGGCGCGCACACGCTCGTACATCAGCACCACGCCATCGCCGGACCAGCGCCCGTCAAAGAACAGATCGCGCTCAGCCTTCCGGCGGGAGATGATCTCGCGCGGGCGCGACCATTGCAGGAACTCGGTCCACGCCTTTGCTGTGCGACCGAGGAGAAAGGATTGCACCCAGTCCGCCTGCGCGATTGCGCCGGTGTTCCAGTGGAACGACAGCGCGGCGGTCAGCTCAGCTTCGGTGAGCACACGCCCGCGGAACGCGGCAACCACCTCTGGCAGGTATTTGGTGCGCAGCAGCCATTCATAGACTTCGATGGCACGGATGATGGTGGAGCGGCGGCCGCGATAGCGACCGACGAGGTGCCCGCTCTTGTCCGTGACGCCGAAGCCCCAAGTCCACACGCCGACGCTGTCGAGATAAGCCTCGAGCACAAGACCTTCATGCTCGGCGATCTCGAGCAGTGTCCGTTCGGTGAGAAGCGCGGTCGTCATGGGACCGCTGGATGGGGGAAATCGGGCTGTGCTGCGCCCCGGAACACGTTCCGGGATGCGCGTCGGTATCAGTCGCCGAAGAGGTTGGCCTGCCGCGAATCGCGCAGGGCTTTCAGCCGGGCGCGGCGCTTGCGGACACCGCGGATCGTGTATCTGAGCGCGAGCGCGATGTCACGTTCGCTTGCGCCCGCCAGCAGCATCGCATCGCAGCGGGCCTGCGTACTGGCCATGAAACCGAAGTCCCCCAGCGGGATTTCGATGCGCGCGGGGCCGACACCGGCAGTGAAGTGATCGGCGATCTTCCGCGCCGCTTCGAGCCCCACCAGCTTGGACAGCCAGTGATCGGGGCCGGGATGCGGGGGGATATAGACCTGCGTCCCGCCGACCGTCCCAGCCACCCGGCGCGCCGCTTCCTCGCCTGCGATCATGGCGATATCGGCCAGCACCTGGGGGAGAGGATCGGCGGGGATGGTCATCAGCTGGTGATGGTCGCCTGCGCTAGCGGCAGCGGGTGTTCGCAATGGCTGCATTCGGCAGTCATGCGGCCGACATGCCAGCCCTTGTTCCCGCACTGCGGACAGCGGTTGACCTCGCCCTCATGGTAGCACAGCGGCGCAGGGCGATCGAAGGATGCGCGGGCGTTCATCCCTCACCTCGCGCGCTCGCTGCTTCGACCAGGTGAGGGTTCCACCTGAGGAAGCTGTCGGCTGCGGCCATCCTGTAGGGCAAACCATTCCGATAATCGGACAAGATCATTGCCCGATCAGTTGAGGCCCTGTTCTGTGCGGTGGCGGCAGCATGGAAATAGTCGACGAGACGCTGATCGACGCCATGCGCTGCCATCATGTTGGCAGCGTAGCTGAGGGGATAGAGGCGGCCCTGCTGATTGGTGATTAGCTTGATCAGATCGCTGACCTTAATGTCGTTCTCGCTCACTCCCCACCTCCCGCTGCGCGCAGCTTCTTGCCCAGGGCGTGGGCCACGTTGTCGTAACCTTCGGCGGTGACAGGGCCGCCGAGGCCCAGATCGAAGCCGCACAGCCGGTAGGCGGCGAGCGACAGGGTCCAATCGGCAGGGATTTCGCCGGCGGCCTTGAGCTTGGCGACGATCGCCTCGCACAGCTGCTCTTTCAGGCGCAGGACCGTCCAGGCGTTGCCGCTCTCGTCGGTCTGCGACCAGCCGTGCCGCTCGGCCATCGCCTTAAGCGCCTCGATCAGGCGGTAGCCATCGGACTGGTTGGCCCAGACGAGCCGTTCGCAGCCGAGCTGGCGCTTGGCGAAGGCCTCCAGTGCCTTCTCGTCCGGGCTGCGCACCGCGCCGAGGTGGTAGAGGCTGATCCACAGCGCGCGCGCCTTGCGGGCGACCGGGTGCTGCGCCGGGCGATTGGCCGGGGTGGTGCTGCCCGCTTTCGGCAGCGGCTTGAAGCCCTTGGCCTCGAACTGCTTGAGCGCGCGCTCCAGCTCGGCTTCGGTGCAGTCGCCCGCGCTGGAGCGGCCGGTGGCATCCAGCAGGATCTGGCGATAGTCGTCCTCGTCCAGCCGCAACTGTTTGCGGGCGACATGGATCTTGGCCAGCATCGCGCGGCGGCGACGATCGGCGGGATTGAACTGCGCCGGTTGGGCGCGAACGGCAGCAAGGGCCATGATCAGGCTCCTCCGATTGCGGCCAGCCCGATCGCAAGGATCGCTGCGAGGCCGAGGGTCAGCACCATGCCGATCGCCTCCGATCGGGCGGTGCCGGGACCGCGCGCGGCATCCAGCTCGCGCGCGGTGTGGCGGCAGAGGTCGAGGAGACGGGTCACGCCTTGATCCACCGGGTGGCGCGGTACATCTGCGCCTCGCGCAGATCGCTGAGGCTGAGCCCGCGGGTTTCATCATCGGCGGCGGCGAGCATCGAACCCGCCTCGATCAGCTGCTGGCATTCCCCCAGCCCGCCGCTGTCCGGCGTGAGCGCGATCTTTTCCAGATAGGCGCGGATATCGGGCTGGGTGATCTGCCAGGCATCGCAGAACTGGGCGACATCGTTGCGGGTCGGCAGGCGCTGGACATGGCGCATCGCGATCCGTCGGTTGAGGCGGGCGAACTGGTCCCGGTGCCGCCCGGTCTCGATCCGCGCCAGCAGTTCCTCATTGCCGAGGAAACACACGCCGAGGCCCGTTTCATCGTGCCAGTTGCGGATCTCCTCGATCCCCTCGATCGACAGGAAGTTGGCCTCGTCGATCACCAGCAGGCCGTTGCGGCCGCGCACCCGCTCGATCACAATGCGCGAGGCATCGGCGATCGAAAGCCGGCGCGGATCGAGCTTCAGCGCCTTATGCACCTCAAGGATCATCGGCAGCAGCTTGTGGGTGCTGGGCTTCATCGTGGCGACCCACACCGGCTGCGCGCGTTCGCCATATTCGCGCACCGTCTTGGTCTTTCCGGTGCCGGGGCCGGTCGCGCCGACGGTGATGCGGCCCATGTGCGCGATTTCCAGCAGCATCATCAGGCGCTGGCTGGTCTCGGTTTCGATGAAGCCGGGATTGACCGGCAGGCTTTGCTGGCGCTTTTCCTTGGCCTCGTGCGTCTGCATGAACTGGAACAGGCGGCGGGCGATGTTCTCGTTGTTGCCGGGATAGGTGCCCGCGCAGAACGGCTGCAGCGTGCCCGCCGGGATGCCGGTTTCGCGCGACAACTGGCTCCACGCGACCGGCGGATCGCTCATTTCCCGATAGCCGACGATCCAGAGACGCATCTCCTCGACGTCAACCGGCAAGTCCTTCACGTTGATCATGATCCCTTTTCTCCTCAGGTGTTGTTGGCGGCGAGGCGCGCAAGGCCGCGCCGCATGCGGTCGATCGGCAGCACATCTGCCGGTTCATCGGATGGCGAATTGCCGGTGTTGGCAGCCGCCACGCGGACGGGGCGCACGGCACCGGCTTGCGGCGCGGGCGCGGGCGCGACACCGGCCTGCAGATCGGCGAGCTGCTCGGCCGAGATCAGCTCCTCGGCCTCGGCCATGGCCTTGACCTGCTTCTTGTACCCGGCAAGCCGCTTGGCCGCTTCCTTGGCCCCGGCAGCATCGCTGAAACCGGTGTCGGCGATCAGTTCGGCAGCGGTGATGTAGCGCCCTTCGATGTCGTAGACGTGGATCTCGGAATGCAGCGCATCCGGATCGAAGCGCACCGTCACCCGCTCGCCGCGCAGCGACGACAGCTCGGGGTGCCAGTAGCGGTTGCCGTGCAGCTCGATCTCGCCGGTCTGGCGGTTGATCAGCTTCTGATCGGCGGCGAGCAGCGCCATGCGCAGCTGTTCGGGCGTGGCCTTGCCGATCGTGCTGGCGGCGTAGCTTTCGAAGAACACCTCGTCGAAGCTGCGGCCATTGGCTGTCTGGGTGCGGCGACCGGCGCGGGCGTTGTGGGCGGCGATCTCCTCGTCGACCAGCACCGCGAAGCGATCCCACTCCACCGCGCGCTCGCCGTAATTCTCGGGCTTCGCCATCGGGCTGTTGCCGGTGTAGGCGCCCTCGCACGCAGGGTGCTTGGCGATGCTGTCACACAGATCGCGGAAGGCGCGTTCGATCGGCTTGGACTGGCCGCGGAACGGCAGCGCCCAGTGGATGCGCACACCGAGGCCGGTGAGAAGGCCCGTCGGCTCCTCTGGCCTGATCTTGAACCGGAAGCGGCTCTTCGCCCCGCCAGTGATCCACTTCGACGCGAAGGCACGGCCGTTATCGAGCACGCAGTTGGCCGGGATGCCGAAATTGCGGAACAGATCCGCGAAGGCGAGCCGGGTCTGGATCGCGCTTTCCTCTCCGCCCAGACGCCAGGCGAGGATCTTGCGGCTGTAGATGTCCTGGATCGCCAGCATGATCGGACGGATCACACGGCCATCAGCGGTCTTCACGAAGACGTCGAACTTGTGGCCATCGATGTTGACCCATTCGAGCGCGCGCAGCTCCTCGACGCTGCGGCGCTGCGCGGGAATCGAGCGGCGCAGTGCTTCCTCGCCCTCGCGCTTCAGGGTCAGAACGGCCGCAGGATATTCGCGCTCAACCCGCCGCCTGAAGGTGCGTTCAGAGGGCAGTGGAATGCACTTCTGCTGCGCCATGCGGGCGACCCGGTGATAGCAGCTGGTGAGCGTCGGCGCGGAGGCGCGCAGGTAATCGCTGATGAAGGCGGTCCACAGCTCGGGGTGGATTTCCGCCTCGGCCCCGCCGCCCTGCCGGCGCGGGGCGAGCGCCACCAGCCAGTCAGGCCGCCCGATGCCTTCGACCGCGCGCAGCCAGTTCCACAGGGTCGAGCGGCCGACGCCATACTGGTCGGACGCCGCCGCCACCGCCGAGGAGCGGGTCGATCCCGCCTCGCACAGCAGCTCGATCGCGTTGACGATGTCGAGGCGGCGCTGCGCTTCGGCCTTCACCTTGGCGCTCTGCTTGTCGAACCAGCCCCACGCGGTGGTATGTTCGGCGGCCTCGGCCGGGCGGGTGCGGATGATGCCGCGCCGCGCCAGTTCGATCCGCGCCTCGCCGGGCAGCAGGCTGGCGTGGAATTCCACCCCGCCGCCGCGCCCCTGGCGCTTACGGACGAGCAGGCGGTTGTCCACGCCGAGGCGCGAGGCCCAGCGTTCAGCCTGCGCGCGCCGGTTGATCGAGCGCTTGTCACCGGGCAGGCCGGGCAGGCCCAGTTCTTCCAGCTCTGACGCGGTGAACCACGCGTCGTCTTCCATCGGGATCGGGTGGAGGGCTCTGCTGGCCATTATTCGTTACCTTCCCGGATTGTCGGCGCATCGGCCTTCAGCTTGCGCATCTCGTCCTGCGCCTGCGCGATCAGCTGCTGCAGGTGGCCGAGGCGGGCCGTCTTCACTTCCTCGCCGACCAGCAGCGCAGCCCCGAGCTTGCGCATGATCGGATCGAGCAGATCCTGCCGATCGGTCACCACCAGCAGCGCGAACAGGCGCGAGGCCGGCACCTTGTGATCGTGGCGCGCGGGGCTGGAATAGGCATCGAGCATGGCCTTGCTGACATGATCGTCGAGCACGGCGCTCATCGCTCCCGCGATTTCCTCGCGGGAGCGCGGATCGCTGGCCAGCACCCTGCCGACCAGCTCATTGATCTGCCGCTCAAGCCCCGCCAGCTCGGCCACGCCCTTGGCAGGCGCGGGAGCCGAGAAGTCGAAGCCGAGCTGACCGGGATGGGGCTTAGCCTTGGGCATCTAGTCGCCTACCGCTTCCCTGCTTAAGGCCGGGGCCTCTCCATCATCGAACAGGGGATCGCGCAGCGGATCGAGCGCGCCGCGGGCATGATCGCGCGGCAGGATGGTGACGATCCGGTTCTCCTGGATCACCACTCGCTGCCCACCAGCAAGGCGCACGAACCGCGCGCCGAAATCGATCGCGACGCGCACCGCCGGGCAATCGAGCGCCTGCCAGATCGCGGCGGCGGGCACATCGGCCACCCGCTCGCGGTAACGCTCGATGGCGTGCCGGGTGAGGAAGACATCAGCCATCGCTCAGTCCCTCATCATCCAGCGGGCATCGAAGTCGTCGAAGGTCGGCGCGGGCTGCGGTTCGGGCCGCAGACTCAGCGGCGGCAGCGCCGAGCGCAGGCCCCGCCGCGCCATCCGCGCGCGGTGCTTCTCGCGCTCCTCGACCGCCTTCATGCGCGCCTCGGCCTCGATCGGCGTCACGCCGAGCTCGAGCGCGAGCAGCATCACCTGGCGGTGGTGGCGGTAATATTCGGCCTTGGTGGCAAAGCGGGCCATCAGCGGTGCCCTCCTGCGGCATGAAGGCGACGCAGAAGCCGCTGCGAGCCGCGCTTGATCCGCGCCTCGCGATGGCGATCTTGCGCCGGGTTGTCGTCGAAGGTGGAGATGATCGCCCGCGTCCGGGCGAGCGAGATATCGAGATCGGAGGCGATCTCCTTCTCCGACCAGCCAAGGTCGTAACGCGACATCACGGCCTGCTCTCCAGCGTAGAGCCCCGAAATCATCGGTGCCCTCCCGCCTGTCGCACCAGCGCGCCGAGGCGGATGCTCTGGTTGCGCAGCGCATTCTCGCGGCGGGCGTCCTGCGCGAGGTTCACGTCGAAGCGCTGGATGATGTTCTGCACCGTGCCACGCCGGAAACCGGTCGCGCGGGTGATCTTGTCGACGCTCTCGCCGCGATCGTGCCGTTCGAGCACCGCCTTTTCGATCGGGTAGAGGCCCATCAGACTTCTCCCCCGATGCGGATGAAGTGCAGCGGCTCGCCATCCGGAGCGCGCGGGATCGGCAGGCGCTCCAGCACCTCGATCGAGCGGCTGATGAAGCGCTGGCGGCGAATTGCGCCTCGCTGCTCAAGGCAGTCGAGCAGGCGCTGGACATGGCCCATCGTGTTTTCGGACAGGCCGATGCCTCTGGCGATCTCGCGCATCGAAGGCGAGATGCCGTTCCGCTCCTTGAAGCCGATGATGAAGCGCAGGGCATCCTGCTGGCGCTCGGTCAGCGTGATCACGGCAGCAGCCTCCAGAGCTGATGCGCCCACCAGATCAGGCCGGGCGCACAGATCGCGACAATCACCATCGCCAGCGCGAACTGGACCGTGTCGAAATTGCTCTTGGGCTTGGGCATCAGAGCGCCTCCTCAAGTGACAGGATTTCGGAATTGCGGGAGAGCGGCGGCAGCCAGATCGTGCGCGTCTGGCCGGCCTTGGTCGGGCGCTTCACATCCCAGACGATCCAGCAGTAATCGATCATGCCGCCGCGGAAGGCGCGGTTGCCCATCGCGGCGATCAAATCGCCTGGCGGCATCGAGGGGCGCTGGCACAGGTGCAGCACCGCCTGCGGCGGGTGATCGCTGAACAGCTGGTAGCGCGCCTGCCCGGCGAGCCACTTGCTCGGCACGAGGATGCAGACCCGCCGCGAAGTCAGCGTCAGCGCGTGGCGCACGAAGGCCTCGAGGATGCCCTTCCGGTAGGAGTAAGGCGGGTTGAAGATCAGGCTGCACGGCGCGGGCGCGGCCTTGGTTTCGAGGAAGTCCCCGGGCGTGAAGATCATCGGCGCGCCGCCGCCGAAGTTTTCGTAGGCGACGTTCTCGACGAGGTCCGATCCGTGGGTGACGAAGTTCCGGTCGTGCGCGGCGAGCAGGGTGTTGCCCATCCCGCAGCACGGATCCCAGATGTCGAGATCCCAGGCACGCTC
>VFQO010001965.1_pt1 | contig 13891 bp, 14 predicted proteins | sample 3512331 | NCBI WGS metagenome assembly VFQO01 (sample SAMN10412371, study PRJNA504923) | tailings metagenome | isolation source: Replicate 3 from Balatoc abandoned mine | place: Philippines: Itogon, Benguet | collected 2017-08-28
TCGGCCCGCAACTCGGCCGCCAGCTGCACGATTTCGTCGCGCGCGACGCCGTATCTGACGACGAGGCCGCCGCCCCGGGCTTGCAGGGCCTGCTGCAGCTCGCCGACGCTGGCGTGGATGAACGCGACCCGGCGGTCGGATGCATCGGGGAGCGTATCCAGAATTTCCCGGTCGAAGATAAAGGCACAGACCACCTGCCGCGCCTGTTTGAGCGCATGGAAAAGCGCGGCATGGTCGAAGTCGCGCAGATCGCGGCGAAACCAGACCAGGGCGCGGGTGTATTCAGGCATCGGGTGGGCTGGCCGTTATGGTGTAAAAAGGGATCAGGGACACGTGTAGAAGTGCCTGCTTGATTTGAGGCAGATTACAATGGGAAGGCAATCATGGATACCATCAACCTCACCCACCATTTCCTGATCGCCATGCCGGGCATGGCCGATCCCAATTTCAACGGCACGCTGACCTATATCTGCGACCACAGCGACCAGGGCGCGCTGGGCGTGGTGGTCAACCGGCCGATCGAACTGGACTTGTCGACCCTGTTCGAGCAAATCGGGCTGTCCCTGCCGCAACGCCTGCACGGCAACACGGTTTATTTCGGCGGCCCGGTGCAGACCGAGCGCGGTTTTGTGCTGCACACGCCGCCGCTCACCTTCAGTTCCACCCTCACCGTCAACGACGCCGTCAGCCTCACTTCCTCGAAGGATGTGCTGGAAGCGGTGAGCCAGGACGCGGGACCGGAAAAATTCATGGTGTCGCTGGGCTATGCGGGCTGGTCAGCCGGCCAGCTGGAAGACGAAATCAAGCAGAATGCCTGGCTTTCGGTGGCCGCCGACCCGCAGGTGATTTTCGACCTGGCGCCCGAAGAACGCCTGTCCGCCGCGATGCGGCTCCTCGGCATCGACTTCGCCAGTCTCTCCGAAGAAGCCGGGCACGCTTGAGCTTCGCGGAAACCCATGGCACCGTGCTGGCCTTCGATCTCGGCCTGAAGCGCACCGGCGTCGCGTCGGGCGAGTTGTCGATCGGGATCGCGCATCCGCTTACCGTGATCCAGGCCGATTCCACCGACGCACGGCTGGCCGCCATCGCCAGGCTGAATGCCGAATGGCAGCCGGTGCTGCTGGTGCTGGGGCTGCCTGCCCACGCCGACGGCAGCGAACATGAAATGACACGGGTGGCCAAAAACTTCGCGCGCAAATTAGAATCGCGCTTCAACCTGCCGGTGTTTCTGGTGGACGAGCGCCACACCAGCACGGCGGCCGAATCCGAACTTCACGCGCGCGGCATCCACGGCAAGAAGAACAAGGCGCTGCTGGACGCCGTCGCCGCACAACTCATTCTGCAAGGGTTCTTCGATGCACGCCTCACTGCCTGACGCCAACACCCTGATCGCACGACTCGCCGCCGCCATTGCCCCCTCGCTCACCCCCGACACCCTCATCGTCGGCATCCACACCGGCGGCGCATGGGTGGCCGAGCGTCTGCATGCGCTGCTGCAGTGCGGCATGCCGCTCGGCACGCTCGACATTTCGTTCTATCGCGACGACTTTTCGCGCATCGGCCTGCATCCGCAGGTGAAACCGTCCAACCTGCCGTTCGACCTGGAAGATCGCACCATCCTGCTGGTCGACGACGTGCTGCACAGCGGACGCACGGTGCGCGCGGCAATGAACGAACTGTTCGACTACGGCCGCCCGGCCTCGATCCGGCTGGCGGTGCTGGTCGACCGCGGCGGCCGCGAACTGCCGATCCGCCCGGATTTCGCCGGCCTCGCGCTCGACGTCCCGGAGCACCAGAACATCAACCTTTCCCGGCTGGACGACGGCCATCTGACCCTCTCGATTGCATGAACCTACAACTCAACGAAGACGGCAGGCTGCGCCACCTGCTCACGCTCGACGGCCTGCCGCGCGCCATCCTGACGCAGATCCTCGACACCGCCGAATCCTTCATGGACGTCGGCGAGCGCGAGGTCAAGAAGGTCCCGCTGCTGCGCGGCAAGTCGATCTTCAACCTGTTCTTCGAGCCGTCGACGCGCACCCGCACCACCTTCGAGATCGCCGCCAAGCGGCTGTCCGCCGACGTCGTCAACCTCAACATCGCCACCTCCAGCCAGACCAAGGGCGAGGCGATCCTCGACACCGTCGACAACCTCTCCGCGATGCACGCCGACATGTTCATCGTGCGCCATTCGCAGTCGGGCGCCGCGCACTTCATCGCGCGCCACGTCGCGCCGCACATCTCGGTGGTCAACGCCGGCGACGGCCGCCACGCGCATCCCACCCAGGGCCTGCTCGACATGTTCACCATCCGCCGCTACAAGGGCGAGTTCCACAACCTGACCGTGGCCATCGTCGGCGACGTGCTGCATTCGCGCGTGGCGCGCTCGCAGATCCACGCGCTGACCACGCTGGGGGTGCCGGAGGTGCGCGTCATCGGCCCGAAAACCCTGCTTCCCACCGGGGTCGAACAGATGGGCGTCAAGGTGTTCCACGACATGGAAGCGGGGCTTGCCGGCTGCGACGTGATCATCATGCTGCGTCTGCAGAACGAGCGCATGAAGGGCGCGCTGCTGCCGAGCGCGCAGGAATACTTCAAGTTCTTCGGCCTGACGCCGGACAAGCTCGCGCTCGCCAAGCCGGACGCGATCGTGATGCACCCCGGGCCGATGAACCGCGGCGTGGAAATCGACTCCGAAGTGGCCGACGGCCCGCAGTCGGTGATCCTGCCGCAGGTGACCTACGGCATTGCGGTACGGATGGCGGTGATGGCGCTGCTGGCAGGGGGAACGGCATGAAAATCCGGATCAGCAACGGGCGTGTGATCGACCCGATGAGCGCGCGCGACGAAGTCGCCGATATCTACGTCGCTGCCGGCAAGATCGTCGGCATCGGCGCTGCGCCCGCCGACTTCCACGCCAACCGCACGCTCGATGCCAGCGGCCTCGTCGTCTGCCCCGGCCTGGTGGATTTGTCGGTGCGCCTGCGCGAACCTGGCTTTGAATACCGCGCCACGCTGGAATCCGAAATGCTCGCCGCAGCGGCGGGCGGCATCACCTCGCTGGCCTGCCCGCCCGACACCGATCCGCCGCTGGACGAGCCGGGACTGGTGGAAATGCTGAAATTCCGCGCCAAAAATCTGCCGGGACCGCGCGTCTATCCGATCGGCGCCATGACGCAAAAACTCGAAGGCAAGATGCTGACCGAGATGGCCGAATTGACCGAGGCGGGCTGCCGCGCCTTCACCCAGGCCGACGCGCCGATGGCCAACAACCAGGTGCTGCTGCGCGCAATGGAATACGCCGCCACCTTCGGTTTCAGCCTGTGGCTGCGGCCGCAGGATGTGTCGCTGGCGCGCGGCGGAGTGGCGCACGACGGTGCGGTCGCATCGCGGCTGGGCCTGCCCGGCATTCCCGTTCTGGCCGAGACGGTGGCGCTGGCAACGATTCTGCAACTGGCGCGCGAAACCGGCGCCCGCATCCATCTGGCCCGGCTGTCGGCGCGCGAGAGCATCGCGATGGTGCGCGCCGCCAAGGCCCAGGGCCTGGCGGTCACCTGCGACGTCGCCGCGCCGCACGTGCACCTGTCGGAAAACGATCTCGTCAGCTTCGACTCGCACCTGCACCTGGTGCCGCCGCTGAGGAGCCTGCGCGACCGCGACGCCATCCGCGAGGCGCTGCGCGACGGCTCCGTCGACGCGCTGTGCTCCGACCACACGCCGGTCGACGAGGATGCCAAGCAGGTACCGTTCGGCGAATCCGCGCCGGGCGCCTCCGGTGTCGAACTGCTGCTGCCGCTGACGCTGAAATGGGCGCGCGAGATGGGTGTGCCGCTGATGCAGGCGATCGATCTGATTTCATGGAAACCGGCGCAGATCCTGGGGGTTCCCGGCGGCAATCTGGCGGTCGGCAGCTACGCCGACATCTGCATCTTCGACGAGGCCGCCGAATGGATCGTCACCCCCCAAGCCCTTGCCAGCCAGGGCGACAACACGCCCTTCCTCAAGCACCCGATGCAGGGCCGGGTGCGCTACACGCTGATCGACGGCCATATCGATTTTGAAGCCCCGCGCTGATCGACGCCGCGGCGCCGATGGCGGCTAGCCCGGCCGCCATGCCGCGCGCGTCCTTTCCGATATTGCTCGTCAGCCTGCTTGGCGGGGCGCTGGCCGTCGCCGGCTTCGCCCCGTTCGCGTTCTGGCTGTTGCCGGCGGCGAGCCTCGCCGTGCTGTTCGGGCTGCTGGCGCGTACGTCCTCGATGCGCGCAGGCTTCCTCATCGGCCTGGCGTGGGGGCTGGGCTTTTTCATCGCCGGGGTGAGCTGGGTATTCGTCAGCCTGTCGGTATACGGCGGCATGGCGGCATGGCTGGCGACGCTGGCAACCTTTTTGTTTTGCGCGTTCCTGGCGCTGTTCCCGGCCGCAGTCGGCGCCCTGCAAGCGTACCCTGCAGGGCATAAGCGCTGGCGCATCCCGCCGGCGCTGCGTTTGTTGGTGCTGATGCCGTTGCTGTGGGGCGCATCGGAATGGGTGCGCGGCTGGATTTTCACCGGCTTTCCGTGGCTGGTGATGGGCTATTCGCAAGTTCCCGCCAGCCCGCTGGCGGGCTTCGCACCGCTGTTCGGCGTGTATGGCGTGTCGTTCCTGCTGGCGCTTGCGGCGGCGGGACTGGCATGGATGCTGACAAGTCCGCGCCGCGCAAAGCCGAAATTATGGGCAGCCGCCTACCTCGTGGCGCTGGGGGTCGGCGGCCAAGGCTTGCGCGGCATCATGTGGACCACACCGGACGGGGCGCCGACAACGGTCGCGCTGCTGCAGGGCAACATTCCGCAGGACATGAAATGGCAGCCGGAGAAAACCCGCGCCACCCTGGAAAGCTACGCGCGCATGGCAGCCGCCTCGCCCGCGCAGCTGATCGTGCTGCCGGAAACCGCGCTGCCGCTGTTCGAAGCCGATCTCCCCGCCGGCTATCGCGCCGCGCTGGCGTCGATCGGCCGGAAAAACGGCGGCGACGTGCTGGCCGGACTGCCGACCGGCTCGCCGCAGGGCGCCTACTACAACAGCGCGATCAGCCTCGGCAGCGCGCCCAGCCAGCGCTACCACAAGGTGCATCTGGTGCCGTTCGGCGAAACCATTCCGTTGAAGGCCGCGTGGGGCTGGATTATCCGGGTGCTGCACATTCCGCTGTCGGATTTCGCGCGCGGCGCGATCGACCAGCGTCCGCTCGCCATCGGCGGCCAGCGGGTGGCGGTCAATATCTGCTACGAGGACGCCTTCGGCGAGGAAATCATCCGCCAGCTTCCCGAAGCGAGCGTGCTGGTGAACATGAGCAATCTGGCCTGGTTCGGCGATTCGTTTGCGCCCTGGCAGCACGCGCAGATGTCGCAGATGCGCGCGCTGGAAAGCGGACGCATGGTGCTGCGCGCCACCAATACCGGGGTCACCGCGATCATCGATGCGCAAGGCCGCATGCTGGCCAGCCTGCCGCTGTTTGCAACCGGCAGTCTTGCCGGCGAAATCCAGGCTTATGCCGGCAGCACGCCCTATGCGCGCTGGGGCAATGCGCCGGTGCTGGCGCTCTGGGGCATCCTGGGCGCCGCCCTGCTGGCGGCCGGATTCTACCCGCGAGGGGCAGGCCGTGGCTGTACAGCCGCTAAAGCGGCAACAGCCACGCTCAGGCGGCGGCCCTGATCCGCGTGGCGTTGCGGCCGCCGCGCTTGGCTTCCAGCAATGCCGCATCGGCGCGCGCCAGCGCTTCGTTTTCTTCCTTGTCGTCGCGGCTGTATTCGGACAAGCCGCCGCTCCACGACAATTTCTGCGTCACTCCCGGAATGAGCTCCACGCTTTCCGGCATGTTGGCGCGCAGGCGCTCGGCCAGTTCCTGCGCGCGGTCCAGCGGGGTATAGGGGAACAGCACGCAGAACTCGTCGCCACCCAGGCGGGCGATGAAATCGCTGTTGCGCAGGCAGGCCTTGAGCGCATTGCCGAATTTGATGATGAGCTGATCGCCCGCCTCGTGGCCGAAGGTATCGTTGACCTGCTTGAAGTTGTCGATGTCGAGGATCAGCAGGCTGTGCGACCAGCCATCCTTCAGGCTGGCGAACAATTCCTTTTGCTTTTCATCGAAGCTGCGCCGGTTGTTGACTTGCGACAGGTGATCGATCCGCGCCAGCGACGTTGCCTCTTTCTGCCGCCCCAGCATCACCCTGCCAAGCTTCTGCATGGTCTCGAGCGGCGTCTGGAATTCCGTCAGGCTGACCGGATAGTGGGTACGCAGGCGCTGCTGGCGCAGGTCGTTGGTGAATTTCACCAGCATGCGCAGATTGTCGCTGACGCGGTTGCGTACCGCCAGAACCGTGGCCATCACCAGGATGGCGATGACCAGGCTGGCCACCAGCCAGCCCAGCGCATACGGTGCCACGCTTTCAACCACCGGCGTGACCGGGCGCCACACGGCGATCTGCCACGGCGTTCCCGCCAGCGCGATCTGGGTAGGCTGGGCGTGGCGCTTGATCGCCTGATTGCCGCGCCGCATCAGCACCACGGACGCATCGCCCGGCAGGCTTTGCTGCAGTTCGGCGTAGGCGGCGGCATCCGGCAGCGGCAGGGTGTCGAACAGGGCCTGCAGCTGCGGCACGCTCTGCTCGACGATGACGACCCCCAGCCGTTTGCCGTCGCTGTCCACCACCGGATGCGACAGGGAAAGATTGAAGGTGGCGGTGGCCGTCGCCCCGGTGCCGCCGCGGCCGGCACTGCTGGCCAGCAGCCGCCGGGTGTCGCCGGGCAGGAAACCCGGCAGCAGCTGACGCTGGCCGTCGGTGACGAACAGTACGGTGGCGTCCTGGTTCAAGGCATACAGGTTGGCGGCCTGGGCCTGGCACACGTCCGGCGCGGCGCCGGCAAAACACGCCAGCGTCTGGGGGTGGGCGGCGATACGCGCCGCACTGCGCTGCATGGCCTCGGCCAGGAACTCGATCTGCGCGGCCATCACCGGCTTGCCGAATTCTTCTTGCGTGGGTTGCGCCTGCGGCCGTGACTGATAAATCGCGAACGTGGCGAGCCCTGCCAGCAGCACCAGGGCTGCAGCGAGGATCAGGCCAAACCGCAATACGGACGTGTGGGACATGACGGATGCGCCAGCAGGCTCAACCTCTTAGATTTGTTGTCTCCGCAATGGCCGCCCCCGATTTCGCTCCGGTAGGCCAGCCGACATGGCGATTTACCCAGCAAAATCCATGCCCCAACGTATAGGCTCCTGGCGAACCAGCCGGCCAGGAACCCCGGGCTAGTCCGTGTAAGAAAACCCGACGCTACTGCCGGCCCGTGCTGCCGAACCCGCCTTCGCCACGCCGGCTGGCTTCGAAGTCCTCCACCACATTGAATTCGGCCTGCATCACCGGCACGATGACGAGTTGGGCCAGCCGTTCCAGCGGCGTGAGTTCGAACGCCTGCTGGCTGCGGTTCCAGGCGGAGACCATGAGCTGGCCTTGATAATCCGAGTCGATCAGCCCCACCAGATTGCCCAGCACGATACCGTGTTTGTGGCCGAGGCCGGAGCGCGGCAGGATCAGCGCGGCATAGCCGGGGTCGGCCAGATGAATGGCAAGCCCGGTGGGGATCAACCGGGTTTCTCCGGGGGAAAGCATGATCGGGGCATCGATGCAGGCGCGCAGATCGAGCCCGGCGGAACCCGGCGTGGCGTAATGCGGCAGCTGATCGCGCAGGCGAGCGTCGAGAATCTTCACATCCATCTTCATATTCGTCGGGATTTCGTCAGTTGAGCAGGGTTGCAAGGTGGCGGATCAGGCGGCGCGCCTGGGTGAGTTTGTCGGCGCGCGGCAGCGGGTGCCGGCCACGGTCATCGAACAGCACCAATTCGGCGCTGTCCTGTCCCAGCGTGTCCTGCGCCAGGTTGCCGACCAGCAGCGGCAGCTTTTTACGGATACGTTTGCCTTCGGCATGCTCGGCCAGCCGCTCGGTTTCGGCGGCGAAGCCCACGCAAAACGGGGCGCCGGGCAGGGCGGCGACCTCGGCCAGGATGTCGGGATTGGCGACCAGACGCAGGCTCAGCCCGGCATCGCTTTTCTTGAGCTTCTGCGTCGCGGCGGCGTCCACCCGGTAATCGGCCACCGCCGCCACCGCTATGAACACGTCGCTTGGCAATTCACGCAGCACCGCGGCGCGCATCTCGGCCGCGCTTTGCACGTCGACGCGGCGCACTCCTGCCGGCGCGGCGAGGCAGGTCGGCCCCGACACCAGGCATACCGCGGCGCCGGCCTCGGCTGCCGCCTGCGCCACCGCATAGCCCATCTTGCCGGAACTCAGGTTGGTCAGCCCGCGCACCGGGTCGATCGGCTCGAAGGTCGGACCGGCTGTGATCAGAACACGCTTGCCTGCCAGCGCGCCGGCGCCCAGCAGGCCAGGCAGCGCGGCGAGTATCTCGGTCGGCTCCAGCATCCGCCCGAGGCCGATTTCGCCGCAGGCCTGTTCGCCCGCGGCCGGCCCCAGCACGCTCACGCCATCCGCGTGCAACTGCTCCAGATTGCGCCGGGTCGGCGCGGCCGCCCACATTTCACGGTTCATCGCCGGCGCAACCGCAAGCCCGCAGGTGCGGGCAAGGCACAGGGTCGACAGCAGGTCGTCGGCGCGGCCATGCGCAAGCCTGGCCAGGAAGTCGGCCGAAGCCGGCGCCACCAGCAGCAGGTCGGCATCGCGCGACAGGTGGATGTGTTCCATGCCGTCGCCGCTCGCCGAATCCCACAAGGAAGTCAGCACGGGCTTGCCGGACAGCGCCTGAAACGTCAGCGGGGTGACGAACTGCTGCGCGGCAGCGGTCATCACCACGCGCACATCGGCCGCGGCCTTGGCCAGCAGACGGCACAGCTCGGCCGCCTTGTAGGCTGCAATGCCCCCCGTCACGCCCAGTATGATTTTTTTGTACGCCAGCGACACGCTCTCGATTCCCACGCGGCTTTCCATGACAATGGCGACATTCTACGGGAGGGGCGGGGGGATGGCGATTCGCGACTGGCCGGAAGACGCGCGACCGCGCGAGAAGCTGCTGAGGCAGGGCGCCACGGCTTTGAGCGACGCCGAACTGGTCGCGGTATTCCTGCGCACCGGGGTGGTCGGAAAAAGTGCGGTCGACCTCGGCCGCGAACTGATCGAGCGCTTCGGCGGGTTGGGCGGCTTGTGCCGGGCGGACAAGGAATCGGCCTGCGCCGCACCCGGCGTCGGCGAAGCCAAATATGCGCTGTTGCAGGCGGTGATGGAGATGGCGCGGCGCACCCTGGCCGAGGACATGCAGGCGGGCGACGCGCTGACGTCTCCCGCTGCCGTGCGCGACTACCTGCGGCTGATCTTGCGCGCCAGGGATTATGAAGTGTTCTGCTGCGTGTTTCTCGACGCGCAAAACCGGGTGATCGCGGTGGAAGAACTGTTTCGCGGCACGCTGACGCAAACCAGCGTCTACCCGCGCGAGATCATCAAGCGTGCACTGGCGCATAACGCCGCCGCCCTGATTCTGGCGCACAACCACCCCAGCGGGGTGGCCGAACCGAGCCAGGCCGACCGCAGCCTCACCCGCCAGCTGGCGGATGCGCTGGCGCTGGTGGACATCCGCGTGCTCGACCACTTCATCGTCGCGGGCGCGTCCTCGCTTTCGTTCATGGAAGCGGGCCATCTCTGAGCCCGGTCGAACTTGCCTCGCGTCGGCGAGCTGTGGTATAAATCGCGGTTCTCGGGTTAACCCTTTCGTTAGCCCTCACCGGTTAACCCTCAATTTCTGGAGCAGCATCATGGCTCGCGTATGTGTCGTGACGGGCAAGAAGCCCATGGTCGGGAACAACGTTTCCCACGCCAACAATAAAACCAAGCGTCGTTTCCTGCCCAACCTGCAATACCGCCGGTTCTGGGTCGAGAGCGAAAACCGCTGGGTTCGTCTGCGTCTGTCCAATGCCGCCCTGCGCACTATCGACAAGAACGGCATCGAATCCGTCCTGGCCGACCTGCGCGCCCGCGGCGAAGCAGTTTAAGGAGAACCTTCATGGCTAAAGGCGGACGCGAAAAGATCAAGCTGGAGTCCACTGCGGGCACCGGCCACTTCTACACCACCACCAAGAACAAAAAGACCATGCCCGAGAAGATGGAGATCAGCAAGTTCGATCCCAAGGCTCGCAAGCATGTGATGTACAAGGAAACCAAGCTGAAATAATCGGGGCTCCCCCAATAAAAAACCCGCCGAATCGGCGGGTTTTTTATTGGTCGTCAGCCGGGGCGTCGCTATTTCCGACTACCCCGAGCAGCCCGCAGCAGGCTGCCGGAGGCATCAGGCATAACAGCGCAGGCGCACCGAGAAATCCTTCAGCGACTGGATGCCGCTGTCTTCGGCACGCTTGCACCAGGCCTGCAACTGCTCCAGCAGCTGCTCGCGGCTGGCAGTGGAACGTCCCCAGATGGCGGCCAGCTCCTGGCGCATGCGATAGACCGTTTGCAGGCGCTCGCTCTTGTCCAGCAGGTTCTCCAGCTCGGTCTTGTCGGCCGCGGCGAGTTCGGCGGGCTCTTTGTGCAGCCAGCGGCGGAAGCTGTCGAGGTTCCAGTTCTGCGGCAGATGCGCGCCGGCTTTCAGCTTGGCGATCTCGGCTGCACTGTCGGCACGCACGCTCCTCATGAAGCGGGTCATCACGTCGTAGCGGTGGGTGATGACGGCCTGCAGGGTGTCGAGGTCGCACAGCGGCTTGGCCGGCTGCCATTTCACCGTCGGCGCCACCTTGCGGACGGTGGCCAGTCCGGCGTAGGACATCAGCTTGATGTACAGCCAGCCGATGTCGAACTCGTACCACTTGTTCGACAGCCGCGCCGAGCTGCCGTAGGCGTGGTGGTTGTTGTGCAGTTCTTCGCCGCCGATGAGGATGCCCCACGGGAAGATGTTGGTGCTGGCATCCTCGCAGGCGAAGTTGCGATACCCCCAGTAATGGCCCATGCCATTGATGATGCCGGCAGCGGTGATCGGAATCCACGCCATTTGCACGGCCCAGATGGTCAGGCCGATGGGGCCGAACAGGGCGAGGTTGAGCGCCATCATCAGCCAGATGCCTGCGGCCGAGTGGCCGCTGTAGACGTTGCGCTCCATCCAGTCGTCGGGCGTGCCGTGGCCGTATTTTTCCAGCGTCTCGGCCACCTTGGCCTCGGCGCGATACAACTCGGCACCTTCCCAGAGCACTTTCCTGATGCCCCGGGTCTGCGGGCTGTGCGGGTCTTCGGGGGTGTCGCATTTGGCGTGGTGCTTGCGGTGGATGGCGACCCATTCCTTGGTCACCATGCCGCTGGTCAGCCACAGCCAGAAGCGGAAGAAATGGCTGACGGCAGGGTGCAGATCGACGGCGCGGTGCGCCTGCGAACGGTGGAGAAAAATAGTGACCGCAGCAATGGTGATGTGCGTCAGGCCGAGGGCCACCAGCACATAACCCCACCAGGGCAGGTCAATCAAGCCAAGTTGCATAACTCATGTTCCATGAAAAGGACAATATCGTCCGCCAATATACGCAAAAACCACATTAAAATCAATGATTTTCCGCATCCAGGCCTGAGGGTGAAGCCCAATGCACCACCCGCTGCGGGAAGGGAATTTCGATCCCCGCCTCGCGGAAAAGGCGCCAGATCGCCCAGTTGATGTCGGAGCGCAGATTGCTCTGCCCTTCGCTGGGGTCGCGTATCCATACGGCCAGCTCCAGCAGGATGCCATTGTCGGCAAATTCTTTCAGATACACCCTCGGCAAGTTGCCGGGGTCGTCGAAAATCACCCGGCTCTGGCTGTGCGCCGCCTCCAGCATCAACGCCTCGGCCTGTTCCAGATCACTGTCGTAGGACACCTGCACCGACAATGCAACCCGCACATTGGGTCTGGACAACGAATGGTTGACGACCGTCTGCGTGATCAGCGTTTCATTGGGGACGATGCTTTCGGTGCCGTCGGGCGCTTTCAGCAGCGTGTAACGCGTGTTGATCTGGCTGACTTCGCCGTATTTGTTGTCGACCGTCACCAGATCGCCGATGCGCACCGAGCGGTCGAGCAGGATGATGAAGCCGGAAACGTAGTTGCTGGCGACTTTTTGCAGGCCGAAACCGATGCCCACGCCGAGCGCGCCGCCAAACACCGACAGCACGGTGAGGTCGATCCCCACCGCCGGCAAGGCCACCAGCACCGCCAGGATCAGGAACACGGTGCGCGCGGCCTTCGACAACGCCATCCGCAGCGACAGGTTCATCTGCGTGACGCCCATCAGGCGGCTTTCGACGATGCGCGCCAGCGCCAGCGCCAGGATGGCCGCCGCCACGACCACCGCCGCCGCCTGGACCAGCAGCCACAGCGAGAAGCGATGGCTGCCGGATTGAAACGACAGCGCTTCCATCGCCGCGTGGATGCGCGGCAGGAGGCCGGTGATGTGCAGCGCGAACGCGCCCCAGATCAGCCATGCGGCGGTGCGCTCCCACAGCCTGCTGAGCGATTCGCGCGGCTCGAAAACGTAGCGCAGTGCGTACACTGCCAGCCGCACCCCCGCCAGCGCCAGCAGCAGCGGCACCGCCAGATTCAGCAGATGCGTGTTGGGCAGCCAGATATGCGCGATGTCGCGCCCCAGCAAAACCGCCAGCAGCATCGCCAGCGGGAAGCCGACGCGGCGCATCCCTGCGCGGCCGGCAGACCAGAGCGGGACCGACGCATCGAAATAGCGCCTGGCCAGCCGCATCGCGCCCCAGGCCGCCAGGGCGCATGCCGCCAGCACGCCCAGCTGCCACAGCAGGACGACGTCCTGACTGTCGGCGATGAGGCGCGTCAGCAGGTTGTCGAAGGGAATGGGATTGCTCAAGGCGGCCTCAGAAGCTATGCGTGTATTGCGCGCTCAGGATGTCGACCTGGCTGTCGTATTCGCCGTTGAGCGTGGTGCCGTTGTCGCTGCTCCGCAAGCCCGGGGCGTTGACGAACAGATGGGCGTAGCCGAAGTCGAGCGCACTCTGTTTCGAGAGCCGGTACTGCCCGCCGAATGCGATCCAGGTGCGGGCGCCATCGGGAATCCGGGCGGTCCGGTCGAGATCGGACACCGGCGCCTCGTCGTAGGCGACGCCGCCGCGCAGGCTCAGTTTTTCGCTCATGTGCCAGGTCACCCCCAGCGAATAGCGCAGGATGTCTTCCCAGTTCTCGGGGGTGGTCTTGTCGACGGTGCCCTTGATGGGCAGTTCGTCGAAGTCGCTCCAGCCGGTCCAGGTCAGGTCAGCCAGCAAGTCCCACCTGGGAGACAGCTTGTGGAAGACGCTCAGCGACACGCTGTCCGGCAGGGTGACTTCCGCCGTGACGGGGCCATTGAGGGAAGCGACGACCGGATCGGACGTGCTGGAGGCGCCTTCGAGCGTGAAGTCCACCTCGGAACGGTAGGACAGGCCGACGCGGGTGGCGGAGGAGAGTTGCCACAGCGCGCCCAGGTTGTAGCCCCAGCCGAAATCGTCCCCCTTGATTTTCATCAGCGTAACCGGCGCAGGAGGCGCGCCAAGCGGCTGCCGGTGGGTCAGCGTTGCCTCGATCCACTGTACGTTGAGCCCCGCCCCCACCGAAAAGGCATCGCTGACCTTGTAGGCAATCGACGGATTGAGATTGACGGTTTTCACTTCCGATTTGATGGCCTGAAAGCGGCCGATCCAGTCGGGATCGTATTCGGTCTTGAGGCCGAAGGGGCTGTTGAGGCCCAGTCCCAGATGCACATCCGGCGCCAGGCGGTACGCAAGATAGGCGTTCGGCACCAGCGCCCAGCCGCCGGCATCGCCGCCATTTCCCCCGCCGATCGCCGGCGTCACGGTTCCCGAAAACGCCGCCCTGGGCTTGATCAGGTGCCCCGCCACCACAA
>VFQO010001967.1_pt1 | contig 13869 bp, 11 predicted proteins | sample 3512331 | NCBI WGS metagenome assembly VFQO01 (sample SAMN10412371, study PRJNA504923) | tailings metagenome | isolation source: Replicate 3 from Balatoc abandoned mine | place: Philippines: Itogon, Benguet | collected 2017-08-28
AGCTCGCGGTTGAAATAGCGGGATTCGTCCGGGCCGAGCGCGGCCATCGGGGTGCTTGTCGCGGGGTCCGTGCTGGTGGGTGACGTGCTCATGGCTATCCTGTTTCCGCATCGCGCAGACCCGGGCCGCGCGGTCCCCTTGCACGCGCCTGTGTTCGCTTGGCCCTGCGGTGTAAATCAGGAATGGCCGCTTGTCACACGGATGTCATGGCAAAGCTTGCGCTTCGCACCGCAGGCTCAGACCAGTGCGCGGCTGTCCGAAATCGCCGTGATGCCGCGCTTGCCACTGGCATCGCGGCCGAGCTGCACGATCACGTCGATCACGCTTGCGGCATAGGCGATGGTGTCGGCGCGGGTGAGGCCGATCCCCGTCTGCATCACCATCAGCGAAAGCTGTTCGAGCGCGCCGCGCAGGGAGTTGGCGTGGATCGTCGAGAAGCTGCCGGGGTGGCCGGTGTTGATCGCGCGCAGGAAGCTGACGCTCTCCGCGCCGCGCAGTTCGCCCAGCACGATGCGGTCGGGGCGCAGGCGCAGGGCGGCCTGGAGCAATTCGTTGGCGGTGACCTTGGCCTCGCCCAGCTCGCCCTTGACCGCGACGAGGCCGACAGCATTGGCGCCCGGGAACTTCAGCTCGGGCGTATCCTCGACCAGCACCACGCGCTCCTCCGGCGGGATTTCGCCGAGCATGGCGTTGAGGAAGGTGGTCTTGCCGGTGCTGGTGCCGCCGGAGATGAGGATCGTGCGCCGCGCCCGGATCGCGGCGCGCAGGTAGGCGATCGGCTCTGCCTGCGGATCGGGCATCTGCGCCTCGGCCGCGCCCGCCAGCGGCCCGGTGTCATAGGCATCGAGCGGCAGGTCAAGGCGGCGGTGGCGGCGGATCGCCATCACCCAATGGCGGCGCGAGGCGGGCGGCCCGCAGAACTGCACGCGCGCGCCATCGGGCAGCGTCGCGCCGAGCAAGGGATGCTCGCGGTTGATCCCCTGATGCGAGACGCGGGCGACCTGCTCGGCAAGGCGCTGCACCAGCCGGTCGTCGATTTCGGGGGTGTCGATGCGCTGCATCCCCGGAGTGGCGGCATCCTCGATCCACACCTCGCCCGGGCGGTTGACCATGATCTCGGTCACGGTGTCGCGCTCCAGCCAGCGGCGGAAGGGCGCGAGATAGGCGTCGAGATAGACGCTGCGCTCGGGCGAGAGCGGCACGGCGGCCCCCTCCCCCTCGCCCAGCCGATGGATGTCCGCGCTCATGCCCTGCGTCAGCCGCCGACCGCGCTGAAATCGAGATCGCGCGCGGTGAAGACGCGGATCGGCTCGCCCATGCGCACGCGGATCGTGGGGCTGATCTGGCCGTTCGACTGCACCGCCGAATTGGCCGCGCCTTGCGCGCCGCCCGCGACGATCACGCCGCCGATCCCGCCGGTCGCCACCGCGCCAAGGCCGCCGACGACCGAGAGCAGCAGCCCCGAGCCGAAGCGCTTGAAGAAGTGGGTGTTGACGTCGCCCTCGAGCCCCGTCGCCCCGTCGAAGCCGACTGCGGGCGAGGCGAGGCTGACCGAGACGCCGTCGGGCCGGATCAGCCGCGTCCAGATCACATAGGCGCGGCGCTGGCCCTGCTGCACGCCCGCCTGATACTGCCCGATCAGGCGCGAGGAGCGCGGGATCAGCACGCGCTTGCCATCGAAGCTGCGCACGTCCTGGCTCACCACCGCGCGGACATAGCCCGGCACGTCGGTGTTGATCGCGGTCTCGAGGATCGCGGGGATGAGCGTGCCCTCGGTCACGGTGGCCGAGGGGTTGGTCATGGCGCGGGCCTGTGCCGGCCCGCCGCCGACCCCGCCGACGCGGCTGGCAAAATCCGCCGCACCGCCCGAGCCGGAGGGCGCGTTCGGCATGCCGGGCGGCGGGGCCGAGGGCGCCTCGCCTGCCCGCAAGCCGCGCACGGTGCTCGCGTCGAACACCAGTTGCGGGCTGCCATAGGGGTTGATCTCTGCCCCCGGCAGTATGCCGGGGTTGCCGGAATAGACCGGCACGGGGGCGGGATCGACCGGCGGCACGACCGGCACGGCACCCGGGACCTGCGCCGGATCGGTGATCGGCTGGACGACCACCGGCGCTGCGGCTTGCGGGGGCGCGACGGCGGGGTTGCCGATGCCTTGCGGCTCGCCGGTGCGGGCCGCGTTCATCGCCCAGAAGGTCACCGCCCCGAGCAGGCCGACGACCGCGACGCCCGCCGCAAGCTGCAAGCCGTCACCCTTGGCCTTGCGGTCGGTGACAGCCGGGAAGGCAGCGCGGCTGGCGAGGTCGATGATCTCGGCGGATTCCCGCTCGCGCGGATCGATATCCTCGCCCGCCACGCCCTTCCCCGGCGGCAAACCCTTTGCAAGGCGCATCAGTCGGACTCCGTTCCAGAGGCATTGCGGCCCAGCCCGGCGCTGCGTGCCGCAGGCGGGGTCGGGCCGGTATTGGTGAGCGTTGCGACATCGCGGCCCGAGCGCAGGACAATCCTTGCGGGCACGCCGTCGACCACCACGGTATCGCCGCGGGTGGTGTAATTGACCGGCCCCTCGGTGCCCTCGTCATCGGTGATGAGGATCGCCGGGATCGCCGTGCCCGCAGGCCAGGTGAGGAACACCGCGTTGCCATCGTCATAGGCGCGGACCGGGAGCAGGCCGGCGGCACCGGCGCTGGCCCAGGCGAAGTTGAGGGTGGCCGGGTCCGGGCCGCCGCCGTTCGCGGAGGCGGTGGCGGCGCGCAGGGCCTGCGCCTCGGCCTCGGCAGCGGCGGCGAGGCGGGCTTCCTCGGCGGCTTTCTCGAGCTCGGGATAGCGGAATTGCAGAACGTAAAGCGCTGGATTCCTTGGGCTTGCCACCAGATCGAAGAGGTAGGTGCGCTTGTCGGTCACCACCGTCATATTGGTCCGGGCGGACGGTTCGAGCGGCTTCACGAAAAGGATCGACTGGGCCTTGTTGGGCTGCACCTGCCATGCCGCCGAATCCCCGATCGCGACGTTCTCGATCACCTCGTCAGGGGCGAACTTGATGGTCGTCTGGACCTTCACCATGCCATCGATGCGGACCACGGCGTTCTCGTTGAAAACCAGCGTTTTCAGCCGGTTGTCCTGCGCCGAGACGGGCGCGGCCAGAGCAAGGGCGAGGCTCGCGAGGAGCGCGGCGCGGGTCATTGGAAGGTCTCCGGAGGGGTCGTCGTCTTCGACAGGGGGGCAGCAGAAGCAGCGGAGCGGAAGCGGTTGCCGATGCCGCGGGTGCGCGATGCGGCAGCGCCGAGCGGGGCCAGAGCGCCGCCCCCCTCGCTGCCCATGATCACCCGTGTTTCACGTGAAACAGTGCCCGCAGGGGCCGTGTCATTGGCCGCAAACCCGCTCTGAAGCGGGGCAAGATCGACCCTGCGGGCGGCAAGGCCGGGGCTGGAAGGCACCAGCCCGGCGGTCCGCGCCGCCCCGGCAAGCAGCGGCGGCGGCGGCACCGGCACGGCGCGCGGACCATCGCCCGCCCGCTCGCGCTCGCGGGACGAGGGCACCAGCCCGAACACCTGCCAGCCCGCCACCATGGTCGCCGAGACCTTGAGCGCCAGCAGCATTAGCGCCACATGCACCGCGCCGATCACGAAGAAGGCCATCGCCGCCTGCTGGTCGATCTGCCCGGGCGCCTTGACCAGCGCCGCCAGCACCGGCACCGACATCTCGAGCATGATCGACCCGCCCAGCACCGCAAACAGCGGCGCCAGCGCCATCATCGTCAGCCCCTTGAGCCAGCCGGTGAACAGCCCGCGCGTCCCCTCGAACAGCGCCAGCACCACGAAGATCGGGCCGACCGCGAGCAGCAGCGCCAGCGCGATCCGCGCCGTCACCAGCAAGCCGACCGTGCCGAGCAACAGCAGCATCGCCCCGATCCACATCATGCCGGGCGGCGAGAAGGCGCTGATGTCCTTGGTATCCCCGCTCGCCTGCTGGATGCTGAGGAACACCACATCGAGCTTCTGCGCGAACACCCCCGTCGCGCTTTCCCCGCGCACGCCCGTCAGAATGCCCGCGATCTGGTCCGGCCCGCCGATGAAGATGTTGTAGAACACGCTCGAGAAGGCGACGAAGCTGGTGGCGAAGGTCAGCACCAGCCCCAGCGTCATCATCTTGGGCACCAGCGCCCGCACCGACAGGTTCGAGCGGCCCAGCATCAGCGAGATGCCGAAGAAGCCGACATAGAGCCCGAGCAGGATGGTCAGCGCAAAGGCGAGTTCGCCGCCGCTGCCGAACAGGCGGTTGAAGGCCTGCTCCGAGACCCCGCTGGCGATGCAATCGACCGCCGAGAGCGCCGCCGAGACGCCCGTGCCCATCGCCTGGGTGGCGGTATCGCAGGCCGTGCTCATTCGGCTGCCTGCCACATGGCGGCGTCATCCGCGTCGCCCGGAGCCTCGGGCCAGACCTTGCCGGTCAGCGCCGGGAACCATGCGGCAGGCGCATCGCCCACCGCCTCGCGCAGAACGTCGAGCCGGCGCACCGCGCTCTCGCGTCCGGACAGGATCGTCAGCACCTCGGGCGCGCCCGACAGGTCGAGCCGCACCACGACGCTCGCATCGGGCTGGCGCACAAGGAAGGCGCGGCTGTGGGCGGGCAGCGAGCGGATCAGCGCGAATTCATGCGCGGTGAGCCCGAAGCCGTCGCAATAATCCTCGGGCCGGGCGCGGCTGTTCGGCATGAACACCATCGTCGCGGTCTGCTCGACCAGCGCGGTCGAAATCCGGCTGTCGAGCGCATCGCGGGCCGACTGGGTGGCAAAGCCGACCAGCGCATTGCGCTTTCTGAGGGTCTTGAGCCAGTCGCGGATGCGCGCTGCGAACACCTCGTCATCGAGCGCCTTCCAGCCCTCGTCGATCAGGATCATGGTCGGCTGCCCGTCCAGCCGCTCCTCGATGCGGTGGAACAGATACATCATCGTCGGCGTACGCAGGCGCGGGTTTTCGAGCAGCGCGGTCATGTCGAAGCCCATGACGCGGGTTTCGAGATCGAGCCGGTCGCGGGCATTGTCGAACAGCCAGGCGTGCTCGCCGCCCTCTTGTCCATTGGCTCCGATCCACGCAGCCAGCCGGTCGGCAAGATCGCCCGGCGTCGGGCGGCGGGTGCCGGACAGCAGCTCCTTGAAGTGGCGTAGGCGCCGCAGCGAGGGATCATTGGCATAGGTCGCATCGACCGCCGCGCTGATGGTCGAGAACTCCTCCGGCCCCTCGGCCCCCAGCAACACCGCAAGCCAGTCGCGCAGGAAGGCGCGGTTGGCGGGCGTATCGGGCAGGGAGAGCGGGTTGAAGCCGGTGGGCGTGCCCGGGCTGATGCGGTCATAGCGTCCGCCGATGCCGCGAATGAACAGCTCGGCGCCGCGATCCTTGTCGAACAGGATGGTGCGCGGGCGGAACTTCTGCGCCTGTGCGGCGAGGAAGTTCATCACCACGGTCTTGCCCGAACCGCTCGGGCCGATGACGCTGAAATTGCCAAGATCGCCGTGGTGGAAGTTGAAGAAGAACGGCGTGGCGCTGGTGGTCTCCAGCAGGGTCACGGCATCGCCCCAGTGGTTGCCGCTCGCCTGCCCCAGGGCAAAGCCGTGGAAGCTGCCGAAGCCTGCCATATTGGCCGAGGAAATCAGCGCGCGGCGGACGATATATTCCTCGTTGCCGGGGAACTGCGCCCAGAAGGCAGGTTCGAGATTGGTGTCCTCGCGCACCGCGATCGCGCCGGTATCGGCAAGGCTGGCCGCTGAGGCCGCCATCGCGTCATCAAGCGCGGGGAGCGTGGGCGCGCGCACCAGCACGGTAAGGTGGTGGTCGCCAAAGCCGACCGCGCCATTGCCGAGCGCATCGCGGGCGGCGAGCATATCGGCGCGCTCGGCAGCGGCTTCCTCATCCACCGAGCGCGAGCGGCGCAGGGCAAGATCGATGCGTTCCTTGGCGGTGGTGCGTTCGTTGGGGGCGTAACTTTCGGTGACGACCATCTCGAACGGCAGGCGCAGGAGATTGTCGAGCAGGCCCGGCGAAGTCGCCTCGGGATAGTCCTTGAGCCCGAGGATCGCGGCGAAATCGGGGGCGGCGCTGCCGCGCAGTTCCATCGCATCGAGCCCGAAGGAGGCGCGGCGATAGGGGAGCAGATGGCCGATATCGGTCTCGGGCGAAGGGCGGCGCACGGGGCGCATCTCGCCGTTGTAGAGCGCGGAGAGCAGCTCCAGCATTTCCGAATTGGTGCCGTTGGCGCCGTTATAGTCGCCCAGCACCGCCGCGCCGTAATTCTGCAAGCTGGCGACAAGGCCGGTGACCGCCGCCTTGAGCGAGCGCAGGTCTTTGGGGTCGGCCTCCAGCTCGTCCTGCCCCGCGCGGGAGAAGAATTTGGAGAAGCGCTCGGGCAGGCCTGTCTTGCCGCGTGCGGGGCGGCGGATGAGGGTCACGAACTGGTCGTTGATGAACAGCGATCCGCCCGCAAGGCGCTGCTTCCAGCGGGCATCGATGTGGCGCGAGAGCGGATCGGGGAATTCGGCGTCCAGCTCCACCTCGACCCGGCGGCGGATCACGTGGTGATACATCACGAAGCGCGCATCGAGCGTGCTGCGCAGCATCACCTCGCGCGTGGCGGCGTGGGCGTTGAGGGCTTCGCTGTCCTCGGTCTCGAACAACAGGCCGGGGACCTGAATCGCGCTCATCACACTGCCATCGCGCAGCAGCACGGTGTTCTCGTCGATCAGGCGGGCATAGGGCAGCCGGTCACCGACGCGGGCTTCCTTCGCGCTCCACGCGGCGGCGCCGATCCATTTACGGGGCATAGGAATTGCATCCCCAGCGTTTGAAATTGGGAACGCGCGGGCATTTGCTGACCTTCGTGATCCACAGGTCGAAAATGCGCGGTTCGCGCAGGCTCGCGAAATAGCCGATCACGTGCATGACGGCGGGGACCGGCAGGATCCACCAGCTCTTGAGGATCAGGAAGGCGATCGTCGTCACCATCAGGTTGATGATGAAGAAGTTCATCGTCACGCCGGCGAACATCTGCGGGCGGGTGAGCGCGCGGTGGACGGGGTGGCGGACATATTCGCTCACGGTGCGTGCCCTAGCCCGCGGCCGACTGGATGCCGGCAACGATGGTGGTCGCGCCGAACAGGATGAAGACGCCGATGATGACAGTCGCGCCAAAGCGCCAGTTCATCCGGCCGGTTAGCATCATGAACCCGATCGCGGCGACCGCCATCACCGCGACAGTCGTGGCAACCGTGCCGAGCAGCGTGCCTTGCAGCCACAGCAGAGCGGAGTTGATCGGTCCGGAGCCCGCCGGGTCAGCGGTTTGCGCCAGGGCGGCCGAGTGGGCCGAGGCGAGCGTCAGGGCGGCGGCGATACGGGCGGGAAGGCTGGACTGCGGCATCAATCTCTTTCTCGGTTGGTCGTGACGGCGCGCGGATCACTGTCCGGCCGCGCGCGCATGGTTGGACAGCCGCCCCATGATGGCGGCGACATAGTGCTGTGTCTCGCGGATGCGGGGGATGCCCCCCGCCCGCTCGACGCGGCCCGGCCCGGCATTATAGGCCGCGAGCGCCTTCTCGAGATCGCCGCCGAAGCGGTCAAGCTGCTCGCGCAGGTAGCGCGCCCCGCCCTCCAGATTGGCGAAAGGATCGCGCGGGTCGACGCCGAGATAGCGCGCGGTGCCGGGCATCAGCTGGGCCAGCCCTTGCGCGCCCGCCGGCGAGAGCGCATTCTCGTTCCAGCGGCTCTCCTGCCACACCACCGCCTCCATCAGCGCGGGCGAAAGGTCGAAGCGGGCGGAAAGCTCGGCAATCTTGGCGGCATAGCGCGGCGGGATGGCGGCGGCATGGCGGGCGGGATCGGTGACGGCATGGCCGGGCGCAAGCGCGGGGGCGTCGGCCAGCGGCGCTGCCGCCGGGGCCGCCTCACCCGTACGGGCGAGCGGCCCTGCCACCCAGCGCGCGCCCTCGGGGCCGAGTTCGAGCACGTCGGCGCGCGCCTCGACGGCCAACCCGATTGCAGCAGCAACAATGATGACGCGGCACGCCGCGGCGAGAATCATGTCTCCGGCCTCCAGAATGGCCCGCTTTGTCTAACCTAAATGACAAGCGGGTGACAGCCTCGAGGATGTGTCAAATGCAACGCCGGGGAAGCTTTACGCGGAGCGGGCGGCCGCGCCCTGTCGCGCGGCCACCCGCCGTGCCCCGGATGCGACCCGGGAGGTGCAGGACCGGCCGGATCAATTCCGGCGGGTCAGCCTGTCATTGCGAGCGAAATCGCTGCGGAACTCGCCGCGCTCGAGCATCCGGATCGCCTTGCGCGCGAGCCGGCGCGAATCGGTCGCGCTGCCGTCGGCGGTGTCGAGCTCGACCACCTCGTGGCAGGCCAGCGCCTGCTCGAAGGCCGCGCGCGCCCTCGCGTCATTGCCGGCCTGGGCATGGGCGATCCCGAGATTGATCAGCACCGCGGCATCATGCGGATCGGCCGCGCGCGCCCTTTCGAGGGTGGCGAGCGCCTGGTCGGCCCGTCCGGCACTCAGGCTCTGCACGGCCAGTTCGGGAGCCTCCGACAGCGCCAGCGCCGGGGCGGGCAGCGGGGATGCGACAACCATCGCAAGGGCAAGAGCGGCAAGGGACATCGGCGGGCCTCCTCCAGATTATGCGAGGATAATGTCCCACATGCCCCTGGCCCGCAACAGAATTGAAACATTGTCTTTTTGCTGAAATATTTCGGCTCAAACATCTGACTTATAACGACAAATTTATAACAATTTGCGCCCGGCCGCGCAGCAGGCCTTTGTCATATTTGTCTTTCTTCGGTCATAATCGCGAATGTGACACGCGCCTGTAATGCTGAAACAATTCGGTCACGCACGAACCCTAGCGCCCCCCTCGGCGCAACAACCGAGCGCCGAACCCGATTCTCGGCTCAAGAGGGGACTGCACGCTGTGAAAACTATCCAACGCACTCTGGTCATGGGTTGCAGCCTGCTGGCTCTGACCGGCTGCGGCGCCGACGAGATCGTCTCGCCCGGCACCGGCGGCAACATCATCATCAACAACCCCACCCCGACCCCCACGCCGACCCCGACGCCCACGCCGACCCAGTCGCTGGTGACCGCGGCGGCCGGCTGCCCGACCATCTCCACCCCGGGCGGCCTGATCGACCGGCAGACCATCAGCGGCCCGACCGGGACCTACCGGGTGTGCGAACTGCCGGCGCGCTTCACCACCACCGACACCCTGCCCTACATCCGCGGCCTGGTTTACCAGATCAACGGCCGCGTCGAGGTGGGCGCCGACCGCGGCTTCGCCAGCACCGGCACCACCGTCACCCTCAACGTCGAGCCGGGCGCAATCTTCTTCGCGCAGCAGGACTCCTACCTCGTGGTCAACCGCGGCAACGCGATCCAGTCGAACGGCACCGCCGACCGCCCGATCGTGTGGACCAGCCGCGACAACATCCTCGGCCTCGCCAACGACAACAGCCAGCAGCAGTGGGGCGGCGTCGTACTGCTCGGCCGCGCGCCGGTGTCGGATTGCTCGAACGGGGTGTTCAACACTGCCGCCGCGCCGACCAACAACCCGACCTGCGAGGGCCGTCTTGAAGGCGCGGCCATCGCCACGCCCTTCGGCGGCGCCAATGCCGCCGACAGCTCCGGCTCGTTCCGCTTCAACCAGATCCGCTTCTCGGGCTTCGAACTGGCGCCCAACAACGAGCTGCAATCGCTCACCACCGGCGGCGTCGGCTCGGGCACCACGATCGAGAACGTCTTCTCGTTCAACAGCTCGGATGACGGCGTCGAGTTCTTCGGCGGCGGCTTCAATGTCCGCAACATGGCGATCATCGGCGCGTCGGACGATTCGCTCGATGTCGACACCGGCGCGCGCGTCAATGTAGACACCATGATCGCGGTGCAGCGTTCGGGGACGGGAGACCGCCTGATCGAGCTCGATTCGCCCAATGTCGCCGACCGCACGCCCTCGGCCGCGATCCCGCAGACCGTGCTGCAGGTGAACAACTTCACCTTCGGAGTGCGCGATGCCGCGCCGCAGGTGATCCAGGCCCGCGGCGGTGCGGCGCTGAGCCTCACCAACGGCGTGATCAATGCCGGCACCAACCACTGCTTCCAGATCGACGAGCCTGCGACCCTTGCAGCGATCATCGGGGTGGATTCGGTGGTCGGCGATTGCCCGGCGACCGATCCGGTCCGCGGCGGCGGCGGCAACACCAATGCCGATGTTGCCGCGCGCATCAACGGCGGCACCAACAACAACCTCGCCTTCGCCATCACGCTGACGAACGGTGTGGTCAACGGCGCGGGCGAGACCGCTCGCACCGCCTTCAACGCCAGCACGCGCTCGGCCTTCTTCCCGACCCGCAGCTTCATCGGCGCGATCCAGAACGCGGCGGCGCTGACCAGCATCTTCGGCAACTGGACCTGCAACTCGTCGATCCAGAACTTCGCCAGCGCCACCGGCGCCTGCACCGCGCTGCCGGTCTACCCGGCGTAAAGCGCGCCGCAACCGCACACCGGGGGAGGCGCCGCATCCAGCAGCGCCTCCCCCCATTCGCATCCAGACTGATCCATTCACGAGGGGGTCCTCACCAATGTCCACCGCCAAGCGCCTTGCCGGCCTGCTGCTTCTCACTTCCGCGCTGACTGTGCCGGCGGCGCTCCATGCCCAGGAGACCCCGCCCGAGGAGACCACGACCGCCGAGGCCCCCGCCGAGGACGTTCCGCCCGAGAGCGAGCTTCCCGCCGAGGACCTTCAGGAGGCCGACATCTCGCTGCCGGGCGGCGGGATCATCGTCACCGGGCGGCGCAACCGCGATCCGGCGCGCAGCTCGGGACAGGTCCTGAGCGTGCTCTCCGAGGCCGACATCGCCCGCACCGGCGAGGGCGACATTGCCGGCGCACTGGCGCGGGTCTCGGGCCTGTCGCTGGTCGGCAATGGCCGCGTCTTCGTGCGCGGGCTTGGCGACCGCTATTCGCTGGCGCTGCTCAACGGGTTGCCGCTCCCCAGCCCCGAGCCGCTAAGCCGGGTCGTCCCGCTCGACATCTTCCCGACCAGCGTGATCGCCTCGAGCCTCGTGCAGAAGACCTATTCGGCCAACTTCCCGGGCGAATTCGGCGGCGGGGTGATCAACCTCACCACCAAGGCGATCCCGACCGAGACCTTCCTCACCATCGGCCTCACCGGCAGCGGCGATACCGAGACGACCTTCCAGAACGGCCTGACCTATTTCGGCAGCGGCCTCGACGGCTTCGGCTTCGACAATGGCAACCGCGACATTCCCGGCGTGCTCCAGGACGCGATCGGCAGCGCGACGCGGATCAACGACCTGACCGCCGCGCAGCAGCGCCAGCTCGGAGGGCAGATCCTGCCGGGCAATCTTGTCACGCTCCAGAAGAGCAACACCCTGCCGGCCAACTTCGCCGCCAACCTCACAGGCGGCACCTCGTTCGAAGTGGGTGACGGCAACTATCTCGGCATTATCGCGACCGCAGGGATCACCAATTCCTGGCGCAACCGCAATGTCACGAGCCAGCAGTTCGGCGATGCGGAAGCGGGTCAGATCCTGTTCGATTCGCAGAACTTCATCACCGACAACAAGGTGCTGGTGAACGCGCTGGTCGGCCTCGGCCTCGACATAGGCGAGCACACGATCCGCTGGACCAATCTCTATATCCGCGACACCCTCAAGACCGCGCGGCTGGCGACCGGCACCGACAGCTTCACCGATGTCGCCCGGCCGTTCGATTTCCAGACCCAGCAGACCGGCTGGTTCGAGCGCCAGCTGATGGATTCGCAGCTCGTCGCCGAGCTCGACTTCGACGCCTTCGATCTCGATCTGCGCGGCGGCTACGCCCGCACCGACCGCGAGGCGCCCTACAACGCGATCCTCCCCTATATCCGCACCAACATCCCCAATGATCCCTTCGGCGACAAGTTCGTGGTCGATGTCGGCGCGCTGGTGGGCGGGACCGAGCGCATCCAGGTGGGCTTCGAGGATCTGCAGGAGGAGCTCTGGTTCGGCAGCGCCGATGTTTCGGTGGACGTGACCGACACGCTCTCGCTGACGGCGGGCTATGCCTATTCGGACACCGCCCGCCGCTCGCTGAGCTTCATCATCCGCCCGCTGATCGGCTCCTCGGCGGACCGCACCACGATCCTGCGCGCGCTGGGCCTGCGCCGGCCGGGCGAGATCGTCAACGGCGCGACCCTCGGCCAGGATGCGTCGGGCGCGAACTTCTTCGATGTGACCGTGTCCGACCCGACGCCCTTCCCCGCCTTCGACGCGGCGCTGACGGTGCATGCGGGCTATGGCCTTGCGCGCTACCGCCCGACCGACCGCCTCAGCATGGAAGCAGGGGTGCGCTACGAGGACGGGCTTCAAGTCGCCGCGCCCGATCCGGCCTTCGGCGGCACCAACCTCGCCAACCCGACGCGGATCGCCAACGACTATTTCCTGCCCTCCGGCACGATCACCTGGGAAGCGATCGACGATCTGCAACTGCGCCTCTCGGCCTCGCAGACCATCGCCCGCCCGCAGTTCCGCGAGCTGGTCGAGCAGACCTATTTCGACCCCGAAAGCAACCGCCGTTTCCGCGGCAACCCCTTCCTTGCAGACAGCGAGCTGCTCAACCTCGAAGCGCGCGCCGAATACTACTTCGGCGGCCCGCGCCGGGTGAGCCTTGCCGGCTTCTACAAGCAGATCGACAAGCCGATCGAGAACTTCCTGATCACCGCGCCCGGCATCATCGAGACGAGCTACGCCAACGCCCCCTCGGCCGAGCTTTACGGGGCCGAGCTCGATCTTGCCTATGGCATCGATCTGGCAGGCTGGGGCGGGTTCTTCGAGACCAAGCAGTTCCTGATCATCGCCAACTACACCTGGACGCAGTCCAGAATTGCGGTGGGGGCAGCCGACATCGCCCCGATCCCGGGCGCGACCGGGCAGCTCGCCAGCCAGCTATTCGACGACGGCGCCCCGCTGGTGGGCCAGTCGGACCATGTCGCCAACCTCTCGCTCGGCATCGAGGATGACGACAAGGTGCAACAGCTCACTGTGCTGCTCAACTATGCGAGCGAGCGCGTGACCCTGCGCGGCGGGGCCCTGCCCGATGTGGTCGAGGACCCGGGCCTGACGGTCGATGTGGTGGGCCGCTCGGAAGTGAGGCTCGGCGGCCTGCCGCTCGAGCTGAGCTTCGAGGTCCGCAACATCTTCGGGCGCGACAATTTCGAGTTCCAGCAACTCGGCGCCAACCGCGCGGAGATCAACACCTTCGATGTGGGCACGACCTTCTCGATCGGGGTGAAGGCGGAGTTCTAAGGCGTCCGCGAACCTGGGCCCAAACCAGACAGGGCCGCCCCCGACCGGCGGCCTTTTTTCTTGAAACGTCCGCTTCCGGGGGCGCCGCTTCTTTGCGTGAATGGCGGGAGGTGGGTGGTCAGCTGCCAATCCGCTTACCTTCTCAGCAGACCGCGCCGATATGGAAAGACCGGCCGTTTGATTTGCCGGGCTATCGCTCCAGCCACGTGTCCAAGTTTTACTAACCTGCGCCGTGCCGCTAGCGCACGCGCCACTCTGAGCAGGCTCGCATCCGAAAAATCTAGTGGTATCTCAACGTAATAGCGGGAATATCCCACCCTCTTCTTGGACGGGTGCTTGAGCAAGCGCAAACCGAGCCTGTGACAATAGCGTTTGCGCAGCCATAACTTGTCGTTCCGACCAGTCAGGACGAGCTTTGGGGATGTAGGCTTCATGCTCGCCAATATACTTGTTGAGTCTAAAGGCTTCTATGGGGTCGCTAGCCGAAAGTCCGGTTCTGGACGTCAGCCGGCCGAAGCGGCCTCAC
>VFQO010001968.1_pt1 | contig 13869 bp, 15 predicted proteins | sample 3512331 | NCBI WGS metagenome assembly VFQO01 (sample SAMN10412371, study PRJNA504923) | tailings metagenome | isolation source: Replicate 3 from Balatoc abandoned mine | place: Philippines: Itogon, Benguet | collected 2017-08-28
TTACTACGCATACCGAAGGCGTCGTTGATAGATTTTCGCGCGTGCTACCGGGGCGCATGGATAAAATTGGTCGCCACCCTCGCCTGGCTTGGGATGGGCAGTGCCCTACCCTTCGAGCGGGGACTGGCGCTGATCGCGGATCGTACCAGTCGGTGAGGCCGATCCATCCGTTAGAGAACCGCGTAATCACTGTTCGCGAGGCAGCAAGGCTTCAAGGGTTCCCCGACTGGCATTTTTTCCACCCTACTGTCTGGCACAGCTTCAGGATGATCGGGAACAGCGTATCGCCCATCATTGCCAAAGCGGTATTTCAGGCGATCCGCTCCAAGTTCGAGGCGGTCCAGAAACCTCTCGACTCCTTCGAATACGAGAACTCGCTTCAAGCAGCAGAATAGCGCCCTGATCGGTACACTTACGAGATGATCTGACCGAAAGTAGGGTAATGCCTATAGAAGGCTTGGAAGGCCCGAATTTGTTCTTCTTCTAAATCAAAACCTAATCGCCTTACCTTTGTGCGAGACATCGCGCGGGTCGATGGGAGCTGAGATTGAAGGACAGAAGCTTCTCGTTGAGTGAGGTGCGGCGCTTCAACCGGCTCACGCACGAATCCTGGCCAATCGCCTTCCGCGATTGTCTTCCTAACGATGACTTTGTCTTCCTTTGTTGGCAGAACAATGCCGACCGTCACCATCGTTGCTTTGTCTCTATATACGATCTTGAATGCAGGGACGCAGCCGCCATCGCGCGCCACGCCGCTTGACGTTGAATAAAGCATGTCGCCTGCTAAATTAGCCATTAGCTCGCCAAATGCCACTCCCCTTAAATCTTCTCGTGGAATGTCGTCTGGAGCAATCTTCCCGAAAAGATCTTTTAATTCAGTCCGTATTTCCTCCGGACTATTGCCATATTTTTTATGGCTTGCGTCAAATGTAGCTAGAAGAACGCTATTGTTTGGCATCCATTCGACAAGGTAACGAAGTTCATCAACTTCATCGTTCCCCAATTTTTTATCATAATCAAGCCATATAATGAGGGGATTACTCTTGATCCTGCCTTCCTCGAGAATGTGTGGTATCACATCGAAGGAAAGGCCATGCTCAACCCTCACAAACTTGTACGGGCGATTAAATTTTGCACGCCGATAGCCGATTTCATTTGCCTCTATTGAAACCATCGATCTGATGCGGAGCAACTTATGGGCTAAGATAAAGTCTGTGAACCAAATTGATCCTAAACCTATGTAGCTCGCCGTTTTCCATCGCAGATGATCCTGAAGGCGCCGAAGCCCTTCGAAAACTAGCGCTCGCTGTATTGTTTTGCTTGGACGGAGGCTGTAATTCACAGCCGTGAACGACGGATGACTCATTCTTCTACCAAGTCTTCGTATGCGTATTCAAACGCTTGGCGTCCGACCTCGCTATTAGACATCAATGAATTACCGAACCCCCTCGCCAAATTCTTTACCCTAGCGGTAGGCATAGAAAATTGGATACTGGTTTCTCGAACCCGCGATACCTTGGCGATTTTCGGAAGGGCAACAGACTGATTCTGAGGTAATGAAAAAATCGATGTTTGAACCGCCTTAGATTCAGCGGTCTTCGCTGCTTCCTTGTCGTTCTTTTTCGCGTTCGTGTAACTAATCCATGCCCTTGTGGGCTCCTTCATTTTTGGGCGGGCCCTGCGATAAACAATAGAAGTCGGATCGACATTCCGTTTGGTTGTAGTTAATGGGAGTAATTCAGTTTCGTCGGAGGTGAAAATTATAAGACCAAAGAAACCGACATACTGTGGATGCCAAGCAGGGAAATCGTCGCCCCATACTGAAAGATCTGTTTTGTCTGCTGCCATCACAATGCGACCATTGCAGGCGACGTACCATCCAGATTTTTCCTCTCGTTCGCCGCGGCGTTCGGATGGTTCATTGTCATCTGGCGGTGGAAAGGCTTGCCCCGCAACAACTTCAACATGAATTTTTGCGTCTCCTACTTTATCTTCATAAGAGAAATTCAAGGGTTCAAATTCATCGCCGCTGAAGAGCTTGAAAACCTCACCAGTGATTGGAACTCCATTGACCAGTATCAGCAGGCCTCGATGTATGTGCAAGGCATAGTCGCGAGCGATAATTCTGCGGAGTTCCTTTTCGAACTCTGGATCATCAAAGGCGGCAGCAGTTTGATCCGTTAAAGTCGATATCTCGATGTTTACGCCTGCTTCAGCTAGGGGTTTACATTCGCGAATCGGAAAATCCCAATTTGTCTCTTTCCCCTTTACCCAGTTGCCGACGTTGATTGGAACGACGAAGTTGTCAGCGTGACCTTTGTGTATGTGGCTGCTCCTGACCTTGATGTCTGTCCCGAGTTTGAAGATTGCTCGCTTCAAACCAATACCGTACACTCCGATACTGAACTCAGCGGAATCATCTGGGTCGACGTCCTTCCTGCCGAACGTAAAGGCGTAGCGCTTTGCGCTTTCTAGTGACATGCCGCCGCAATTATCTTTAAGTGAGAATTGTGTCGCATCGAAATTTAGTTCGATCCGGCTTTTTGAAAAATCCGGCCCACTCTTGAGACTTAGACGCTTTTTCCCAAGCGCTTTCCATGCACTGTCGACACTGTTGTCGATGAGGTCGAGGATGCAGTCAGCAAGTGAAATGTCACGTGTAAGCATTCTCACAAAAAATGCGCGGCTAGCATTTGCGTCAGCTTTACCGAGATCTGCCATGCAGGTTCTCCCTTTATCAATTAGCGCGCGTCAGGGTCATGCGTCCTGATGCCACTGTTCCATCGTTGCGCCATCCAATCCACATACCTTCCGCGGACCTCAGGCTTCCGTGTATCTTGAACTGGAACGCGCCGAAATAGCCCCGTTCTTGATCTTCCGGATTGAACCATCTTCCAGTGACTGAACGGTCCAGAAGTTTCCCAACAAAGACACAGCTCTGATGGCTGCCGTCGTTGAGCTTCGCGCTCGTGGTGAACGCAACATTGGAAAAGAGGCGTGAGATTTGGACCGTATCAATGTTTTCAGATGGGTATCGGTCGCTGTCGACATGCCAAACTACAGTCCACTGACCCTTGAATGGCTGCTGCTGTGACAGAAAAGAAAGCGCGGTGATCACCCGACTTTGCTCAGTCAGGGCCTTCACTGGTTGCTGAATGACAGTTCGCACTAGCAGCGCTACTGCACTGCTCAGTCCACCCAATGCTGCTCCAAGAAGCAATGTTTGCCAATTCACTGCTTGCAGAGATTCCAGAATACCGCCCATCGTACCCCCTCAGATTAAGCAGAACGCTGCACGAATGAATGCGCGGTGTAAAGTTCAGCTAATGGGATTTCATATGGTTTCCATGATTTTAGCCGCATCCAAGATGGCAACGATGGCCCTTGGTCGCACGTCCGGCTTTTATGCCGTGGAGGTTGGTTAATCAGATGGCCGCCTAATGTGCCAGACTCCGTTGAGAGAGCCTGTGCGCCGTCCTTCGGCTTTTGCCCGTTGGCTCGATAACGGATAGCCGAGGGAGGGCAGTGGATTCGATCAACATGGCTGACGGGGTAGAGATGGTCTGCACCGTTGCAAGTGACGAGTTTGCAGCCCTTTATGTCGAGGTTCAGCGGTTGGTCGCTTTGGCGGCGACCGGCTACGTCCCGCCGGCACCCGCAAGGGTCACCGTCCTACAGGTGCTCCTGGGGCCGTTCTATCTCATGCGCTTTGGCTTCGGCTGGTTCATCGCCGCCATGAGCATCACCATTCTGACGTTCGGCATTGGCTGGCTAGCTATGCCGGCCTTGTCCGCCCATCTTGAAAAGCGGCGGGCGCAAGCGTCAGCCTAGGCCATTCTGTCGAACGAACTCGTCACCCCACCGGGCGGTGAGCTCTTTCCTGCTGTCCGCCACCTTCACCCAGCGTCGAAAGATGCGCCGTCGGCTCCATAAGCTGACTACCTCCTCACGGTAACCCATGGCGCGCAAGTCTGCTCTAGCGAGCCACCTGTCATGGTCGCCACAAAGGCGGCTATCGACGCCCATGAGCTCGATCATATCGTCCTCAGTGAGGAAGCCGATGCCGTCCAACGCCTCTTCCAGCAGACGCTCGTGCTCGGACCTGGATCGCCCCTCAGGCAAATAGAGCGACATCGGCATCTCCTTCATTCTGCGGTGGTTGGATCGGGAGTCGGCAAAGCTGCGCGGGAAAGCGCCGCGCTCATCTTCGCTGCGGGATTATGGCGACGGGTCAAGAAAACGCGGTCGGCGTTGATGATCTCGCGCCCGATCAGTTCGATCTCGGCAATGGCAACCGTTACTCGATCAAAGTCCGGGCCTACGAGCCCTTTGGCAAGTTCGGACGAGCTGAACGGCCGCGCTGTGGCCTTGATCCCCGAATTGCGGGCGCAGAGTGCGGCGCCGAGTTCCATATCGCGGGTAGCGATGGCGAACGAGGCTAGCGACGCCAGTTCAACCGGTCCAGAGTTCTCGATCTGGCTGGCGATGAAGCTGCGGCGCTGTGATCCGAGATTCTCGCGCATCAACATCTGCATGGCAGAGCGATAATGGGCCGCGATGGCCTTTATCTCTTCCACATAGCGGACGGCGGCGCGGAGAACCTCGATCCGCGCTTTTTCGCTGCCGTCGATGAGGTCGCGTCGGAACGATCCGATTACCCGGTTGGCCACGGAAAGGCGCTCGGCGGTCGTTAGATCGCCGAGCGAGTCCTCTAGTTCGGCTCTCTTGGCCTGCACGCGCCCGTCGATCGAGCCGAGCAGCGCCAGCTGGCGTTCGCGGAGTTGCTTAATCTGTTCGTGCCGCTCGAGGACTTCCGTCACGGTAGCCCAATGTGCGGACAGCTTTTCATTCTGGATCATGGTCACCTCGTCTGAGCAATGCATCACGCGCAGCGGAGACGATGCGAACATGGGCGGAACACCGCGGTTCGCCGCCATCGCGGCACCGACACCTCAATCAGGTGTCGGTGCCTGAATGCGACGATTGCGCCATCTTGCTGACCGTCATTTCCGGCTCATCGCTGCTGCTTATGCTCGCGCATCCAGTTGCTGACGTATGTCGGCGGGAGCGCAGCCATCAGCGCGTCGAGCGGCGCGTGACCTGGGCCAATCAGAACCTGCGCCTTTCGGGTAGCGGCGAAAACAAGGGCAAGCGGTGCGACGGCTTCGTCGGGAATTTCGCCGCGCGCGGCCTTACGGGAGAACATTGCGATGTCGCCCTTTCGTGCGGAAACTGCCAGCTTGGTCAAATCGGCCTCCTTCAATGTGGGGGCAACCGACTCGCAGCATCGAAGCGGATATCATACCAACACTTCGCGGCTCGCTTACCAGGGCCGCTGCGTCACCGTGGGCCGTTGCCAAATGACGCCGTATCGCAGCGCATCGGCCGCGTGGTCTGCAGCGCTGCTGTCCACATCCTCGATGTCGCGGGGATCGCGTGGAAGGACCGGTAGTGTATCCCACGCATAATCGCAGGCACGACTGATATACAGGCCGGGTTTATCTGGCCTGCCCGCCTGCGACAGCAAGGTCCGCATCCGTTCCCACCCGGCTTTGCGGGAACCCTTCCCTGCTGGATAGAATGTCACGCCCGACCGACTGAACTCGTCGGCGATGGTCGCCGCGTTGTGGCCGCGCGCCCGTGCAAAGATTGCATCGTCAGCAACACCACGCGGTCGCGCATTCCACCGCGCGGCCATGTCGCGGATCGCTTCGGCAAGGCGTGGAACCGTCCAGCCGAGCCCCTCGTTCGGTTTGTGCGGTCTGGCCGTGGCCAGTTCGTCGAGCGCGACCAGACTGCCGCGCGCGTAGAAATGCCGATCTGGACCGACTGCACCGGGTGACCGGGCGAACAGATATGTTGCGGAAGGCGAGGAAGAACCGAAGTCGTGGGCGAGGAATGTCGACCAGCCGGGTGGCACCGTCTGCCACCGATCCACCGCGCACCGCTCGGGCGAGAGGCACCCGGCGAAGAATGCACCGCGCGCCACCGCCCAATCGCCCTTCGTCCAAGCGCGAAACAGTTCTTCGTCGCCCGCACATGCCGCGAGCAGCTGTTGCCGGTAGTCGGCACCGTCGAGATGCGGGTTGTCGAGGAAGGTGCTCGGCGCGTGGACACAAGGCCGGCCAGCATTGGTCTGGAACGGCACCCACGGCCGCGCCGCCAGAACGTAGCGGGATGCCACCCACTGGTGGCCCGCGCCGCCGGGGTTGCCTGCGAAAACGGTGCGCAGCGGGATGTCCTTCGGCCCCCGAAGGTTGGAGCGCAGCAGGTCCACCACCTGCGGCGTCGCCCATTGCGTGATCTCATCGACGAGGATCAAGGTGAAGCTGCGGCCCTGGACCTTATCGTAGGCCGCGAAGGAATCGACCTGAGCGAGCTCGACGTAGCCGTAGGGGAGCCTGAAAACGTGCTCGGACGCGTTGTAGGACGCCGCAGAGCCGTAGGCCGCCGAAAACAACTGCCGGAGAACGATCTCGAAGTCGGAGAGGCCCTTGTAGGTCTTACGGACATAGAGGACGCGGGCCCGTTCCCGGTACTGTTCGACATGCCGGAGGATCAGCAGGGCCTTGCAGTGGCTCTTGCCACCACCACGCCCGCCTCCAAGGAACAGATCCATGTTTTCGGGCACGCTGAGCACCCGCGCCTGGTACGGCGTCGGCTCGACGACATCTTCGGTCATGGTGCCACGCTTCCGTCGATGGTGCAGGCATATTCCTCCGCCGACGCAGAAGCGGCCGGGAGGTTGATGACCACGTTCACGCGGGCATCTGCGGTCGCCTGCGGCGCGCCCTGGTCGCGATAGCCGTGACGAGACTTGAGGGCGAAGATCAGCGAGGTCGTCTCGCCCTCTCGGGCCTTGTCGAGCAGGACGGCAACAAGCTCCTCCTCCTCGATCTTACGGCTTTCGGCGAGCGCACCCGCGATCCGTTCGTCGTCGTCACGCAGGCGCATCCACGTGCGGTAGTTGATGCCGAGGGAGCGGGCGATGCGGACTTCAGAGACGCCGCCCCGGCAGGCATCGAGGACCTTGTCGATGTGCTGTTCCGGCACGAGGTACTTTCTGCGGTCCGAACGGGGGTCGGGGGCCGAACCCGGAAGGGGGTGGGCGGGGGAGTAGGGCCCGGGGCAAGCCTGCCCTGTGGTCGCCAAGCCCTCGGCTCGGTGCTCTGCGCAGTGCTTTTCCGGATCATTGCCAGGCAGAGGCATGATCTTCTTGTCCTTTTCTGCGCCGACGCAATGATTTCAAATCAGTGGGTCTGGCTGATGGGCGATATGCAGCGCGGCGGGCGGCTGGAGGAGCGCCGCTCGCCGCGCCACGCCCTTTTTATTGCCGCGGCTTCTGCGCTTCGGGACGCCATCACTGGCCGCGCTAGTGCCGCCGTTCCAGGGCATCAAAGATCAGGGGGCGATAGCCTCCCGCCCGCGTCCATGCTCGGCGATCTTTCTCATCGTGAACCGATTGGATCACCAGGCGCTGGAGGGCGTGCAATCCCCAGCGCCTGGTGGCTTTGTGTATTTGACACTTCTGACGCTTTTTACACTTTCAGATGAGTTTATCAGGATTTCCGATTGTTGCTTCGGGCAGGAACGAAATCACGACCGAAGAAACATCGCCGATTTCGCTGTCAAAAGCGCCCGGAGTGTACGGCTACGCCTGCCCGCCCTCCTCGTCCCATCTGATCGCGCCGCCCACCCAGGCTTCGAACGCTGCTCGGGCGTCGGGCAAGGCCGGGATACGCCAGACCTTCCCGCCCTTTCGGTCGCGCGCTGCAACGTCCACGCCAACTTTGCCGAGGAACCGCGCCAGGGCAGTCTTTGTAAACTCGGCCCGCTTCCTCATCACTGTTGCCTGATGCTGCACGGCATGGACTAGGACGGCCTTGCCCTCGCTGTCGATGTCCAGGGCACCGTTCCAGGCGCCGCCGACGGGCAAACATCCATCTTCCAAGACGCGATACCACCAGAAGGCGATAGGATCGGCGCGAAAGCTCTGGACCTTTTGCTCGGTCAGCGCGCGCGTGACCGGGATGTCGGACCTGGGATGCCAACCGCTGAGGGGCATTTCGGCCAGATCGAACAACATTGCTGCGAGGCCACCGCTTTCCATCTGGCGCCGCACGTCACCGAAAAAGCCCGGCGGCAGATTTCGGTGCGCTTCGGAGTCGGCTTCGAATACCGCGAAGCGCCGCTCGTCGTCCGAGGCCGGCACGACCCAATCTTCGTTCGACGCGATCACGACATGGAGCCTGCTCGGGCCGCTCACCACTGGCTTATGCTTGCCCTCGAACGTCAGCACCGGCTCAGTGATGAGGTTCTTGAGCGCCCCTTCAAGCTTGCGGTCGCCCGCCCACAGCCCTTCATCCACGAAAAGCAGGATTGTGTCGGCCAGGTGTTCGTTGAACTTGCCGGTGAAGTGCTCGGCCTGGGCTACCTGACGGCCATGCTGACCGGCAAGGTCTTTCAAGGCACGCAGGAACGTACCCTTGCCGATGCCCTTTCGGCCCTTGAACACAAGCGCCACCTCGGCAGGCGAATTGGGGTGCTGCACCATGTATGCCGCCCACTTTAGCACATAATCGTAGCTTGCCAGATCGCCTGCGCACAGCACATCGCACAGCAATCGCTGCATCAGCGACCAGTCGCCCCTGACCGGCACTACCGACCAACCGCGCCACAAGTTGTAGAGGCCCGGATGCTTGGCGCCCGGCGTGGGATCGAACACCACGCCATCGTACTGACGCCTGCCTTCGTGCTTGATCCACCATGTGCCCAGAGGGCGCCGCGTGCCATCCTCCAGCGTCACCGTGCTAGCATTGAGATGCTTCTGCACCGCCACATCGGGAAACCATTCCACCACGACATGCCCGAAATGCGGGCAAATCGACTCCCGGCCGACCAGATACTTGCCCGCCGTCAGCACCGTGAAATGCCTGGCATTCACCTCGGCAAGCTTGGGCGGCACTGGGCGCGACAGGGCACTCTCTTCCACGACCTCGGCAAAGTCATCTCTGGCGATGATGGTATTGAGCACATCGCCATGGCCTGCATCCCTGATGGCCTTGAACAGCGTAGCCTCCGTGACCGCAGCTGCGCCGTCCGACTTCAGGCTGTCCCACCTGCGCCCGATTGCATCGGCATCGTGCGCATAGGCTGGGTCGCCAATGGACCATTCGATGAACTCCTGCCGCCCTGCCCCTGAGGTCGCGTGGTGGCATGCCATCATGATCCTGAGCCAGCTATCGTTGTCGGCAAATTCAACCACATCGAGCAACGCCAAAAGCTGGCTCAGAATTTCGGGGCTGCGAGCGCCAGCTACCGTCGGCCCTTCGGACGCAACCGGCTTGGCGATTGCGGACAGCAACGCCCCTGGCGCTTCGCCTATGTCGGACACAGGCACTGAAAGGGCATCCCATCTGTACGCCCGCCCGGTCTCGGGATGGATCGAGCCCGGCGCGACCACCTGCTTGCCTTCGGTCTTGAACTCGACGCCGGGGAACTCACGGAGCTGTCCCACGACTTCGGCCTCAGACGGCTTCTGCATGTAGATGTGCCAACCGCCGCCGCCAGTCTCGACGGTTGGGAAATCGCCAAAATCGAGGCCTAGGCTATTCTGTAGCCGCTCCAGTGAGTCCTCGCCTGGTGCGAAGTTTCTGGGATCGACATCGACGACAAGCTGACTGCGCGACAACCGGACGCCGACATTGCCGCCGCCGATTTCCATGTGGGCCTTTGCCTCATCCACGGACATCGGCGCGGCAATTCGCCAATTGGTTCGCAGGGGAACCTTGCCCAATGCCTTGCCATCGCGCTTGTCGTCGGGCTTGTGCAACGGGATCAGATCGAACCCCTGGACTCGGAATGCATCGAGCTGCCGAGGTTCGAATGCTTCGAACTTGGCCCTCATCGTGCCACCTCCCCGCGCACGAAAGCGTCGAGATCGTTGACATGGTAACGGATCAGCTTGTCCTGGATCACGTGATAGGCGGGACCCTCACCGCGCGAGCGCCAAGTCTTGAGCGTTCCTGCCGAGCATGACAGATATGCCGCTGCCTGCTCGCTGTCCTTCCAAGGAGATTGTATGGAGGCGTCGAGCGCGCGCCGAACGGCACGCTCGACGACCTGTTCGAGGTCGTGATGCATAAGATTCAGTCCTTCGCAGCCGCCCGAAGGCGGCAAATTTTGGTGAAAGACCGATCTTCAAATAATCATCAGTGCATCAGCTAGGCATAGGGAGCGTATCGGTCAGAACCGCCCGCGCTGCCCCTTCGCAGGGGTATCCCGAATCGCGCGGCTGGTGATTGCTAGTTCGGTCCAAGCCAGTCGCCCATCAACGAATCGCAGTTTGGGTTTAGGCTCTTGAAATCTTGGGGGATCATCTCCAGTTGCGGTCGGTCATTTAAGGTGGGAGCGGTTCATGGCTGACTGGATCTACGTCGATAACTCGAACGTCTTCATTGAGGGCAAGCGAGTCAGCGCGGTGAAGCAAGGAATGGCTCTCGATATTTGGGATGCAATGGACAATCGCATCTTGGACAATTCCTACCGGATGAGCTTCGGAAGGCTCTACACTTTCGTGGCTGGCAACGACCCAAAGGAGACCGCAAGAGCGATGCTGTTCGGCTCAAGGCCGCCCGAGAACGATGCCATCTGGGAAATTGCCAAGCGCGCCGGTTTTGAGGTCATTACGCATGATCGCAATGCGTCGAACAAAGAAAAGAAGATCGACACAGGCATCGTGGCCGAATTGACTCGAGACGCTTACCGCAATGCTAAGGCTGGCGATGTGTTTACGATCGTTTCGGGAGATATCGATTACGTTCCTGCGATCGAGAACCTAATCCGAGACGGTTTCCAAGTTGATGTTGTCTTCTGGGACCATGCCGGGCGAGAACTCAGGGAAGCTTGCTCAAACTTCATCTCCCTAAATCCTCATTTGGATGCACTCAGGCCCTAGCCGCGAGGATCGAATCTTCGAGCGCCTGCGAGTGACGTCGTAGGTGCTCGACTAAGTGTTCGGCGTGCACATACCCGCCGGACGCGCCTGGCAGCTTCTGCCCCAGCAGCAGCGCGCTTTCGGCATAGGGAACGCCGCTGGCGATGAACAAGGTCCGGGCGTGATGACGATACTCGTGCGGGCTGGGAAGCCCTGCTTCCTTGGGCTCCTCGATATGCCCTGATGCACTCGTCGTCGACGGCCACAGCCATTCGCTGTTGAGCGGCACATCCGCGGCGAGCCGATCCTTGAGCCGGGCGGTCAGCGCTTTGCCCATCGGGAACATCATCTGCCCGCCAACTTTCATGTGCCCGAACGTCAGGATGCCCCGCCCAACGTCCACGTCATCCCGCCGCACCAGCAGCAATGACGACCGACGCGCACCCGTCAGCATCATGGCAATGTGCAGATCGCGCCGGATGGGCGACAGCTTTTCGACCTCTACCCACCACGCCTTCAGGTCGAGCACATCGACCTCACGGCGCTTCGGCCCCGGAACGCGCAGCGCATCGACCGGATTGCCTGCGATCGTCTCGTCGAGCCTCATGGCCGTGTTTATCGCTGCCCGGAGAGTGCGCATCACGCTTCCGGCGGTCGTCTCGCCGTTCTTGCGCTTCAGCGTGTCGAACAGCTCGCGCACTTCCTGCCGCGTGATGTCGGTCACCGCCCGCTTGCGGAACTTGGTGAGATATTTGTTCAGGTGGTAGTTGTACCCCTCCACCGTCCGTGGGCTGTAAGTCCGCTCGGAAAGGTGGGCTTCAAGTGCCTGCTGGAGTGTAATCCCACTTTCAGAAGGACCGGCCGTGGGGTCTATGCCCGACTGTATCTGGCTCATCAGGGACCTAGCCCGATTACGAGCCTCGCGCAGTCCGATGCGGTCGCAGCGGTCGATCTTGACGCGTACGGTGCGGACATGGCGACCGTTTCGCCGAACATCGCCTTGCACGGCGAAGGTCTTGGTCGACTGATGGCAGATAACCATCAGGCCTTTCACCTGTTCATCGCGGTGGATGCCCGATCCAAAGGGAAGCTCACGGATGCGGGCTTCGGTAAGGTTGACGACAGCCATTTAGGTCTCCGAAAAGTACCGGCCTGAGCACCGAAAACGCGCTATCTCTGAGCGGCTCAGGTTGACCTAAATGTCGTGAATTCTAGCCTCTGCGAACCAACATTGACCCTGATTAACCTCGATTTTCTCAGGATTCCCGATCTTTTAATCAGCGGGTCACAGGTTCGAATCCTGTCGGGCTCACCATTTTCGCCTCCTGCTCCTGCATTTGCGATATCATCGCTGAATTCGCCGCAAACGTCATGCTGGCGGTGATTGCGCAACCCGTCTTGCGCTGCGAGACGTTGTATCGCATGGCCGCGCCATGGACACGATCATCGCCCTTCTTTCCGATCCGGCGGCATGGCTGGCGCTGCTCACTCTGATCGCGCTCGAAGTGGTGCTCGGGGTCGACAACCTCATCTTCATCGCCATCCTTTCGAACAAGTTGCCCGTGCACCAGCAGGAGAGCGCGCGGCGGCTCGGGCTGATGCTGGCGCTCGGGATGCGGATTGGCCTGCTGATGCTGATCGGCTGGATCGTCACTCTGCAGCAGCCGATCTTCGATCTCGGCATCACCGGTCCGCCGGTCGAAGGCACCACCAAGGCCAGTTTCGAGACGGCTTTTTCGGGGCGTGATCTGATCCTGCTGGCGGGCGGGCTGTTCCTGCTGTGGAAGGCGACCAAGGAAATCCACCACTCGATGGAGCCGGACGATCCCTCGGGCGATCTGCTCGACAAGACCCCGGGGATCGCCGCCGCCGCCACCGCCAGCTTCGGGGCCGTGATCGTGCAGATCATCGCCATCGACCTCGTGTTCTCGGTCGATTCGATCCTGACCGCCGTCGGCATGACCGACGACATCCCGATCATGGTCGCGGCTGTGGTGATCACGGTCGGCATCATGCTGTTCGCGGCAACCCCGCTGGCGCGCTTCATCGAACACAATCCGACGCTGGTGATGCTGGCGCTGGCGTTCCTGGTGATGATCGGGCTGGTGCTGATCGCCGATGCCTTCGGCTTCCATGTGCCCAAGGGCTATATCTACGCGGCGATGGGCTTCTCGGTCGGGGTCGAGCTGCTCAACATCATCCAGCGCAATCGTCGCCGCAAGGCAGCCGCAGCCTAGGCCGGAGCCGCGCGGGCCTCACATCCCGCGGGGGACCATTACCTTCTTGCAGGTCATCGGCATCATTCGCCCGACCGTCCACGTCGCCTCGTCGCCCTTGCTCCAGAACTGGTGGGTGGGGCTCATGTATTTCGCGCCCGAGGCGGATTTGTCGGCGGGGATGGTGACCGGCGGGTTGTCGTTCATCTGCACGATGACGCTACCGGCGTCGACATAGTCGACCTTCAGCCGTGTGCCGTTGCCGCAGTCGTAATAGGTGCTCGCGCCCGGACCGCCGACCTGTTCGTTGCAGCCGGCTAGCGCCAGCGCTCCTGCGGCGACGATGATACCGATTTTCATACGTTTTTCCTCCCCAGACACCGCGCGAAGGATACCCTATCGGGCCTGTGCTGCAAAGCCCGCTTCAGCCCGCCCGCGCGTCCAGCCAGCGCGCCGCACGCACCCCGAAGGTGATGAGGAAGGGCACCATCACGATGCTGAGGAACACCTTGGCGAGCACCTGGCCGATCATCAGGTCGGTGATGTCGAACTCGCCGTAGAAGGCCAGCGTGATGAATATCACCGAATCCACCGCCTGTGAAAGCGCCGAGGCGATCGCGCCGCGGATCATCAGGCCCAGAGTGCTCTCGCCCTCTCCGCTGCCGCGCAGCCGGTCGAAGATCCAGATGTTGAGCAGCAGCGAGGTGATGTAGCTCG
>VFQO010001969.1_pt1 | contig 13855 bp, 12 predicted proteins | sample 3512331 | NCBI WGS metagenome assembly VFQO01 (sample SAMN10412371, study PRJNA504923) | tailings metagenome | isolation source: Replicate 3 from Balatoc abandoned mine | place: Philippines: Itogon, Benguet | collected 2017-08-28
ACCGTAAGCTCGTAGAAATCAGTAGGGTTCAAATACTTTTTCGCTAGTTCCTGTAGTTCTTCTGCAGTGGTTGACTTAATCGTTTGTACACTATTATAAAAATAGTTTTCATCCAGGTTGTTGAGAACATAATTCTTCCATCGTGCAATTAACTGGAATGGGCCATCTAAATCTCCCAATACTGTACCCAGCATATAATTCTTTACGAGGCTTAATTCTTCTTCATCAATCATTTCATTTTGCAGAATTTCCATTTCTTTATATACTTCTATAATGGTTGCTTCGCAAACATCGCGACCTGCTTCTGTACTAATCATCCAGGCAGTTTCTCCTACATGATTTTGAATATAACTATGAATGCCATAGGTATATCCTTTGTCTTCTCTGATATTGCTCATCAGTCTAGATCCGAAAAATCCTCCGAATACACAATTTAGTATTTGTGTTTTCTGATAATCCGGATGATGTTTGTTGGGGAAGGGTCTGGCAATTCTGATGGCTCCCTGTACCCCGTTTTCATCATTCATGATCTGCTGCTTTTTTTCAATAGCTGGTTGCAGGTTATATTGAATATTGGGTATGGGTCTTTGCTGTAAAGGAAGCTTGCCAAAATACGTATTCAATTGCTGTTGCAAATCAGCAGGAATTTTTCCGGCCGTAAAAATGGTGCAATGGCCTTCCGAATAAAATCGATTAAAATAGGCAATAAGCTCTTCTCTGTTTAGCTGATCGTAATCGAGGGTAGAAGTATATTTTCCGTATGGGTGATGAAAGCCATAGATATATTCATCAATCAATCGGTTGGCAATGAAATCGCATTTTTTTAAACTAACTGATAATTTTTGTTTCTGGTTTTGTTTGTAGGTAGCCAGTTCTTCTTCGGGGAAAATGGATTCTGTTATGAGTTCTGCTACAACTGGTAACAGTTCATTGATATGTTTGGCCAGGCAATGCAAAGTAATGGTAGCTGTTTCATTGTAGCATGCACGGTTCAGGTAAGCCCCGTGAAATTCAAAATGATCATTGATCTGATAGGCAGTTTTATTTTTGGTTCCATTTTTCAATAAAAAGTTAGTGGTACCAGCTACAATATTTTTCTGTTCAAACCAGTTTCCTGCCTTGAATACCCATTCAATCATCAGTACATCCTGCGTTCCTGCATTCATGCTATACACCGGTACCTGATTGTCTAACTGATACTGTTCACATTTTCTCAGTTTTAAATCGAAGCTAACTGCATCAACTATAGAAGGTTGTATATTTCTATCTAACATGGAATCATTTCTTTATTTAGCCAGGTAATGTAGCGTGTTGCTATTGCTTTCCCTGAAAATATTTTTACTATACTGCTGAATATCCTGCGAGTTGATTTCCTGGTATTTATCCAACTCAGTATTCATTAGTGATGCGTCTCCCAATAATTCGTACATGGCCAGGCTACTTGCTCTGCTCATGATACTCATATCTTCAAATGCAATGACACTCTCAGTTTTATTTTTCACTTTGGTTAATTCGGCAATGGGAACCAACTGTTCTTGTAATTGTTGTATTTGGTCAGATACTGCCTGCTCTGCTTTATTGATATCTATTCCTTTCACCAGCTTCCCTTCAATGGTTAACAAACCTGCATCCATACTTCCGAAATGGTAGCAATCCAGATTCGAAAATAATTTCTGTTCTTTTACCAATGACTGATACAATCTGGAAGAAGCACCTCCGCCCAGTATTTCTGTTATTAAGTCTGCTGCGTAATACCCTTTTTCTAACCTGGCATCCATATGCCATGTTTTTACAAAAGCATCTAGCGGCACATTGGCTTCAATGGTTTTTCTTCTTGCCTGATCTTGTATAGGTTCTTGTGGCAAGCAGCGGATGTATTTTTCTCCCATTTCAATGGGGCCGAACCATTTTTCTGCCAGTCTTTTTATTTCTTCGGTTTTTACATTTCCAGCTACTACCAAAATGGCATTTACCGGACGATAATGTTTGAAGAAGAAATTTTTTACGTCATCAATATGTGCATTTTCTACATGACTCAATTCTTTACCAATGGTCATCCACTGATAAGGATGAACTGTGTAGGCCAACTCACGCATATGTTTCCAAACATCGCCATATGGTTTGTTGATATAATGTTCTCTGAATTCTTCGCAAACCACTTTTCGTTGAACAGCCAGGCTTTTTTCACTGAAGGCCAAACTGAGCATGCGATCACTTTCGAGCCAGAATGCAGTTTCTATATTCTGTGCTGGCAACTGGCAATAGTAGTTGGTTAAATCATTGGTAGTATAGGCATTGTTATCGCCTCCAGCTCTTTGTAAAGGTTCATCGTAATCGGGAATATGAACGCTGCCACCAAACATCAGGTGCTCAAATAAATGGGCAAATCCGGTTTTGGAAGGATTTTCATCTCTTGCACCAACATCATACAGCACATTCACTACTGCCATAGGAGTAGCGGTATCTTCATGAACCAGAACGGTTAAGCCATTGTCTAACGTAAATCGGTTATAGTCTATCATAGCTATCTGTAAAAGGATGCAAATTAGGGTATCTTGTTTACTTCCGGATGTCTTTCACATGCATGTTCAATAGTATGGGCATGTTGTTTCTCAATACAATAACTTTAATTTTTCCTATTGAATTCTGAAATAAGTTTTTATAAGCCTGTATATTATTGGAAGCATTGTTTTCTATTGAAAAAATAATATCGTCTGTTTTGAAGCCTGCTTTTTCTCCGGGAGATCCCTCAATAATGTCTACCACTTTTATTTGACCATCAATCAAATAAATACCAAGTCCTGTATAGCTATAATCGAAGGGGTCGTTGAAATGGTTATTGGGCTTTAAGTGAATGCTCTGATCTGGATAGTTCAGGGTAATATTGAATCTCCTTAGTAAATCGTTGCCAATTAAACCACCCATGGTGGGATAATTGGTAACATTGTAGTCGTCCTCAAAAATATGAACAGGTACTTTTTTGAATTTGTAGTTTCCAATTTTTATAGATTTCATTACGGCAATTTCCATTTGTTTTTTGCCTCCCAGCCCTTCTGCCTGGGTTAAAAAAAACTTTCTTTTGCTTTTAAATACCATACTGTCGTCTACAAAATCTCTGGAGAGCAAGAAGCACAATCCAGCTCCAGTATCAAATATGTATCTGCTCAAAAGTGTTTTGCTATCCTGAATAGTCGCTTGCATCAACGGCAGGGTGCTGAAATTGGGTCGTATCAATTGTCCCCCCTTTGGGTATTTAAATCGCCCAGGGGCATACACTTCCATTACTCTTTTATCAAAATCAAGATGAACGATATACCTTCTTAAAAAACTATAGCCAATGATTCCATCAATTTTGATTCCGTAAACACTGGTTAATAAATCATAGTTGTTGATGTGAAAATCCAGTTGCTTTACCTGGATTCCAGGCATACTGAGTGTATGGTCATAGGCAAAAGCCACTTTTTTAATTCCAGCAATGCCTCTGATGGATTTCTCAGACTGCTGGGTTGGAATTTTTAGTTTTTCCACGGTAGTGGAATCTAGTGAAATACCTCCGCTACCCGTATCCAGCACAAAATTGAGTGAATCAGAAAACTGATCCAATTGAGCTTTTATGATAATAATACCTCCACTTAACTGAAAAAAAGGCACTCTGGAAATAAAACGGGCATCTGGCGGCACAAATTCTTCCTGTGCGCTTAACTGGAGAAACCCCAATAGCAGTAAGATGGAAAAAACCTTTTTCACGCTCTAGTAATTTAATCCGTTTTTACGCAAAATGAAGAATTATTTGATAACCCTGCTGTTTTGTTGATATCGGCGGCGATGAACTATATCTGTGTTAACTTTGTTGCTTATACAATTATGATGGAATTAGCCAATTTATACCAGAAAGCACTCAATTTTTCTTTTTTAACTGTGGAAGAGGGAATGTTTTTGTTTGAACATGCTCCCCTGGCAGATTTAATGCATATAGCCGACGAACTTCGCAAAAAGCAGGTTCCTCATGGGAAAGTAACCTGGCAGATCGACCGGAACGTCAATACTACCAACGTTTGTATTGCCAATTGTAAGTTTTGTAATTTCTACAGGATACCGGGTCATGCAGAAGCATATATCACTGATATGCCTACTTATCGGAAAAAGATTGAAGAGACCCTTAAATATGGAGGAGACCAGCTCTTATTACAAGGTGGGCACCATCCGGAACTAGGCCTGGACTTTTATACAACTACCTTCCGTCAGATAAAAAACGAGTATCCAACCATCAAATTGCATGCGTTGGGGCCGCCCGAAGTAGCACATATTGCCAAATTAGAAAAAATGAGTCACCATGATGTGTTGAAAGCACTGAAAGAAGCAGGGCTGGACTCTTTGCCGGGTGCAGGCGCGGAGATACTGGTGGATCGAGTGCGCAGATTGATTTCTAAAGGTAAATGTGGGGCAGACGAATGGCTGGCTATTATGCACGAAGCTCACAAACTGGATATCACTACCAGTGCAACCATGATGTTTGGACATGTGGAAACCATAGAAGAACGGTTTATACACCTGGAAAAAATAAGAGCAGTACAGGCTATGAAACCCGCCGAAGCAAAAGGCTTCCTTGCATTTATACCATGGACTTTCCAAGACGTAGACACGCTATTAACAAAAATAAGAGGCGTTCAGAACCTGACTACTCCAGATGAATACATGCGCATGATTGCCATCAGCCGGATGATGCTCCCCAATGTAAAAAATATTCAGGCCAGCTGGCTAACAGTTGGAAAGGAAACGGCACAATTGTGCTTACATGGTGGGGCCAACGATTTTGGATCGATTATGATTGAGGAAAATGTAGTGAGTGCAGCTGGTGCGCCCCATCGGTTCACTTATAAAACCATTCAGGAAGCCATCAAGGAAGCCGGATTTGAACCTCAGCTAAGGAACCAGCAATATGAATGGAGGGAGATTCCGGCGACCATTGAAGAACAAGCCATTAATTATTAATAAACACATGTGTTATAAAATTCAACTAACTTTAATACAAATTTCACTGTATCGTATTGAATTTTATTAAATGAACATTTTCGAATCCGTAATCTGTCATGATTATACGGTCGTGAGAACGCACCGTGAAATGTTGGCCTTAAAAACCAATGGCATACATATGGTTGGTCTAGCTTGGGTTTGTAATGTACTAACGCTGTTGGGCGTTGGAATTGTTTATTTGCTGTTAACCAATCAAAGTGATCAGGTATATGAAATTCTGGCACTGATCAAATATTGGGAAATAGCCGGAAGATTAGGTATTCTTATATTTTTAGCCATTGTTTATTTCATGAGTTTTGGCGCTTATGGTGGCAAGGCTATATTCGTTGATATAATCAAGCGATTCAGTAAGCTGGAAGAGGAGGAAAAACATGCTGTTGCCAGAAGAGGCGGGATGTATTTCTACTTTTCTCTTTTACTTTTTTTTATTGTAGCAGGCATTGTTGTCTATTTAATTAAGTACGTGTATTAATTCTTATGACCGTTTTTGGTTCCATAATCGCCCACAATTTTCTTTGGTGTCAATACAGGAACAGACCTGGATTGGCCAAAACACAAGGTCCCTTAATGGTAGGTGTCGTATGGGTTGCTAATGCCCTTAGTCTTTTTGGGCTCTACCTTTATACCCAAATGGACTTTTACCGGTCCAAAGATCCCCTGGTGCTGAACCGGTTGATGTGGGAATGGTTGCAGGCTTTTAAATTGTCCCTTTTCTTAGGGTCTCTGCTCATTTTCTTACTGGGATATTTTTTTTACAGAATACGTGCCGTTTATCAGCATATTATAACAGAAACGCTAAGTCATTCCGAAGAAAGGCAAAAACGGATTGCCAAAAGAGGTTTCCGCTATTTTATTGGGTCATTATTGGTTCTTATTCTAATTTATGCTGCACTTAGCTGGTTATTTGTTCGTTGGGGCTTCCAAGATGTCTTTCAATTATCTACCAATTAAGGAGATTTATTCCCTTTTGTACCAATTTGGTAACGCAGCATAGCCCTTTGCTTCTAATTTTATGAAAATTTTTCGGCATCTGTAACATTACGGCGCCCAATCCGTATAACAGATACAAAACCACTAACTGTTTCTAATTGTATGACCGAGTTTGAGTACAATGAATGTGTAAATAATCATGCCGATGGCCTTTTCAGGTTTATCGTGAAGAATCTTCGGCATGAGGAAGACGCCAGGGATATTGTACAATCGAGTTTTGAAAAGCTCTGGAAAAACCGGGATCAAGTAGAAGCAGAAAAGTCAAAATCTTACTTGTTCACCGTGGGATACAATCAGATGATTGATCATATCCGGAAAAACAAAAGAGTTCATTTACAAGAAGCATTTGAAGAGCAAACTGGTGTTCACTATCAGCCTCATACGGGAATCAGAAAAACGTTGATGGAAGCTTTGAACAGACTGAATGAAACACAGAAAAGTCTGGTGATGCTGAAAGATTATGAAGGCTATAGTTACGAAGAAATTGGTAAGATCATGAACCTAAGCGAGAGTCAGGTAAAAGTTTATCTGCACCGTGCCAGGCTTACTTTAAAAAACTATCTGGTTAGCGCCGAAAATATTTTATAATGATTGTTATTGACCGAAATAATTACGAAACCTACTTTCTACTTTATGTAGACAGTGAACTCAGTGCTGAGGAGAAGGTAGCTGTACAGCGGTTTGTAGCAGATAATCCTGATTTGGCTGAGGAGCTGGCTTTATTAGAAAGCACCCAGCTACAACTAGAAAAAACCCTGGTATTTAAGGGCAAGGAAATTTTGTTTAAAAAAGAAGGTCAGGAAATCTCACTCAATAACTATGAAGAATGGTTCCTGCTATACACAGATAATGAATTGTCTGATGAACATAAAACACAGGTAGAGCTTTTTGTTTTACAACATCCAATTTTACAAAGAGAATTTGAATGGTTGCAACAGACACGTTTGCCCGAGGAAAATCTGGTTTTTAATAATAAAGAAATTTTATACAGAAAAGAAGCTTCTGGAAAGAGCCCTGTTTTCTACATGCGTTGGATGCGTTATGCGGCAGCTGCAGCGGTTATTGGCATCATGGCAACGGTTTGGATGCTTGCGCCAACCAATACATTAAAGCCGGCTTTGCAGGTGGGAGGAGCAGAACCCGAGCTGGTAGGGACTTCCGATAAATCTGCTGGCAGGGCAGAAAACGCAGGTTCAGCTTCCAATGCAAACACAGTTGATCAAAACTTAGTAAAACAAGAAGCGGGGAATAGCTATCCCATTGTAAAAATTATTGGTGTGGATCATCAGCTTAAGCTGAACAGAAATAATATAATTGAGACAGAGCTTGCTGCATCTGTTGTTGTCAATAATAATCCAATTATTGAATTGGTTGAAACAGTACCAGTAAGAAATCGGGGAGATATAATACCAGCAAACAGTTCAGTTGAACCTAAACAAAACGCAACCTTAGCTTCGGTTAATACGGAAAGAATTACCCCTGTATTAACAGCGGTTGAAAACCCCATTCTTTCAGAAACCACTGAAGAGAAAGTAACAGAAGCTCCGGAAGAATCTAAGACTCTGTACACAGTGCTGGATGATTCCGATGAAGATAAAAGTCTTTACATAGGTGCCCTTGAAATTAATAAAGACAGGCTTCGCGGATTGTTTAGAAAAGCTGGAAGTATTTTCCGCTCCAAGGCAAAGCAAAACGAGGAAGACGGTAGACAAAGAAAATAATCAGTAAACATAAAGCAAACAATATGAAAAGCATCGTAAGTATGGTTGCAATGGTATGCATTGCAGTAGCGGGAACTGCACAATCAAGTTCAGAAACCGATACCATTAAAGTTGGAAATTTTGTTATCATCAAGAAAAAAGGTGCCGACGATAACAGTGCGGGATCGGTAAGAATTAATAAAGACAATTACAATCTGCTGAGGGTAGAAAGAAGACCAGCCAAACGCAAGAATCTTAGTACCAACTGGTGGATTCTAGACCTTGGTTTTGCCAATATGCGCGACAATACCGATTATGGGTATGCTCAGGCTGGTTCGTATTTCAGAACCTTTAGACCGCAGGATGGTCCAGTAAATGAGAACAGCTATCGATTGAACACGGGTAAGTCTTCTAACGTGAATCTTTGGTTTTTTATGCAAAAACTAAATGTGAGCAAGAATGTGCTGAATCTGAAATATGGTCTGGGTTTGGAAATGTATAATTTTAGATACGACTCCAGATTAAGCTATAACAATGACCCTACCCCTTATGTATTTAATGATTCTATAGGGTTCACAAAGAATAAGTTATATGCTGGTTACCTTACCGTTCCGTTCATGATTAATATTAATACTACCCCTGATAAGCGAAAAGGATTCAGCTTTAGTGCAGGTGTGAGTGCGGGGTACCTGATTGCCAGCCGTAATAAGCAGATCAGCGCAGAAAGAGGCAAAGTAAAAGAGAAGGCAGATTTCTATATGGAACCCTTCCGTTTGGCTGCCATCGGTGAAATAGGTCTGGGTCCGGTTCGATTATATGGATCCTATAGCCTTAATAAATTACAAAAAGATGTAACCCGTTTGGAGCAATATCCTTTTGTAGTGGGGGTAAGATTGAGTACCTGGTAATATTTTGCCCAAAGTTTTATCTTTGTTAAGGGAATTTGAATTTACCCTTGAGGCACAATTCAAAGGGTTAATTTACGTTTCTTAGTCAGATACTATGAAAAGGGCAATTTACTGGACACTATTTTTAGCTGGTTTTACCCTGAGTACTTCTTTCAGAAAACACAGGGTGTTGAATCCTTCCAAAGCAGATAAGGATACTTATTCTGTCTATATTATCAAGAGCGAATACGAGCTTAAGATTTATGATAAGGAAGGAGAGTGGCTGGCAACTTATCCTGTGGTTTTTGGCAGTAAAGACTTGGGAGATAAGCTTTACCAGGGAGACAGAAGAACGCCGGAAGGAGTGTTTCATATAACCGGAAAAAGAAAGCATGCCAGGTGGGAAAGATTCATGTTGATTGATTATCCTACTGCTGAAAGCTATGCCAAATTCAATCAGCGTAAAGCATTAGGTATTATTCCCCCAAATGCAAAAATTGGCGGTGATATAGGAATTCATGGAACAGTACCCCACGATGATTTTGCCATAGACGAATACAGAAACTGGACAGAAGGTTGCATCAGCACCAAAAACAAATATGTTCAGGAATTATTTGAAATGCTGCCAGTTGGAACCAGAGTAGAAATCAGGCGCTAATTTGATAGACCGCGATATTCTGATTATCACAACAAAATGCTGAATTAAATTTTTTTTAATGAAATATAAAAGCCCCAACCAATTGGTCGGGGCTTCTTTATTTAAATCCTGCAAACAGGACTCCTTAGATTTTATAACCATTGTCTGCTACCAAACGGTCAGCAATTCTTCTGCGTGCATCTTTGGTATTGAAGGGCTCAACTTTGGTAAAACGCTTCAGTCCAATATGCATCATGCGAAGTTCATCGCCTTCTGCAAAGCTGTTCAATGCATCTTTACCTGCTTTGTTTATGCGGTCAGCTGCATCGTACAAATAGGTTCGCATGATATCATTTTGTGTTGCAACTGCTGCATCTCCTTTTAAAGAAGCCAGTTTCATAACACGCATCAATGCACTTTCTGCATGGAAAACTTCAATGGCCATATCTGCAATGTTCATTAAAATTTCCTGCTCCTTGTCTAATTGCATCATTAGCTTTTGAACCGCAGCTCCAGCAACCATTAAGATGGCTTTTTTGAAGTTAGCAATGGCTTTCAATTCTTTTGCATAAGTTCCTTCTTCTTCAGATCCGAAATCAGGAATACTCATCAGTTCTTTTTGCACAGCCATCGCAGGCCCCATCAAATCAAGTTTACCTTTCATGGCACGCTTTAATACCATGTCTACAGTTAACAAACGATTGATTTCGTTGGTTCCTTCATAAATTCTGTTGATACGGCTGTCTCTGTAAGCTCTTGAAATATCGTATTCATCAGAGAAACCATTACCACCGTGAATCTGAACCCCTTCGTCTACCACAAAATCCAACACTTCACTACCATACACTTTTAATATCGCGCACTCTATGGCATATTCTTCAGCAGCACCCAACAGGGCTTCTGCAAACGACTTGCCACTGGCGGCCAGTTCATGTTCTTTATCATCAATCCATTTGGCAGAACGATATAAAGCAGATTCACAAACCCATAAACGAATGGCCATTTCAGCCATTTTATGACGAATTGCCCCAAACTTTGCAATAGGTAATTTAAACTGCTCTCTAGTTTTTGCGTACTGAACAGAAGTATCGGTTGCTCTTTTTGCACCACCCAATGTTGCTGCGCATAATTTTAATCGACCAATGTTCAGGATATTGAAAGCAATAATATGTCCTTTGCCAATTTCTCCTAAAACATTTTCAACGGGTACTTTGCAATCCTGGAAATACAACTGAACCGTAGAAGATCCTTTGATCCCCATTTTGTGTTCTTCAGGTCCTTGTGTAAATCCTTCTGTACCACGATCAACTATGAATCCGGTGAATTTATCACCATCAATTTTTGCAAAAACCGTGTACACATCAGCAAAACCACCATTGGTGATCCAGCATTTTTGGCCATTTAAAATATAATATTTTCCATCTTCACTTAGCTTGGCAGTTGTCTTTGCACCTAGAGCATCACTACCGCTATTCGGCTCTGTTAATCCATAAGCACCCTTCCATTCCCCGCTGGCCAACTTGGGAATATACTTTTGTTTCTGTGCTTCTGTACCAAAATATAAAATAGGCAAAGAGCCAATACCTGTGTGAGCAGCTACTGCAACAGAAAAGGAATATCCTCCACCCATTCCTTCATTTACAATGGTAGAAGTAATAAAGTCCTTACCTAGCCCACCGTATTCTTCTGGAAAAGAAGTAGACAGTAATCCTTGCTCACCTGCTTTATTCATTAACGAAGCCACTAGACCGGGTTCCATTTTATCAATGCGGTCTACAATGGGTAATACCTCTGTGTCCAAAAATTGATGGCACATATCCATCACCATCTGCTGTTCTTCATTGAAATCCTCAGGAATAAAAGTTTCATGGGGATTGCTTTCCTTGATGATCCATTCTCCACCCAACAGGGCTTTTGTTTTGTTTGTGGCTTCCATCGTTAATTGTTTAATGTATTTATAAAGTTCTTAATTCAGTTGTTCTACTGGTGTTAAGGTTAGGTTATCGTATACCCGTTGAAAAACCGATTTAACAATTTCAATTTCTTTCTTATCCACACCTACCAATGCTTCCGCCATGGTCTGGTTGGCTAGGTCAATGGTAATTTGCTGAAGATCTTTTGCAGCCTGGGTTAGTTGAACCAAGTTGATTCTTCTGTCGGTAGGAGAAGCTACTCTTTTTACCAGTTGTTGTTTTTCTAAATTGTCAATTAATCGGGTGATGCTGGGTTTGTCTCTGAAAGTTCTGTTGCAGAGTTCCTGCTGGCTCAATCCGTCCTCCTTCCATAAATGATATAAAACGCTCCACTGCTCAATCGTGATTTCTAATCCCGCATTGCGGAAATTTTTCTGTAATCTTCTGGCCACGGCAGTAGAAGCCATCCCATTGATGACGCTGTATAATTCTCCTCTTTTAAAATGGTTGTTTGGCATATAGTTAGTTATGCAACTAATTCAAAGTTGACCCGTTTCTTTCAGAATACCAAGAAATAGCCGATAAAATTTGCACGAATCTTTGTAGCTAGCTGTTTTTTAAGGTTCTGTTTAATTGGAATAGATTGATTTTCTTTGCTGTAATGGAGTCATGGGTTCTAATTATTGGGGTAATACTGACCGCTTTGTACAGTGGTTTAATCTGGCTGTATCGATTTTGGTTCAATCGACTAAAACCCTTTGAAGCCAACCCTCAATTGTTGCAGGCTCCTGTTTTTTTCTCTGTAATTGTCCCTGCAAGAAATGAATCTGAAGCTATTGAAGCCTGCTTGCAAAGCATTCTTCAGCAGCAATATCCTTCAGACTGCTATGAAATTTTAGTGGTGGATGATTTTTCAACCGATGATACGGCTGCCAAAGTGAGCAGCTTGGCAGTGAAATTTACACAGGTGAAATTGATTTCATTGCAGGATTTTTATCCAGATGGAAGTCAACTGGCGTACAAGAAAAAAGCAATTGAGCTGGCTATTTCAAAGAGTCAAGGTTCCTGGATTGTTACTACGGATGCGGATTGCATTGTGCCCCACTTATGGTTGCATCATTTTAATGCCATGATTGCGAAGGAGGCTCCTGTTTTTATTGCAGCTCCTGTAATGTTTACTTATAATGGAAAATTTAGTGGCATTTTTCAATTGCTCGATTTTATGAGTTTACAGGGGATTACAGCTGCTGCTGTGTCGGCCGGTTCTCATTCCATGTGCAATGGAGCTAATCTGGCATACAGCAAACAGGCTTTTGAACAAGTGGGTGGGTTCAGGGGAATTGATCACCTGGCCAGTGGTGATGATATGTTACTTATGCACAAAATGAAAAAGGAGTTTGGCAATCGACTTTCGTATTTATTTTCAGCACAGTCCATTGTGTTAACAGCCCCCATGCCCAACTGGAAACTATTTTTACACCAACGTATCCGATGGGCCAGCAAAGCCAGCTACTATGAAGACAAGGGAATGTTAATGGTTCTATGGCTGGTATATCTGCTGAATGCAATATTATTAGCCGGACTAATTGCTGGTTTGTTTTATCCTGCTTTTTTTCCTGACGTTCTCTTATTAATTGCAATTAAAACCATTGCAGAACTAGGATTTATGTTGCCGGTTGCTCATTTTTTTCAACTGAAAAAATGGTTGCTGTTTTTTCCGCTGATGCAACCTTTCCATATTGTGTATACTGTAATTGCTGGCTGGTTGGGCAAGTTTGGATCTTATCAATGGAAAAGCAGGAAGGTTCAATAATCACACCGCTTTGATTTTTCCTTGGTCTTCTCAGGGAACCATGCATAAATAAATAAACCTGCAAGTATAAAAGGGGTCATTAGTAATCTGAACATTTTCACTTTTCCGTTTAAATATTAGATACTAAATCTATTCCTGTGTTTATTCCCTTTTGCTTAATTATTGATTAAAATTGACATAAATCGGTCAGTAGCTAATTTGTCCTGCCTAACTCGCAATGGAGGATTGTTCTCTTTTCAAGAATTGCTGAAGCGTAAGTACAATACCTGTGCACAACCAGAATAAACCGCCGATTTTATCGGTTTCAATCAAGTCGCTCGAAACATTCAGGGAGGCAATCATTAGTAAAATAATTCCCGTAACTAGGGAAATCATTCGGTAATAATTTTGCTGAAAACGGTGATACATTTTTTGTGTCTGAAGTATCAAATACAGAAGGAAACTCCCAAAAATAATGAGGGCTGGAATTCCTTGTTCTATAGCCAGCAACAGGTAATAATTGTGTACGGTAGAATGTTCGGGGTTATTGCTTACCCATGTTTTAAAAGCTGCGATGGTATAGGGCTGATAGGTAGGATAAAAACTGTTTGCCCCAAAACCAGTTATTGGTTTTTCTGCAATCATTCTGAAACCAGCAACCCATCTGTGAAACCTTTCGGCATTGGAAATATCTTTTAAGCCAACAGTTGCTGATAAATGAGCGGAGAAATTTTCATGGAAAATGGTTTCATCGTGTTCGGGAGAGAAAGCTAAAAAACGATTATTGTTGATAAGGACTGCCAGGCTAATGCAAGCTGTAATGATTCCAGCAAGCATGATTTGACCAATCCGGTTTTTACGGATTCCATAGTAACCAATTATACCTACCAATAGTGCCAGCC
>VFQO010001970.1_pt1 | contig 13837 bp, 10 predicted proteins | sample 3512331 | NCBI WGS metagenome assembly VFQO01 (sample SAMN10412371, study PRJNA504923) | tailings metagenome | isolation source: Replicate 3 from Balatoc abandoned mine | place: Philippines: Itogon, Benguet | collected 2017-08-28
CGATATGGTCGCATGACTCAAATGAAACCGCCTCCGGAAAACCCGGGACGCTTCATCCTCGATTTCGTCGCTGAGTTCGGCATCTCGAAGGCGACCGCGTATCGCTATGTCGGCCCGGACGGTGAGCTTCGTGCTTCAGCCAAGCGAGTGCAGGAGTTGCAAGGGCGAGGCGGGGGAAAAGGGGCGTAGTGAAAAGTAGACTGTCGATGTGTCTGAATGACAGATTTTGGGAGGAAGCCACCGGAGCAGAGTTGTAGTTGAAATGTTAGCTATCGCGAGCAACGGACATTCAGCGGTTGTCCGGCAGCTTCCTCTGTGTTGTGCTTCTCGTTAAATCGCGTCGACTCTACCGCTTGTTTGCGCGCCGCCATAGTGTCCAGTCCACCTCTTCGGTTAAGCGGACCTCAAGTGAATCCGCAGCGTCGCGGTCCATGAACACGACGAGATTCTGGGAGCGATGTCGAGCACTCGGCACCAGAAGCCCATCGAACTCCATGAAGTGCGCAGCTGCAGCAAGCGCTTGGCACGCGTCATAGTCGAAGTTGGAATATCGATCGGTGTCGATGCCGAATGCGGCGAGCGCCGGTACGTCTGCGAAATGGAGAGTCCGCTCGGTCTGTGCCCCAATTTTATGGATCTGATGCGAGATGCGACTTGGCCAGACGGGCTCGAGGCTGAGCCGGAACCCGATCTCGGCGAGGGCGCCGTCGCGTTCAAGGCTCGTGTAGAGCACTTCGATCGAACCACCGGGGCTCCACCGCCCCGGTGCCGCAGAACCACGGATCGGATCGCGATCTGACCGAGTGATCCGCCACACGTCCAAGGTGAGTGCCACCGTTTCGGCAGCTTCCAGGGCGTCAAGGATCGCCCGGTCATGCATCCGCGGCGAGCCTATCACCTTAGCTGTACGTCCCTTCGTTCAGGCCTTCAATAATACTTAGCACCTCATCCGCTCGACCTCCGTGGATAAGATCGATCGCACGCTCACCGTTGAGCAAGCGATGCTTTGCGTAGAGCCAGAGGCGCGTCTCTTCGGGATCGTAGAGGTCGGCGAGCCGATCAACGACATAGCGAAGATCCGAGATCAGAAGCTGGGTCTTGGGCTGCGGGAATGACGTGCCAGTGGTCCAGCGCGATACCGTGGCGGGGGACACGGCTGCGATGTTCGCGACGTCAGTGCCTTTCAGCCCTCCGCGCTCCCGTAGGTCATTGATGATTGTAGCGACTGCACTTGCCATGTTTATCGTCCGAGAACCGCGCTGATGCCCTTTGAACCACCCCTGAAGATAGTGGCAGGCGACCGGGTATCAGGCTGGCCTTTTGAATCAAGATCGGAGAGCGCATCGCGGAGACGGATCATCCGACCCTTCGCCGCATTTACCATTTCCGCCACCTTCGCGTCCTCGATCTTGAGTTTCGCACCGAAACGCGCCGACCGGATGGCGGGATCGAGATGTTTCAGGAGAAACTGTTCGCTGCGACGAAGCTCCGGCGTCCCAGAGATGTCCTCGATCTGACGGTGGCGTTGATTGATGAAATGCGCGTGCGAGTTTTCGAACATGTCCTCGGCGCCACCCGGGCAGCAAGCTTGATCGTTACAGCTAAACCGCGACCGACCACCACGCGCCGCATAGATGGCGGCGAGCTGCTCCTCCTTTAGGTAGCGATCGAGCTCCGGTATGTATGTGCGGGCGCCGGCACCGCCGCCACCACTAGGCGGCTTGCTCCAGTCACTCGCCTTGAACCCTTCCCTTTGCCCCACACCATGACTGATGCCTGCGACAGCGCCAAAGGCGAGCGTCGCCAAACCGGCGAAGCCACCGGCCATATCGACTATCAAAGGGCGGTCGATTGTGTGAAGAGCCCGCACCGTCTCAACGAAAGTTCGCGTGCCTGAACCTGTCGCGGTCGCACCGAAGCCTGAGACACGCAGCCAGACATTCGAGATCGGCAAGCTAGCGATGTCCGCCGCTAAGCTGTCGCGCAGTAGAGAATCCTTCAACACCGAAGCGGTCGTGATAAGCTGGTAGTCAATCTCTATCTCTCGGCCCCCCGCCTGATCGAGCTCGTGCCGAAGTGCCTCACACATCCGCATGTCAACCGCCCGCCAGCTCTGCTGCTGGACCTCGATCAGGTGAGTCGGTGCAAGAACCGCATGCACACCTGCTTCGATTGCGAACATCGCGATCGCGCGAGCTGCGTCATAGTTGCGGCGCGTTCCGAAATCGCTGTATTGCCAAGGCCGCTCCGCGTTGGACCAATCGAGCTTCTGAAGCGCCGACGATCCGAAACGTGCTGTCGCCATCTCGGCGAAGTTCGGATCGATGACGATTTCGCAGCCGGACGCCTTTAGCGATTTCACCAGATCACGCTGATCGAGGAAGTGTGCAGCATCGACGACCACGCGCTTGTAAGGAAAGCGGCCGGCCGCATGAAGCTCAGCAAGCTTGCGGTGGCCCGTGTGCCCAAGGCGGATAAAGCCGGCAAGCGGGGGCGTCTGTGGTCGGAGGACGTGAAGCGTAGCAGCCATAGCCGAGCCTTTCTTAGTCGACCCAGGCTATATACATTACCGTTTCATAAAGTCAATTCATGAAACGTGAATGCAATTTGCGGCGGTGCAATTCGGCTAAACGGGCTGGAGGGCCCAAGCTGATCAATGAAAATTGCACCATCACGCGCCAGCAGAGGGCTCAGCGAACGGCTTGAATTGCCTGCGAAGCAGAGCTTCCTCTCGGCACTGGCCCGACGGTTACAATTGTCGCGAGCGGCCTTTCCCGGTTCATTGCGCGAACAACCGTCTATGGGTCGGGATCCGTTTCGGCTCGGATCAGATCAGGGTGCGGATGGCGGCTTTGCTCACTTCGCGAAAAATTCCTACTGTTCGGCAACCGACCGCATATCGCTATATCAGCCCGGCCGGTGAGCATCGTGCTTCAGCCATGCGCGTGCTGGAGATGAAGGGGGAGGGGGGTAACGTTAAAACGAAGCGTGGACCGCTGATGGCTCTGAATGACGGACCTTGAAGCTTACCCGCCATTCCCAGAAAAAAATTGTTAGAGTTCAGCATATGCTGAGACCGCCAATTCCCGCGTCCGTTCCACTAGCCGAAGTTCGCGTGGGTCTGCTTTGCCCTTCTATGCGGCGATCAGATGGTCTTCGTGATGGGCGAACGACGCGGGCGTCGCCACAGCATCGTCGTCGAAATTCCTAGTGATCTCGACCGCAATAAGGCTGTCGCCGGGAAATGACGGACTCAGTTCCAAGGTCAGATAGTCGAACAGTGCGCGCTCGTGCACGGCCACGATTAGCTGCCGTCCCAGGCCCTTGGCAAGCGTCCGCAGCAGTGCGGCAAACTGCGCGATATGGACATCGTCCATCGATTGTACCGGGTCATCTAGCACGAGCCAGGGGAATCGCGATGGTACGGATAGATGGAGCGCGAGAAATAGCGTCAGCGCTGCCGTATTCAGGTTGCCCTGGCTAAGCATCGCCCCGGGAGATCCCGACGCCTTGCCAGAGCGGTGCAACGTCTCCAGCACTGCCTCGACTTTTCCGCCTTCTTGGGATGGTAATTGGAATTGCGGCACGAATTGCTCAGACGGCGCGAGCCGTACGAACAGGTCGCGCCACAGCTTGTTGAGAGAGGTGTTGAACACCCTCTTGACGATGCCGGCGCGCACGCGATCAGCTGCACTCGATACCTTTTTGGCGTGCTCGCGATACGTGTCTACCTCGGCTATTGCGCTTTCGACGATCACTAAGCGTGTCTTTATCGCCTCAAGTTCATTGTTGAGTATCTCGATCCGCGCCCTGTCTGTGGCATAAAGGTCCAACTCGGACAGGGCGCGAACGCGTGCCGCAAGCACCGCTTCCGCTGCACGTATGCGTTCACCTACCAATCGTTCGGCCTCGGCCAACGCCGCATCTACCGTGTGGAAGCCACTCGCCGAGGTGCCGGTCATAGTCTGCACGAGTTGTTCAATCTCTGGCAGCAGCGACGTCGATACTTCGTCCAGTCGACGTGCCGCCGCAACCACATCGCGGGCTATGCGCGCCTCTGTAGTCAGCCGCTGGCCTTCCTCGGCAATGATTGCCATCTGCTTGAGTCGCTGTGCGGCGTCTGCCATCTGCGACGCTCGCACCGTTAGATCGGCCAGCTCCTCGGCGTCGAGGAGCCCGCTGGTCGCACTCAGAAGATCGCGTTGCGCAACGGCGAGCCGGGCGCTCTCCTCAGCTCGTTCAGTGGACAAGGCTTGGAGTCGGCCCACCTCGCTGGTCAGCGACGCGATCTTGGCCGCAATATGCGCCGACAGCGAACCCGCATCCTGATCGGCGAAGTTCCGGTCGCACACGGGGCAAACGTCGCCCTCGACGTGTGGTGCGACACCGGCCAGCGCGGTCGCCAGCGAACGCGCGTCCTCAGCGCCGCTCGCAAGCGCATTATTCAGCTCATCGATCCGCGCGGTGGCGCGCTGCACGGTCAAGTTCAGCGCTTTCACCTTCTCGGCCGCCGCGTTGCTCGTCTTGACCAGACTGTCCGCGCGGGTCGCTTCCGCCTCGGCCCGGCGCGCCGCAAACGCGCGCGCTTCCTCAGGCTCGTCGTCGATTTCTGGGATGTCAGAAAACTGAGTTCGGAGTGTCGCGATCAGATCGCCCAATTCTTTGCCAACACCAGCTCGCCAGATGCGCAACGCCTCGGCCGCATTCGCTTCCGCGCGTTCGCTCGCAGCGCGATCGTGGCCTGCGTCGGTCGACGGCAAAGAACGCCAACGTTCGAGCAGGCCGGTAATGTGGGACCTTACGCCGCCAAGGTCGGCCAGCACGCGCTCCTCGCTCCGCTCCGTCTTCAGTTGCATCCGCAACGCCTCGATATCCGTCGCCGGACCAACCGTGATTGGGTTCGGCATCGCCAGTCCGGCCAGTGTAACGGTAAGCGCCGAAGCGCGCGTGTCGCGCGAGTGCTCGGTAGTCCGGATCGATTGGCTCGTGCGATCGCGCTCCTGCACGAGCGAGGTCCGCAGACTTTCGAGTCGACGATAAGCTGGAACGAGGTTACGGATTCGCGTGACGTTGAAGGCGGGAAACAAGCCATCAACGAGAGCATCTAGCGGGTCGAGGCCGAGCAGATCCTTTACGAATTGAGTGAGGGGCGAGGTCGAACCCGTCCCCTGATCATCATAGAGTTCGAGCAACTTCCCAAGCGTCGCCTGGGGCAGGTAGCAACGCTCGGCGAAGAAGTGCGCGTCCGCATCGTCGAGCAAAGGCGCCGGTTTGAACGTGGTGTCTGAGAAATCGAGTGCGCCCACGGTCCGGGCGCCTTCGCGAAGCGGCCCGGTGGTTGTCAGCTCAATGGATCCGCCACCGGTTTCCAGCGTGGTGAGATAAGACCGATAGCCATTACCGTCGGCAGCGAGGTGCGCGATCTTGCCCGTTAGCGCGAGTTCAAGCGCCGACAACACGCTTGTCTTGCCCATCCCGTTTGTGCCGTGAATCAGCACAACTTGGGCATCGAGAGGCACCACGACCTCACCGCGCAGGCTGCGAAAGTTCCGGATGACGAGCGTCTTTAGTCGTCCAGCGCTCATGCGTCGTCCTCGCCTTCGGCCAAAGCCGGTTCGACCGCCACCTTGATCGTATGGGCCAACACGTCCTCCACCGCTTGTTTTCCGAGCGGCGCTATCTCGATCAACAAATCCGCAAGGGGTCCGGCCGCCGCCGCCGGAATTTCGCGGCGGAGATCCCCCGCCCAATCGACCAATGCCTCGACCATCGCCGGCTGACTGATCGGCAGTAACACCGAAAGCCAGTCGCGCACGGAATCCGCTGCCTTCGGTCCGGCGGGCGTTCCGATCGGCAGCACCCGGCACACCCGGCTGATCGACTGCACTGTCTCGGGCGACGCTTGGCCGGATGTCAGCACGGCAGTCACCGAGCGTTTCGACTTCAGCACGTCCAGCGCGCGTGTCAACGCCAACACTTTGCGGATCACCGCTTCGTCCGATGTCCCGCCCTTCAGTTCGATCACGATCACCAGATCGTTAGCTCGCTCGCTAGCCACGAGCGCACGATCAAACTCGAACGACATCGAGCCGATCTTAATCGGTTGCACAAGCTCGCGATATTTGCCCTCCTGGACAAGGATTTCCACGACGCGCTCGCTAGTGGTCGTCATATCGAGGCCTCGTTCCTGAAGTCGTCGCGCAGGCCATCAAGGCTGGTCGCGCTGGCGAGCATCGATCCGAACGACACATAGCGCGGACCGAGCGATCCGTCGCGCAGCGAGGCGCGAGGGCTGCGCTGCTGGCGTTCACCGACCTTGCGCGAACAAATCACAACGACGTCGTCATCGTCCTCATCAAAGGCACCGGCCTCCAACAGACTGGTGATGTTGTCGTCATTTGCGACGAAGAAGACCCGCGCCGCGCTGCTTACCGACGCCACTCGCAACGCACCCGATCGCGGATCGGCCGGATCATCGAGCGTGGGCGTCCAGGTTGTTTCCTTATGCTCCAGCCCGATCAGCCCAAGTGCGATCGCTGCCTCGCGTTGCCCAGTAGCGGCGAGCGCAATGTTGCCCTGCATCATGTGTGCCGGGCGATCATAGATCGGGAAATACTGCTGCACGCCCGCGCCACTCGTCCCGTTCTGCAGTTGATGTCGGGCACGCGCCAGCGCTGCCGCGATCAAGCGTACAAACGCCGTCCTGTCCCCGTTGTCGGCAGCGGCGACGCGATCGCGCAAATGTGTGATGCCCTCGGTGATCGCGGCGCGTGCGGCAGCGTCAAGGCCTGGCGCACTAGCATCGTCGGCTAGCACGTAAAGCTTGCTTGTCAGCACCTGAAGTAGGAGCGCTAGAAGTAGCGGCTTCGCAAAAGCCTGAAGGCGCGCTCGCTTGCAGATTACGTCCCGATTTGGCTCATAGTCGTCGCCGTAGGCGACGGTCAAAAGGTTCTTTTGATCATCGCCCAACTCGTCCGCCGAGAACACGATCGGGGTCGGCTCGTCGGTCCACTTCCAACCCCTGTGCGTATTCACACTGCCGAACAAGTGTTTGATATTCTCATCCTGCGCAGAGAGCCCAATCATCATCGTGCGCGACGTTTGTATCACCGCTTCGAGTTGATCGCGCACGATCTTAAACCTGTCGCTGCTCATCCACCCTGTGATTTGCGCCGAGCGAGCGACCAACAGCGGGCGATAGATGGCTTCGGTCTCGATCGCGCGAAGCGCGCAGCCGTGGAACTTGAAAAGGGTCGCTGCCGCCGCCGGCCCGCGGAGATCGTCACCCGTTACCGTCACACGATAGAAATTGTCGGGATATCCCAATTCCGTCATCGCCGCCTCGAGCAGCCCATCCCAATTAGCAGTTGCGAGTTTGGTCACCGCCCCTTCCAGGGCCAGCATGCCGATGGCGAGGTGCTCAGCGTCCGGATCCTGACTTGCGAAAGTGTTCGGGAAGTCGAGCCCGGTCCAAAGAAGATAGTCGGAATTTTCCGTCGGGATCTCAACTGCCAGCACCTTGGAGTATTGATTCCACAGCCGCGCTAGCAGGACCTTGGCGCAAGGCCATTCCTTGACCGGCTTGGCCAAATCGATCCCCTTGCGATCGTCCTCGGACGGCTTGGCCATATCGAGGATTGTTTCGAACGCCGTCTTATAGGCACAATCGGTTGCCGCGGTTGCCTTTACGCGCAGGAAGTCCAGAAGCTTCGCGAGAACGCCGTTTAGGTCGATCACACGCTCACGCGAAATTCCTGAGCCGAGCCATAAGGCATATTCGCCCTGACACATGCCCTTGCTCACGCCGGCGAACGCGCCATCCAGCAGCTCGATCGTTTCTTTCAAACTGATGGTTCTGGCGTCCGGCAATAGTTCTCCTCCCTCTTTCCAATCATCAACTGAGAAGTGATCAATTCACGGCTATTCGCAACCACCTTGCTCTAGTCATCTTAAGCCATTCTCGCCGGTTACGCTAAGCGATCTATCAAGGCTCACCTGAACGGAATAGGTTCCGCCGTGAAGACATTAACCACCTGCCCTGGCGTCATCGTGGCCGACTTGCCGGTGATGATCGCTGAGCCCAAAAGCGCCCCTGCCGTATTGCCCTTGCCTTCCTGGCGATGTTGGCCGCGCAGGCGCCAGTTGGTGCTGCCAACGCGTACCCAGTCGAAGCTGAGCTCGAATTTCGCACTCTTGCCGACGATACCCTTGCCGGTACGCCAGGTCACCGTTGCCTGCACTTCGGATCCGCGCGGAATGATGACCTTGCCGCCGTAGACGACATCTTCGACGACGAGGAAGCGCCGCTGGGTGCCTTCCTTCATCTTCTTCGACGTGATCTCTTCAGCAGGCGTCACGAGGACCAGCGTATTGACAGGCAGCGCCTGTGCAGCCGCATCAACGGGCTGCGCTTCCACGACCGGACCCTGCTGCGCGTGCACAGCCATGCCCGAAACAAACGACGCAGCCACTGCCGCAATCAATATCTTCTTCATGCAACCCTCCCAATCAGGAACAACAAGAACTCACGGATGAATTCAGAAAAGTCAATCATTTGCGAAGCTTCATTTGGCGGGGCGTGTCATCTGCCACGAAATAGCTACACGCCGGGCGTCTGGGCCAACCGGCCGAGTACGGCAGACGACCTGCCATCGCTAAAGCCTTTGCGTCCATCATGGGTGGCTCCTCTGCCCGCCACATGGCGTGCTGCTATCCCAGAAACGGGTTTCGATCGGCCAAAGCTTACGCGGGCGCTTGCCGATGAGAGCTTCGCGATCAGGATGGCCCGGGAAGAACTGGACCCCGGTTCGTCGCTCGATTTCCCTTATCGAAACAAGGTTGGGCCGGTGATCGTAGACATGGCCGGCCTGGCTCGCCCTGTTGCAATTGACCCATGTCTGTGTCGGCACAGGTTTTCCGTCAGCACTAAGCGCATTCGGCTGCTCGAAGACAAAGGCCAGCGTGTCGATGCCCGATGGGCTTTCGTGGATGAGGATCTTGAAGAATGCATCGGGAATTTCGACCTTCAGCTCACCCGGATCGCCGATTGTGAGCTTGGGTGTAGCAGGGTCGAAAATCGGGCCGGCGATCACCCAGATGCTGCGATACTTGTTCGAGGCGGCGGCGGAGTAGTTCTCGAGGTGCAGCCAAGGCCCCTGATTGAGGTCTGCGGCCTGGGGCGAGGCATTCCAGAACACATGGGTGTTGCAGCCTGCCTCGGGACTGATGCGCTGGGCATGATCGCTCATCGCAAGGTGCCCGCGGTTCCACACTGTCCCAGCCCCGCTGTAGCTGTCGTCGAGGCGGCGACTGGTGACACCCTGTATCGCTTCGACAAGCGGTACCAGCCCAGGGGAAGCATACCATTTCCCCGGTCGCTGGATAGAAACAGGCGGTTCGTCGAAATTGCCATTACGACCGGGCGCCAGACCCCGCAGCTCATAAACGACGTACTCGGGATTGAGGCGCAGATCGGGCTGCCCATCGCCGTCGTCATCGTCAGCATCGTCGAACACCGCTGAAAAGGCGGTGAACTGATCCGACAGTCCGCTCGCGGCGGGAGCAACGCGCTGGTGATCATGGTAGGTCGAGACGAATTGCGGATATGGCGAATTCGTTGTCCCGCGGCATACGAAACGCTGCGCCGAAGCGGGCGCCGCGGTGATGGTCAGCCCTAATGCCAAGCTCGCTAACAGCAATTTCATCGCTCTGACCCTTTCAATACCCTCGCATGATGCTGCACCGGGTGGAGAGGAAAGTCCCTCAATTTTTCTCGTGGCTTACATCGCAAGTCGCATAGTAGCCCGCCGTGCTGACATGCCCGCGAAGGTTTTCCGGCCGATAGGGAGCCCGCTGATCATATTGGGGCACCGAAGCCGCGGCGAACCGGACCAGGACGCTCTCATGCAGGGCAGCCTCAGGGTGGATTTTCCTGGTCTCGGCCGACCAACCAAACCTTGCCCATGTCGGCCATAAGCGCGGCCAGAGCTCCCTACTGGCCCTGACCTCATCATGCTGGATGCCGAGCGGATCGGGAAAGGTCTGCACGAAGCGCTCATCAATCAGTGGAGGGGTCGGGATCGATTTCAGCTCATCGATCATCCACCGCAGGGCAATGTCGGAAAGGCGGGATTCGTCTTCCGGATAGCTTCCGCCGATATCGGAGTGATTGCCCGCGAACCATTCCTGCTTCAGCCACTTGAGGGGCCCGCGATCCTGCTCGAGCGTGTCGCCGCTATTCCCCCAGCCAACCCGGGGGAAGCGCTTTCGGTTCTCGTCGATCGAGAGCGCGTGCCTCCCGTAGCCCACGCTGCTGTCGAGGAAGCGATCATAGTGCTTGAGGTTCCAGGCTGCGAAGTGCCAGCTTATCCTGCCCCCCTGCGGCGGCTTCTCAATGAACTTGAACTGCTTCTTCGCCGACCAGACCAAGCTGCCAGCAAAGAAAGCTGCGGGAGCGGATGCGAGGATTTTCCACGTCGAACCCAGATCGCTCGCCCAAGCAGCAATTGCGAGGACGCTGCTGAGCGCCGCCAGAACGAAAAGCACCCGCTTGACGATCACTGTCCCGAGAGCCGCGACCGTGTCGAACACACCGATAAATGTCGGAGCGACGTTGCCCTGGGACTCGCCATTGGCACCCCGGCCTTCGCTTCCGTATTTCAACCTGAAGCGCCGGGCCAGCTCCTCGCGTTCCGGCTCATACCTTCCGCGATCCCTGCCAGAGCCATGCTCATAGACTCGGTAGACCGCTTCTTCGGCAATCTTGCGCAGGGCAACGCCGCCGGTCGGGAGCGGTTTTCCGTCTTCGCCATGACGCGGAACACCGCACAGGTTCATCACGTTGGCAACGCACCGAGCGGTGTAGGCCCCTCGGCTGAAGCCGAACAGGAAGACCCGGTCCCCGTCCTGATAGTGGCGCAGGATGGCCTCATAGCAATCGATGATGTTCTCGCTGATGCCGGTGCCAAACGCGGCTGCGAGGATGTTCCGAACCCTGCCTCCGAATTCCCCTGACCCCAGACCGGGATCATAATAGGCCACCTGATCGGCAGGGTCGAAGCCGGTCTGGGTGCCCGGGCGCATGGCACGGTACATCTTGTAGATGTTGGACAGGCGCTGGTCGGGCAGAACCCCGCCGTATTGTCCGGTCCCATCCGAGAAGATGATGATGTTCTTCCCTGAAGCACTGTCAGTCTGCATCACACCACCTCCTCAATAACTGCCGACACCTTCGCGTCGCCCTATGCCGCGAGACGATGCTCGCCATAGTGCACTGAATTCTCGTGCGTTTCAAAGAAGAGAACTTCATCGGCGGGAAGCCGGATCAACTGCCGGGGCTGGAGCAGGATGCGCTCGCCGGCCCGAACCATGGCGAGGTGACTGTCCGTCGGCCGGTTCGCCTTTTCCAGCAGGCGAGTGGTGTCGATCACATCGGCGTCGATCGCGAGCAGCTGCCCGTCAACGTCGACGATGTGCTTCATTCCAAGGTCCCAGTAAGCCAACTGCGATGCTCCTTCTTCCGATGAGAGGAGTATCGCAGGCCAACACGTCAAAACCTGTCATGTCCGAGCTCATTGAGAAGGCACAGGACATTCACCATGGCCATGTCTTCGACGGTCCGGCACGGTGTCTCGAGGAGCAGGGGGCTCGCCATGACGATGGCTGCCGCCTGCGCGCGGGAGACCGCGACATTGATCCGGTTAAGCGAGAAGAGGAAGGCAAGGTCGCGTGGCATCTCCTCGCCGCTGGAGGTCGTCATCGATACGACGCAGATTGGCGCCTCTTGACCCTGAAACTTGTCGACCGTGCCGACGCGGATGTCAGCTGGCAATGCCACTCTGAGGGCGTTGACCTGCGCATTGTAGGGGGCGACGACAAGGATATCGTCGTGGGTGACCACGCGTTGCTTACCTTTCCGGTCCCGGTATACCGAACCCACCATCGCCCCGATTTGTCCGCGAATGGCTGCGATTTCCTCGGGCGAGACCTGGGATCGTCCGGTGTGCTCGACTGGTTCGAGGCGTGCGCCGAGCAGGCTTGCGCCCTTGGGGGAGACAAGGGTCTGTGCCGCTGCACCTTCATCACTCTCGAGCCGTCCTTCATAGACGGCTTGCGAAATGAACCGGCAGATCCCGGGATGCATGCGGCGGCTTTCGGGAAGGAAGATGCCGCGTTCAGGTGGAATGACGCGGTGACCATTGATGAGGTACTCGAGACAGGAAAGCCCGCTCTCGCCGGGATGGCTTCCCTGAAGCGGCTGCGGAAGCTGCATCGGGTCGCCGACGAGGACGATGTTATGAGCGCAGCGGCCCATCGCGAGAATATTGGCGAGCGCGACTTGTCCGGCCTCATCGACGAAGAGGTAGTCGAAGGCAGGCGCGTCATAGCGCGCGAAATGCCAGGCGGTGGAACCTACGACGTTCGCAGCCCTGATCTCGGGCGCATCATTTTCGGTGACGGCAATGATCGCAGGATGGTCGTCGGCATCCTCGGCATCGGAGACCTTCTGGACGATCGAACAGGCGAGCCCTTGGTCTTCCGCCCTTTCCGCGACCGCTTTGAGAAGATTCCCGATTGCCTTGTGGCTGTTTGAGGCGACAGCGACACGCTTTCCCGACCGCACGAGGTCGGCAATCGACAGGCCGCTGACATAGGTCTTTCCCGTCCCGGGCGGGCCCTGGATGCCGAGGGTCGACTTGTCCATGGCTGCGATCGCGCGGCTCGTAGCATCTGGTAGGTCATCATCTTCTCGAATGATCCCGTCCGGCCTCGGCCCATTGCTGAACACGGGAAGGGCACGGGTGAGCAGATGCTCAAGGGCCGGAACGCGTCCCGTGTTGGCGATCATCTCGTCGATGACGGCCATCAGTGAATTGCGAAGTACGTCGTTCCGGATTGGCTTGGGCGGGAGAAGATCGAGCCTGTCGGGGAGGGGACCCTTCGCGTGCGAGCAGCGCAGAACCAGCGTTCTCTCGTCATGATTGATCGATTGAAGCTGCACGTCATCCGGCATGGCAGCGGGCTTGATGCACGGCTTCTTGCCAGCCCGAAGCTTTGTCTCCTGCTCTGGAAAGCGGTAGGTCCGTTCCGAGGATCTAGTGGTCACCTGAACCGGAGCATCAATGGCCTCAAGACCCTGGAGGCAGTCGAGATCGTCGAGTAGTTCCTCGCTTTCCTGGGCGAGCCGGTCGAAGATGGCCCAATAGGCAGGCTTGTCCTCCCGCTTGTGGAACTGACTCAGGTCAAGCAGCAAGGTAGCGACCTGATCGCCAAGCCGCACACGCACGGGTTCGAGCCGCTGGCGAAGAGCCTCCAATTCGGCATCCTCTGCCTCGACGTTCGACAGTGTGCCATTGGCAGGGACATCGCCGAGGATCGGCCACGGCATGCCCGCCGGCCGCACATCTCGGATCAGCCAGTCCCGCAGCAGCTGGGTCGAGATACAATCTGTCCGGTTGTAGTCATAAATCTCATCGAGGAGCCGCTGCTCCCCGGTCTGCCGCCATTGTTCATAGAAAACGACGCTGGCCCCCGCCGTCGCGACGTCTGCGGCGCGCTTTTCCATGTAGAAGGCCTCGAGATCCTTGATCGAATAGCCCTTCTCGGACGCGATAAGGCCGCCACCGACGACCTTGAACAGGTCGACGAACCTGCGCTCGCGCTGCAACTGATCCATCGCTGCCTCGCCGGTGCGATGCGCTGCGGTCACTCGTGAGATAAAAAAGTCGTAGGCCTCATCATGGGGGTCCTCGCCCGCAGCCTGGACGAGATCCCCGGTGAAAAGTAAGCGTCCGGCCAACCACGAGTTGCGGGGTTGCCGCTGAGCGATGAAGGACGG
>VFQO010001972.1_pt1 | contig 13829 bp, 5 predicted proteins | sample 3512331 | NCBI WGS metagenome assembly VFQO01 (sample SAMN10412371, study PRJNA504923) | tailings metagenome | isolation source: Replicate 3 from Balatoc abandoned mine | place: Philippines: Itogon, Benguet | collected 2017-08-28
TACATTGTGCCATTGTATATGCTGCACCGATGCTAGTGCCAGCTATAGCAAAATTATATACAAATTTAGGAGAAATAATTTGATCATTTAAATTTAACTCCTTAACTTCATCTCGCATAGACATCATGCTTTGCCAATATCCAATATATTTGAAAATAGTATATAAGAGTGGCAGTGTATGTAACATAAACCTGGATATACTCCATGAGGAAAGGAGAGAATGATTCTCTTTCTCAACTTCGATTTCTGTAGGAGCACCAATCCTATTATGCCACCAATCGTCTAGCTCTTTGCCTTTAATGTCTATATTTGCAGCAGTTCCTGAATACACGTAAATAACAGCTGCCATTGTAAAATCAATTAAAATGGGTAATATAATTTTTGTATAAGAAACTTTGTTAAAACGAGCTGCCATTATAAAAGAAAATTCTCCTAATGCTGCGGTTGTTAAAAAAAGTAATATGCCAAATACTTGGCTTATACACTCTACAGCCCCTTTTTCTATAGGAACATTAATTTGTATATTTATCCATTGTTCACCTGGTTGTAAAAGATCTATTCGTAGGTGCTCTGGCATCCTTAGCACATAGTTATTTTTTTTAAGCCAATTAACATAATCTTTTATTGATTTTTGTAATATATCTATATCTAATGTATCCATTGTTAACACAAGAGAAGTTGAGGAAGGTCTTTTAATTAAATCATGATATTTAGTGATAAATTCCATTCTTAGATGTGGCGAAATTAAACTAATAATTCGCTTATCTTCAAATTTAATTTTTATTGGGTAAACTAATAACATTATAATCCTCTATAATTTTGAGTTAAAAAAGGCACGATTTTTTACTGTATATCAAACCAAGTCAATTTAAACTAATGCCTATCATAAGGTTTGAGATTTGATGTGATTCCAAATAATTCATACTGATCCACTAGCTCACAATCATTTACTAAAAACTTATTAATAATAATGCATATACACATATAAATTTATAGTTTACAGTTCATAATTCATTATTATTAAAATAGTCTAATTTTGATTCTCCAATAATTTCTTCTACCATATCTAATGCATGATCTATTGCAGACTCATTTGTTAATGTTAACCTTATGGTTTTTAATCTTTCTTGATACAATCCCCAACGATTTATTATTTCATTTAATGCATGCTCAAGCTGAGAAGCCAATGGCAAGTCCAAATCTAATGAATGCGCTACTTTAAGATCTATAAGAGTTTTTGATACAAAAGGCTGATCATGGTCGATTGGAGTTGTTATCATAGGTACTAAATTACAAATAGCTTCTTTGACTCCATTAAAACCTGCATGAGTAATAAATACATCCGTATTTTTTAGAACTTTATCTTGGTCAACGAATAATCTCATATCAATATTAGGATATTGATTATAGTTGACTAAGTTATTATAGACTTCTTTTCTTCCTCCAATTGATAAAATCACATTATGATTCATCGTTCCAAGAGCATCGATAATTTTTTTAAATCCATCAATATTAGTATTAAATAAAGTGCCAAATGAAGCAAAAATATTGAGCTTTTCACTGTTAGATATTAAATGTTCATTTAAAATTGAATCAGCATTACATGTTTTAGGAAAAAATATATATCTATCTTCAGGGAAATATTCTGCATGTCTTTGTAAAGTTCTAGAAGAAAATAAAACTGTATGTTTACTGTGATCACATGAAACCATGTCTAATAAATTAGAAACATCACTTTTATAGATAGTTTTAAGGTCATAAAGTGGTTTATAGACAGGCCATGATGGAATAAATTTATATTTAATATTTTCCCATGTATTCATAACTGTGTCAGAATTAATTGCCATCATACCAGTATAACAAATAGATGGTATATTCAATTTATTTGCTGCTACTTCTCCCCAAAAAGACATACTACCATAGAAAATTAAATCTATACTTTTCGGTGCAAGTTCATTAACTAGCCATGGTGTAACATCACGAGCCACATTCACTGTATTATTAACGGTATTAACTGCAAGTTTATAAGACTCTATTAAAGAACTAATGGCAGATTGAGCTACATTTCCTGGAAGGCCAATTGATACTAAAATTTTAACTGACTCAGTGCTTGGATATATGCTATATTCTGTGCCAATTTCTTTTAATAAATCTTCATTATTTGTAGAAGAGTAATAATATACCTTATGCCCTCGATTCATCAGCTCTATAGCCAAAGCTTTTGTAGGAGCAACGTGCCCTCTATAAGCTGGAGTAATAAAAGCAATATTTGCCATTTTTAACCTCTATAATATATTTAATTAATTTAGATAATAATATCTCAAAACATATTAACATAAGTTATAACATAAAATAGTTAATTAGTAAAAATAAAATAACTAATTTATACAAATTTGTACAAAATCTTAAAACCACTTAGAATAAATTAATTTATTGCTTTCAGAACTACAAATGCTCAATGATTTTAATATCTGCCTTATTCTCGCCAATAAATACATGATCCAAAATCTGATATTCTTCATTATAACAATAATAATGTTCCTTATCATATTTCATATCTTTGACTTCTATACAATGATTATAATTGACATTCTCAAATGTTATTTTAATATAGTTAACTTTTAAAGAGTTTGTATCTTCTTGTTTTATTGCAGCTTGAATGAAATCACATTTTTCCTCATGATGTTTAGAATAAACATCATAATATGATTTTTGATCAAACATTCCTTTGAACTCAAATTGAGGTTGTATAATAGTTTTTTCTGACTGTAAATTTAGATCATTAGCCTTAATTTCTAGTTCCTTATACACTTCAGAGAAATCATAAATTTGTTGTAAAGGTGAATTTGATAATGTTTCAAAAAATTCCTTATAAGCTATAGTTGATTTTAGTTCAAAGTTTACACTATTACATTCCGTATAAAGTAAATATGTATTCACAGCAGCATTGTATCCAGTATATAACATCATTGTGCTACTATAAATAAACCCAAGATATGGCATTCCGATATATCCTATAACTGTAGGTAATGCCATAAAACCAACTGTAGTTATTATTTGGTTATATGCTAAAGAATATTCTCCTTGATACAGCTTGTATAAAATATCTGCGCCATTGATAACCAAAGAATATTTTTTGAAACCAGAATACATACTATAAAGATGAGTAGAATCTGCAAGTACTTTTCTAGCATTTTCCGTTGTAGGATGGCAGATTAATCTAATTCCATCAATTGTTGCATCTAAAACTTTAAACCCCATTCCTACTTTATAAATAATAGGCTGAGCATCATTGATTATTTTATCTAGATTTTGTAAATCCAGGTTTGTATTAAATTTTTCTTGCAATTCTTTTACAAAAACAAAATCTTGTGGTTTACCGCCTTTGTCAGGATGAAACTTTAATAGAACAGATTTTTTAAATTCAGGGTAATTTTTTAAAATTTCAACAGATTTTTCAATTTTATTATTTCTTAGTATTTCAACAAATTTTCTTAAGTCTTGTTGATAAAATATTTTCTTAAACTGCCATTCTATGTCAATTTGATATAAAAATTTACTAACAAAATATTTTACTATATTTTGCATTTGAAATGCTAAATTTGATGGCTGTAAAGTATGCTCTGTTGCTTCTTCGTATACTTCTTTGGATAAAAGCAATTGAGATAATTTTTCATTGCCTAAACTATTAATATCATTATTAGGGTAAGTTATCGAAGAGGATTGTTGGGTTACTAAAGAAAAATCTTGATTCACTGTTAACCCATCATCAATGTTGGATATTTTGTTTTTTAGAAAATCAACGTCATTTCGAGCAATAGGACCAAATAAAATATTTAATACATGATTAATACCATATTGTTTAATTGCCTCAATGATAGTAACAGCTATTTCGCTATCTTCTCCCAAATCTATTAAATCATTAACTACTCTCTTGCCCCCTATTTGGCTAGCTGCATGCAACACTTCTGCACTATTTAGAAGTAAATTATTGTAATGGATATTTTTAACATACCAAATTTCAATAATATTCCCTGAAATAGAATCATAATACTCCTGCTGTTTTAATTTTTCTTTGACGGTTTGAACTGTAGGATTAAAAAATTCCATACTACTTTCATTTAGATCTTCTTGTATAAAGAATTTTTGCTCCTCAATATATATTTTACTATTCTTTTTCAGTTCGCTAGCTAGTTGTTTAATGAAGTTAGACTTTAAGTCTTTGTTTAAGTTTATAGATTCAAGTAATTTTCTATGTGATACTCTTAGCAGTATAGCTAATTCGCTAACAAACTCTTTTTCTAATTCTATATCATTACTTTCAAATTCTACTGCTTTTAGCAATAACTTAGTTCTCATTAAAACTAAGCTGGCTACCTCTTCTGATAATTTCTCTAATTCATTAAAATCAGAAAAACTTACAGGTAATGAAATAGAAGATGATTTAGAAATTTCTAATTCTTGTTTAGCTGTATCAATAACAGAAGATTCTTCAGAAAATATAGAACTTACTTCGTGAGTAACTTCTTCAACAATGCTTCTTGATAATATCACGATATTATTAATTGCTTTTTGCATTTCAGATATTAAAAAATTATGGTGGATATAGAAAACCTTTCTGAAACCTAGCAATTCTTGATTTTCTTGTAATAAAATATCTTGTATAACGTTTATCTTTTCTATTGACGTTTTGCCATTATTTATTAATTTACACATAACCAAAAGCATATTTTTTTTGACACAATGATCAGAGGTTTCTCGAACTGCTATAAGAACCTCCCATATTTCTTTTACTTTTTCTAAAGGTAATTTATTTACTTCGGTTAATATCCATATTGTCCACAAAGCATTATTGATAGCAGAATCCTCTATATCTCTAAGTTTGACTATAATGAGATCCATTATTTCATTTATTCTTCCTTCAGATAGTTCATATTTTTCTAGTATATCTCCAATTATAAAGAGTGATTTCGTTATGCTACCACTATTTGTATTTTTTACTTCTCTCATAAGCATATTTAATACTTCATCTATTCTTTCTGTAGATATTCTGCTCTTACCAATCAGCTCTCTAATTCCTAAGAATGAACTGCTCCTAACTGCATTACTATGATTATCTACATTGGTTATCAAAAGTGTTAAAATCTCATCGATATTTTCTTCAGGAATTTGATTTTCTTGCACTAATAAAATTATTTGTTGTAATGCATAAGCTGTGACCTCATTATTCAAGCTTTTAGCTTGATAAATTAAAAATGTTATAGAAGAGAAAATAGTTTGTAATTTCATTACTATTGTGCCATCTACAATGTTCTCTATTTCTTTTATCTCTATATCACTCATCTCATCAAAAAAAAGAGAGTCACTTTCTTTTACAGAAATAAAAAGATTTAATATTTCTTCGACTCTACTATATGAAATTAAGTTTCTGTCAACTAAATGTCCTATAGTAACTATAGCATCATGTCTAATATTTAGGCTCTTTTCTTCTTTTACTATTTCTATGAATAAAGTCAATATTGTTTCAATTTCATCTGCTATTATTGCATTTTGAGTTGCTAAAAACGAGATTAATTTGACAGCATCTTGTCTTATATAAATATCTTCATCTCTTGATACTGATATAAACAAAATTAATAAATCTTTCAAAGTATCAGACGATAATTTATTTTTTTCTATTAGAATCTTAATTCCAGAAAATGAGCCTTTAGAGATATTAACATTTATATTTTTCATGTTTTCTATAAAGAAATTTAAAACTACGGAAATTTCTTCCGTAATAAGTTTATCTAAAACTACTAAAAGTAATAGTTTTTTTACTGCATTCTCCTTAGTTTCGTCATTAGGATTGTGCTTAGCTTGAGAAATAAGAAAAAGCGGAGAAGAACAAATGGTTTGTAATTTTTTTATTACTGTGCCATCTGCAATGCTTGCAGTGTCTCCTCTTTCTGCTTCACTTATCTTTCTTATAAAAAGATCTTCATTCTCTTTATAAGAAATAAAGATGTTTAATATTTTTTCTATTTTACTTTCAGGAATTAGATCATGTTCTACTAGCTTCTTTAATACAATTATTAAGCTATGCCTTACTTGAACGTCTACCTCATTTTCAATTATATTTTCTAATATAATGAATATTTCACTTATAGATTCTATATGTATTTTATTATTATCTATTAATGAATCTAATAATTGAATTGCATTTTCTCTTATATTTATGCTTTCACTTCTTACGTTTTCCATAAATAAATCTAATACAACCCTTGCGTGTATAATTTCAGACGATAGCATATCTCTCTTGATTAAAGCATTAATAGCAAGCAATGCGTTTTCCTTAGTATAATTATCTATCGAAGCTGCTACAATTATACCAAATATTTCCAATGTTTTATCTTCAGTTATATAGTCTTTATCTATTAATTTACTAACCCCAACAAGCCCATAATTTTTGATATCAATATCAACTTCTTGAATTGCAACTTCAAATATAGTTAATACTTCTTTTATTTTTGCTATAGAAAAGTTATTTTTCTCTATCAATTGAGACATCCAAAATAATATATTTTTTCTAAGGCTAACATCTGGACTATTAACCATTATCATAAATATAGACATTATTTCTTCAGCTTTAATATCAGAAAGTTCATATCCTTCAACTAATTTACCAATTTCAAATAAACCACTTAAACTGTTATCAAGCTTTCTATCTTTTGAGTGTATTATAAGTAATTCTAGAATTGCCTCCGTTCTGCTTATTGGCAGCTCTTTTTTTTCTATTAATTTGTTAATTCCAAGCATCATCCATCGCCTTATATCAGTTTGTTCGTTACCTATTTCTGCAATAAACAATTCTAATATTGATTCTACTTTTTCTTCTGGCAACGGATATTTTTCTACCAGTTTACTTATTCCATATAATGCATTTTTCTTAATGATAAATCTTGTGTCTTGTGATGCTATTAAAAATAAATCTAATATTTCTGAAATTTTTTGTGAAATTATATGATTATTTGCCATTAGTTGGTTTATTCCAAATAATGCATGCTTTTTTATGACTTCTCTGAGATTAGTAGATTCGGCCATAAAAACTCTTAAAACTTCGTCTATCTTTCCAATACTTATTTTATTTCGTTCAGCTAGTATTGCCAAACCACGAAGTGCACTTTGTTTAACATCAGCCTTTATACCACCTGCTGCTGCTATAAAAGTAACTAAAACACCCTCAATCTTTTCTATAGGTAAATTACGATGTTCCTCTAGTGTAATTAAACCACGTAATGATATTTGTTTAATGTCTGTATCTACATTTCTAGACTCTTTCATGAAAAGATCGATAGTTTTTTCTAACTTTTCTATAGGAAAATTACCTTTTTCTATAATCTTCAATAATCCTAATAAAGCTTGCTTTTTAACTTCAGAATTTTCGTCTTTTGTTCCAGATATAAAAATTTTTAGAATTTTTTCTGCTTTTACAATAGGTAATTTATTTTGCTCTATTAACTTTGCAATTCCATACAATGTATTTTTTCTAGTCTCTATGTTTATATGTTTAGCTCCAGCTTTATACAAATTGAATATTTCTTCTATTTGAGTCGCAGGGATTTTATTTTTTTCTATAAAAATATTAATACCGCATAATGCTCCATTCCTCACATCGTCATATTCATCTTTTATTGTACTTATTAACAATGTTAGCACTTCATCTATTTTTGCCGTAGAAATTTTATCTGCTTTAATTAGCAATACTAATTCTGATATTGCAGACGCTCTAACTTCATCATTAAGATTAGCTGCTTGATCAATAAGAGCGTTTATAGAAGGATTGATTGTTTTTATTTTTGTTATTAATGTAACATCTGTAATAGCTGATATTTCTGCTTTTTCTGCTTCAGTGATTCCGGTAAAAAAAAGAGTGCCATCTTCCTTTTTCGTTACGAGTATGTCCAATATTTCTGCTATGTGATGTTCTGGAATTATGCTCTTCTCTGCTAATTTTCCTATTGCAATCACTGCATTATGTATTACCGAATTGTGATTATCCAAACTAGTAAATTTCTTTAATAAACTGAGTATCTCTTCTAATTTAACTCTTAATACTAATAGCTGATCATTATCTATTAATTTAATAATTCCAAATATTGCTTCCTTTCTTAGGATATCGTCATTGTATCTTAATCCCTCTATAAATAAGTCTAAAGCCAACCCTATTGCACTGGAAGGCAATATACCTTTTTCTATTAAATAACTTATCCCTAAAAACCCTTCTTTTTGAACATAAGGATACCTATCTTTTGTTCCTTCTATAAATAAATTTAAACTCTCTTCGATTCTTCCTATTGGCAATTTGCCATGTTTTATTAGTTCAGATATGCCAAATAGAGATTCTTTTCTGATACAAATATCAGCGTCTTTAGCACCCTTTATAAATAAGCTCAGAATTTTTTCTATTTTATTTTCTACTAATGGATCTTTCTTGATTAATTGGTTAATGCCAAAAAATCCATTTACTCTGATCACTATATTTGGATCCTCAGCCGCAATCATGAACAAAATCATTACCTCTTCAATTCTATCTATAAAAAAATTATCTTTTTTAAGTAAATCATTAAGAGTAAATAAAGCTTTTTCCGTAGTGTCATTAGATACGTTTCTGATATTTATTATCAATAAATCTATAATGTCGGATATTTTTTCTGCATATATTGCATCTTTTTTTATTAACAAGCTAATACCAGTTAAAATTTCTTTTTGGATAACATAAGACTCACTTCTGCCTAAGGTTATAAATAGCATAAGAACTTCTAATATTTTATCAGCAGGTAATTTATCTTGTTCAATTAATTTATTAACTCCAAATAACGCATTTTTTGCAATATCAACATTGGTATCTTGCGCTTTTAATAGTAGCATATTCAATACTTTTTTTACCATTAGTGGAACTAATTTGTTTTGTTTTATTAGCTCAATTATTACTGAAAACGAAGTTAATCGTACTACCTCGTCTAAATCCATAGTCTTTGTTACAAAAAAATCTAGAATTTGATGTATTTTTCCCGTGCATAATTTATCTTGTTCGACAAAACACTTAATAGCAGTTAGAGAATTAATCTTAATATGATCATTTTCACTTTGAGCTCCTAGAAAAAACAACTGAAAAATCTCATCAAATCGTTTAGTTGGTATATTGCCATTCTCAGCTAAAGATGTAAATTTATCTATTATACTCACTGCTCTAGCTTTTATATTAAGATCAGGACTATTAGCTTGATCAATAAGAGACATTAGCTCGCCAAACTGGCTAGGTGTTTGAGTGAACATATTAAACCTATTTTTGCAAAATCAAATCAAATTGTATAAACACAACCTACTACTAATAAATAATAACATTTTTAAAAAAAATTGCTAAGATATTTTAACACATGGTCTATAAAATATTTATTTACAAAAACTATTATTTTATAATATTTAGATAACTACATCAGTTTTGTATATTTGAAACTACATACTCCAGTTTTAAATAACCCGCATTTGATACACATCTATATGCTTAATAGAGCTCAGCTAGCTCATAAATCCAGTAAATGATTTATATTTTAAGTATGTAGAAAAGCTATCAAAACCCATTGAATCACAATGCAAAATTTAATAATTAAAAATGGTTAAAAAAGTATATAACTATATTTATAAATAAATTTTAAATTATACTTGATTTTACTATACCATAGGCGTATATTTTTGTCTAAGGTGTGTATTAACAGAAATTAATGCCAAATTAAAATTGCTTTTCCGATACAACAGAGTTCAAAATGATACTCACCTTAGATTTAGCTAAGTTTAAAAATAAATAATAATTAACACGACAAAAGCATTATTATTAAGAACTTAGGTATCAATAATATTTTAAAGAGGTTTATAATGGGATATTCAAAAAACTTTAATTTAAATAGTCTGGATGGAAATAATGGATTTGTGGTAGATGGTGTAGAACCACAAGGATATCTAGGGAACTCAGCAAGTTCGGCAGGAGACGTCAATGGAGATGGTATAGAGGATATGATTATGGGAGCTCCACATGTAGATCATGGAGAGCCTGATATGCCTTTAGGAACGGGACAAGCATATATCATATTTGGTGGAAATTCTTTTTCTAGTTCTTTTAATTTAAGTACATTAAATGGAGAAAATGGATTTGTTATTAATGGTATAGGCCTAAATATGTTGGGCTTTTCGGTCAATGGAGCGGGAGATATTAATGGTGACGGAAAAGACGATATTATCGTTGGCGCTCCCTACAGCAGTCCAGATAATATAACCAATGCTGGACAAGCTTATGTAATATTTGGAGCGAATGCTTTTGCCAGCTCTTTTAATGTAAGCACATTAAATGGAAATAACGGTTTTGCTATTAATGGACTAACGTCGGGAGACCAATTAGGTTATTCAGTTAGTGGAATTGGTGATATAAATGGTGATGGAAAAGACGATATTATCGTTGGCTCTCCCTACAGCAGTCCAAATTCCTTAAGCAACGCAGGGCAAGCATATGTACTATTTGGTTCAAATTCTTTCACTAGTATTTTTGACTTAAGTACATTAAACGGAAATAATGGCTTCGTTATTAATGGGCTGTCTACAGGGAATCAACTAGGACATTCCGTAAGTGGCCTTGGTGATGTTAATAATGATGGCAAAAATGACATTATTATAGGAGCTCCCTACAGTTCTTCTAATGGAGTTAATTCAGGACAAGCATATGTCATATTTGGTTCAAATTCTTTCACTAGTATTTTTGATTTGAGTACATTAAACGGAAATAATGGCTTCGTTATTAATGGTATTACTGCAAATTCCACATTAGGCTCATCAGTTAATATAGGTGGTGACGTTAATGGAGATGGAATAGATGATATAATAATAGGGGCAGATAATGCAAGTCCTAACGACCAAGCTACTGCAGGACAAGCTTATGTAATATTCGGAAAATCTATATTCTCTAGTTCATTTAACTTAAATACATTAAATGGAAATAATGGATTTATTCTTAATGGCTTACAAGCTACAAGCATGTTTGGCACTCCAGTAAATATATTTGGAGATTTTAATAATGATGGTAAAGATGATATTATTGTTGGAGCAGTACATGCTGATCCAGAAGGTATAACTCATGCAGGACAAGCTTATGTAGTGTTTGGAACAACTTCATTTCAAACCTCATTTAATGTTAGTGAACTAAATGGAAACAACGGCTTTACTATCAGCGGATCACAAGAACATGGCGCTCTAGGATGGGCAGTTGGTGGAGTTGATATTAATGGAGATGGAAGAACAGATATAATCGTAAGTTCAGTAGACGCTACCACAAGCTCTGACATGATGATGGACGACATGATGGGTAAACAAGGACAAGTCTATACTATATTTAATGAACAAAATTCAGACTCTTCTTCTAATTCTCTCAGTCCAGGTGAAATTGCTGGTATTGTTATAGGCAGTATCGGTGGTGCAGCTTTATTAACAGCTGGAGCTTTATTTTACTGCAAAACTAATCACTTATGGCCGTTTGCTGTTGCTTCTTCAGCAGTACTAGGCGAAACTCTCGCATTTGATAATAACAATGTATACTCCAATGGGAACAACAACTTACAACTATATGGAGAATTAGAAGCCCATACTGATAACTAGAGTTATTTGGTTTTTTAATATTGCTAATTAATTTCAGAAATTTATTACTATACTAATTTACTAAAGTTCATGTGTTAATTCATTACATGAGCGTAATAACTTTTAAGAAAATTTATTATTTATTGCGCTCAAAAAATCCGAGTATAAAATTGTAATAAAATTTTAATTAAGTAGTCGGTCGTTAAAGAGTGCGCAACACTGGATAAATACTTGCGTTGCGCACTATTCTTTGTTAAAATAATACGCATAAAAGTGCCATTTTTTGGCAAAAACCTTGCAAAATGGAATATATTTTTATGCGTCCTAAATCACAAAATAAGAATGTTTTATTAATAAAAAACATGAACTTTATCTATTAGCAGAGTCAATCGACTGGCAAGCAATAGAAACTCATTTTCATCAATATTACATTGATTTTGGTCGTCCAGGTCTTTCAATTAGATTATTGGGAGGTCTACATATTTTAAAATATACTTATAAATTATCCGATGAAGAAGTATGTAGACGCTGGGTTGAGAATCCATATTAGCAATATTTAAATATTTTTGCGGTGAATTATACTTTCGTCATGACTTAAAAATGGAGCGCAGCAGCATGACTCATTTTAGAAATAGAGTTGGTAGTGAAGCTTTAGATAGATTGTTACAAGAGAGTTTAAGGGTTGCATATACACAAGGTGCGTTAAGCTTAAAGTCGCTTGATAAAGTAGCTGTTGATACAACAGTTCAATCAAAATCTATAACTTATCCAACGGATGGCAAATTGCTTTATAAAGCAATAGAGCGACTTGGCGTTATAGCTAAGGAAGAAGGGATTGATTTGCGTCAAAGCTATATTAGAGTGAGTAAAGCGATGCTTTGCAAGAATTTGCGTTATCGTCATGCCAAACAACATAATAGAGCGAAGCGTTGTGAGAAAAAAATTAAAAACTTGGCTTAGAAGAATGATTAAAGACATCTATCGCAAAACAGAGATTGAAGAAAGATCTGCAAGTTTAAAAGAGGCATTAGACAAAGCAAATAAGATTCATGATATGTCAAAGGAGAGCTATAATCGCCTTTACTCATGGCATGCTCCTGAAGTTGAATGTATACCGAAAGGTAAAGTAAGTAAGCCTTATGAATTTGGTTGTAAAGTTAGTTTAGCAACCAACTTAAACCCTGCTCCAGGTGGTCACTTTATTTTGCACGCTCAGGCGATGCACGGACGTCCTTATGATGGTCATACATTAAATACAGCTATTGGCCATATAAAAAGCATATCTGGCAAAGAGCCAAAAAGGATATTTGTTGATAAAGGTTACATTGGACATAATTACACTCAAAAACATCATGTTTTTAGATCTGGACAGAAACGAGGAGTAACCGCTCATATAAAACGAGAGATAAAAAGACGTTCAGTAATCGAGCCAATTATAGGACACGCCAAAAATGAAGGACATTTAGGCCTCAACTGGCTAAAAGGACATGAAGGTGATCGAATAAACAACTCTCTCAGCAGTTGGCTATAATTTTAAACAAATATTGGCCTGGTTAAGGCTTTTATTACAATTTTTATACTCATATTTTATAATTAATTTTAGTAGTCAATATAAAACTAAAAACTCATTAGTATACTAAAACTTTAAAACTAACTTTTTAACGTTCGACTAAGTATTGTTGTTTTGGGTGCATGAACTCAAACAATACTATACTATACGAGACTTAAAAAACCTCTTATCAAAGACAACGAAGAATTTATTTTGAACTTAAAATTGTAAAATTTTACACTTAAATTAAGCATACATTTTTTTAAAGATTAAATGGTTCATGTCTGAATAAATTCAACTCTCTGCTGATTACCTATCAAACTTATATTCTTTATAGGTAGCCACAATTTCTATCTCATCAAGCAAAAAATTTCTCAATTACTCATCTTTAGATTGCCCTTTAAACTAAGCAGAACTAAAATTATAGCTATTTACCACAGGAGCAAGCTCCTTAGCTTTCCACTACGCGATTAAAGTCTCCTTCAACTATTGATAAAAATTCAGGAAAAATATATGGTATATCAAGAATTGCTTTTACGGCTCTTCATTATTTCTAAATCTATCTGATGTGTCAACAGTTTTCCGGACAAATAGCTACGCACATTTTTGTATAGCTTCA
>VFQO010001974.1_pt1 | contig 13804 bp, 13 predicted proteins | sample 3512331 | NCBI WGS metagenome assembly VFQO01 (sample SAMN10412371, study PRJNA504923) | tailings metagenome | isolation source: Replicate 3 from Balatoc abandoned mine | place: Philippines: Itogon, Benguet | collected 2017-08-28
CCGAGCGCACGTCGGTCGCGGAGACCTGCGCGCCCAGACGCCGCGCGGTGGCGATCGCCTGAAGGCCGGCAACGCCCACGCCCATGATGAACACGCGCGCGGCCTGCACCGTGCCGGCCGCCGTCATCATCATCGGGAAGGCGCGGCCATAGGCGTCAGCCGCCGCCAGCACCGCCTTGTAGCCGGCAAGGTTCGACTGCGAGGACAGCACGTCCATCGATTGCGCGCGGGTGATGCGCGGCATGAACTCCATGCTCAGCGCCTCGTAACCAGCCGCCGCATAGGCATCGACCACGTCACGCCTGGCAAAGGGATCGAACAGCGCCGCCACCCATGCCCCGGGCTTCGCGCCCTTCAGCAACGCCAGATCGGGCGCCTGGATGCCGAGCACGATATCGGCATCCTTCACCGTTGCCGCTGCGTCGGCCACGGTTGCCCCGGCCTCGGCATAGGCGGCATCAGTGATCGAGGAGACCACCCCCGCCCCGGCCTCGACCGCGACCGCCAGCCCGAGGGCAGCGAATTTCTTGACCGTTTCCGGGGTTGCGGCAACGCGCGTCTCGCCCGAGGCGCGCTCTTTGAGGATGGCGATCTTCACTGAGCAGCGCCGCTTAGCTGGCGATCGCTGCGACGACGGCGGCGACGATCACCGCGATCACCGGGATGGCCCACTTCAGCGTGGCCATGAAGCCGGTGTAGGTGGCCTCGGCCTTTTCCATGTCGTGAACAGTCATGATGTTTCTTCCCCTTGGGTTGGTGAACACCGCAGACAGCGATTGGTTGCATCAAATCGCACGGCGGTGCGCTTTTATGCCTGCCCACGTATCGAAGCAAAGCCGCGCGCTCAAGTCACCTTTAATGAGAGGCACACGATCGCTTACGCATGGCCACCTGCCACCAACGGAGAACAGCCTTAATCCCGTCTTTACCCGCTCGGTCTATGCACAATCCCGTGTCAGCCCGGGATTATTGCGCCCGGGCCAAGGAAAGGCGAGCGGCAGGGCTGATGGCGGAGATTGATGGCCAGACCGAAGCGCAGGACAATGCGCGAATCGTGATGCTGATCGACGATGAGCCGGCCCAATCGCGGCTGATCACCGCGATCGCCGCACGCGATGGCTGGCACACGATCGTCGCGCCTGATGCCGATACCGCGATTGCCGTGCTCGGCACGCGCGAGGGCATGCAGCTCAGCGCCATCCTGCTCGATCAATGGGTGCCAGGCGATGATGCCTGCCAGCTGATCGCCGAACTCAAGTCGCGCCGCCCCGCCCTGCCGATCCTGATGCTCACCACCAGCGCCTCGCCGTTGCTCGCGGTCGAGGCGATGCGCGCGGGCGCGAGCGACTATCTCGTCAAACCCGTTTCCCCCGACCGGCTGATGGAGGCTCTGCGCTCGGTCACCACCCGCGAGACCCCGCGCGACGAACTGGCCCCGCTGACCGAGAAGATGTCGGCCAGCCTCGATTTCGACGCGATGATCGGCACCGCCCCGTCATTCCGCACCGCGCTGGCGCAGGCGGCCAAGGCCGCGCGCGGTCAGGGCCATGTGCTGATCGAAGGCGAAAGCGGAACCGGCAAGGAAATGCTGATGCGGGCAATGCACGGCGCATCCCCGCGCTCCAAGGATCCGCTGCGGATCATCAACCTCGCCAGCATCCCCCCCGGCTCGATCGAATCGGTGCTGTTCGGGCACGAACCCGGCAGCTTCCCCGGCGCCTTCGATCGCCAGATTGGTGCCTTCCAGCATTGCGACGGCGGCACGCTGATCCTCGACGAGATCGATCGTCTCACGCCCGTACTCCAGCAACGCCTGAACGAGGCGCTCGACAGCGGCATCATCCGTCCGGTCGGCGCAAGCTACGGCTTCCGCGTCGATGTGCGCCTGCTGGTCACCAGCAATGCCGGGCTCGATGCGATGGTTGCCTCCGGCCAGTTCGATGCCGCGCTGGCCGCAAGGCTGGGCGCGACCCGCATCCACCTGCCCCCCTTGCGCGATCGCACCGGCGACATTCCCGCGCTCACCCGCCACTTCCTCGCCCGCATCGGCGAGCAGCCGGGGCTCAATCACCTGTCGATCTCGGACAGCGCACTGGCGCTGCTCGCGGCCTATGACTGGCCGGGCAACGTCCGTCAGCTGCAATCGGTGCTGTTCCGCGCAGCGGTCTATTGCGAAGGCAACTCGCTCACCGCCGACAGCTTCCCGCAGCTCAGCGAAATGCTCGGCGAACAGGACGGCAGCCGCGCCGTCGCATCGCATGACGGAGTGGGCATCATGCTCTACACCGAAGATGGCAACCTGCGCCCGCTGGAAGACATCGAGGCCGACGTGATCCGCCTTGCCATCGGCCATTATCGCGGGCGCATGACGGAAGTGGCGCGCCGCCTGGGGATCGGGCGCTCGACGCTCTATCGCAAGCTCAGCGATCTCGGGATCGACAACGCGGCTTGATTGGCAGGCCGAGCGGGCCTAGCCCATCGGCCATGACCCAAGTTCAGGATTTTGCAGGGCGCACGGCGCTCGTCACCGGGGCGGCATCGGGGATCGGTGCGGCCTGCACCAAGGCGCTCGCGGCGCGCGGAGCGGCCAGGCTGTTTCTCGTCGATGTCGATGGCGCGGGGCTGGAGGCGCTCGATCTTTCCGGGTGCGACGTGCACCGCATCACCGGCAGCGTCGCCGACGAGGCGCTATGGCAGGCGCTAGAGCCCCGCTTGACCGGCCTTGACCATGCCATCGTCAACGCCGGTATCGGTGCAGGCGGCCCGATCGCGGGCCTGACGCTGGCCGAATGGCGGCGGGTGATGGCGGTCAATCTCGACGGGGCGTTCATGACTCTGGCGACGTCGCTGCGGGCGATGGGCGAGACTGGTGGCAGCGCGGTGGTGGTCGCCTCCACCACCGGGCTGAAGCCCGTCCCCGGCATTGGCCCCTATGGCGTGTCCAAGGCGGCGGTCGCCCACATGGCCCGCATCGCCGCGGTCGAAAACGCCGCCAAGGGCATCCGCGTCAACGCGATTGCGCCGGGCGGGGTGGATACCGCGATCTGGGAAAGGGGCGAGGATTTCCGCCGCTCGGTCGCCGCCATCGGACGCGAGGCGACGTTCAAAGCCATGGCCAAGACCACGCCTTTGGGCCGGTTTGCCTCCTCCGAGGAGATGGCCGACACGATCCTGTACCTGCTTTCCGATGCCGCTTCCAACATCACCGGCCACGTGATGGTGTCGGACGGCGGATTTACGCTCTGATTTTAAAGCGGAAATCCGCCGATTTCCAACATCGGCCAAAAATGTTTCACGTGAAACATTTGCAGAACATCACCAGCTGAAGGCCTGCTCCGCCAAGGTGGCGCTGGTATTGCCCTTGAGCGTCATGGTGAGCCGCTTGGCCTTCCAGTCGATGTCGATCAACCCGTAGTTCTCCTCGGAGAAGAACTTGGTGATCCGGGCGGCATCGGGTTCGCGCGCGGTGCTGCGATCATTGTCGTTGCCGAAGGCGAGGTTGAGCGAGGAGCTGGTCAGCTCCCACATCGTCTCGCCCTTGTGCTCGACCTTGTAGATGCCCGCGGCGTGGCGATCGCCCGACAGCAGCACCAGCCCGCTCGCCTCGCGCCCCGCCAGCGCATCGAGCAGCCGCGCGCGTTCGACGGGGAAATTGGTCCAGCCTTCGAACTGGTGCGCCTGGGTGATCACCTGCGTCGAGGAGACGACGATGCGCAGGTCGGCAGGCTTGGCAAGTTCCGCCTTGAGCCATGCCCACTGCTCGGCGCCCAGCACCGTCTTGGCCGGATTGTCATCAGGCACATAGCCGCCCAGCGGCGGGCGGTCCTTCGACCATGCCATGCGCTTCAAGTCCGAACGGAAGAAGCGCGTGTCGAGCAGGATCACCTGCACCCGCTTGCCTTCCGGGCCGGTGATCGTGCTGTCGTAGATCCCGTCACGGGCGCGCACCGCGTCGGACGAACCCCAGAAGGTCTCGAACAATTCCTCGCCCCAGCGCCGCATCGGGAAGTTGCCGCCGGCATCATTGAGGCCGAAGTCGTGATCGTCCCAGGTCGCCATCATCGGGAACTTGGCGCGGAAGCCCGCGAATTCCGGATGCGAAGCCTGCAGGGCATAGGCGCTGCGCAGGGACTCCAGCCCCGCGTCGGCATCCCAGCCGTTGTCGCCATAGACATTGTCGCCGATCATCAGGAACAGCTGCGGGTTCTGCGCGGCGATCTGCGCCCACATGTGCTGCGAGGCGTTCTGGTGGTTGCAGCTGCCAAAGGCGATGCGGGTCAGCGTGGTCGCCGGGCTGAGCGCCGGGTTCGGCCCGGCCTCGGGCATCACCACCTTCTTGCGCAGCTCGGCATAATAGGGTGCCAGCAGCTGATCCGGGGCGAGGCTGACGCTGACCGGGGTTTCGCTCGTCCCGGCGTGGTTGTCAGCCAGCAGCGGCGCGGCGGCAAGGCCGGCGGCGGCAAGGGCAGTGGCGGCGAGCAGCGACAGGCGCATGAGAAGGCTCCTTGCAGGGGAATCAGGGGTATTTCGTGGGTTGTGGCCGCGTTCCATGACAGAACTGCGGCGCGGACGGAAGCGCTGCTCAGAGCGGCGGCAGCTGGCTGAAATCAGTGAGCGCCGCATCGCGCAGGCCCCGCCATACATTGCGCGCCTGCACTGTCTCGGCGACATCGTGGACCCGCAGCAGGTGGACGCCCGCCTCCATCCCCTTCACCGCCAGCGCGATCGAGCCGGCCAGGCGCGCCTCGGCGCTTTCCTCGTTCGACAGCGCGCCGATCATGCGCTTGCGGCTCACCCCCAGCAGCAGCGGGCTGCCAAGCGCATGGAACAGCGGCAGGGCGTTCATCAACGCGAGATTTTCGGAGAGCGATTTGCCGAAGCCGATGCCGGGATCGAGGATGATGCGCTCCTCGGCAATCCCTGCGGCAACCGCCCGGGCGCGCGCCGCCTTGAGGAAATCGAACACCTCGCTGACGACATCGCCATACTTGCCGCCCGCGTGCAGATCCTCGCCTGCGCCGGGTGCGTGCATCAGCACCACCGGGCAGGCGCGGCCTGCGACCAGCTCGATGCTGCGCGGATCATAGCGCAGGGCCGAAACGTCGTTCGCCATCTGCGCGCCCGCATCGAGCGCGGCCTCGAGCACGCCTGCCCGCCGCGTATCGACGCTGATCGCCGCACCCATTGCCGCGCAATATTCGACGGCAGGCACGACCCGGCGGATTTCCTCGTCCTCGAAGGTCGCCGCTGCGCCCGGACGGGTGCTTTCCCCGCCGATGTCGATGATCGCCGCGCCCGCTTCGAGCATCGCCGCGGCGGCAGCGCGTCCGGCTTCCGGATTGTCGTTCTTGCCGCCGTCGGAGAAGCTATCGGGCGTGACGTTGAGGATGCCCATTACCTGCGGCTGGTCGAGCCGGATGGTGCGCGCGCCCAGTTGCAGCGGAGGGTGGGCTTTCTTGAGGTTGGCCCATTGCCGCTCCGCCTCGCGCGCGGCCTGATCCGGCAGGCGGGCGATCGCGGCGGCGATTCCGGCGGGCGTGGTGACGATCCGTTCGGCCACCGCCCCGTCCGCCCCGCGCAGCACCAGCGCGAACTCGCGGGCATAGGCCATCGACCCGCCGAGCCGCACGGCATCGCCCTCGACGCCTTGCGGGCCGGACACGAGCGTCAGCGGATGGAGATAGACACCGTCAGTCATCACGAAGCGCGCCTGTGCTCAGTCCTCGGCTGCCAGCAGATAGAGCTGGCGCGCGGCGTCGATCGGCTGGACATCGGCTCCGTTGGCTCCGGCGGTTTCATAGTGCCAGAAGGACCAGCCATTGCACGAGGGCGCGCCCTGCAATTCCTTGCCCAGCCCGTGGATCGAGCCGGTCTTGCCGTCGCACTCCAGCGAGCCATCGGCGCGCACGGTGGCGATCCAGCGGCGCTTTTTGTCAAACACCTGGCTGCCCGGCGGGATCAGCCCGGTCTCGACCACCGCACCGAAGGCGACCTTGGGGGCGGTGCGGGCCGATTGCATGGTCGTGAGAGCGCTCTCATCGAGCGGCAATTCCTTGGCGATCCGCTTTTCGGCAACGCCGCGGTAGAAATCCTCGCGCTCGCAGCCGATCCACTGGCGGCCCAGACGCTTGGCCACCGCGCCGGTGGTGCCGGTGCCGAAGAAGGGATCAAGCACCACGTCACCCTTTTCGGTGGTGGCCAGCAGCACGCGGTAGAGCAGCGCCTCGGGCTTCTGCGTCGGGTGCGCCTTCTTGCCGTTTTCCTTCAGCCGCTCGCCCCCGGCGCAGATCGGTAGCACCCAGTCCGAACGCATCTGCAATTCGTCGTTGAGCGTCTTCATCGCGCGGTAGTTGAAGTGGTAGCGCGCCTTTTCGCCCATGCTCGCCCAGATCAGGGTTTCATGCGCATTGGTGAAGCGGGTGCCCTTGAAATTGGGCATCGGGTTGGTCTTGCGCCAGACGATGTCGTTGAGGATCCAGAAGCCCAGATCCTGAAGGATGCTGCCGACGCGGAAGATGTTGTGGTAGCTGCCGATCACCCACAGCGCGCCATCGGGCTTGAGCACGCGGCGCGCCTCGGTCAGCCATTCGCGGGTGAACTTGTCATAGGCCGCCATGGAATCGAACTGGTCCCAGTGATCGGTCACCGCATCGACATGGCTGCCGTCAGGGCGATTGAGATCGCCGCCGAGCTGGAGGTTGTAGGGCGGATCGGCGAACACGAGATCGACGCTGGCCGAGGGCAGCGAGCGCATCGCCACGATGCAGTCGCCCGGCAGGATCCGGCCGAGGGGCAATTCAGGCGCACGCAGAACTTTGGCCGTTTTTTCAACGACCTTTGCGCGCGACTTCACCTTTTCTATGACACTCACTGGACTGACCCCGCTGTTCCGGCCTCAAACTTATCCACAGGCATGAGTCCCTGAAGAGTCCGCGTCAAGCACCTAAATTTGCGGGCCTTATGGTTAACACATCGTATAGCGTCAGGAACGAAACGGGATCGCCACAAGATGTTGAGTCTGCACCTCCTACGAGGACTCGATATGCAGCGGTGTGGCGCGAAGGACTCACCCCGGCCGCGAACGCCGGATGATTTTTCCGATTACAGCAGGCTGGCCTGAGCCACCGGCGCGAAGCTGCGGCGGTGCAGCGGGCTCGGGCCATGCACCCGCAGCGCCTCCATGTGTTCGGCGGTACCGTAGCCCTTGTTGCGCTCCCACCCGTAGTGCGGATAGGTCTCGGCGGCCTCCAGCATCAGCCGGTCGCGCCATTCCTTGGCGATGATCGAGGCGGCGGAGATGGCCGGCTCGATCCCGTCGCCGCCAACAATCGCGCGGGCCGGCCAGCGCCACTCGGCGCAGCGCCCCGCCGGGGTCATGTTGCCGTCGATCAGCACTTCGCACGCCCCCCCGCCCAGCGCGTCCGCAAGTCTCGCCACTGCACGCGTCATGCCGAGCATGGTCGCCTGGAAGATATTGACCCGGTCGATCTCCGCAGGCTCGACCACCGCGACCGCCCAGCAGCAGCTTGCGCGGATCGCTTCATCGAGCACGGCGCGGCGCTTGGCCGAAAGGCGCTTGGAATCGTCGAGCCCTGCCGGTATCGCCGCCCCAAGCACAACCGCCGCGGCCACCACCGGCCCGGCGAGCGGCCCGCGGCCGGCCTCGTCCACACCGATGACGAGCGTCTCGCCCGTGACCGCAAAACCCGGAGTGACCCCTAGCATGATGATCCGTTCATCCCGTCTGCTCGCCGCTCTTTCCCTGCCCGCCATGATGCTGGCAAGCTGCGCCAATGCGGAAACCGGGGAAACCCCCGCACCCGCCGCCGAAGGCATGCCTTTTGCGGTCGCGGAGATGGCGACCTTCGAAGAACCCTGGGCGATCGAATTCGCCCCCGGCACGCCGGTGCTGTTCGTGACCGAGAAGGCCGGAACGGTGAAGTTCCTGAACACGCAGACCGGCGCGATCGGCACTGTCAGCGGCGTGCCCGAAGTCGCCTATGGCGGACAGGGCGGGCTGGGCGACATCGCCTTCCTGCCCGCCGAAACATCGGCCTCGCTCGCCAGGCGCACGGTCTATCTCAGTTGGGCCGAGGCCGGGCTGGACGATACCCGCGGCGCGGTGGTCGGCAAGGGGACACTGGTGTGCACCGCAGCCGATGCCTGCGCCATCGAAGGTCTCGCCGTGATCTGGCGCCAGACCCCGAAGGTGACGGGCCGCGGCCACTATTCGCATCGCATCTCGATCTCGCCCGACGGCCGGTACCTGTTCATCGCCAGCGGTGAGCGGCAGAAGATGCAGCCGGCGCAGGACACCACCAACAATCTCGGCAGCATCGTGCGCCTCAACCTCGACGGCACCCCGGCAGCGGGCAATCCGCTGGAAAGCACGGGCGGGGTTTCGGCAGAAATCTGGTCGTGGGGCCACCGCAATATTCTCGGCATGGACTGGGACGCGGCCGGGCGCCTGTGGGAAGTCGAGCACGGCCCGGCAGGCGGCGATGAACTCAACCTCGTCAAAGCCGGCGCCAATTACGGCTGGCCGGTGCGCTCTGACGGCGATCACTACAATGGCGATCCGATCCCCGATCACGCAGCCGATGATGGCTTTGCCCAGCCTGCACTCGGCTGGACCCCGGTGATCGCGCCGGGCGACATGATCATCTATTCGGGCGCGATGTTCGGTGCATGGCAGGGCGAGGCGCTGATCCCGGGCCTCGGCAGCCAGGCGCTGGTGCGCGTCGCCTTTGATGGCGAAAAGGCGCGCGAAGTCACCCGCTACACCTTCGACAAGCGCCTGCGCTCGATCGAACAAGGGCCGGACGGCGCGATCTGGATCGCCGAGGACGGCAAGGGCGGCCGGGTGCTGAAGCTCACCGCCAAGTGACCGGGTCAATGACGCAGAGCAAGTCCGCCACGCTAATCCCGCTCGAGGCGGTCGACCCGGCGATGATCGAGGAAGTGCTCGATCGCGCCTTCGGACCGGATCGGCACGCGCGCACGGCCTATCGCATCCGCGAAGGCATGCCGTGGCTCCCCGCGCTCAGCTTTGCCGCGCTCGACGAGAACGATCTGCTGGTCGGCACCATCCAGTGCTGGCCGATCGCGCTCCAGACCAAGGACGGTCCGGTGCCGCTGGTGATGGTCGGGCCCGTCGCGGTGGTGCCGGAACGGCAGGGCGAAGGCTTCGGCATCGGGCTGATGAGCGCGATGATTGCCGCCGATGCCGAACTGGCCGCCACGGGCAAGACGGCGCTGGCGCAGGTGCTGATCGGCGATGCGGACTATTATGGCCGCTGGGGTTTCTCCTCGGCGATGACCGGCGGCTGGCGCTGTCCCGGCCCCTACGAGCAGGATCGTCTGCTGGCCCGCGGCGCGGCGCTGGCGGCGATGCCGGCCGAAGGGATGCTGGGGCCATGGGAAGGAGCCTCGGGGCGCTAAACCCCTTCACCTTCGCCCGCGCATCTGCCATCCCCGCGCTGCAATGCCTTACGAACCGCCCCCCTATCTCGCTGGACTGACGCTGGCCGAAATCGCCGACCTCGTGGCGCAGCGCAAGCTGCCGCCGGTGGAAGGCTGGGCGCCGCAGGTGACGGGCGACAGCGCGATGCGGATCGCCGCCGACGGAACCTGGTTCCACGAAGGCGAGCCGATCCGGCGCGAGGCGATGGTGCGCGCCTTTGCGGGCCTGCTGATGCGCGACGATGCCGGGCAGCACTGGCTCGTCACCCCGTTCGAGAAGCTGGCGATTGCAGTCGAGGATGCCGCCTTCATCGCGGTCGATTGCGTGCGCGCCGATGACGCACTGGCGTTCCGGCTCAACACCGATGATCTGGTGATCGCCGGCCCGCAGCACCCCTTGCGCGTGGCGGGCGATGCGGACAACCCGGCGCTCTATCTCCAGGTCCGGCGCGGATGCGAGGCGCGATTGAACCGTTCGACCTGGGCGCAGCTGGCCGAGATCGCGCTGGCCGAAGGGGCGGAGGAGAACGGCTGGCAGATCGCCAGCCAGGGCGTGAACTTCTCGCTGCTGCCATGACGCTGTCTGTCCGCCCGAGCCTGTACGAACCGCTTGCCCGGCTGTTTGCCGAAGGGCACGCGCGCGACATTCCCGATCTGCTTTCCGATGCGCAATTCGCGCGCGACGGCCGGGCGACGCCCGCGGCGGTGCTGATCGCCGTCACCGATGTGCCGCACGATCCGCAGGTGATCCTCACCCAGCGCCCGCGCTCGATGCGCGACCATCCTGGGCAGGTCGCCTTTCCGGGCGGCAAGATCGATCCGGGCGAGGATGCCGTCACCGCCGCCCTGCGCGAGGCCGAGGAGGAGCTGGGCCTGCCGCGCGCGGCGGTGCGGGTGATCGGCACCAGCGATCTCTACCACACCGGGACCGGCTTCATCGTCACGCCGGTGGTGGGCGTGGTGCCGCCCGGGCTCGACCTGCGGCCCGATCCGGTCGAGGTCGCCGACTGGTTCGAGGCGCCGCTGGCGCTGCTGCTCGATCCGGCCAGCTGGACCGCCAACGAGGCCTATTGGCGGGGTGCGACGCGGCGCTATCTCGAACTCGACTGGCAGGGATTCCGCATCTGGGGCGTGACTGCGGCGATCATCGCCAACCTGTCGCGGCGGATCGCGGTGGAGGGGCTGAAGAATGCTGCGTGACCTGTCCGAGGCCGAATGGCCGCGCCGCGCCGGGCTCGCCGCGCTGACGGCGGCGCTGGGGGCGGAAAAGATCCGCTGGGTCGGCGGGGCGGTGCGCGACAGCCTGCTGGGGGCCGAGGTGCATGATGTCGACTGCGCCACGCTGCTGATGCCCGCAGAAGTGATCGAGAACTGCCGCGTCGCCGGCATCCGCACCGTGCCCACCGGGATCGCGCACGGCACCGTCACCGCGATCCTCAAGGACGGGCCGGTCGAGATCACCACCCTGCGACGCGACGTGGAAACCGACGGGCGGCGCGCCACCATCGCCTTCGCCTCGGACTGGCGCGAGGATGCGGCGCGGCGCGATTTCACCATCAACGCGCTCTATGCCCATCCCGAAACGCTGGAGATTGCGGACTGGTTCGGCGGGCTTGAGGACCTGCGCGATGGCCGCGTGCGGTTCATCGGGGATGCGGCTGCGCGGATCGCCGAAGATCACCTGCGCATCCTGCGTTACTATCGTTTCCAGACCCGCTTCGGCGCCGCACTGGACGAGACCGCCGAGGATGCCTGCGCCGAGCTAGCCCATACGCTGAAGGGCCTCAGCCGCGAACGCATTGCCGCCGAATTGCTCGCCTTGCTCGCCCTGCCCGATCCGCATCCGACCATCGCGCGGATGCGCAGCCGGGGCGTGCTGCCGGTGATTCTGCCCGAAGCCTGTCCGCCGCAAGTGGCCGCCCTCGCCCGGCTTATCGCTTCCGAGGGAGCGCAGGGCTTCGGCCCCGATCCTGTCCGCCGCCTTGCCGCACTGTTGCCGCCGAGCCCCGAGATCGCCGAGACAGTCGCGGCCCGGCTCCGGCTGTCCAAGGCGCAGCGCCAGCGACTGGTGGCCGCTGCCGAACGCCAGCCGGATGACGCCGCAAGCCCGCTCGCGCTTGCCTATCGCCTCACGCCCCCTGTCGCCATCGACCGGCTGCTGCTGGCCGGCGGGGACGCACGCGTGCTGGAAGGCTGGAGCGCGCCCGTATTCCCTCTGAAGGGCGGCGCAATCGTCGCGCGCGGGGTGACGGCAGGGCCTGCGGTGGCGCGAATCCTTCAGGCGGTCGAGGCGCGATGGGTAGCCGAAAGCTTCCCCGATGCCGCCCGCATCGACGCGATGCTCAGCGAAGAGCTGTCCCGCGCCGCCCCGTGACGGGCACGGCTCGGCGCTAACAGAGCAAATTCCGCGACAGACGTCGCACGCTTTGCCCGCACGGCAATTGTCGTACTTATCGGATGCAGGTTAGCTGTGATGTGCGGGACGACCTCTCCGGGCCCCTCGCCCAGTCGCCGCGGCATCGCCCTGACCGATCCGCTCGTGCCCGCATCCCCCGCCGGACGTGCCGTCCCTTCGGCACGCCCCGGTCACATGAATAGGGAGCCTACTGATGAAGAACCTCAAGCTGGCGCTGCTTGCCGGTGCCCTCGCCGCTACGCCCTCCGCGGCTTTCGCGCAGGATGTCGGGGCGACGATCTACGGGAATGACGGCAATGCCGTCGGCACCGTCGCCGAAATCAACGATCAGGTGGTGGTGATCGATACCGGCAAGCACAAGGCCCCTGTCCCCGTCAGCATGGTGTTCGATGGCGACAAGGGCAAAAGCGTCAACGCCACCAAGGATCAGGTCGACGCGATGATGGCGGGCCGCATCGCGCAGGCCAACGCCGAACGGGATGCCAAGCTGGTGCAGGGCGCGGCGGTGCTTTCGGCGGGCGGGCGCCCGGTCGGCACGCTGGGCGCAGTGGACCTTGCCGCCGACACGATCATCCTCGAAGCCGAGGCGGGCGCGCTCAGGATGAAGAAGGAACACTTCGCGGTGAACCCGCAAGGCCAGCTGACAGTGCTCTACAGCGTCGATCAGATCGCCAGTGCGGCCACCGGCAAGCCTGCCGGGACCGGCGGCGGGGCGCGCTGAGACCAGAGCCAACCGGGCGGGACCGGGCGGGCTGCGGGAGCTTCGGGCTTCCGCAGCCCTTTTGCGGCGCGGACGCCCTTAAATGACGAAGCGGTAGCGCCCCATCAGCTGAACTTGCCGGACTTGGGGAAGCCCTGCGGCGGCATCCGGCCCGCCGCGCCGCGCGCGACCTTCCACATGCGGATTTCGGTCTCGGTGCGGGTGCGCTCGCCCGAGCCGCCCATCTGCCAGCTTAAGCCGTCGCCCAGCACGAAGGTGATCGCGTCCGACAGCCCGCCATCGCGATAGCGTTGCAGCTGCACCCCCTGCCCGCGCGACATCACCGGCAGTTCCTCGAGATTGAACACCACCAGCTTGCGGTTGTCGCCGACGCAGGCAACGTGATCGTGGTTTTCGGGGATCGGGCGGATCACCCGCAGCACTGCGTCATCCTTGAGATTGACCACCTGCCGCCCTTTCCGGGTTTCGGCCAGCAGATCACCCATCTCGGCGACGAAGCCCTTGCCGATGCTGGAGGCAAGCAGCAGCCGCCCGCCCGCACGATAGACCATCATCGCCGAGACATTGGCCTCGGTCTCGAGGTCGATCATGGTGCGCACCGGCTCGCCGAAACCGCGTGCACCAGGCAGCTTGTCGCAGCCCAGCGTGTAGAACCGCCCGTCGGACGCGGCGAGCAGCAGCTTGTCGGTGGTCTGCGCGTGGAGGATGAAGGCGAGCCCATCACCCTCCTTGTACTTGAATTCCTGATCGAGCGGCACGTGGCCGCTCGCCGCGCGGATCCAGCCCTTCTGGCTGAGGATCACCGTCACCGGCGCCTTTTCGATCATCGCGTCCATGCTGAATTCGATAGTCGGCGCGGCTTCGGCAATCAGCGTGCGGCGGCGGCCAAGCGGCGTATCCTCGGCGTAATCCTTGCGCAAATTGCGCAGGTCGCGCTTGAGCCGGGTGCGCTGTTTCGCCGGGCTTTCGAGCAGCTTGGTGAGGTCGTCCTGCTCGGCCAGCAGTTCGTCCTGCTCCTTGCGCAGCTGCATTTCCTCAAGCTTGCGCAAGCTGCGGAGGCGCATGTTGAGGATTGCCTCGGCCTGCCGGTCGGTGAGGTCGAATTCGGCCATCATCACCGGCTTGGGCTCGTCCTCGGTGCGGATGATTGCGATCACCCGGTCGAGGTTGAGGAAGGCGATGATGTAGCCGCGCACCAGCTCCAG